>Ga0209002_10002271_pt1 | contig 15535 bp, 16 predicted proteins | sample Rifsed16ft2_FD_184010 | JGI IMG/M metagenome (GOLD analysis project Ga0209002, IMG submission 184010) | Soil microbial communities from Rifle, Colorado, USA - sediment 16ft 2 (version 2) | ecosystem: Environmental > Terrestrial > Deep subsurface > Rock core/Sediment | place: Rifle, Colorado...
AACACCCCCGTGGGACCGTCATCTCACCGGATTCGATCTCTTTGGGGATGGGGGACAAGGTTGTAACGTCATATCGAGACGTCTGGGATCGAACGCGCCCGGGTCCCGACTATGGACCAGCGCTCGAGCAACCGGGCCGGTCGACACTGAGGATGGGCTCGTTCCCTACAAGCGCAGGGGGAACACGAGATCCCCCGTAGTCAGCCGCAGGAGCGTCCAGGCCGTCCGTCCCGTGGAACGGGCCGCATCCGGGATAACGTTCGGCGCGGGCCCTGCCTCGGGGGGTGGGTCCGGACGCGCGCGGCCGCGCGATACTCACCGCGGAAAACTCAAGTGAGAGGGGCGCATCGGGCCCGGCGTGTTCCTCCTCGGGCACTTGGGGATCGGGCTGGGCCTCGCGTGGGTCCTGGCATGGCGGACCCCGAATCGGATTCCATACAACCTCGTCCTGCTGGGGGCGATCCTGCCGGACCTCATCGACAAGCCCCTCGGGGTCGCGCTCGGGCTCGAGACCCGGCTGTGGGGCCACACGTTCCTGTTCCTGGGGGCAATTCTCGTCGCGAGCTTCGTGCCGCAATGGTCGTCCCTCCGGTTCCTGGGGTTTGGGGTCGCGACCCATCTCCTCCTCGACTCGATCTGGCAGCAGCCCGACATCGTCCTCTATCCGATCGCGGGCTGGTGGTTTCCCGCGTCCTCGTTCGAGCCGGGATGGTGGTTCGACACGCTCCTCCGAGACCCCGTGGTCCAGGCGGGCGAGGTGTCCGGCCTGCTCCTGCTAGCGGCCTTCGCATGGACCCATGGCCTCCGTTCCTGGGCCGCGATCCGCGCGTTCGTGGGCCGTGGGACCCTGCCCACCCGTCCGGCGAGTTAACCTTAAACAAGGTTAACGCCGCGACGCCGGCAACTGGGTTTTCCGAGAGCTGCCGCTCGTCTTCTTGCGAACGCTTAAGCCGGCCGACAGGGGTCTCGGGAAGCGTGACCGCGAGCGACCGCTACCGGTCCCCGAGTCGGTTCACCGATCCCCGGAGCAAGGCGGCGCTCCTCACGGCGCTCCCGGACGACGTGGACGGGATCTGCGAGGTCGCGAAACGCCAGACGATTCATCACAACCTGCGTCCGTACTTCGGAATCCCGTCCTCCGAATGGAAGGCGATGGCGAGGGTCTGGCCGCCAAGGCTTGAGTCGATTCTGGCGGCCATCGAGACCGTCGACCCGCATAACCTCGAGGATTCCCGACCGCCGCGGCAGAGGGTCGTCGGGGCGTGCATGCTGGAATCCCATTTCCTCGCCGGCCTGCTGCGTTACCGCGGGATCCCGATCCGGGTGCGGGCCGGATACTTCCGGAACATCCGGGCGAAGCGTGACCATGTCGTGGACTTCTGGGAGCGGACATCCCGCGAGAAGGGCGTGATGGCCAATCTCCTGCGGAAAAATCCCGCGGCCTGGAGATGGAGGAACCGCGCGTATACCCGAAGGCAGAACGAGATCGACCATCACATCGAGCATTGGATCTGCGAGTACTGGGATCCGAGGCAAAGGAAGTGGCGCCTCCTCGACGCGAACAACACGTTCCTGAAGGCACACAGCGACATCGAAACCGGCTTCCGCCTCTCGCCGAGATATTTCGAACGCGCGGCCGAGGCGTGGCGTCGCATGCGACGCGCGCCCGACTTCAATCCGGATCAGTATTTCGAGGAACCGCAAGACGGCCGATCCCACATCCGGTCCCAGTTGCTCTGGGACTTCTTCAGCCTGCTCAACCATGACATCGCCGGGTTCGATGCGTCCTCGAATCGGGCGATGCAATTCATCAAGAAGAGGACATATGCCAAGACGCCCGCCAGCGAACTCCGCGAGCTCGACCGGTTGGCGCTCCTGATGTCACGGAGTCCTTCGGTCGACGAGTTGGCGGATTTCTACCGCGAGTCTCCAACTCTGGGCGTCGTTGGGGCCGAAAAGGACCCGTACTGTTTCGTAAGCGATCGCTGACCCTTGCGGAACTCGAAGACGGTTGCGGACCACTCGGAGGGATGGTCCAACCGCGGGCACACGGGAACTCCTTGAACACGCTACGAGCGGCGACTCGCACAGAGCTCTCCATCAGCCGAGCCCGGCCCCAGGCGGTTGAGGCGGTCCAACATCCCAAGGCACTCATCGAATGAACCAAAGAGAATATACAAGCTGGACAGCTCCAGCATCGGCGGACCGGTAGACCGCCTCGACGATGTCGGAGCGGGCTCCGCGACGTACCGCTTAAGGATGGCATTTGCGTCGAGCAGTAGTCTCTTGGCGATGCTCCCGCTCCTGCCGAATCATGCGCGTCACGGAGGGCCCGGAGGAGACCTCGAGTGGCCGGACGTCCCTGAACCCGACGGCCACCCGCTCATCCTCGCCACCCTCGGACAGGGCTGCCTCAAGCTCGTCGACGATGAACGATTCCGTGATGAGGTCCTCGATTTCTTTGCTGAGTGAGCGCATCGTGCCCCGTTGCTTCACTGCCCTCTCCCGCAACCGCTCGATCGTCTTCTCGTCCAGGTAAACGCTGACTTTGGTCGTCATACCGCTTAAGATCTATAGCGTCAAAACCCTATTTGACCGTTTTTTCCCTCCCCCATTCGAGGTCGGAAGGCAAGCCTTCCCGGTTGTCTGAGCCGCCACCGGTGCGCTCCCCACGGACATAGGGCGATGCGCGTGCCACCAGCCTGGGCCCAAACGCTTATCACGACGTCGCCCCGTGACGCGCGCCCATGAAGGGACGGAAGGTCCTCGTAACGGGAGGCGCCGGCTTCCTCGGCTCCCACCTCGTCGAGCGGCTCAGCGAGCGGAACGAGGTCACCGTGCTCGACGACCTCTCGACGGGCAGCCTGCGTAACCTCGAATCCGCGCGGGAGACCGTGCGGCTCAAGAAGGCGTCCATCCTCCAGCCGAAGGTCCTCGCGACTGCGATGGAGGGCCGGGAGGTCGTCTACCACCTTGCCGCCCGCACGTCCGCGGCGGAGAGCGTCGCGAAGCCGCAGGAGTACTGGCGGACGAACGTCGAGGGGACCGTGAACCTCCTCCGGACCGCGGCCGATGCCGGCGTGCGGCGGGTCGTCTTCACGTCGAGCGCCGCCGTCTACGGGAACACGGAGGCGAGCCCGAAGGTCGAGTCGATGCGTCCTGCGCCGGCGTCGCCGTACGCGACGACGAAGATGGTCGGGGAGTTCGCATGCGAGGAGATCTCCCAGCTCACGGGGATCGAGACGGTCGTCGCGCGTGTCTTCAACGCCTACGGTCCGCGGCAGGATCCCTCGTCCGCGTACGCGGGCGTGATTGCGAAGTTCACGGCGTCCCTCGCGGCCGATCGCCCGATTGAGATCCACGGGGACGGGGAGCAGACCCGTGACTTCCTCTATGTCGCGGACCTCGCGGACGCCTATGAACGCGCGGGCGAGAAGTCTGTTGCCGGGCAGGTGTTCAACCTCGGGGCCGGAACGGGGACGAGCGTGAACGAGGTCGCCCGGCAACTCTCGGAGATCACCGGGAAACCGATTCGGGCGACGCGCGCGCCCGTGCGTGAAGGGGACGTCCGGCATTCCCGCGCGGACATCGAGAAGGCGCGCGAGAAGCTCGGCTTCACCCCGCGGACGTCCCTCCGGGACGGATTGGAGCGGACCTTCTCGTACTGGCGGACGACCCCGCGACGTCCTCGGACTCCCTGATCAGAGGCCTTCCTTCGTCAGCCATTCCTCGAAGGGACCGAAGCCCGTCTCCCGTTCGAGGAACGACCGGACGAGATTCGCCGCGGGCCGCGCGCTCCCGGGTTCGAGGATCTCCTTCCGGTACCGTCGGGCTTCCGTCGGATCGAGCAGGGACCCGCGCGCCCGGAAGCGGCTGAACAGGTCTTTCGCGATCACGAGGGACCACATGTACGTGTAGTACGTCGCGGAGTAGCCCGTGAGGTGTCCGAAGCCGCACTGGAAGTGCGTGCCGTCGAAGTACGCCACGAGCGGGAACCGCGCGTGGACGTCCTCGAGGACGCGGGTCGTGTCCATCCCCGCAGGGTCCCGGTCGTAGTATGTCAGGGAAATAGTCGCGTACACGAGCTGCCTCTGGACATCGAGGCCGCGGGCGACCCCCTCTGCGCGCTTGATCGCCCGGACGAGGTCCTCGGGCACAGGCTCTCGCGTCTCGTGGTGGATCGCGAAGGACCGCAGAACCTCCGGGTCCCGGACCCACTCCTCCAGGATCTGGGACGGTGCCTCGATGAAGTCGAACTCCAGGTGGTGCGGCGACGCGTGCACCCAGCGCACGCCGCCGGACAGGAGGCCATGGAGGAGGTGGCCGAACTCGTGGAAGAACGTGTCGACGTCCTGGAAGTCCATGAGGGCCGGAGACGCCGCCCGGGGATCGGGGAAATTGCACATGAGGGCCGCCTGCGGAAGCTGCACCCCGCGGATCCCGAGGACGAGGAGCGACGCCGCGGCGTGGCTGAACTTGTCCTTCCGGGGGAAGAGGTCCAGGTAGAAGCGCCCGAGCCGCTTGCGGCCGTCGTACACGTCATACACCTCGACGGACTCATGCCAGACACGCACGCCGGGCACGCGCCGATATCGGATGCCGAACAGCCGCGAGGTGAGGGCGAAGAGGCCGTCCCGCACGCGGGAGAACTCGAAGTAGGGCCGGAGGCGGCGCACGTCGAAGCCGTAGGACTCCGCGCGGACGACCTCCGTGTAGTAGTTCACGTCCCACCGCTCGAGCGTCCTCGCGGACGGATCGTCCTTCCGCTTCCGCTCGAGAAGGAGCGCGTGGTCCTGCCGGGCCCGCTCCTCGCTCGCCTGCGTGACCCGCTCGATGAAGTCCGCGGCGGCCCGGGCGGAACCGATCATCTTGTCCTCCGTGACGTAGTCCGCGTAGTGCGGGTAGGCGAGGGTCTTCGCGAGCTCGTACCGCTTCGCCAGGAGGCGCGTCAGGACCTCGAGGTTCTTCGGATGGCCGCGCTCGAGGAACTCCCGCATGAGCCGCTTCCGGACGTCCGCCTTCTTCGCATACCGCCCGACGGGGAGCGCGTCCGGGTAGCTCGTCGTCAGGGTGATCTTCCCATCGGAACCTGGCGGATGGGCGCGGATGAAGTCCTCCGGCAGGCCTTCCAGATCCTCGGGCCCATCGACCTGGATCGATCGCTCGTCCTCGCGGATGTTCCGGTCGAACTCGAGGCTGATCGCGGCGATCTCGTCCTGCAGGGTCTGGATCCTCGCCCGCGTGGCCTCGTCCCGGTCCACGCCGGCCCGGCGGAAGTCCCGGAGGATCTTGAAATGCGAAAAGCGGGTTTCGCCGTCCTCGCCGGAGACGTCGATCGCCGCGAGGGCGTCATAGAGGGCGCGGTTCAGACTCAGGGCGGTCGCATATTTCTCGGCCTCCTGGTAGGCTGCATCCGCCGCGGACCGGACCGCGGGATCCGGATGGACGTCCGTCAGGAAAAGGGGCTGGCTTCTCGCCGCCTGCAACTCCATCGACAAATCGTTGAAAGGCACGAGGGTGTTCACGAGAGTCCGCGGCTCGGCGACGGCGAGGATGCGGCCGAGCAGGGCGTGGCATCGCGCGAGGTTCGCCTTCTGTAACGCCGAGAGTTCGTCGGGCGTGGTGACGGCTAGCATCGTGGGGGTCGTGAGTCGCGACCCGGTCGAGGCGCGCGCCATGTCGCACGGTCCTTCCCGCATTCGGGGGCGGCGGCGAACGACGCGCGCGCCCTAAGAACCTTCCCCCCGAGGGGTTCTGTCCCCTCATCGGGTGATTTGACCCGACCTTCCCTCTCGTCGGCCGCCGTATCCTCTCGGGTGACGGCGGCGTCAAGGACCGCCTTCCCCGTGAAACCATCCGGTAGGGATACTCCGGCGGCGTCTCCCTGCGTTTGGCCATCGAGGGTGAGAACGACTAAATAACCTCCCCCCGAATGCGCGTCACCGGACGGGGGAGGAGTTTCACGGAGGAGAAAGTCGGCTCGATTCCAAGGCTGGAGGTTTGGATGGGCTCCGGCAAGAAAGAATACGCGGGCGTCTTGACGAATGAGCGATCAATTTTCGTCCTTCTCGTCGAGAAAGCGATCTTGGTCGGAGGACTTCTGGGCGCCGGCGTAGGGACGTTGATAGCGCAGGTGTTCCTCGAATTTGCGGCGCCCGACCTAGCTAATTTTGGCAATGTAGCGCAGGTCATCGGAGCGGTTCCTGGCGCCGCCGTGGGAGCGCTGATTGCAGATGCGGCGGCGAGAAGGCGGTCCTTGGATTGGGAACGGACGGAACCCTCCGCCCTCGCGTTGAACAGGAAGAACATCACCGTCCCGCACGCGGCCCTTCAACGTCTCCGGCTCGAGAGGAGCGGAAGCACCTACCGGCTTCGCACGGAGTACACGGATCCCAAGGGGAAACGGAAGAAGCTTGAGTTCGTGGTGTTGCCGCCCCGCGACTATGTCAAGCGGAGGAAGGGAGAGGGCGTGACCGCGATGGATGCTAGGCGCGAGTTCGCGAAGCAGCTCGTGTCGGTCTTCCAAGCGGCGTTGCCTCCGGACGTAGCGATCCGGACGGAGTGGCAGTTATGAAACGGTTGTAAGTCCTCATCGTCCTAGCCGGAATCCTCGGCCTCGTCGGCACGTCGATTGCCTTCGCCAGCATCCGGTCGGATCGAGATCCCCGATGGCTCACCGTCCGGGCGGGCGCGGAATTGAGCCGCAGTGCGCGGCGACGAACGATCCTCCGCGGTATCTCAGCGCGCGAAGTGAACGATGCAATCCGTTTGGAGGACGACAAACACACTCTCGATCATACTTCATGCAAAAGGACCCCCTGGAAATGGGACGGAGGTCGCCCAAGCCTCGGCCGATATGTTACATCCCTGAGGTCCCGGGAACCCGCCGCGTTCATCACCCGACTTTAGACAGACCCCCCGAGGGGGCCGCGGGTTCGTCAGAGATCGTCTTCCGGCATCCTCGGGGGAGGCGGCGGGCTCTCCGCCGGCGGCTTCGGCGACGGCGACATCGGCTCCATCCGTGGAGGCGGCACGAGTTTCGACCGGGCAGGCGGCATCCTCGGCATCCGCATCTGCTGGACGAGCAGGTACGCGACGAGGGCCAGGACGATGATCACGAGCAACATGTTGACGTAGGACATCGTTTGCGTGGCGACCTCCGACCGCATCCGGTCCAGCTGGTTCTGCAGGGAGTCGAGCTGGTTCTCCAGGTCGTTGAGCCGCTGCTGGGTCGCCGCGTCGTTCGCGTCCACGTCCGACTGGAGCCCGTTGAGATCCGTCTGGAGCTGCGTGAGCCGGGCCTGCAGGTCGTCGATGTCCGTCTGCGCGTTCGCGAGGTCCGTCAGGACGGCGTCGATCTGCGCCTCGAGATCGTCGACCATCTCCTCGACCGTCTGCCCGACGGTCCCGGACATCGGATCCGACGAGTGGCTCGGGGTCCCGCGGCCGTCGATCGCCGTCACGCGGTACCAGTACGTGCCGTTCGATAGGCCCGTGTTCGCGTACGACGTTGTCGCGTCGTCCACGGTCGCGAGGAGTTCGTATGTGACGCCATCCGTGGACCGCCACACGCGGTACGCGATGACGTCCGCCTCGGGAGAGGCCGACCATGAGACCGTGAGGTCGCTCGCGCCCCGCGTGATCCCCGTGATGACGGGCGCGGAGGGGGGACCGTCCCAGATCAGGTACCCCACTTCGTACGAGGACAGGAACTCGTTCCAGTGCCACACGGACGCGTAGAGGGTTCCGTTCCGGTCCACGGAGAAGCGCGGATCGAGCAAGGTGTCGCCCGGCACGAACTTCTCGGGATCCCAGAGGTTCCCGCCGTCCGAACTCGTGACGTAGGCGAAGGACGTCGTCACGCCGTTGTACGCCGTGTACCCGACGAGGATTGTCGTCCCGTACGTGACGATGTGCGCGTACGATCCGAACCCCACGACGAAGCGGCCCTGCGTGATCGGAAGCTCGAGGCTCCACGACGCGCCGCGGTCGTCGGATCGGCGGTACCAGAACGTCGGGACGCTGTTCGTCGAGACGCGGGAGTCGTACCACGCGACGTGCACGCGATCCGCGGAATCGACCGTGATCGCGGGCCAGAGGCCCTGGAATCCGCCATCCAGCTGGACGGGAGCCGCCCAAGCGGCGCCGTCGTCGGACCACGTGTGGTTCACGTGGGACTCGGCCCCGAGGGCCCAATAGGCCACGTGCATGCGGCCCTGGGAGTCGATCGCCGCCTCATGCGTCCACGGTCGGGCGGATCCGGACGCCGTGAGGTTCGTCCGCGCGGTCCACGTGCCCGCCCGGTCGAGGCTCGTCGCCGCGGTCAGGTTCCAGAGGTTCCCGGGGCCCCAGACCTGGAGCCACACGACGTACAAGGTTCCGCTCGGCGCAGCCGCTATCACGGGGCCCGTGTCGAACGCCTCCGCGGCGGTGACATCGACCCTCGAGGGGGCACCCCACGACCCCCCGCGGTCCGTCGACTTGCTCACGTACACGTTGAACGCCCGGTCCGCCCACGCGACATACAGGTTCCCGTCGTGGTCCTGGGCGACGGAGGGCGGCCGGGGGTACCCGACCCAGTTCGTCGGTCGCACGACGTTCGGCAGGGTCGGGTTCACGACCCGGCGGATCTCCCACTGCGGGAGTCCGGTGACCGTGCTCATCCGGTACCGGTCCATCGTGAGGTTCGTGTCGCCGTTCCCCTGGTTCAGGTCATAATGGAAGAGGTAGAGACGGCCCTGGTCGTCCACGAACGAGGAGGGATAGATGTCGAACCGAGCGGAGAACGTCGTGTCGTAGTACCGGCTCCAGTCCACGGTGTCATGGTTCGCCCGGACCGGCGTCCCAAGCGCCAGGAGTCCGAGGAGCATGGACGCACACGCGAGGAACACGACGCACGCCAGGGAAAACAGCTTTCGCCGAGGTCGACCCATCCTCATCCCTTCTGGAGGGCTGAAACGGATTCGCTCACCTAAAGGTTTCGACGGAATCTCCCAGGGCGCGCAGCGCGGGGGACGAACCATTTTCTCCGAGGGCCGCGTTGGGGCCCGCGATGCCGGACATCGTCCTGGCGGCGAGGGACCTCTGGAAGTCGTACGACGCCCGGCCGGAGGTCCTGCGCGGGGTGTCGCTCGACGCGGCATCGGGCGAGGCGGTCCTCATCTGGGGCCCGAACGGGAGCGGGAAGACGACCCTCCTCTCGATCCTCGGCGGCCTCGACGTCCCGGACCGCGGGTCCGTCTCGATCGGCGGCCGCGAGATCACGGGCCTCCGGGAAGCGGACTTGGCCAAGGTGCGCCTGCACGACGTCGGCTTCGTGTTCCAGACGCACAACCTCATCGACGACCTCACGGTCGAGGAGAACATCGCCCTGCCGCTGCGCCTCGCGAAGAAGCCCTCGGACCCGCGCGTGCGGGATCTCATGAAGGCCTTCGGCCTCGCGAAGCTCGCGACCCGACGGCCCCAGGCGATCTCCGTCGGGGAGTCGCAGCGCGTGGCGATCGCGCGGGCCCTCGCGAACGGCCCGAAGGTCATCCTGGCGGACGAGCCGACGGCCGCCCTCGACACGGAAGGATACCTCTCCGTGCTGGAGGCGTTCAACCTCGCTCGGACGTCGTTCGGCGCGGCGGTCGTCGTCGCGAGCCACGACATCGAGATCCGAGGGATGGCGGCCTCCCAGTTCGGACTCCAGGACGGCGTCCTGAAGAAGGTCGCATGACCCCGAAGACTTTATTCCATGCGAAGGGTTGCGATGCGCCGGACCTCGCGTGAGGACGTCCCATGGGCGACAACTTCGGTCGGATGCAGCGGTTCGTGGGACGCGCGTGGGGCGAGGTGAAGGGCTCCCTCTACCGCAACGCGATCTTCATCATGCTGTCGTCCGTCATCGGCTCCGGCCTCGGCTTCTTCTTCTGGTTCTTCGCGTCGTTCGTGTACAAGAAAGAGGACATTGGTTCCGCGATCGCGCTCTTCCAGACCCTCGGGTTCCTTGCGACCCTCGCCCTCTTCGGGCAGAACTTCGGCCTCGTCCGGTATCTGCCGGAGACGGAGGACAAGGCGACCATCGTGAACACGGCGTTGTCGATCACGGGGGTTGCGTGCCTCCTGCTGAGCATCGTCTTCCTCATCGGCATACCCCTGTGGGCGAGCAACCTCGACTTCGTCCTCCGGAACCCGCAGTACATCGGCGTGATCATCGTCTGCACGATGGCGCTCGGCTTCGCGCCTCTCGTCGACCAGACGGCGATCGCGATGCGGCGGGCCGACATCTCGACCTGGCAGAACACGATCTTCGCCCTCCTCAAGATCCCGATCGTCCTGGCGCTGGCGGTCCTACTGGGCGGCCGACTCGGGGTCTTCCTGTCCCTCTCCCTCGCCTTGGGGGGGAGCATCCTCATCACGGGATTCTTCATGCTGCCTCGCATCGTGCCGGGGTACCGGCCCGCCCCGCGCATGGATCTGGACCGCGTCCGGCCGATGTTCCGGTTCAACCTCGGGAACTACGTGGCGCAGTCGATCGGCGCGGCGGGGACGCTCCTCCTCCCCCTCCTGATCCTGAACGGCCTCGGGCCCCTCGCAGGCCCCTCCAACGTCGCGTACTTCTACGTCGCGTTGATCGTCGCGGGTCTCCTCTACGTGATCCCGGGAGCCACCTTCACCTCGTTCTACGCGGAGGCGTCCCACGGGGACTCGAGCCGGAAGATGGGGGAGCGGAAGGCGATCCTCCTTTCCATCGCCCTCCTCGTCCCGGCGATCGCGGTCCTGTGGCTCTATTCCGGGCTCATGCTCAGCCTCTTCGGGGACCCAGGTTACGCGGCCAAGGCCGTCGAGCCCCTGCGGATCCTGTCCATCGGCGCGATCCCCGGATTCCTGAACGGCGTCCTCGTGACGCGCGTTCGGATTCGCAAGGAGACGCGGCCCCTGATCATTTCGGCCGCGATCGGGACCGTGATCACGCTCGCCCTCGGATGGGTCCTCCTCCTGCGGATGGGGATCGACGGACTTGCGATTGCCTACGTCGTCGCACAGGCCGCGGCGACGCCCTACCTGTTCCTCGTCGCCGGCCGGTCCCTGGAGGAAGCCGTCCCCACGGAACCCATGTTCGGGCCACCGGTCGAGTGACGCCTCCTCGGCATTCCGGGAGCCGGATCCGAGCCTACGCGTTCGCCGGAGCGCCCGACGAGCCGCCTCGCGGGCTCACGAGGGCGTACATCGTTGCGGCTACGTATGCGCCGAGGCCGCCCCAGGAATAGGCAATCCCCAGGATGAGCGCCGTGTTCAGCTGATGATTCGACTGCGTGAACGCGTCGGTCCCGGGGAGCATCATTCCCGCGATTCCGAGGATCGCGGCCGCGACGACGCCAGGACCGATGAGGTATCGCGCGAGGGCGCGATGCCGGTCGCGCAATCGCTTCGCGGCGGCTTCCTCTGTCCCTAGGCCGGAGGCCTCGGAAGGCTCCGCCCTGAGGACATCCGCGGGCATCTCCATCGCGGCGGCTTCCTGCGCGGTGGACGCCTCGATCTCGCTGAGGCTCTGCAGGAGCTCATCGATGTCCCGGTCCGCGCGGTCCGGAGGACTCGCGGTCTCCGGGAGAGGGGGCGGCAGCTCATTCCCGGCGCCCTCGCCGGATGCAGGCCCGCGTCGCTCGAGCTCCCGAATCTGGCGGTTGAAGGATTTCCGGATGGAGAGGCCGAGGCCCCCGAGGCCCATGAGGAAGATCGCGGCGACGACCATGTTCGTGGTGTAGATCCAGCGGCTGAGTTCCGACCCGTACCACGGAGTGGGCAGGCCCGACGCGAAGTTCCATGCGATGAGCGCGATGACCGCAAAGAAGACGCCGAACGCGGCTCCCAGGGCCCTCGGACGGATCGTCCTCGCCATGCGCGTCCCTTCCTAGTCCGTCGGCGGATATACTTCGCTCCCTCCTTCTCACTTTTGATAGCGCGTGACGTGCGGACCAAACGTTTATCCTGTCACAGGAGGTCACGGCTGTGGGAGGGGGGCTTCGCCCTTCACGGAAGGCCCGGCCCCAGGACCGGAGGGAGCCATTGCGCGCGTTCCAGACCCGCGGACGCAGCCTCGCGATGCGAGAGGCGCTCGTCCTGGCCGTGGCCGCGACGGCGGCGATCCTGTTCATCCGCCATGACGTCCTGTACCTTCGGGGGAGTGACGGGAACGGCACGGCGCCCCTGGCCTCGTACGTCCTCGCGACGACGATCTTCTACCTCGGCCTCCGCATGATCGTCCTGGCGGTCGACCTCCGTCCGCCGAAGGCCCATGCCGAGCTGGTCCGATGCCCGGAGTGCGGGCAGTGGCTCGACGACCCCACGCCCTCCGGGCGAGACCACCACGGCCGCACCGCGCTCACGCCGAAGCCGAGCGCGAAGGAGGTCCTCGCGGCGGTCGCGCTGCGAAAGGCGGTCGACGCGGCTCGAACCTCGACCCAAGGGCTCGAGGACCCGGACGGCCGAGAGGCGATCGTGCGTCACGCGGCGATCGAGAACCTGACGAACGGCGACTTGATCCGCGCCCTCGAGGACCCCGACGCGCTCGAGCGGCTCCTCCACAGCCCGAATCCGCCGTTCCCGAAGGACGACCCGCGACTCAGGCGCTGAGTCCCACGAGGACGAGGAGTTCCTCGAGGATCCGATACGTGAAGCCCCAGATGAGCCTCTCTCCGTACAGAAAGGCGGGCACCGTCAGCTCGCCGAGGATCGTGGTGACCTGGGCCTTCCCCTGAGTCGGCAGGAGGTCGGCCAGGGGGACCCAGAAGATCTCCTCCATCTCGGGGCTGGAGACCGCGGCCACGGACGTGTGGAGGAGGCCGACGAACGGCACCACGAGGAGCTCCGGCTTGTTGCCCGGCGCGCGCGGCGGCATGTGACCGAGGACCTCCGCATCCCGTTCCAAGTCCACGCCGACCTCCTCCCGCGTTTCCCGAATGGCGGTCGCAAGGAGGCTCCCGTCTTCCACACGATGGCGACCCCCCGGGAGGCCGATCTGCCCGGACCATGGGTCCCCTTCCCGTTTCCGTCGCACGCCGAGGAGGAGATCGAAGCCGCCCTGGCGCTCTCGTAGGAGGACCGTCACCGCGGCCGCGGGCTTGGCCTTCAGCTCCGCCTCCGCGAGCTCGACGGGCAGCAGGAACTTGCGCAGGCGGTCGAGGGACGCTTCCGGCAAGGGACTTCGGCCCATCACGTCCGGGGTAATAGCCTTCCCGGTGCGCGGCCCGCCGCAGGCCCGACCATCCCGCGGACCTGGGTCGGATGGAGCCGACCCGGGCAACGTCCCGAATGCGTCCTCCGCGCCGACCAAGTGATAATCTCTCCAAAACCCTCATGCCGAGCCCCACGAGTCAGTTCCGACGTGCGCATCCGGAAGATGCGGCTCAAGGTCGTCCTCGTCGGCGAGAGGCGGGTCGGCAAGACGAGCCTGATCCAGCGGTACCTGAAGAACCACTTCGCCGAGGAGTACACGGGGACCCTCGGCGGTCGCGTGTATCCCATCAACCTGGAGGTCGGCCTAGATGGGGACGACATCGCCCTGACCCACGTGGCCTTCTTCGACCTGATGGGAGAGCACTCGGTGCGGAACGTCTTCGCGGAGCCGTTCTTCTACGGCACGCAGGGCGTCCTCGCGGTGTGCGACGTCGAGCGTCCGCAGACCTTCCACGCGATCAAGGACTGGCTGAAGGTCGTCACGCACATCGCCGGCCCCGTGCCCGTGGCGATCGCGTTCAACAAGGTCGACAAGACGGAGTCCTTGGCGATCGGCCCCGAGGAGACGGCGTGGCTCCGGGAGGAGTTCCCCCTCGCGCCGACTTTCATGACGAGCGCCCGGACGGGCCAGGCGGTCGAGGACGCGTTCTCGACCCTCGTCTCGAGGACCGTAGACGCCGCGATGGCGAGTGACAAGAAGAGCCAGAACGCCCGGCTCGTGCGCCAGCGGATCCTCCTGTTCCTCTCGGAGCGCGAAGCTCGAGGAGCGTCGAAGAACGAGCTGTTCGTGAGCCTCAAGCAAGTAGAGCCCGCGCAGATTATGGAAGAGCTCGACCACCTCGTGCGGCTGGCTTCCGTGTCCGTCGAGGAATCCGTGCCGGGGACCTTCGTGAAGTCGGCCGACGTGGCGCCGACGTCCCGATATCGCGTGACCGCCCGCGGGAAGAGGCTTGCGTCAAGTCCCCGCGACGAAGCGCTCATGATCGAAGAAATCGTCTGAGCCGATTGGGGACGGGGAGATCGGCTCGGCTACCATCGGCGATCCGTGCGGTCGGCCGGTTTCAGCGACGTCATCCGCCGTCTGGCCCATGGGAGTCGATCCCTCTTGGAGTTTGCGGAGGATTGGAAAGATGTACCCGCCAGGAAGATGGAGGAATACCTGGCCTTCCTCGAAGCAAGCGACGAATTGTCCCGTCACCGAATGAACCGCGTGGCGAGGCGTTCTTCGAGGTGAGCTGCGTGGTGAGTCTGGACACGACCTTTCTCATCGATCTGCGAAAAGGCCACCCTGCCGCCGTCGCGAAGGCGAAAGCGATTGAGGCGTCGGGCGAGCCGACCGGTTCGCCTCGAGAAAGCGGCCCGTCACGGAATCCTCTCGAGCCCGAGGACTTCGAGATCCCGGTCGAAGGAAAAGGCGGTCTCGATGCCCTCTCCCTCCATGAGGACCTTTGTCGTGCAGTCCGTGTAGGACACGCGGGAGGATGCGTATCGCCGGAACACGCTGTCCGCTCGGGCCTCCACATCTTCGGACACGTGCAGGAGACGTAACAGGGGCGAACTTCGCAGAAGGCTCAATACTTCTATTGCCGCGCGTGGCCCGGCCTCGTAGAGGAGGAACGTGACCGTTTCGTCAACCACGTAGTTGGAGGTGTACAAGAACCGGTAGGGCAAATCCCCCTTCGCGATGGCCGCGAAGACCTCGATTGCGTCCGCATGGTATCGGTCATCCCGCAAAGCCCTGCCGATGAAGGCCCCCGAGTCCAAGAACAGCTTCAGCGCTTCCGCCTCCGGTAGACCACTTCGTCCACCTTGGAGGCATCCGTGCCTTTCCCGGAACGGAACGTTCGTGAGAGATCGAACAAGGGATCCCATGAGAGATTCCCCTCGCGGGCGGCCCATTCCCAGAGGGCCTGGCGTACCGCCTCCTTTAGGGACAGACCTTTGGCCTTGGCGGTCTTGATGACAAACGAGTAGACTTCCGGATCGACTTCTGTCTGGACGACCTTCTTCGGGCGCATCACAGGGAAATGGTTAGATGCAATATTTACATGTTTTTATTACATGTAATCCTGACCTGATGCGCGAACAGGTCCAAGCCGCGCTTGCCGCTGGAGGTTCGCCATCAGCACCGAGAGGCTGGCTCCACCCTCGTCCGACCTTGCTCCGCCGAGGGCACCAGCGCGTGCCGCGGCAGTTCGAGAGTCGGCCTACCATCGGTTGCGGTTCCGATCCAGGGATGCTCGCAGGCGAGGGTCCCCGAGCAGGTCCCTCGTTCCTCCGTTCGCCGCTCCTCGTGCCGCCGTGCCCGGGCCGCAGA
>Ga0209002_10002273_pt1 | contig 15528 bp, 15 predicted proteins | sample Rifsed16ft2_FD_184010 | JGI IMG/M metagenome (GOLD analysis project Ga0209002, IMG submission 184010) | Soil microbial communities from Rifle, Colorado, USA - sediment 16ft 2 (version 2) | ecosystem: Environmental > Terrestrial > Deep subsurface > Rock core/Sediment | place: Rifle, Colorado...
ATTCCAGTGACGAGCACTAGGGTGGTTCCTGTGGCTGTTTCTCGAAGAAGCTCTGGCAGTAGAACGGTGAAGGACGCGATGAGCTGGCTTGAGAGTATCCAGTAAATTCCAGACCCAGTTAGGAGCAGGCCACCTCCCGCAAGTGGCTTCAGTCTCACGACTCCCCCGGGGGCTTGGCTTCGGCTGCGGGGGAGCGTGCCACTTGGACCGCTTCGGCTGGTCTTGGATGGGCCAATCGCAATCCAATGGAAGCTACGATTGAGCCGATGAGGGTTGAGAGGCCTGCTACTGGAAACAGAAGCTGGCTTGCAATTCCAAGTGCGGTACCCTCTCTAGCTACAACGAAAGAGAACTCTCCCCTTGGTAGCATTGATACTCCGACTCGAGTGGAGTCTTTTCTTGCGAAGGACATTTTGGTTCCGGCCCATGCTCCTGTAAACTTGCCAATCATGCTGGCTACTAGTATAGCGATGATTGGCAGTGTTAGTGTAAGCAGGGACCCGATGTTGATCAGCGCTCCCATTGATACGAAGAAGAGCACTATGAACAGGTGTTTGATCGGCTCCACTCTTTTGAGTATGAATGCGGCCGATTGGCCGCTGATCATCATTCCCATGAGGAACGCTCCGATTGCCGGGGAAAATCCGAGGTAGGACGACAATAGCGCAAAGGAGAATCCGAATGACAGGGCTAGCAGGAAAGCTGTTTCCTGGCTTTCGCTACTCCCCTTTCCAACACGGTCAATAATCTGGGGGGCTATTTTCCAGCCGAAGACGAATATCACTCCCGTCAGTAGGACCCCTCTTAGGACGAATGCTAGCACGTCGAGGAGACCGAGTTGGCTGTTTGCCGCTACAAGCCCGGGGAGGAGGACAAGAATCAGGATTGTCGCGAAATCTTCTATGATCGATGTTGTGATTACGAAGTGTGATTCTCTAGCCCTTAGGCTGTTTGTTTCGGTGAGGAGTTTCCCCATTATTGCGGTGCTGGTTGTCAGCACGACCAGCGCGGCCAGAACCGACTGGAGGTAGGTGAGCCCAACAAGCATAGCGACTACAAAGACCCCTACAAACGTAGCGGTCAGCTCCACAGCTGCGAGCAAGATGCTCTCTGGGCCTATTTTCCGAATTTCGGAGGGGTCCAGCTCTAGCCCGACAGTGAACAAGAGCAGGATGATTCCCAGTGACGCTAGCAGGTTGATAGTGTTGAGGTCCTGTACCAAGCCTAGTCCGAAGGGGCCGATGATCATGCCGGCTACGAGCTGGCCCAGGACAACTGGTAGTTTTAGCCGGGAGAAAACGTAGCTGAACCCCAATGCCGCGATTGTCGCCATTCCGAGGTCTAGGAGGAAGGCGAACTCAGGGCTCGATGACAAGGAACCACCGTGATAGGAGGGTGAGAGGTGGTTGGAAGCGGAGACAGTTTAACGATTTGACCCTGAATCGAGGTCTCACTGGTTCTAAAGGAACGTTTGTTTCATGAGGCCGTTTCTTGAGGTGATCTGAAGGGGGTTGAGAGATACCTCCTCTTTATCCCGAAGATCCCGAAGTAACAGTTCCAAAATATCGAGCCTTGCCTAGGCAAAGTTGGAGTCGGTTCCTTAGTCGTACGGGGTGTTTCAGATACGGTTACAAATTCCCAAAATAAACCGAGGACCGATGTGATTTAGTGATTCGGTCCCGTTGGAAATTGGTTCTGTCGCTCTCTCCGCGGTTGGCACAGCACTTGCTGTGGGCCTGGCCTACTACAGCCTCAGGACAATAGCTCTGTTTAGGAGTAGCGTTGCCGCTAGAGCCTGGGTCTACATTTCCTTGAGCGCGGTCTTCTTCAGCTTTGGGCTATTCACGTTTCTCATGGAGGCACTCGCTTCGGTCGGCCTATTTGTCTGGGGCGGGGTCTTGATGACCATCGGGGGATTCTTTCTCTTCTTGGGTCTCAGGAAGAATTTTCTGTTCTGGGCCAGCAAGGACCATTTCAGTTAATTTGTCCCTGGTTATTCTTGTTTTCCGGGAATGTTTGCGCGGTGTTATAGCTCTCTATTTAAGGGACATAGAATTTTTTTCAGGGGAAAGGTAGGCGAGAATTATATTCAACAGACCCAGCTGAAACTAAGCTGGAACAAAGTAAGGTTTGCAGGTTACCGAAAGAATCAACCCAACGAGGACCGACAGCGATCGTCTTGGGTTGCCTATTCCTGTTTTGGCGAGGCCGGTTACCAGAGAGAGCATTGTTGACCTAGTAAACATTGCCGCGGAAAACACCGTGGACGGCTTTATCGCTCAGGACCAATTAGAGTTTGACCGGGCGGTTCTTCACTGGTCGCAGGTCTTCCACGCTCTCTACCCCGAGTTCGACAGCGAGCGTGTTATGAAGGCCGCAGAGGCGTTCATCACCGCGCTTTTCGCACAGAGCAAGCTGAAGGACGACAATTCTGATCCGTACATCAGGGTTCATGATGAGAAATGGGAGTTTGTCCGGAGCCAACTGGTGAGGATGTGTTCACTCCTGGACTTGCCCGCTTCGTTTGGCGTGGAAACTTGCAACTTCTACAGGTATCACTCCATCAAAGATGACCATTACGTCAAACACATAATCGAATGGCACCGTGTTCTTATGAACAGACAGGTAGGAGCTGATAGCGTCTACAGAGAACTCGCGGGCCTGTACCTCACCGCTCTATCTTTCCATGACAAGCACAACCGCTACGGCGTCATCAAAGGCCGGAAGATAATGAAGATGTACTACACCATACTGTTCGAAGCAAAATACGGCGCCCTAGTAGACACCTAGTAGGCCTGCGGGGCCACTCCTCTTCTAATCTCGGGCACACGTGCGCCGCTCTCAAGTGCCAATTCAAGATCGAAAAGGCTCTCGAACATGGAGACGGTTTTCTTATCGTGGGCTCCCGAGTTTATCAGGAAGACTGCTGTGATTTTGTTTGACACCGTCAATTCCAAGGCTTGACGCACGAACGAGTGGGCTCTCTCGGTTCCCAGGGTGAGAATGAAGTGTGAGACGCTGTCGAATATGATCGTGAGAGATGAGTTGCTGTATGCTTCGATGGTCTTGAGGAGGGAGTCAAGAATCTGTGAACTATCATAGGCAGGCAGTAGGAAACGACTCTCGCCTTCGGGCCTAGGGTATGAAACTCTTGAGGTGAGAATGAACAGCCTTATCCCTGGTTCCTCTCCCACAATAGAATAGACCGGGCTTTCTCTCCTCGTGAACAGGACTATCCGTTCTAGATTGGACGCGGCTTCCACAATAATCGACCTCAGAACACGTTCGTAGTCTAGAAGTGGGTCGAATTCAAACAGAATCTTCTTGCCCGCAATTTCGTCGTGTGAAAATCCGACTGTTCGCGAGAAGAAATTGCCGGACTCGGTCAGGTCCAGAACAGGAACCTTGGACTTTAGAAGGTCCAGTTGCCCCTGTCCCTCAAACGCGTGTTTTGCAAACGTCATCAACACTTTCACATAGTGGTCCGGGGAGGTCCATCTCGGATCAGCCAAATGGCTGACGAACTTTTGATAAGGGCGCTTTACAATGTCTCCGTATTCTATCAAAATGCTCAGCCGATTTCTTCTAAGGGTCCTACTCTCCTCGACGATCCTTCCACAGGTGCTAATTGCGGCTTCTTCGTCTATCAGGGCCTTACTCTGGTACAGGTTTCCCAGTGAGATGAGCCGTAGATTTCCCTTCGTCATGTGAAGTTTGACGTTCACTCCCAGACGAGAGAGCTCTTCTCTTACGTCCGTTTCGTCCCCGTTGTAGAAGTATAGGACGAGGCCTTCCTTGCTAACCCCTTCGTTTACAAACCGGGATAATGCATGGAACCTTGATTCTTCATCCTTGTAAACTAGGACGACTTGATCGGATTTCATCGGAGAAGCATATGCCTCTAGGGAAGGAAGGACTCCCAAGAACGCCTTCAGAAATGTCGGCTTCTTGAAAGCTTGAACCGCTACGATGAGTAGAATGAGACTGATGAAGTGCACGGACCCTAGAACGCTATACCCAAAGTTGGAAAGGGCGTTTCCGATCAGTAGTAGCGTCGCTATGAGCGCAAAGGACGAGGCAATGATTCTGAGAGAATCTCTGATTTCCCTATCCTTCAATTGCGCGCGTAGACGGGACAGGACAAGAAGTGGGAAGATCGTGAACGCTATGATCAAGGTTGCTGCTAGTATCAGCATCAGAGGGCTGTAGGCAACACTTCTGAAGTAACCTCCGAAAATGTACAGAGCTTCCCTGTTGGGACTTGAATCTATGGAACTCGGTTGGGCCCAGCTGAGAGTTACCACCGACATTCCAGGTAGAAGGTAAAGTAGGTACGCGAGATGGATTCGCCGAAGCGGATTGGCAAGTGTTGAGCGCAGTGTGAATTTTTCCGGGTAGAGATAGAGTCTGGTTACTAGTTGCCCCCAAATGGTCGTAATTATGGCTGCTGCCGCCATGAAGAGCTGTGTTGTGAGCCTGATGAATTGCTCTTGTGGATAGTAGAATAGTACGAGTTCTCGTAGTGGGAATGCGATGAACGCGGCGTAGATTGCTACGAAATGGTTTCTGTAGGGCTTGAAGTATGAGGTGGGCGTTCTTAGAAGCGACAGGATTACTATGGCGTCTGCTACTACAGCACCCCCGTTTAGCGCAACATCTACGAAAGGTTCCGTTTTCCCCAGCCTCTAGGCCTAGCAGATGCCAGCATGACCGGACGCTGGCTACATTCCTCCTTTGCAGAGAGGACCCAGCGGACGAAGCTGGTTTAGAGTCGTGTTACCGGAAGAACGGGGTCGAAGGAACAGTGTCTACGGTACGTCTGGTAGGCCGAGGGATTTGGCCGCGGTTTTCAGGTCTCGCATGCGGCTTCTAATGGTTACCTCAGAGACTCCCGCGGCCCTCGCAAGGTCGCGCTGCATTACGGTGGACCCGCGTATACGGGCGGCGAGGTCTAGTGCCGCCGCGGCGAGGCCGTCCGGGTCCTTTCCGACGTTTACCCGTAAGCGAATTGCTTCTCGGAGGATTTTTCCTGCCAGCATCTCCGTCTGCGAGTCTGCCCCTGCCCGGGAGGATATCTTGGAGACCCGTTTCAGGGGGTCTTCGATCGCCATCGTAACGTCCAGCGACCTGACCAGGGCGCGGTAGTAGTGGGCCAGAAGCTTCCGGCTCATTCCCGACGCTTTGGCGATTTCACTGAGCGATCGGGGAATATCTGTGAGCCTGCATGCTGCGTATGTCGAGGCTGCGACCATTCCGTTGATTGGCCGGCCTCTAACGAGGCCTTTGGTGAGAGCTCGGCGGTACATCAGGGCGGCCCGTTCCGTCACCACCTCGGGAAGGTTGAGTCTTCCTGCCAGGCCTCTGAGCTGGCTCATGGCCCGTGAGAGATTGCGGGCCATTGATGAGCCCGCTGAAGCGCGCAGTTGTGTGCGTCTAAGCCGCCAGAGTTCTAGCCTCTCGTCAGCGCTGAGGTTTCTATTCGAAGCCTGCGCTCGGGAGATTATGGTTGAGAGGTTCTTGTCAAAGGCTGAGAACCTGCCTGGAGGGCCGGACTGGCTTTCTAGTAGTCCTTCTTCGGTTCGCCTGGGGACTGGCGTAGCGTACTGTTCGGACGGGTCGGATAGTACGAAGCCGCAGTTTGTGCAGATGACCTCTCCTGTCTCAGCGTCTCTGACCAGGCTGGAGCTTCCGCACTGCGGGCATGTGTAGTGTCCAACTTCGTCCCGTGTTTTGGACCGTCTACTCATCATGGTCGCCGCTGTGGGTGGTGGCTGCGGGGTCCTGGCTGGGGCGAGGCTGTCGTTTTTGCGCGTTGTGACGCTGGAGGTCCCTGCCATTGCCATTTAACTAGTGGGGGTGGCCTCTGATGAAGCTTGTTACTGGTTTTAAAGATGGGTGGAAAAACGTCCCAGGAATACGTTCCAGGTGTCTGCAATATCGGGTCGCGTGGACGGGCCATGCGTCTGGCCACAGGGTCCGTAGTCCTAGCAGTTTCAGCTCTTGTCGCGATTACGCTGTTTGGTCAGGGAGGGTTCAGGCTGCTCAGGCTGCTGTTGGCGTTCCCTGCCTACGCCGGGCTTCTGTCGATTCTGGAGGGCGCGATGTCTTTCTGTGTTTTTCACGCTTCCAGAGGAACGTACGATTTGTTTGAGAGAATAGCGGTGCCTTGGGGCAGGTCGGAGACCAGAAGGCCCGTGGAGTCGGAAGAATGGCGTAGGAAGGACCACCGCAAGGCCAGGCTGGTCAAATTGGAGGCGCTGGTGGGGGCCGTTTTCTTCGGGGTTCTTCTCTGGGCTTTCTAGTATGGAGGCCCGGAGACCTGTGTCTCGTGTGGGCTTGATGGAGCGAGTCTTTCGATGTCGATGCCTGTCGGTTTCCCCAGCGTAAGTTCTGCCAGGGTCTTTCCGATCAGGGGGGCGAATTTGAATCCGTGGCCGGAGAAACCGTATGCGTATACTACGTCGTGCTTTTCCGGGTCGTGGCCGATTACGAAGTCCGAGTTCTTGGTCATGTCGTAGAGACAGACCTTGGTATGGGCCGCCTCCGCTGTTGCCAGTTCCGGGACGAATCTGCTGCAGAGGGTTCTCGCTGATTTTACGAATTCCGGGCTGACCGACTGGTTGGCCTGGTCAGGCTCGACCGGGTCCCAGAGGTTCTTGTGGGATACTTTGACGCCGTCAATTCCCACCGCGGGTAGTCCATAGAACTGGTCGGCGAAAAAGACTGGGAAATCCGGCGGTCCAAACTTGTCCATGTCTGCTTTTGGTCTGAAGTAGACAATCTGCTGGCGCGTAGGGGTCATTGGGGGAAGATCCTCTCTTCGAAACTGGTTGGACCAGGGTCCAGCCGCTACAATTACACTTCTGCACCGAATCTCCTCGCCAAGAGATGTTTCGACTACAGGACCCTCATCGAAGCTAAGTTTCGTTGCTTTGGATTTCTCAAAGATTCTAACCCCCTTCTGCCTCACTTCTCGTGCGAGGACTGAGAGAGTTCTGGCGGCGAGCAGCACTCCTCCGTGCGGGTCTAGGATGGCGTCTTGGGCTGAGAATTTCGGGTATCTTCTCCTAAGCTCTCCTCCCCCTATCATTTCTGCGCCCAGTCCCAGACTTGATAGCGTGTTGTAGCTGTCTTCGTTGAACTTGTTCGCTTCTGCGTCTTCCCCGTGCAGGAGCAGAAGTCCTGTTGGAACTAGGAGGGTCTCCCGTGTTTCTCTCTCGAGGTCCTTCCAGAGTCCTAGGCTCTCACGTGCCATTCGCGTGTAGAACTCGTCGTTGCCGTAGGCGTACCTGAAGACCCTGTTCGCGTCGTTGGAGCTGCAGTGCTCGTTTGGGACTCCATACTGGTCTAGTATCACAACTCTCAGGCTCGGGGTCTTGATGAGCCAGTAGGCCGCGGAAAGGCCCATGACGCCTGCTCCTATGACGCAGACATCTGTTTCTACTATCAGGAAACCCCCGTCTCCAGCCGGTGACCTTCAGGTCGAGACGATCTTTCCCAGTATGTCCCTGTCGTAGCCGAAGGGCAAGAGAAGGCTCTCCGCGGAGGAGATAAGTAGCTCCCTGTACCTTTCCCAGTCATAGACAAGATTCCCGTCGACAAGCTCTCCAGGGATTGCGCCCTTCTTCCGGGTCAGGACGAAGTCAACACGCTGTCCAGCGTGAACCCGTCCACCTTCTTTGGCCAGAAGCTTAGCTGCAATGGCCTGGGGGACAAGCTTCGAATATTCGTCAGGGTTCTTACTAAGATTTTTCGCAATCAGCAACTCCTCCAAAGGAACACGCCTCTCCCTCACCATCTCCACATAACTCCCCAGCACAGACAAAGCCTCTGGGACCAGAGCCTTAAACTCGAAAGAATTCCGCGCCCTGCCAAGAACCCCCAGCATACCCGCCTGGCACCTGTTAACAATCCCTGGAGTATCATGCCTCCGCAGCTCTATTCCCCTGACCTTAACAGTACCATCCTCCAAGACCCCGTAATACCTGTTCAACACAGGCACTCTAGGGTCAACTTTCGAGTTGAGGAAGACTATCCATCTGTACCGGCCCTCGAAGCCGATGGGAAGCTCAAGCTCCCTACCCAACTCCACGCAGACTCTCCGAAAATCCTCCAGTGCAGCCCCAGGCTTACTCAGCCACAGCGAGTCCACAATACCATGAACCAGCTCGAAACCTCTCGAACTGGCTATGGCAACCGCTCTCTCCAGGACCTTTCTGGAAAACGCGCATGTCGCAATGTGCGCGTCTATTTTTCCAAACCGGGCGTTCTTGAAGCCTAGGTACCCGATTGCCCGCCGCTTATGAAGCGGCTATGAGCAGACTAGGATCCATTTCAGCGCCCCTTGACAGTTCTCAACCCTATCCCTCAGGGGAGGGTCTAAACCCTCCTTCCTAAGGCTCTTGTACGAAGCTCTCTTCCGCAACAGAACATCCAGCGACCTTGGAACAATTCCTTGCCATCTCTGGCAGATACTGTAGGCAAGCTCCGGGACCCGGAGCGGAGAGTCAGGGCAGCACTCGCACCCCACAGTTTCGCCGCTCAGGTTCTCCTTCAGCATAGTCATCGGGTAGAGGGAGGAAAAGTCCAGTTCCCCCACATCATCATAGATTCCTGTAGAAGGCTCGTAGACAAAACCGCCCCTGTCAGCATCCGCCAGCTCACCCGCGTCCTTCCACTCCTCCGGCTTGCTCTTGTTCCAGGGAATGAGAACATCCTGTTTGACTGCTTGGTAGAACTGTAGAGAGGTCATGTTTGTCCCAATCGTTGCCCTGGAGGCTCTCTGCACAGGCACAATGCACGTCCTTGAAACCTCGACGAGCCCCTCAATCCCACAGTCCCTAGTGATGAAAGCATTATTCTCGTCAATGTGCAGCCTTCCGTGCAGCCTGGCCGCGTTTTCCCTGTAGAGGATTTTGCCATAGGAAAAATAGCTGTGCCCTTCCACTTCGTACACTCTGACGGGTGAGTTTTCACGGCCGAGAACCAGTTCGTCCAGGATTCCCAGCTCATGAGCCCTCCGCGAAAGGTAGGGGAAAACGAAAGAGTCTCCATCTTTTGTGGATACAACATCAGGGTCTTCCTCTTGGAAAAGCCTGACAAGCGCGAGAATTTTTCCCACTTCATCCCCGGAACCGATGCTAAAAGACTCTCCGTTGTCCAAGGAGACGAAAACAGAGTCTAGCTCATCACTGAAACTCCGAACCCTACCCTCCTTACGGGTCTTTACTTCAAGGCTGAACTTCCGAAGGCGTGGTAGCCTGTAAGCGAGTCTCTCCCTTGAATCTCTGAGGTTCCAGAAAACCCTGTCTCCTGAGGTCTCGGCCTCGACAAAAGCAAACGGAAACAGGTCCCTCTCGTAGAGGTACATTTGTGAAGCAGGAATGTCAACATTGTAAAGGCGAACCCTAGGGCTTCTGTGCTGAATCTGTTCAGCCAGAGCCACGGCCTTCCGCTCGGACCCTGCCTCGATTTCCAGAACCCGAGCTCTCACCGGGTCTCCAGGCTGTTCGAACTTTTCCACAATCCTAGAACTGGCCTCGAAGGCTGTTGCAGTCTCGAGGAGCGCGTCATAATCTCCGCCCACGTAGAATCTTGGTTTCCAGGCATCTACTATTCTGACACAGTTACCGTCAGCTCGCTTAAGCCAGACAACCATCCCGCCGTCTTTCGGGTAAAGGTCTAGAATCCAGCCTACGTGCCTCAACTTGGAACAATAGGCCTTTGGAGAACTCTCTTCTTGAGAAGAAGAGAGAAGAAGATACTTTCGTGAAACTATTCCATTTCAAGCCTTCCCGAAACATTCTCGTACTGTGCCAACAAGCTCTCCATGTTCTGGTTTCGAGAACGTAGAACTGTTGCCAGAACAAGCACCTCCTTCCTCTTTGCCAGATTCGAGAGAGAACTAATGTCCCCCTTGAAAAGTTCCAGAGCTTCTCTTTCTCCTCGTACGTCAGGGTCGCAGTAGAGAAGAGTGATATCGGAGACAACCGCGAGTTTTGCCTTGTACTTCTCTAATGCGTAAGGAAGTTTCTCCCTGACGAGGGAGCTTAACTGGTAATGAGTAAACGCTCTGCTGAGATGAATTCTGTTCTGCACACGTTCCTTCTCCCCCTCAAACGCTATCGACTGCTGTGAAATCTGCGACGGGTCGAACAGATTACCGCCATCTATGAAGATCACATCACTGTCAAAGCCTTGGGGCGGAGGGAGAGAGGCCACTGCGCAGAAAAGAAGAGAGAGCCTGTGTGAAGCTTCACCCTGAAGAACCGCCAGTTGTCCGAGTCCAAGCCGCTCAAGCTCTTCCATTCCGCTCGCTAACCAAGGTCTTTCTTTACCGCCACTGAAGCTTACTGCGCTTTTCACAGGTGAAGATTTCCCATTCGCTGGAGCGTGTCTGCCCCCGAATATGTGATGTGCGAAAACAGTCGACGACGACAAAACATAATCCTCACATTTCAGGACCTTGTCCAGCTCTAACCCGCAATCTGGACAATTCTCTGTAAGAACAAGCCCGATTTTTCGAGGAGAAATCTGCGCTCTCGAGAAAACTATTGCCTCATCGCAGAGCCCACAGTAGTACATGTGTATTTCACATGTAGGCGTCGGAGCTTTCGAAACTTTTCTCAGCCGTCTCTAGGGGACGACGAGTACTGGCCCCATGCAGACTAATCCTTAGACGGGCCTAAGCTTCGCGTTTGACTTTCGAAGCATCTTCTACTCCCTTCTCGGTAATTTGGAAGTAAGTCTCTCCTTCGGGCAGGTATGGGGAGTCTATGATTTTGGCGACGCGTAGGCCTCCAGAGGCTTTCTTCAGCATGATTCGATGCGTAGACGCATGGGCTAGTATGTTTCCACCTGCAGGTCTTGTCGGGTCGCCGAAGAAGGCCTGCGGGTTTGCCTGAACCTGGTTAGTAATCACTACTGCAAGGTTGAGTGCTTGGGCTATGCGTAGAAGCTTGTGAAGGTGCGAGTTTAGTCTCTGCTGGCGCTCGCTGAGAGACTCTCTGCCAATGTATTCTCCTCTGAAGTGTGAAAGAACCGAGTCCACGACTAGCAGCTTTACGTTTTCTTCTTTGCAGACTTTGAACGCGTGGTCCACTGTGAGGACCTGGTGGTCGCTGTTGTACGCTCTACTGTAGATTATTCCATCAAGGATTTTTTCAGGCTCAAAACCCATACTTTGAGCCATCTGGTGTACCCGTTGAGCTGAAAAGGTGCCCTCTGTATCGATGAAGAGAGCGCGGCCTCCAAGCCCTCCCTCGTCTGGGGATAGCTGGGTGTTGATGCTGAGCTTCATACATATTTGAGATTTCCCGGCCGCGTATTCTCCTACAAATTCTGTTATGGCTTGTGTTTCCACTCCGCCACCCAGTAGTGTGTTGAGGTTGTTTGACCCAAAGGATATTCTGCGGAGGGTCTGTCGTCTCTCCCAGAGCTGTTTAGCTGTCACGAAATCTGTCTGAATGGTTTGACGTGCCGCTCGTGAGACTTTCAATGCGGCGCTTGTTTCTAGGCTGGCTTTTTCGACCAGTTCTCTTACAGGCGCTATCGCTAGTGCTTCTATCGAGTCGAAGCCGGCCTCTCTAAGTTTTCCAGCGGTTACGGGTCCTACTCCTTCTAGGTCCTGAATATCAGTCGGCTCTTGGCTCAATGAGATTCGAGACGGGCTTGTCTAGATGCCTAATCTCCCATAGTGGGCAATGAAAGTAATCCCGCTCGTACGAAGAATCATTTCTTCTGCTGGTCAGCCACGCCGACTTGTGCTGGCTGGTCCAGTGATTCAAGGGGGTTCGTTGTTACCGCTTCAGGCAAAGATGGAAGGGGCTCATCATGTGAGGGTATGGTCGAATGGAGCCTTTCGACAGAGCCTTTGATCTTGGGCGACGGGAGGGTTGCCAGTCGCATTCTTGTCCTGTGCAGGCTCCTCCATAGGGCGACGGTTGCGAGTGAAGCTGTCAAGCCTAGAGAGAGTCCGGAGACGATAGCGTAGGTGCCCAGGTTTTGGAGGACCGCTACGTCGAAGTAGTCTTGGAAGTATGCGTTGTAAAAGTATTCGTTGGAAAGCCAGTAGCCGAGGAAGATTATTGCGCTGGCTTCGATTATCATCAGTCCCTTGACCGAGGCCGGGGTCAGAGGTTTCTGGGCCGATTTTGCTGGAGCCAATGTCTCACACGGTTTACTGTCTAGGACTGGGTTTGGTGCGCGTGAATTTGTGGTGATTGTACCTCTGGTCTTTGGTAGGGGGTGTCGGGTGACGGCGAGGACAGCCGTCTCCCGTGGGCTTTTAACGGTCGTAGTCGGAGGGTGTGCTTTGGCGGGGGTACCCGAGACCCGTTGAAGTAGAGGCTTTGGGGCGGGATTCAGGTCAAAGGGGCAGGGCCATTCCTGGCATCGGAATGGTGCTTGACTTAAGATCCCTACCGCAGGAGATATCCTGTGGCGAAGGCCTTCGTGGGTTCGAATCCCACCCCCCGCACCATAGAACAGCTGACCATTCTTTGCTTCGGGGTTTTCAGCATCTCACGCCGCGGGGGTCTCGAGCATGCTTCCTTTCTTGTGGGTGGCCGGTGTTTGGCTGGTCAGGGTTTGTTTCTTACCTGTTTTTCTGTTCTGGGTTTGGATTGGGGTTTTCTGGGGTTGGGGAGAAGCCCTGGGAAAGCCCTGGAATACTGGCTTGGCGGGGTTGTCTCTGAATCGGGGCTGATTCTGGGCGATTTTCCTGGACCCTGTCTGTAAGGACTGGTTCCAGGCCCGAGTGGGGGCCAGTTTGCGGGTAAACCGGTGTGCGTATCCCACCCTGGGATCAGGCTCAAAGATGTCTCCCCTCCGGGCAATCCGGGGTTACGCTGAGATTTTCATTTCAACCCTATTGTTTCCAGTGATATCCCTGGACCGAGTGCTTGGAACCTTGCCCAAGTTCATGCAGACCCTCAACGACCACATGTACAGAGAGCTGGAGAAAGTCGCCAAGAAGCGAGGGGTAACGGTTCAGGAGCTAATTCGCGCCGTAGTCCTGCCTGAATGGATGGCCAAGCAGGAAGAGGGCAGAGAACGGAACTCCTCCTAGGTCCCCCAGGCATGTCGGGTCCCCGCGTGAAGCGGTGTTTCGCGCCCATCGCTTTCCCTAGAAGATGCTAATTAGCACGTCGACCTCCTGATTCTTGCTCAGGTGACTGACCACGAGCCTGAATCAAGCCTTCGACTACCTGTCACGGAACAAGGACGAGCTCGTACGCGACTTCCGAACACTGCTCCGCCAGCCCAGTATATCGGCCCAGGGAAAAGGGATCGAGGAGTGTTCTAGGATTGTTAGGAAACTCATGGACAATGCGGGAATCCGGACAAGGATTATTCCCGTTAGGAACGGCAACCCTGTCGTCTACGGAGAGGCCAAGTCCAAATCCTCCAGCAAGACCCTCCTCATCTACGGCCACTACGACGTCCAGCCCCCAGAACCGCTGGAAGAGTGGGACTCGGGACCCTTCGACGCGAAAATGGCTGGCAGGAAAATTGTCTCCCGCGGTGCAGCAGACAGCAAGAACAATGTCACTTCCTTCATCAAGGCCACAGAGGCCTTCCTCAAGACCTCGGGGGACGTTCCCCTCAACCTAAAGTTCATAGTTGAAGGCGAGGAAGAGATCGGAAGCCCTCACCTTCCAGCGTTCATCGACGAGAACAAGGAGATGCTGAAGGCGGACTCTGTCGTGTGTTATGACGGTGACCTCCACGAGACAGGAAGAGCCGAAATCGACCTCGGCGTCAAAGGACTGCTCTACGTGGAACTCCGTTGTCGAAAAGCCAAGAGAGACCTGCACTCTTCATTTGCCCCGATAGTTGAGAACCCCGCGTGGCGTCTAGTCTGGGCCCTGTCGACCATGAAAAGCCCCGACGACAAGATTCTCATCAAAGGCTGGTATGATGACGTTGAACCATTCACCGCGTCCCAGTCGAAGCTTATGGGGAAAATTCCCTTCCGGTCCGAGGCTCTGCTGAAAGAGTTCGGGCAGAAGAGGTTTTTCAAAGCAGACACGGCAAAGGAAGCGTTGAGACGCTACCTCATGGAGCCCACATGCACGATATGCGGTTTCCAGACCGGCTACACAGGGCCCGGGTCCAAGACAGTTCTTCCCGGAAGCGCCATGCTCAAGATCGACTTTCGACTCGTCTACGACCAGAACCCTCGAAAACAGCTCCGGCTGCTGAAGGAGCATCTTCACGCTCACGGGTTCGACGACGTTCAAGTCAAACCCCTCGGACTCCTTGAACCATCAAGGACAAAGCCTTCCGCACCCATCGCCCGAGCTGCAGCCAAGGCCGCGAAGACCGTCTACGGCACGGAGCCGGTAATCTTCCCCCGAAACGCGGCATCGGGCCCCGACTACGTGTTTACAAAACGTCTGGGCCTGGACTCTATCTGGACCGGCGGTGCACCGGCATTCGCGCGTGCGCACGCTCCAAACGAGTTCACAACACTAGACAATTTCCATGCGGGCATCCGTTACATGACGGCTATAATGCACTCGTATGCGTCCCTCAGGTGAGGAGAATTGAGCGGCCGCCAGTTGACCTGTCCGCTGTGCCAGGGCACCAGTTTCCATAAGGAAGAGGGAAAGATGGATAGCAAGTGGGGTTTCACAGCCCACAAGATAACGCTGATGGTCTGCAACCAGTGCATGTTCATCATGTCCTTCTCGAAAGGACGAAGCATCTGGGACTTCGACTAGCAACCACTAGGTAGAGTCGTCTGCCAGTCTGAGAACCGTCGACCTGGCAGAAAGGATTCGGCCATAGGCCCTCCTCATAGCAAGGACCATACCAGTAAACATGGCACCCGCGCCCAACCCGTAAGAGTAGAGGGTTGGAATCATACCCGCAACCGAGACCCCTCCCAAAGCCAGCGCATTGATAACCTCAAGCCCCAGAAGAAACCTGTTGGACAGTCGAAACCCAACATAGCCAGCGAACAGAAACCCGGTCGCCACGTACTGCCATCTCCACGTCTTTGGAATACTTCCTGAGACCATTAGGAGCACGACCAGGACCCCAACAAGCAGCTGGTGTAGTCCAACTGTCAGAGTCAGATTGGTGCTCAGCCCGGCTCTGTCGGCGAACTGGGAAACTGGGATGACGAGCAGAATGTTCGCCAGTGACGCGGCGGCATACGTTGCTAGGTGCTCGCGAAGGGTAAGCCGCGCTACTTCCGCGAAGGACAAGAAACCAACCTCATGGGCTGACTGCATTTCGAGAGGCTAGCTTATGATAGTTCTTGCAGTGGAATCGGTTCTATCTTACGGTAGACTGCTGAGGGCGACTGCTCCTCACCGTTCACCACCAGTAGATCCTTCATAATGGAAATCCCGAACAGCTTCTCGTTCTCCTGTAGATGGAGGATTATGACGTCCCAGTCCTTCTCGGTGAGACTGGTAAGGCGCCCCCCGTTCAACTGGTCGCTGGTTACCATTCTGTGCGGGTCCCGGATGAATATGGCTCCTCCGGAGGCTAGGGAGAACAGGTTGCTTCCAGGGT
>Ga0209002_10002279_pt1 | contig 15513 bp, 12 predicted proteins | sample Rifsed16ft2_FD_184010 | JGI IMG/M metagenome (GOLD analysis project Ga0209002, IMG submission 184010) | Soil microbial communities from Rifle, Colorado, USA - sediment 16ft 2 (version 2) | ecosystem: Environmental > Terrestrial > Deep subsurface > Rock core/Sediment | place: Rifle, Colorado...
CCTGGAACGCATCATCGGGCGGAACGTGGCCGGCCAGACCGAGCGAAGCCGCAGTGGTCGGCATGTCGGCGGTGTCGAAGTTGTCCTTGAGCACGACGGGAATGCCGTGCAGCGGGGAGCGCGGTCCTCGGGTCCTGCGTTCCACATCGAGCGCCCGCGCGGTGTCGAGCGCCTTGGGATTCACCGTGATCACGGCGCGAAGGCGCGGGCCTTGGCGGTCGTAGGCCTGGATGCGCGCCAGGCACATCTGCACCAGCTTCTCGGCGGTCAGCCTGCCGGCTCTGGGAGCAATCTCGGATGCAGCCGGCACCAAGAAAAAATCTTTGAGGTTTCTGACCGCCGGCTGTGTGCTGGCGACTTTTCTTATCGGAGTAATTGCCCAATTAGACCTAAGCATAAACTGGGAAATAACCCTGGCCTTGATCACGTTTGCGGTAGCCAACTACTGCTATGAAGGAGGTTTAGTCTTTTACAATGCCTTGTTACCGCAAGTCAGCCAGGGACGCAAAATGGGGCAGGTTTCAGGACTGGGAGTAAGCTTAGGTTACCTGGGGGCAATTGCCGGAATGTTTCTGGTCCTCCCCTTCGTGCAGGGGAAGATGCCGTTTTTCACAAACCCGGGGAAACAGCAAGCATTCATTCCAACCGCCATTTTATTCCTGTTATTCGGCCTTCCTACTTTCTTTTTGGTTAGGTCAGACAGAATTTGGCGAACAGGCAAACTGAAAATGAAGGCTGCTTTCCAATCGGTCTGGAAGGACTTAGTGGACACGAAAAAATATCCAGGAGTCTTGAGGTTTTTGATCTCAGATTTTATGTTTGAAGACGCCATTGCCACAGTGATACTCTTCATGGCGGTCTATACTCAGGCGGTTATGGGTTTTACAGATAACGAGAAGACCATCTTATTTGCAGTCTCGACCACTTCGGCTGCCCTGGGCTCATTGGGATGTGGCTGGGTGACTGATAAAATCGGCCCCAAGAAAACCCTCTCCTTAGTGGTCTGGGGCTGGATTATCTCTTTGATCCTGGTTTCCTTCACTTCCCAGAGATGGCTCTTTTGGATTCTGGGGTCCTTGACCGGAATATTTCTTGGCTCCACTTGGACTGCTTCCCGGCCCCTTATGGCCAGCTTGATTCCGCGCCAGAAAACCGGACAGTTTTTTGGCTTGTATTCGCTTTCCGGCAGGGCCGCGGCTATAATTGGGCCTTTGCTCTGGGGTGTGGTGGTCCTATATTGCAAGCAGGATTCCTTTATGTCAAAAGAGTTAGTAGGCCTAGTCAGCTCAGCCGGGATCAGTTTCTCAGACAAGACTCTGGAGACTATTCAGTATCGACTGGCAATCTTGGCTCTGGCAGCTTTGATGTTGGTGGGCTGGATTTTCTACCGCAAAGTCCCGGATAAATTCAGCCCCAGGAATCAGACCCAGACATAACCCACTGGCCTCAACCCTCATGAAATTGCCTAAACTCTATGAGTACAAAGGTGCCATCCACATGCACTCAACTTATTCGGATGGGACTAAAACTATCCCTGAAATAATTGAGATAGGGAAGAGGTGCGGCCTCGATTTTTTGATGTTTTCTGACCATATGACTCTTAGACCACAGGAAGATGGACACCAAGGCTGGTATGACAATCTCTTGGTTCTGGTAGGCTATGAAATCAATGACCAGCAGAATAAGAATCACTACCTGGCCTTTGGTCTGAGGGAAATCTTACCTTACGATCTGTCAGTCCGGGAATATATTGCTAAGGTGAAGGAAAATGGTGGCCTGGGCATAATGGCTCACCCGGATGAGATCAGAAACAAGCTCCCCAAATTTCCTCCCTATCCCTGGACCGATTGGACGATTCCTGGCTTTGATGGAATCGAAATCTGGAACCAGATGTCGGAGTGGATGGAAAGCCTGACTAGGTTCAACCGTCTGCACAGACTGGTGCATCCCCGCAGTTCCTTAAAGGGGGCCACCCCGAGAATTTTATCCTACTGGGATAAAGAGGCTCAGACCAGAAAAGTATTGGCCATAGGTGGAGTGGATGCCCACGGTCACAAATACAGATTAGGTCTTTTTCCGGTGACCATCTTTCCTTACGAAGTGCATTTCAAATCAATCCGTACCCATGTCCTGTTAGACCAGCCTCTTTCCTCTGATTTACCCACCGCCCAGAAGCAAATACTATTTGCTCTAAAAAACTGCCGGGCTTTTATAACTAATCTGCGCTGGGGAGCAACAGATGGCTTCTCATTTACGGCTGAAGACTCCCAGGGGCAGGTGACAATTGGGGGTGTGATTGAGAATACTAAATCGGTTAGACTGGAGGTCAGACTCCCTGGCAGGTGCCGACTGAGATTGGTTAAGAACGGACAGGTGATAAGAGAGGAGTCGACAGATCATTTTGAGTACATTTCTTACACTCCTGGAATATTCAGAGTGGAAGCCCTAAGGAAAGGAAAGGGGTGGATCTATTCTAATCACATCTATATTGTGGAGCCGGGTAGCAACAGGTACCGGGATTAGTTCAGCTAAAGTATTGTTTTTCCGGCAGGGTAAAGAGATTGTTTTACTATAAGGGTAACGCTCTTAAAGTATTACTTTAAGCAGTCAGATTCTCTTTTTAACGAGTTAGCAGCTCTGGCCTAAACTGCGAACATCCCCAGCGTCCCTGGCCATAATCCCAGAGCGGGTTGACCGTACCGTATCTGTCTTTCAGTAGCTCGCTCTCAATCCTGGCCTCTGATTCCTTGACCAAGGTTCCCCAGCCGATAACCACTGCAGCTGAGCTTAGGGAAGATACCTTAATGAACTCGCGCCGAGAAAGCATACTTCCTCCTGTGTCTTTCTATCCTTTTGTATATCCGGCACCGCAATTGACCTGCCTGAACCGGGCTGGAGCAGCCCCATGGCTGACCTCCATGGTCTGCATTGGCTCACCCTTGCCACAGGTGGGGACACCCCATAAGACCCAGTAGTCCTTGTTACAGATGGCATCGCAGGAATTCCAGAATTCGTTGGTGATCCCCTGGTAGACCGGATTCTTAAACATACGCCCCTTTTTACCGTTTTTAATCTCCCAGGCTACCTGACAGGCAAATTGAAAGTTCAAGCGGAGCTGGTCAATGCTCCAGCTCTTGGTGGTCTCCAAGTACAATCCTTCTTTTGTGTCCGCGATTAAATCTTCTAACTTCCAGTCTAAAGGGAGCAAGGAAATATTGACCATCCGGATCATGGGGACTCGGTTCCAGCCGTCCGCCCTCATACACCCGTGGCTTTCCTTCTCTCCGGCGATACGGCAGGTCTCTCGGGAAGTAAGATACCCTTTGAAAACACCATTTCGGACGATGTCCCAACTCTGGGCTTTTACTCCCTCGTCATCATAGCCGAAAGTCCCCAGACCTTTCGGCTCGGTTGAATTGGCCACAATGCTGACTAAATCTGATCCGTATTTGAATTTTCCTAATTTATCCGGAGTCAGAAAGCTCTTACCCATAAAACCAGCTTCTTCTCCTAAGACCCGGTCTAATTCTATGGGATGGCCGCAGGACTCATGAATCTGGAGAGCCACCTGGGAGCTGTCAATGATCAGGTCCTGTTTACCTCCCGGGGCAATTGGAGCAGAAAGCAAAGCCACAGCTTCCTCGGCCACCCCCCCCGCGTTTTCCAAAAGCGGCAGCTCTTGAATCAACTCATAGCCTCCGGTTATATACTGTCCGAAACCGGATGGAAAAGAGCGGGTCTGAGTATCGTGCTGGTCAGTAGCGGTGGCATCCATTTCAATACCGCATCTGGTCTTCTTTTGCTCCAGGTAACTCCCCACGCTGGTGGCTAATATCTTTTCCTCTCTTCTGCAGGAGATAGTGCTGGAGGTGTTGGTCACCCCTTTGACCTTGGACATGGTTTGATGCAACTGCTGCAAAAACTCTAATTTCTTTTCCAGCGTAATTGTGAATGGATCAATCTTGACCGGCGCTTCCCAGGAATCAGCGTAGGCTCTTACCGGAGCTAACTGTACCTCTTTGATTTTGGTGCGGGCCGAAGCCTTAGCTATCTTAACGGCTAAGGCAGCGGTCTGGTCCAGAGATTCTTTGGAGAGGTCGTCTGATGAAGCAAAACCCCAGGCTCCCTCTGCCAAGACCCTGATGCCGAACCCCAGATTATCCCCTTGGTCTAAGGCGCCTATGGCCCCGTCTTTGACGTTCAGCACTTCATATTTGGTATTTATAATTCTGATGTCCGCGTAACTGGCCCCGCTGGTTTTGGCGGTGTCCAATGCATTTAAGGCAAGTTCCTTCATACTTCTCTCCTTGATTTTCTTGACAGAAGATAATCACCTGGCCAGAGTGGTTGGCGCAACTTCAGGTAAGATTTATGGACGATAAAATTCAAACCAATGGCTCGGGATCTTGATTTATTCGCATCCATCAGAAAGTAGCCGCACTGGTGAAATTGAAATTCTTAACTTTCATACCTGGGAATCGGGTACTGCCGAAAGTCTTGGTTTTATTCTCTAACATCTCCACATTATTTAAAAGCTCGATCACACTCTGGGTGAATCTCATGTTCTTGACCGGATAGGCTATCTTTCCGTTCTCAATCCAGAAGGTCCCGTCCCTGGTCATACCGGTTATCATCACCTGCCTGGGGTCCACAATGTTGACGTAATGGAACCGGGAGACATACACCCCTTTCTGGGTAGACCCTATCATATCTTCCAGGGTGGCATCACCAGGGAGTAGGATTCCGTTCCGAGGAAAGGGGCCAAAGGAGTTAGGTAAAGGGCCTCCGTGGCCGGTGGATTCCTTCCCCTCTTTGGCTGCGGTGACCAAGTCATAGACCACTTCCTTGGCTATTCCTCTATCAAAGAAAACCACTTTCTTTTTGGGCATTCCCTGGGCATCTGCTGGGATGCCGATGACCAGAGGGTCGAAGGCATCATCTAATAAGGTAATGTTTTCCCCCACTACTTTAGTCCCCATTTTATCTGTCAGATAACTTCTCTTTTCCTGAATAGCCTGAGCAGTTAGGGTTGAGAAGGCCAGCATAAAGTACATACTCTGCATACAATAGGGCTCTAAAATGACCGTGTAGCTCCCCGGCTCCAGACTCTTGGGTTCGACTCCTTTTAAGGCCTTTTCAATGGCTTTCTCGGCTAGCAACTCCGGCTGGATAGCTCTCACATCTTTATCAGTCTGATCGCACCACCCGGTAGAATCCCCCCGGGCAGCTGAGACCGAAAAGTCCGCTTGAGTCCCCTGGTGGTACCCAAAGCTGCCGTTGGAATTTCCGTAGGCAGAACAAGTAGTAGCAGTTTCAAAGGCACCTGAGGCAACCAGCTCCTTTTTTTGGCAGGGCTGGATAACTTTAAGTACTGCATCGGCTCTTTCTTCGGGTGTGCATTTGAGCGTAGCTTCTGAGAAGACGTTTAACTTTTTGAACTGCTGCGGACCTGGCAGAGGGACAAAGTTAGGGTCGTCTGGCTGGCTCTGGGCCATGGCAATCGCTCTTTGCACTGCCTCTTGCAGGGACTTTTGGTCAGTCTTGTTGAGGGAAATTTTGCCGGACTTTTTTCCCAGAATGGTGCGGATGGAGATATCTTGACTCACTTCGGCCACGTTCTGGTGAATTTGATTATTGGCGTAGCGGGTCAGAGAGCGATTGGTCCCCTGATACAGAATTTCGGTTCCCTCTGCCTGTGACAGGTTAAAGATTCTATCGAAAATCTCTTTTATTTCTGACTCTGAGTGCATCGGCTCTCCTTAGCTAATAAAGCATACCAATAAAGGGCGACCTACCTTACTGTCAACACGTAATCATACGAGAAAATGTGCCGAAGGTTTCAGTAGGCTCTTTCTAATTGACAGAGCTTTCGGATTTGTCTATCATCAACTTAAGTGTGCTGAAATTTTGTCTGGCTTAAGATATGGCAGATCAGTCTCTAAAGATGTTTGTCTTCTTGACCGAACTCTTGAACCGCCGGGTAGTGACCCCTTCTGGCCTGTCCCTGGGCAAAGTCTGGGATTTCAAGATTCAATTAGGCGAGCTATTCCCCCAGGTCTGTGCGGTATGCATCAAGAAGTTCACGGACAGACAGGCGCGAATCTTAGACTGGCAGGAGGTGGAAAGTCTCAGCGGAAATGTCCTGAAAGTTAGGGAGCCTCCACCCTCACTTTTGCCTACTCTGGAGATTAAAGAGCAAGAGATTCTATTGAGAGAAGAGATCCTAGACAAGCAGGTGGTGGATACCCTGGGGGCTAAGATTGAAAGAGTAAATGACATACATCTTTTGATGACCGACGGAGAATTGAGAGTAGTACACGTGGATGTGGGGATCAGAGGTATATTCCGCCGGCTGGGATGGGGAAAATGGGTGGATGCGGTGACTAACTGGCTCTTTTCCTATCAGATTCCGCAAAAGCTCATTTCCTGGAAGTACGTTCAGCCCCTGGCTGAAGACCCGGTCCGCCAGACCTTAAAACTTAACGTCTCCCAGCGCAAGATCAGCGATATCAACCCTTCTGATCTGGCAGATATCTTAGAGGAGCTGGACCACCAAAAAAGACAAGCGGTCTTCGGCACCCTGGAACTGGAGAGTGCCGCAGATGCCTTAGAAGAAGTGGTCCCCCGCATGCAGACCACTTTGCTTGAGAATTTGAAGCGGGAACAGGTGGCCGACCTTCTGGAAGAGATGGCTCCGGATGAAGCCGTAGATTTGTTATCCAGGCTGTCGGATGATAAACAGGTAAGAATCTTAGAAGAGATAGCTCGGGAGAAGCGGGAAATCCTGGAGAAACTGCTCATCCATCCGGAGGGGAAGGCCGGAAGCATAATGACAACTGAATTTGTCACTCTAGACCAAAATCTGACTGTAGCAGAAGCGCTGGAGAAAATCAGAAAGGATTTCTCGGATCTGGAAGTGGTTTACTATCTCTATGTGGTGGATCAAGAGAAGCACCTTTTGGGAGTGGCAAGTCTGCGCAACCTCTTGCTGGCAGATCCAAACTCAACCTTAGAACAGTTGATGTACCGGGCAATCAAGAAAGTCAAAGTCTCTGATTCCAAGAAAAGAGTCCTGAATCTGTTCCGCAAATATGACTTCGTAGTAGTCCCGGTGGTTGACAAGGAAAATGTGGTGCGGGGAATAATTACCCTGAAAGATGCCATTCAGGCCGCCCTACCGGAATTCAAGAAAAAGAGATGATCTTAGAGAGACTCACCCGCTCTAATCTTCTGCAGACCCGTTGGAGACAGTTGATTATCTTTTTGACGGTAATGGGCCCGGGCATCATCACCTCCAACGTGGACAATGACGCCGGCGGGATTACCACTTACTCTCTGGCCGGGGCCCATTTTGGCTATGCCTTCATCTGGGCCTTAATTCCCATTGCCGTGGCTCTGATTTTAGTACAAGAGATGTCCGCCCGCATGGGGGTGGTCACCGGCAAGGGCTTGGCTGACCTGATCAGGGAGAGGTTTGGGGTTAAGATTACGTTCTACCTACTTCTGGCATTATTCCTCACCAATCTGGGAAACACCATCGCCGAGTTTGCCGGCGTGGCCGCCGCTCTTGAGATTGTCCATGTCTCCCGTTATATAAGTGTACCGCTGGCTGCTATTTTAGTCTGGCTTTTAGTGGTGAAGTTTAACTACAAAGCCGTGGAAAAGGTCTTTTTGGTAGCCAGTGCCTTTTATGTCTGTTACATCATCACTGGTTTTATGGTCGAACCAGAGTGGGGCGCCGTGCGAGGAGGTTTTTTGAACCCTCAGGTCAAATTCGACTTCACTCACATAGCCATGCTGGTTGCTCTGGTAGGGACTACTATCGCCCCCTGGATGCAGTTCTACCTGCAGTCTGCCATAGTAGAGAAAAATATAAAAATAGAGAATTACCGGCACTCCAGATTAGATGTCATTATCGGCAGTTTCACGGTCAACATAGTGGCTTTTTTCATTATGCTGGTCTGTGCGGCTACTCTTTACAAGAATGGCATAAGAATAGAGTCAGCCACTGATGCGGCCCGGGCCTTAGAGCCTCTGACTCAAAATTATGCTTCTTATCTTTTTGCCTTCGGTCTTTTGAATGCCTCTCTTTTTGCCGCTTCCATTCTGCCTCTCTCCACGGCTTACGTAATCTGCGAGGGTCTGGGCTGGGAAGATGGGGTGAACAAGACCTTCGCCCAGGCCCCTGGCTTTTACGGACTTTATTCGCTCTTGATACTTTTGGGAGCGGTAGTGGTTCTATTCCCCAAGCTCCCCTTAATTCCGGTAATGTATTTTTCCCAGATCATCAACGGAATTCTTTTGCCGGTCATTCTCATATTCGTTCTCTTCATCATCAACGATCGGAAAGTTATGGGCCGGTACGTTAATTCCAGATTCTACAATTTTTCTAGCGGGGCCTTAATCCTGCTTATGATATTCTGCTCACTCCTGTTGATTATCACGGGATTTTAATGCCCAGAATATCCTGGAAGGAAATTCTCTCTAATCTCAGGTTGAGTTATCTATTGTTAGTGGTTTTGCTTTTGGCGGTCATCATTTTTTTGGTTGCTACCTATTCGGTAAGAAGAAATCGTTCCGCCTTGCTGGAGGTGATGTCTCAGCAGGGGGAGTCTTTGATCGAAGCCCTGGTCTTGGCCGGGGAAAACATTGTGGCTTCGCGGGCGCTGGTGGAGGAGACCATTGCCGATAAACTTTCGGATTTGGCTACCAGCTTAGACTTCTGGAACCACTCCGGAGGCCTTTCCAATTCCAGGCTGACCCAAATAGCCCGAGAATCAGGCTACCTCAGGCTAGATATTCTGGACAAATCCCATAAGGTATTGAAAACCTCTGAGGCTTCACCGGATATACGAATCTATAAAGACCAGAATGGCCGACTGCTTCCAAGTATAGAAGAAGCATTTTCCACCGAGCTGGACAGGACCTTGCTTCATCTGCCCGGCTCTGATCAGCTGCCAGAGGGAGGAATTCTCTTCATTCAGAAAAGCAAATTACAGCCGGTCTTCATTTTGGTTCTAATATCCTCACATTTTTTGGAGGAGGCAGAACAGGAAATCGGCATTGGTTATCTGGTCCAGAAGATGGGGAGGGAACCGGGTATTGAATACGTGGCTATGCAGGCTCCGGAAGGAATTGTGTTTGCCTCCAAAAACATAGAGGAGTTATATAAGATTGAGACCGACCCTTTTCTGCAAGAGGCCTTAAGCCAGAAGAAGATAAAAAGCCGGATTGCCAAATTTCAGGGGAGAAAACTCTTGGAAGTGGTCAGACCTTTCCAGTCCACCCAATACCCGGAAGGCATATTCCGAATAGGTTTGTCCTTGGAAAGCTATCAAAAAACTGTCTCTGCCTTCACCCGCCAGACTACGCTGGTCAGTGTGGCGATTTTTTTGGTGGGACTGCTCTTGGTGGGGCTTATCATCATCAACCAGAACTACTTTGCTTTGAAAGAGGCTCTCCAGAAAACTGAGAGCTTAAACGTCAGCATCTTAGAATCGATGGAAAGCGCAGTCTTAGCCGTGGATAGCACTGGTAGAATCACGACTTTCAATCAGGTGGCCGAGCAGCTTTTTTCCACATCCAGGGAAAATGTGATTGGAGAAAGTTACTCCCGGGTTTTTCCGCAGGATGAGTGGCTCATCTCCCAGATATTGCAGAAGAAGTCTAAGGTCAAAGACTTTGAACTTGATTTCAGAATGCTGACCGGAGAAGAAAGAAACCTCTTGGTCAGCAATTCCGGGATTTTCAATCAGCTAGGAAAACTGCAGGGAGCCATATCAGTAATACATGATATCACGGATCTGAAAAGATTAGAAGAGGAGTCCAAGCGCTCGGAGCGGCTTTCCGCCCTGGGGAACTTAGCTGCCGGCGTGGCCCACGAGGTGCGAAACCCTCTCAATGCGATTGCCATCGCAGCCCAGAGATTGAAAAAAGAATTCAAACCTATCAAAGCAGAGAAAGATTACGAAACTTTTCTGAACAGCATTCTTTCTGAAATCAAGAGATTAGACCAGATTGTGAATCAATTCTTAAGTCTAGCCCGCTCCCAGAAATTGAATCTGGAGCCGACCGATGCAGCATATTACTTATCGGAAATACTGAATCTGGTTAAGATCGAAGCGGAGGAGAAGAAAATAATCGTGCGCAGGAAACTGGACGACTCCGCCACGGTTAAGATTGATAGACCGGAGATGAAAAAGGCGCTTTTGAATATTATATTGAATAGCATAGAGGCCACAGAGCCAGGCGGAACTTTGACTTTAGAGACCCGCAAGAGGCCGGAAGAGTATCGGTTTGAGATTGTGATTTCTGATACCGGCAAAGGGATATCGAAAGAGGACTTGCCCAAGATATTTCAGCCTTATTTCAGCACCAAGGAAAAAGGCTCTGGTTTAGGATTGGCGATTGCCCACCGGATTGTGGCTGATCACAACGGGAAAATTGAAGTAACAAGCATAAAGGGGAAGGGGACGACTTTTGTGATTATTTTACCGCTGGGCGTATCATAACCAGAATATGAATTACTCCAAGTCAGCCAGAAACTTTCCTGGAACGAAGAATGCTTAAGCTCCGTCTTTTAATTGTCGAAGACGAAAGAGAACAAAGAGAGATGCTCTCCGGCTTTCTGCAGAAAGAAGGCTACCAGGTCTTTTCGGCTGACTCCGGCCCCCAGGCTTTGAAACTCTTCGAAGAAAAATCTTTTGAACTGGCTTTAATCGACCTGAAGATGCCCGGAATGGATGGCTTGGAGCTTCTGCCTAAGTTGAAGAAACTATCGCCTGACACCCAGGTGATCGTAATGACCGCCTACGGTACGATTGAGACCGCCGTGGCCGCTATGAAAGAGGGGGCTTTCCACTACGTCAACAAACCCATTGATCTGCAGGAACTGCAAATCAATCTAAAAAAAGCGGCTGAGACCCATACCATTTTAGCTGAAAATCGATATCTCAGAGAACAAATGGAGGACCGCTTCCGGGACACGACCATCATTGGCCAGAGCAAGCCTATCCAAGAAGTCTTAAGCACCATTTCCCGGGTAGCCAGAATGGACACCACTGTCATCATCCTGGGGGAAAGCGGCACTGGAAAAGAGCTGGTGGCACGGGCGATTCACTCTTTATCCCCCCGCAGCCAGAAAAAGTTTGTGGCTTTCAGCTGCTCGGCCATCCCTGAATCCCTTTTGGAATCAGAGCTATTCGGCTATGAGAGGGGAGCTTTCACCGGCGCCAACCGGCGTAAGGAGGGGCGCTTTGAAATCGCTGACGGAGGAACTCTTTTTTTGGATGAGATCGGGGACATCTCTTTAGATATGCAGATAAAGCTTTTGCGGGTGGTGGAAACTCAGGAATTTGAAAGATTGGGTGGAAAGGAATCTATCAAGGTAGACGTCAGGATATTGGCCGCCACCAATCAGGATCTGCAAAAGAAGATGGAGCAGAAGACCTTCCGGGACGACCTGTATTATCGTTTGAATGTGATCTCAATTTACCTTCCTCCCTTAAGGGAGAGAAGAGACGACATTATGATTCTGATTGACCATTTTATAAGAATCTTCAACCAAAAATTGGGCAAAGAGGTCAAAGGCTTGACTCCCCAAGCCAAAGATATTCTGATGAACTATCACTGGCCCGGTAACGTCCGCGAATTAGAAAACGTGATTGAAAGGGGAATGGTATTAGCGCGTGGGGACGTCATCGATGTCTCGGATTTGCCGGAGTTTAGGATTCCGGAAAAGAAGGCTGAGTTTCCAGTGGAGCTTTCAATGGCCGCAATGGAGAAGAGGCATATTCAAAGGGTTCTGGAGAAAACCAAGGGAAGCATTACCAAGTCGGCTGAGATTTTGGGGATTCACAGAAACACTCTGCGGTTAAAGATAAAGGAGTACGGTTTGAGTGCAGAATAACAGGAGCTCCAGCCTTGTAACTGAAGCTCCTGTTGGTTTAGCGATGAGGGATAAGAAGGGGCTTCTTAGACCGTAGGCCCACCTTGTCCTCAAGGTGGGTTACCTTTCCCCAGGTTGAGACAACCTGGGTCTACAGACTCTAACCCTTCCTGATTCGTTATTATTTGTTAATCTGCACATATCCACATCACATACGAACAATTTTTGTGCATCTCATTAGGCATTCAAGATGAAGCTACAGTGTAACTGATTGCATTACAAGCAATTATACATTAGGCACAAACATTGCTAATTATATGCGCAGAACAGGAGCAGATGAAATGAGAGTCGGAATAACTTTAACATCAGCAATAATAGGAGTATCTCTTTTGACTCTAGGCTGTACTAAGAGAAAGACCGTCGTATTCTATGACGGTCTGGGACCTTCCGCACCCAGGGGAGTAGTTTCCTACACCGGAGATCGCTATGTGCTTTTAAGTTGGCTGGCCAACCCGGAGCCAGACGTGGCTGGCTATGACATCTACCGCGGAACCGATTGCGGCGGAGAATACATCTACTTTGCTTCTACTACCGACACTTTCTTTATGGACGACAACGTCGTCAATGGAAATACTTATTTTTATGCCATAGCCGCCTACGACCAGGATGAATTGCAGTCCGATTTATCCTATGAATGCGTTTTCGACACGCCGCGGCCGGAGGGGGTCGTGGTGCTATACGATTATAATCAATTTCCCAATGAGGCTGGCTTTGATTTTTCCGCACAGAGCCGGGTGCGCTGGGACTCTCCTGGTTCCGACATCTATTTTGAGTACTTTCTGTCTAACCAGACCTTCTACCTGAATGCGGGTCCCAACACCGATATTCAGGATTTTGGGTATGCTGACAATTTTTCTGACGTAGGCTGGGCCCCAGAGCAGGGCTGGTCAGATTTAGGCTACGCCGAAGTCATCTTAGGGCACGTTTATATCATCCGCATCTGGGAGAGTAATTTTATTCACTACAACTATGCCAAACTCAGAGTCGACCAGATTAGTTCCAACTTTGCCAGATTAGAATGGGCTTATCAGATCGACCAGGACAACCCGGAGCTCAAGCCGGTTGTTCAGGACAGTACCAAAAATTAGAAAAGTGTAGAAAGGAAAGGTGATCAAGATGTTGAAGCTAAACAGAATAATGGCAGGCCTCTTGGCAGTCGTTTTCCTGACTGTTATTGTTCGGGCCCAGGAAGAGGACTATTCTGATCTTACCAAACGTTCTTACGGAAGCAAATTAGACATCAAAGTCTGGGTGGATAAGGGAGAAAACGCCGGCTACGAGCCAGGAGAGGATATTAGAGTATACTTTAAAACCAACCGGGATGCCTATGTGATTATCTATGACATCGACACCCGCGGCAATGTGCATCTTCTGTATCCCTATGACTTCCGTGACAGCCGATTCGTGGAAGGCAACCGTCCTTACCGAATTCCCAGTCTGAGAGATGATTACTATCTGAAGGTCAACGGGCCAGAAGGGACAGAAAAGATAGTAGCTCTGGCGACAGGAGAGCCATTCTATCTTCCCGATTTAGGCTGGGATTTGGATCCGGACGGCTTAGCTGAAGAGGATTACTACTATATGAGCAAGCCGGAAGGGGAAGATGACTGGGATTTCATCGAGCGGCTTAATCACCGGATTGTGCCGGATGAGATTGACTATGAATTGGATGTTGCCAGCATCCGGGTGGAAGCCCGCTATCCCAGTCGCTACTATACCGAGCCTTCTTTCTACTTCAGTTACCGCAGCTACCCCTACTGGTACTCTCCGGACGTCTATTTCGGTGCGGTCTATTTTGACTATCCCTTCCGGGCTGCCATCTACATTGACGGGATTTTCTTCGGCTACACTCCCTACTATCTGCCTTACTTTTTGTATGGCCGGCACTATGTCACCATCTACAACCAGGGCTATTTAGTCTACCGCGACTACTGCTACGTCCGCCCTCACTACCGCAACACCTTCTTTGTTCCACGCGATCGGATTTACAAAAATTACACCCAGCGCTACGCCAAGGATTACCGGATAATCCGAAACAAGCCGGAGATCTTTTGGACCAAGGTCCGGGATCTGAATACTAAATACAAAGCCACTCCCGTGATTAAAGATGACTTTAACCTCCGCAAAGCCGAAAAGGATATCAGCAGACAAACCGATAAGTTCAAAACCGCGGAAACTTCCCTCCCCAAGATTAGCAAAGAACAGCGATTCAGAGAGAAATCCGAGGCCAACCGTGGAGATAGGCTGACCAGACTGGAAAACAACAAAGAAAAGCTCTCCAAAACTCCACTTGCCCAGACTCCGGAAAAGCGTCTGAGAAAAGAAAAAGAGTCGGTCACTATAGAGCAGGAGAGATTCTCCAACCAGGAGAGCAAAGAGAAAACTTTCCGCAAGGAACAGCAGAGAAGCAGATCAGAAGAGCCGAGCCAGTTTAAGGAAGCAAAGCGCCAGAGAACAGATACCCAAACCGGTCGGATAGAGAGGCCTAAAAGCACAGATAGAGTCAAGCAGATTCCTCAGAGAAGCAGCGGAAAAGAATCCGGTTTTAAGAGCTCTACCCGCTCCACTCCTAGTCAATCTGGAAAGGTTGACCGGGGAGGGCAGAAGAGTAGAAAATAGGATTGACCGAAAACAGATTGTCGCTAAATTAGGTGCTGATATGAGACACAGAATGAGCTTGACCCTAGCCTTAGTTTTAGTCTTGGGATTGGCTTTTCCAGCCTGGTCGATTGAGAAGACCAAGAAAACTGAGCCTACCAAAGCGGAAGAGAGGCCCCAGGTTTCAGAGATGGAGAAGAAAGCCCGATCACCGGTAGAGATTGCTCCACCAAAGGAGCAGAGACCAGAGGAGACTAAGAGATCCGAGCCGACTCCTGAAGAAAGGGCTAAAGAGAAAGAAAAGATCAAGCTGCCTCCAATAGAGCGCAAGCTAATTGAACAGGTGGACCGGTTTGTAGACAAAAACGGCAACGGGATAGATGACAGATTAGAGGGGAGCCAAAGACAGCCGGAGAAGCCTAAACCGGTGGAGAAGAAAAAGAGAAGATAATCTGCCAAGTGCCATAAAAAAGCCCCAATTGTTGGGGCTTTTTTGCTTGTCTGAGGAAAGGGGCTTCGACAAAAAATATCTTCGAAAACGTTGGTTTTGTCAGAGCGGGCAAACCCTGCATCAGACAACGACCTGTACATATCAGTGTGGGTGTTTCCCCTTACTGTTCAAATTTCAGATATTGACAAACCCCTTATTTTAGTTACATTTAGATCGAGAGAAGTGGCTCAGATTTTAACCAACTCCCCCTTTTCTCCGTATAGAATACGAAAACAGCAAGAGGTGAAGTAGATGACCCAAGAGCAGAAGAGTAACAGATTTTACGGGCTGGTAGCGGTCTTTGTGGCCCTGATAGCAGTCGGAATTATTTGGTTTGTCGGCTCCTCAGAAGCTGACCAGCCGGCTGCCACGGCTCAGGCCCAAATCGAGCAGAAGACCCCGGAGACCAAGCCGGAGATCGGCAATATCTACACCTATACCAAGCTCTTCGACGCCATTGCCTGGAGAATCAATGCCG
>Ga0209002_10002280_pt1 | contig 15500 bp, 12 predicted proteins | sample Rifsed16ft2_FD_184010 | JGI IMG/M metagenome (GOLD analysis project Ga0209002, IMG submission 184010) | Soil microbial communities from Rifle, Colorado, USA - sediment 16ft 2 (version 2) | ecosystem: Environmental > Terrestrial > Deep subsurface > Rock core/Sediment | place: Rifle, Colorado...
CACATCCCGCTCCGGGAACGGCAGATCGATCGACTTCTTCGTGACCTTCGTGCCGAGGGTCGTTTGGTACCGCTCGTCGAAGACGTTCAGCACGAACCGGCGGACGAGGGAGGTCTTCCCGACCGCCAGGCCGCCGACGAGGCAGATCTTCGACTTGAGGACGACCATCTCCATGCGAGCCACCGCTCGTGTGCGTGGAACCGAGGGGGACGCTACCCGCTTCCGGGAGAGATAAGGATTCCCCTTCCGTTATCATGTCCTCCGCGCACCGACGAGGATGCTTCAAGCGCGCGGGTCGCGGAGAACGCTCGGACCGTCCCGCTCGGAGACGTTCTCCAGCAGGACTAAGAGAACGCGCAGCTCTGCGAATGATGGGGATCGCGGGGTGCGGTTCTGCCATGCCTCAGGAGCTTGACCTCGATGCGATCCGTCGTGTCACGTCGTCCGGATCTCCCGCTGAATCCTTGCAGCACCGATTCCCCCCGCTGATACGGGGACGGAAACCCTTACTTATCCGGGCGACGCGTATGATATCGGCGAAGCGGATGCGCATCTGGGGCTCCCGGCGCGAGGCGAAGGCCCCGCGGACTCGATCGGACCGTGTGGACATTCATCGGATTCTCACGCAGTACGTTCTGCACATGTCGATCACGTCCCTCGCGAACGAGGACATCGGGCCCCTCTACGAGGAATACGCTCAGGATCCCCGCCTCGGGGAGTCGGAGAAGGAAGAGCTCGCCCTCGCGTTCCGCGCGCTTCATCCGCCGTCCGCCTCGGCTCGCGAGGCTTGAGTCGTCTTCGAGAGACCGAAAATCGACGCGGGCGATAAACGGTGCGAAACGATTAAGCCCGGCCAGGGCTCCCTCCGACGGGACATGAAGGTTGCGATCCTCGGGATCGGCGGTGTGGGCCGGTCCCTGGCCTGGGAGCTCATCGACGACGCCCGAGTGTCGTCCCTCCTCTTCGTGGACAAGAGCCCGGAGCGGGCGCGCGCGTCCCGGGAGATGCACCGCCGCAAGGACATCGAGTCCCGCGTTCTCAACGTCGCGAACAGGGCCGCTCTCGCCCGTGTCTTGCGGGATTGCGACGTCGTCGTGAACGCGACGGTCCCGGACCACAATCTCGCGGTCATGGCGTCCGCCCTCGAGGCGGGCGTCGACTACCTGGACCTCGCGGCGACGGGGCCACGCACCCCCGGCGGCCCACCGGGGATCCTCGAGCAGCTGGACCGCCACAACGCGTTCCGCGACGCCGGGTTGACGGGCCTCTTGTCCATGGGCCTCGACCCGGGCATGTCGAACGTCATGGCGAAGGAGGCCGCGGAGCACTTCGACGCGATCGACGCGATCCGCATCCGCTCCGGCGGCACCGTCAAGCTCCCTCGAGGCCTGACGACCGCGAAGTTCGTTCCACTCTACTCGCGGGAGGCGTTCTTCTCTGACATCATGATCCGCCCGTCGATCTGGTCAGATGGATCTCTGGTGGAACAGGATCTCTTGAGCGGCGAGGAGACGTTCGCCTTCCCCCCGCCCGTCGGACCCCAGCGGACGTACCTCATTTCCCATGAGGAGGTCAAGACGCTCCCGCGGTTCCTCGGCAAGCCCGTCCGCAAGGTCGACTTCAAGTACGCGATCGATCCGGATCTCGCCCAAGCCCTCGTCTCGTTGGAGAACCTCGGGCTGCTCGCGAAGGAGCAGCAGATCCCATTGGACCGTCGCCGGATCGCATTCCGCCACGCCTTCCAGATGGCATTTCCGGATCCCCTTTCCGTCGCGGACCGCCTCGAGGGCACGAAATGCGTGACCGTCGAGGTCGAGGGCGTGCTGCGCGGCGTCCACCGCATCCACCGCTCCCACATCGCCCTCCGCCATCAAGAGGCCGCCCGGCGTCGGAAGACGACCGCCGTTTACTACCTGACCTCCGTCGCGGCGGCGATCGGCGTCGCGATGATCGCGGAAGGTGCCCTCCCAGGCCCCGGCGTATATCCCGCGGAGGTGCTCGATCCCGCCCGCGTGTTCGCGGAATGGGCGGCGCGGGACCTACCCATCGAGCGATCCGAGAGCGTCGTTCCGAACTGAAGCAGCGGGTCAAGGATTGACTTCAGAGCTTGGCGTCCCCATCAACCGGCGAAGCGCATCCCCCACGAGGCCCACATCGCGCCCATGATGCCTCCGAGCACGAGGACCGAGACGAGCACGATCACGATGCTCTGGAACAGGGTGTACCCGCTGGACCAGAACGCCGCGTACAGCAGGACGAAGCTCAGCCATCCCACGCCTGCAAAGATCGAGATCGCCACCCGGGTCCTCATCCCCGCCATCATCCATGCGCGCTCCATCTCGCGCGAAGGCGCCGTTGGTCCCTGGTTCATCTCCTCCCCGCATCGGGAGCGGCTCGTCACCGGATAACGGTTCCGCCGCGGCAGGTGGAGGGAGCCTTTGCATTGTGGCGATCGAACCGAGGTCGATCCATGTCGCCTCGCGCGCTCGTCGGACGGATAGCGACTTCGCAACCCTAAAATACAGAGGCCTTTATCTTCGCGAGGACGCCCAGGATTCTCCATGCCGGAGCTTAGGAAGGACTACGTGACGGACACCTGGGTCGTGTTCTCGGCCGCGCGGGCCCATCGGCCGGGCGCCTTCAAGAAAGAGAAGTTAACGACGGATCCGGCGAAATGTCCGTTCTGCTACGGCCATGAGCCCATGACGCCGCCCGAAATCCTCGCGTACCGGAAGGACGGGCAGCCGAACGGGCCCGGCTGGTGGATCCGCTGCGTCCCGAACAAGTTCCCCGCACTTCAGATCGAGGGCGAGGTCCACCGACGCGTGAACCAGCTGTTCCACAGTGTGAGCGGGGTCGGGGCTCACGAAGTGATCGTCGAGACGCCGGACCACGAGGTCAACCTGCCCGCCTTAAGCGACTTCCAGGTCCAGGAAATCATCACGGCCTACAAGCAACGGTACTTGGACCTGACCCGCGATAAGCGGTTCAAGTACATCCTGATCTTCAAGAACCACGGGGTGCCGGCCGGCGCTTCGCTCTCGCATCCCCACTCCCAGCTCATCGCCACCCCGATCGTGCCGCGTCGCATCATGGAGGAGGTGAACGCGGTCAATCGCTACTACGAGTCGATGGGGGGCGCGTGCATCTATTGCGAGATCATCGAGACCGAACTCGAGGAGGAGGAGCGGATTGTCTCGGAGAATGACTCCTTCATTTCCCTGTCACCTTACGCCGCGCGGTTCCCCTTCGAGACGTGGATCCTCCCGAAGGCCCACGAGATGTCCTTCGAGGACCTGACGGACCATGAACGCACGCCCCTCGCCCACATCCTGAAGGACGTGCTGGGCCGCATGGACCGCATCCTCGACGACCCGCCATTCAACTACTACATCCACACGGCTCCGTGCGACCGCAAGGAGACGAAGTACCACTGGCACCTCGAGATCACGCCGCGGCTCACAGAGACCGCGGGTTTCGAGCGGGGCACGGGCTTCTACATCAACCCCGTGATGCCGGAAGACGCGGCCGCGATCCTCACAGAACGCGTAAAGTTCAGCGAAAAGGGCCAGTGAGGCCGAAGGTTCTTGCGGCGCCCTGCGATGGGTGCCGCACATGCTCGGAACCCTGTCCTCTTTCTTCGACCCGGCGTACGAGACTCGAGATGGCCTCCCGACGTTCCGACTCTTCATGCACGGCCTCTGGCTCGACGCGAAGGGAGGCGCTTCGTTCAACGTCGACACGCCGATCGACGATTCCGTCGTCGCGCGCGTCCCGAATGCCTCGCCGTCCGACGTCGAGGCGGCCATCGACGCGGCCCTCGCAGGACACCGGGCGATGGAGGCGATCCCCGGCGTGGACCGGATCGACCTCCTCGAGAAGGCCCGCGAGCTCCTCCTGCAGCACAAGGAGGACTTCATCCGGACCCTCACGGCCGAGGCGGGGAAGCCTCCGAAAGACGGGGAAGGCGAGGTGAGCGCGACCGCGGAACGCTTCCGCCTCGCGATGCAGGAATCCCGCCATGTCTTCGGGGAGTTCATCCCGGGGGAGTGGTCGAAGGACACCAAGGGACGGGTTGCGATCGTGGCCCGGGTGCCCCTCGGCATCGTCGGCGCAATCTGCCCCTTCAACTATCCTCTATTCATCGCTGCCGCGAAAGCGATCCCCGCGCTCCTCGCTGGCAACTCGGTCGTCCTCAAGCCGGCGAGCGATACGCCCCTCAGCATGATCCTGTTCGCGCGGGTCCTCGAGGAAGCGGGCATCCCCGCGGGGGCGTTCAACGTCGTGACAGGCCGCGGAGCCTCCGTGGGAGAGGCGATCGCATCGAGCGACAAGATTTCCATGATATCGTTCACGGGCAGCACGGAGGTCGGCGAGGCAATCGTGAAGGTCGGCGGGATCAAGAAGTTCCACCTCGAGCTTGGCGGCAAGGGGATGGCGATCGTCCTGGACGACGCGGACCTCGAGCTCGCGGCGGAGAAGTGCCTCGAAGGGTCCCTGAAGAACGCGGGTCAGAGGTGCGACGCGATCTCGTCGATCCTTGTGGTCAATGACGTGGCCGATGCCTTCGTTGATCATCTGTCCAACGGGATGGGCGGCTGGAGACACGGGGACCCCCGGGAACCGGGCGTCAAGGTCGGACCCTTGATCAACCCTGCTGCGGCGAACCACGTGCGAAAGCTGATTGCCGACGCGATCGAGAATGGTGCGAAACTGGTCCGAGGAGGCAAAGGCCGATCGTGCTACGTCGAGCCGTCCCTCTTGGATCACGTCCCGATCGCCGCGCGAATCGCGTTCGAGGAGACGTTCGGACCCGTGGCGACCGTGATCCGAATCAAGGACATCGATGAGGCGATCCAGATTAGTCGGATGTCCCGCTACGGCCTGGACTCCTGTGTCTTCACGGGCGACTATCGGCGCGTGTGGCAGGTCGCGAGCCGCTTGCGTGTCGGGGAGTTGACCGTGAACGACCATCCCCGTCACGGGGTCGGCTTCTTCCCCTTCGGCGGGAGCAAGGCGAGCGGGATCGGGCGGGAAGGGATCGGCTACAGCATCGACGAGATGACGGAGCTCAAGACGATCGTGTTCAACCTCGAGCGGTAGGGTCCCACCGGAAGCGTTAAGGAGGCGCGCGTTCTGGCCTTTCGGCTTCCATGGCAATCGCGAGGCCCCAGACGCAACGAGCTGCGGTCACATTCCGTGACTTCCAGCCGGAGGACTTTCCCGCCTTGGTCGAGATATGGAACCTGACCTACCCGGAGCACCCGACGACGATCGAGCAAGAGCGGTTCGAGTGGGGAAACTTCGACACGACGAAGTACCTCCGCCGACGGTACGTTGCGGTGGATCCATCCGGGGCGGTCGTGGGGGAGGCGTCGTTCAGCCACATGCCCAGCTCGCACGACCCGGAGCGGTTCGGCATGTGGATCGGCGTGCATCCGCAATGGCGGCAGAAGGGCGTCGGGACGGCTCTCTACGAACACCTGGGCGGGCAATTCCGAGCCCTCCACGCGCGAATGCTTCGAACGTGGATGAGGGAGACGATGACGGAGACGGCCGCGTGGCTCGCCCGACGCGGCTTCCGGGAACTCATGCGGGGATGGGAGTCGCGCCTCGACCTCGGATCGTTCGACCCGGCCCGGTTCGGGAACCACTCGGACCCGCCGCAGCGCGTCGAGATCGTGACGCTCGCGGAGGAGCTCGCCCGGGACTCGGACGCCATCAGGGTCCTCTACGAACTCGACTGCGCGATCTCTCCTGACGAGCCGCGGATCGATCCCTTCACGCCGCCCGACTTCGCCATGTACCGGGATTGGGTCCTGAACAGTCCGGGATCGATGCCCGAGGCGATCTTCATCGCGAAGGATGGCGATCGGTATGTCGGCCTTACGGAACTGTTCCGGAATGAGGCGTTGCCGGACACTCTGCAGACGGGCTTCACGGGCATCCGGCGGGAATATCGGGGTCGCGGGATCGCGCTCGCCCTCAAGCTGCGGGCCCTCCGCTGGGCGAAGCCGCGCGGCTACCGCGAGGTACGGACGTGGAACAGCACGCTGAACGCGCCGATGCTAGGGATCAACGTGAGACTCGGCTTCGTGAAACAGCCGGCGTGGATCACGTTCGGCAAGGACCTTGCGTCGGGGGCGCTTGGGTGAGTCGAGGCCTTCCGGTCCTCGATCTCGAGGGCGAATCTCGAGAGATCGGCCTCGCCCACGGGCGGGGCGCCAAGGACCGCGTCGCCCGCAACGTGCGCACGTACTTGCAACGCTTCCGGGATTACGGGGGATTCTCGCACGACGAGATCCGACGGCGGGCGACGGAGTACCTTAGGATCATCGAGGCCCGCAACCCGGACTACGCGGCGGCGATGGAGGGCATTGCGGACGGCTCCGGAGAGGACCTGCTCGATGTCGTCGCGGTGAACGTCCGGTACGAGATCCTGTACAGCGAATTTTCCCGGGCGGGCATGGAGCAGGAGCGGACCCCGCCCGTCCTCGGAGGGTGCACATCCTTCGCGATCCTCCCCGAACAGACCGCCAGCGGCCACCTGCTCGTCGGCCAGAACTGGGACTGGATCCCCCAGGTCCAGGGCCTGGTCGTGCGTACGCGCCGGCAAGGCACCCCGGCGAGCCTCGCGTTCACGGAGGCGGGCATCGCGGGCGGGAAGATCGGCCTCAACGACGCGAAGATCGCGCTGGTGATCAACGGCCTCGTGTCGGACCGGGACAGCTGGGCACGCCTCTGCACGCCCTTCCATGTGCGGTGCTGGGAAATCCTCGCGTCACACACGTTCCTGCGGGCCGTCTCCGTCGTTCGCGAGGAGGCGCGTGCATGCTCCGCGAACTTCCTGATCGCCCAAGCGGGAGACGTGCCCCACCTGGTGGACGTCGAGGCCGCCCCTGACCGCGTGTGCGAGCTACAACCAAAGGGCGGGATCCTGGCCCACGCGAACCACTTCACAGACCCCGACGCGGTCGGAATCCGGCAGCCCCTCGGGGAAGACCGTGCGTCGACCCTCTTCCGATACGACCGGATCCACGCGCTCCTGCGGAACGCCCTGGCCGCCGGCCGGCGCATCGAACTCGCGGACCTGGAACAGATCCTACGAGACCACGAGGGAGGTGCGCTGTCGATCTGCCGCCACGAGGATGCCACGCGGCCCGAGCATTACCGGTTCGCCACGGTCGTCTCCGTGATCATCGACGTCGACGAGGGCGTGATGTTCCTCGCCTCGGGCAACCCATGCACCGCTCGTTTCGAGCGGTATGCGCTCACATCCTAGGAGCCCGAGAGACGCCGATACAGAGCCGCGTACTTCTTCGCGGATGCGTTCCAGGAGAGGTCCGACGACATCGCCCTCTGCTGCACGGCTTTCCAGCCGCGGCGCGCTCGGTAGAACGCGATGGCGCGCCGCGCGGCGTCGAGGAACGCGCCGGGCGTGTAGTCGGTGAACGTGAAGCCGTTTCCGCTCTTCGGTCCTGCCGTCAAGTCGGAGACCGTGTCCGCGAGGCCGCCCGTGACGCGGGCGATCGGCAGGGTCCCGTACCGAAGGCTGATCATCTGCCCGAGTCCGCACGGCTCGAACTTCGACGGCATCAGGAAGAAATCAGACCCCGCGTAGATGCGATGGGCGAGAGCCTCGTCGTACTTCAGGTAGGCCACGAAGCCCGGTCTTGCCTTCGAGAGATCCGCCAGCGGCTCCTCGTACTTCTTCTCCCCCGCGCCGAGCAGGATGACCTGCGCGCCGAGCGCGAGGATGCCTGGCAGCGCGGGGATCAGGATGTCGAATCCTTTCTGCTCCGTGACCCTGGAGACCATCCCGAGGACCGGGACGCTGCGGTCCTCCGGCAGGCCCGCCTCCCGCTGGAGGGCGACTTTGTTCGTCGCTTTCTCGTCGACCGTCGACTTGGAGTACTGCTTAGCGATGATCGGATCCTTCGCGGGATTCCATACGTCGTAGTCGATGCCGTTCAGGATCCCCGACAGCTTCGCAGCCCTCGATCGCAGCAGACCATCGAGCCGGCAGCCGTACTCCTCCGTCTGAATCTCCTTCGCGTACGTCGGGCTCACCGTGTTCACGGAGTCCGCGTACGAGATCCCAGCTTTCATGAAGTTCAGCTGTCCGTAGAACTCCACCCCTTCGACGCTCCACATTTTCGGGGGCAATCCAAGCCAGTCAAGGAGGTCTCGTCCGAAGAGACCCTGGTGCTGCATGTTGTGGATCGTGAGGATGGTCTTGATGCGCCCGTACCGCTCGTCGCCCCCGTACGCCGTGCGGAGGAAGGCGGGGACCATCGCGGAGTGCCAGTCGTTCAGATGGATCACATCGGGCCAGAAGTCGGCCTTCGGGAGGAGCTCGGGGATGGCCCTGCAGTAGAATCCGAATCGTTGGCCGTCGTCCTCGTACTCGTAGACTTTCGGGCGGTCGAACAGCTCCGGCTGATCGATCAGATACACTGGCACCCCGTCGATACCCGACGTCTTCAGGCGCCCCTCCCAGGAGCGTCCGCCGACTTGCACGGTGAATGGGCCCAGGTCTTCTCTCACGTCGCGGATCGTCCCGTATCGTGGCAGGACCATCCGCACATCGTGGCCGAGAGCCCGCAACGCCTTCGGGAGGCTGCCGGCGACGTCCCCGAGGCCGCCGACCTTCGCGAGTGGATAGGCCTCCGCCGATGCGAAGAGAATCTTCATGCGAATCGGGCGAGGCACCCAGGCCCACGTCTTAAAGATGCGCCTGTGGAGGTTCCTCGAAGAGAGCCGCTCGCCGCGCTTCGGGACCGAGAGGATTTTCTCCCGGGGACGGCATCCCGAGCCGATGGCCGCGCCCATCGGGTCCGTCGTCTTCGTGCTCCACACCCACCTGCCGTGGGTGCTCGGCCACGGTCGGTGGCCCCACGGGGAGGACTGGCTCTACGAAGCGGCCGGGGAGTGCTACGTTCCGATCCTGCGTCTCCTCCGCCGACTGGAGGCGGAGGGGCGGAAGGCGCATCTCACGATCGGAATCACGCCGATCCTCGCGGAGATGCTCGCGGCCCCCCGCTTCCGACAAGGATTCGAGACGTACCTCGACGAACGACGCGCCCTTGCGGACCGCGATTCGGACGCGTTCCGGATGAACGGGGACGACCAGAGCGCCCGCCTCGCGGCTCGGTGGTCCGATTTCTACAGGGACGCGAAACGGGACTTCCTTGAGACGTTCGCGGGGGATCTCATCGGCGCCTTCCGGGACCTCCAGGACCTCGGTCGGATCGAGATCCTGACTTCCGCCGCGACCCACGGCTATCTGCCCCTCCTTGGGCGGGACGAGTCCATCGAAGGGCAGATCCGGACGGGGGTTGCGGCGTACCGGCGCCACTTCCGCCGCGCGCCGCGCGGCATCTGGCTGCCCGAGTGCGCGTACCGTCCGGCGGCCGCTTGGTCGCGGCCCGTCGGTCCGCCTCGCGGGTGGTCCCGGCCCGGAATCGAGACGTTCCTCGCCCGGCATGGACTGCAATTCTTCTTCGTCGACACGCACCTCGTCGCCGGCGGGGTGCCCCTGGGATCTTACGAAGACCGCTTCGCCGAGCCGCGGCTCGATGCGGCGGGCCCACCGAGCGGCCTTTCGCCGAACGATGTGCACGAGGTCGCCGCAGGCCGTCGGCGCATCGCGGTCTTCGCGCGCGATCCGAGGTCCAGCGTGCAGGTCTGGAGCGCGGACTACGGCTATCCGGGGGACGGCGCGTACCTGGAATTCCATCGGAAGCAGGGAGCGGGTGGACTCCGGTACTGGCGGATCACGGACCGTCGTCTTCCTCTCGACGCGAAGATTCCCTACGACCCCGCGACCGCGGAGGATCGGGTCCGAGCCCACGCGGCCCATTTTGCCGGCCTCGTACGGGAGACGCTTCGCGAGCATGCGGACAAGACGGGGCGCCCGGGCATCGTCGTCGCTCCCTTCGACACGGAGCTCTTCGGCCATTGGTGGTTCGAGGGCCCTCGGTGGCTCGAGGCCGTCCTGCGGGAGCTCGAGGCGGACGTGTCCGTTGTCACCGCACCGGAGCATCTCGAAGGCCACCGCCCGCGGTCCTCCGTGCGGCTCCCGGAGGGCTCCTGGGGCCAGGGGGGCCACCATTGGGTCTGGCTCAACGACGATACCACGTGGGTGTGGGAGCGCGTGTATCGCGCGGAGGACGACTTCCTGGAGGCCATCCGGACCTCCGAGGGCGAGCGGTCGCCCGTCGTCCGCCGGATCCTCGCGCAGCTCGCCCGGGAACTCCTGCTCCTCGAGGCCTCCGACTGGCCGTTCCTGATCACGACCCGGGCCGCGAGGGACTACGCAGAGGACCGGGCCGGCTTCCACGGGGACGCGTTCGACCGGCTCCGAGGATTGCTCGGGCGCGCGACGCGAGGTCCCCTCACGACGGAGGACGAGGTGTGGCTCTCGGAGCTCGAGTCCCGCGATTCCCCCTTCCCGGATGCAGATCCGGACTGGTGGTCCAGGGAGCGCGGAGCCCCGTGACGACCGTCTCGTTCCACTTCCACGGATACCAGCCGGGAGACCTCCTGCGGTGGCTCGAGCCGGATCCACTGAAGCCGCCGTTGTTCGAGGAGCGTCACTCGCCCGTCGTGCACCGAATCGGGGCGGAACGGATCGGGGGAAGGAACTGGACGGACGCGGTCCTCCGGACGTACGGCCGCCTGCAATCCGTCCTCGACCGCGCCGCAGGGACGGCGTCTGTCGACATCGAGCCCCAGACCCTCGTGTGGCTCCTCGAGCGGGATCCTGAGGCATACGGGCGGGCGGTCCGAGCCTACGAGCAAGGGACCGCCGGACTCGCGATGACCGTGCCGTTCCATCCGATCCTCCCACACCACCACCGCACGGAGCGCGGGGCTCTGTTCGACATGATGTTCGATTTCTACGCTCCCATCCTCCGGCGGGCTGCAAATGCGCCGATCGGCCTGTGGCTTCCCGAGGGGGCCGTCTCGGCGGAGACTCTCACCGACTTCGCGGAGGCCGCCCGCCGCGCGGAGCTCGAGCACGAGGGCCTGCCCGATTTCGTCCGTGGAGTCCACCTGATCCTCGATGCGCGGCAGCTCGCGTCCGTCCCGGAGCCGGGGAACGCGTGGGCGCGGATCGGGCAAGTGAACCGGATGCCCGTCGTGGTCCGCGATCCCGCTCTGAGCGGCGACTTCGCGTTCGGAGCCTCCGAGCCCTCCGCGTTTTGCGAGAGCGTCGGGAGGCATCGCGCCTCGTCCCTCCTCGTCGCGAGTGACCTCGAATCCCTCCTCGCGAACCCGGCACAGGCCGAGCGCTTCGGAGGGATCGTGGAGACGTTGAAGGCGCAGGGGATCGAGGTCGCCGGCCCGACGCCCCCGGACGGAGCCCCGTCCGCAGAGGCCGTGGACTTCTCGAGTTGGTCTGACTACGATGAATACGCGCGGGGTGGCCATACGTCGGATACCCGATGGACGGGCGTGCGGCGGTCCGACGGCGTCGTCGTCTCGCGGGTCCATCGCGGCCAGCCGATGTCCCAGCTGTGGAAGCACGGCTTCGCCCTCGCGACGGATCGGATCGAGACCGCAGTCCGACGGACCGCGAAGCAGCTCCTACATCGGGCAGGCGTCGGGAGGCGATCGGAAGCGTTGCGACGCCTCGCGGTCGCCTACGGACGCCACGTGTTCCGGGCGCACTACCGGTCTCAGGGACTGAGTTCGAGCGAGACGGACTTCGCAGATGCGGCGGAGGTCATCCTGAAAGGCCGGGTGGACGCAGACCGCGCGGCCCTCGTCGCCCGCGGTTATGTCCTGCTCCTGATGGGTCTCCGATCGGACCCACCGTTCTGGGATAACCCCGATACGCGGGTCACGTTCCAGGGCGTCGCTCTCCTCGCGCAGGCCCTTGCGGACCTCTCCACCGCGTGTGAGCGGACGGGGGATTCGACGAGAGCCCTTCGCCTGACGCGGCTCCTCCGAGCGACCCTCCTGGAATTCTCGGAGTGGCACGGCCGCGGCGAGTTCGCGGACGTGCACGGCGAAAAAGGCTGGGAGGTCACGGAGGCCGCGTGGCACGAGGCCCTCGCGTCGGAGGTTCCCCAGCGGTCCGCGAAGGACATCGTCCGCCGTGCGGCTCTCTACGCGTTGCGGGACGTCGACCTCGGACGCTCCGACGAGATCCGAGCGGCCGTCGAGCCCGTCGTGGCGGACACGGGACACATCGTCGGCGAGGCCCACGGGGATTGGGAGAACAAGGAGTGGTGCGAGCACCGCTCCCCATGAAATCCCTCGGGTCCACCGGAACCTTCATCGGCGCGGCTCCGGCTTACCGAGAGCGCAGATGAAGGCCACCGTGTTCACCTGGGAATATCCGCCGAACATCTACGGCGGCGCGGGGGTCCACGCGAGGTACCTCACGATGGCCCTCGCGAAACGGATCGGGGTGGAAGTCCGAACCCTTGAGGAGGGGCCGCCGCAGGATGTGCCCGGCGTGCGCGTCCGCAGGTATCGACCGACCTTGCGGGGTCTCGGCCTCCCGGATGCGCGAGTCGGCAAGGTCCTCGAGGTCCTCTCGTGCAACCTGAACATGATTTCCGATCCGATCGACTCGGAGATCGTGCACACGCACACCTGGTACACGAACTTCGCAGGCGCCCTCGCGAAGCGGACGTATGGATGCAAGCTCGTCGCCACCGTGCATTCCCTCGAGCCCCTGCGCCCCTGGAAGCAAGAGCAGCTCGGCGCGGGGTACGCGCTCAGCTCGTGGATGGAGAAGGAAGGCCTGACCGCGTGCGACGCGGTCGTCGCCGTGTCGGCGGAGATGAAGCGGGACATCCTGAAGGTCTACGACATCCCCGCGTCCCGAGTGCATGTGATTTACAACGGCGTGGACCCCGAGAAGTACCATCCCCGCGACGGGTCGGAGAGCCTTCGGAAGTTCGGGGTCCGCAAGCCGTACGTCTTCTTCGTCGGTCGTCTGTCCCGCCAGAAGGGCATCATCGACCTCGTCGACGCGATGGAGTTCGTGGCCCCGGGGACGACGCTCGTCCTCGCGACGGGGAAGCCGGACACGCCGGGGATCGAGGAGGACCTCCGCCGTGCGGTGAAGGACATGGACCACGTCGTGTGGATCAATCAGATGCTCGAGGACCCGGACCTCGTGAATTTGTACAACGAGGCGGCCGTCTTCGCCTGCCCGTCGATCTACGAACCCTTCGGGATCATCAACTTGGAGGCGATGGCCTGCGAGACGCCCGTCGTCGCGACGCGGGTCGGCGGGATCAAGGAGGTCGTCGTGGACAAGGTGACGGGTTTCCTCGTGCCTCCCGGGGATCCGGGGAAGCTCGGCCGCGCGATCGCGAAGGTGATGGACGATCCGAAGGCGGCCGCTCGTATGGGGAAGGCGGGCCGACGGCACGTGCTGAGGCACTTCACGTGGGACCACATCGCGGAGAGGACGATCCGCCTGTACGGGTCGCTGACGTGATGGCATCCCGCTTCGACCCGTTGATCCGATCCGCCGAGGACGCCTTGCGGCACTCCCGCGATCTCCGGGAGTGGCTCAGGTCGCGGAGGTGGTGCGGCGATTCGATCGGGGTGCAGACCGAGCTCGCGGTCCGGGACCGCGCCACGCTCGTCGAGACCGGGACGGAGGCCCTCGTCCTGTTCCTCCTCGTCGCGCGGGACCCTGGGAGCCAGAGGCCGGTCCACCTGCCTCTGTCGATCGCCACGGCCCGCGTGGAGCCGGATTCCGTGGAAATCGATGCGGGAGGGGTTCGCGCGTGGATCGCGGAGGCGGAACGGCGGGACGGCTATGCGCGGTTCCTTGTCGACGCCTTCGGGAGACGGGCGAAAATCCCCACGGCCTCCGGCGACCAGCTCGCCTTCCTTGGAGAGACTCTCGGGACGTTTCGCACGTCGAGCGTCGCGGCCGTCGGCGACACGTCGAACGTCCTGGTGGACATCGTCTGCGCGGAGCGTCAGGTCGTCCTGAAGTCCTACCGGCTGCTCGACGCGGGGAACCGCGAACCGAACATCCTGATCCGCATCCACCGGAAGGGATTCCCGCACGCGGCTCCCTACGTCGGCGAATTCGAGCTCGGGCGGGGGGATGATCGCCTCGTCCTCGGCGTGGCGACGGAGCGGGTCGATGGGACAGACCTCTTTTCGTGGCTCGGGAGCGGCTGGAAGGAGGCGCTCGCCGGCAAGGGGAGCCAGGCGTCCGGAGACTTCGAGGCGGTCACATTCCCCGTCGCCGGGTCCCTCGGGGAGGCGACCGCCGCCCTCCATGACGCCCTCGTCGACCGCCGACCCGGTCCCTGGCAGGCGGAACCGTTCACGGAGGAGGACGCCCGCGTCGCCTTCAAGGCGGCGATGTCGTACCTCGGAGACGCTCTCCGCCGGCTCGGCCGGATCGCGCGCACGGACTCCTCGGGCCTTCGTGACCTCGCCGCTTCGGCGCGCACCTCCCTCCTCGAACGACGCGGTCCGATCGAGGAGGCATTGGGCGGACTTCACGGGAGCATCGCGGGTCCGAAGTGCGTCACGCACGGGGATCTCCATCTCGGGCAGGTCCTCCGGCGTACATCCGACGGGATGCTCTTCTTCATCGATTTCGAAGGAGAACCGGAGCGCGCCCCGGGCCTTCGGTCCGTCAAGCAACCGCCCCTTCGAGACATCGGCGCGATGGTCCGTTCCTTCTCGTACGTGAGGCACTATGCGTGGCGCGAGGCGACGAAAGGGGACGCGGGCGCAACGATGCGCCTCCTAGAGCCCGCCTCCCTGTCGGCGCATGAACGCGACGTGGCGGACCGCCTCGCCCACTGGGAGGCCGCAGCGGCGGATCGGTTCGTCGAGAGGTACCTCGCCCGCACGGACCTCCAACGGGTCTCGCCCGCGGAGGCCCGGGACATCATCCGAGGCTGGGCGATGGAGAAGGCGTTGTACGAACTCGACTACGAGCTGAAGCACCGGGAGGAGAACATCCTCATCCCGTTGGAAGGGATCGTGGCCCTTGCCCGTGACGCCGCCTAGATGATCGCGCGGCCGGAATCCTCCTCGAAGAGATGCATCCTGCCCATGTCGAAATAGACGTCGAGAGTGCCGCCCAGGTCGACCTTCGTGGACGGGCTCATCCGCGCGTGGACCGTCCGGCCCCCCACGGCCAGGTACAGGAACAGGTCGGAACCCATCGGCTCCTTCACGTCCACGCGTGTCGTCACGGTCGCGTTCGCCCGCGTCATCTGAGCGAACAGCCGATCGTAGACGTCCTCCGGACGGATCCCGAAGACGACGGTCCGGTCGGCGTACGGCTGAGCGGGTCCCGCGAGCTCCGAGGGGATCTCGAGGCGGAACTCGCCGAAGTCCAGGTAGACGCCGCCGTCCTGCGAGACAACGGTCGCATCGAGGAAGTTCATTGCGGGGCTTCCAATGAACCCCGCCACGAACAGGTTCGTCGGGCGGTCGTAGAGATTCTGCGGATCGTCCACCTGCTGCATGATCCCCTTGTCCATCACGACGAC
>Ga0209002_10002283_pt1 | contig 15493 bp, 19 predicted proteins | sample Rifsed16ft2_FD_184010 | JGI IMG/M metagenome (GOLD analysis project Ga0209002, IMG submission 184010) | Soil microbial communities from Rifle, Colorado, USA - sediment 16ft 2 (version 2) | ecosystem: Environmental > Terrestrial > Deep subsurface > Rock core/Sediment | place: Rifle, Colorado...
TTCACCCCCAACCGCCGCGAACCGGAGGTGACGGCGAACGCCCTCGCCAACGTGCGCGAGGACAAGGAGCGCGAGGCGGGCGACGGGTTCGACGGGACGTGGGTCGCCCACCCCGACCTCGTGCCCGTGGCCGGCGAGGTCTTCGCCCGGGTCCTCGGGGAGCGGCACCACCAGAAGGAGCGGCTGCGCGAGGACGTGCTCGTCGGCGCGACGGACCTCCTCGACGTGCGCGTTCCCGGCGGGCGGGTGAGCGAGGCCGGCGTGCGCCAGAACGTCAACGTCGGGTTGCAGTACCTCGACGCGTGGCTCCAGGGCATCGGCGCCGCGGCGATCTTCAACCTCATGGAGGACGCCGCGACGGCCGAGATCAGCCGCTCCCAGCTCTGGCAGTGGCGCCGCCTCGGCGTGCGGCTCGACGACGGGCGGCCATTCACCGGTGAGCTGTACGGAGCCATCCGCGACGAGGAGCTGGCACGGCTCGGCGGGCGCGGGGCGGGGCGGCTGGGCGAGGCCGTGGATCTGCTGGACCGGCTCGTCCTCGGCGACGACTTCCCGGAGTTCCTGACCCTTCGGGCGTACGAGCTGCTCGGCTGACGACGGTAGCGCCATCAGAACTCGGAAGGAGAATGAGGATGGGAGACGGGGTCGCCAGCGGCCCGGGCGTGAGGGCTGCGGTCATGCGTGGCCCGGGACGCATCGGCGTGGAGCGCTTCCCGTATCCCGACGTGGAGCCCGGCGCCGTCCTGATCAAGATCGAGTACTCGGGCATCTGCGGCACCGACAAGCACACCTTTCGGGGCGAGACGAAGCAGTACGCCGGGACGCCGCACGAGATCGATATCGAATTCCCGCTCATCTGCGGCCACGAGAACGTGGGGGTCGTCGCGGAGACCGGCGGAGTCGTGCTCGACAGCGAGGGGGTCCCGCTCCAGCTGGGCGACAGGATCGTCCCCGCCGCGAACGTCGCGTGCGGCTCGTGCGTCTTTTGCCGGGGCGGTTTCCCCTACTACGCCTGCGAGCGTCTCGAGGACTATGGGAACAGCCTGAACGCCGCCCGCCCGCCTCACCTCTTCGGTGGCTGGGCCGAGTATCTGTATCTGCTTCCGGGGACACCGCTGTTCCGAGTGCCGGACGAGCTTCCGTCGGAGATCGCCGTCCTGACCGAGGAGATGTCGGTGACGCACGGCCTCGACACCGCACGGATGCTGGCAGCCGACCTCCACGGGCCGCGGGTGGGCGAGACGCTCGTCGTCTACGGCGTCGGGCCGCTGGGTCTATGCCACCTCATCAAAGCTCGGCTGCTGGGGTGCGGGCAGATCGTCGCGATCGACCGCCTGCCACACCGCCTGGAGGTCGCCGGCGCCTTCGGCGCGAGCCTGCTCCTGAACGTCACGGAGACCGACGAAGCCGAGCGGGTCGCGCGCGTTCGGGAGCTGACGGGCGGCCTGGGCGCCGACATCGTCGTCGACGCCACCGGCGTCGCGACGGCGCTGCCCGAGTGCCTGCGTTTGGTGCGTTACGGAGGCACGGTCGTCGAGGCCGGAGCCTTCGTCGACATGGGACCCATCGGGATCAACCCCTCGGCCGATCTCTGCGCCCGCAACGTTTCGCTGCTGGGAATCGGCGGCGAGCGCAGCGACTTCTACCTTCCCACGATGCGCATGTTGGCCCTCAACGCCAAGCGTCTCCCGTTCGAGCAGGTCGTCAGCCACCGGATGCCCCTGGAGCGTGCGGCAGAGGCGATCGAGCTGGCCCAGGGCAACGATTCGATGAAGGTGGTATTTGCCCCGAACACCGTCCCGGCATCGGCATGACCGAGACCCGGGAGGAGACGAAGCGGCGACCCGAACTTGGGATCCTGCTCTGGGCCAGAGCGTGATCGCCTCCCTCGTTTCCATACCGTCGAGGGTGACGAGATCACTGGCCGCTTAGCGGATGACATGGTCACTGGCCGTCCACAAGGGGCGGCGCTTCCGCTTGACACGCACCGCCAGGCGCGCGAGCCTTCGCCCGCCTGATTCCCATACACGTACCCCGTGCGCGTCCCCGCGCAGCACCACGAGGATGGTTCGATGCCCACCCAAGCGTCCATCGCCGAGGCGGTAAACGGAGTCGCGGCACACTTCCGCGCCCACCCCGAGTCCGGGCGGTCGAACGACGCGCCGGCCACGGCCACTCTCCAGGGCGGGTTGCGCTTCCAGGTCACGCATCCCAACGGGATGACCGTCGCCACGGACATGCCTGCCGCGTTCGGTGGGGAAGCCACGGCGCCGTCACCGGGATGGCTGATGCGTGCCGCGTCGGCGGCCTGCAACGCGTCGATGATCGCCATCCGCGCTGCCCAGGAGGGCATCACCCTTGACGAGCTGACCGTGGTCGTGGGCAGCGTCTCCGACGACCGCGGCATGGTCGGGGTGGCAGACGACGTGCCGGCCGGGCCGCTCGAGGCGTCCGTGCACGTGCGTGTACGTGCCGCTGGCGCCGACCCCGAGCGGCTGCGCGATGTCGTCGCCTGGGCCCGGACCCATTCGCCGGTCGTGGATGCCGTCGGCCGGGCGGTCCCGACCAGCTTCGACGTCGAGATCGGCTGAGGGATCGCCGTCACGCGGCGGTTCGGCGAGCAGGTCGAACACGCTGGACCGCCCCGAGCTGGGCACGCTGACCGGCGGGCGCGGAGTAAGTCACGAACGTCAGGGCCCGGACTGCGCCCGCCGGGTGTCGTAGCCAGCCTCGCGTCGCCCGCCGGTCGGTCGGGAAGGCGGTGCGGAACAGGTTCGCGGAGGCTTCGACGCGGCGACGGTTCGTCATGCCCTCACCGACCGCGAGCCACGTCGCGATCGTGGCCGGGTCCCAGCCGCGCTCGCGTGCGATGCGGGCGGCGAGCCGGCGCTTGCGGTCAAGGGTGCCCACGACCTCCTGTGGATCGACGATCTCCGTCTTCAGCTCGATGATCAGCAGCGTGCGCGTGGCGACATGCCAGGCCAGGATGTCAATCACGCCGCGCTCCCCATAGACGGCGAACGACACCTCCGGCGCGAGCTCCCAGCCGCCGATCCGCTCGAGAAGCTCCGCCACGCGCTCGTGCATCGCCGCGTGGCGCCAGTTCACGAGCCTGTCCAGCTCACCGCCGCGCCAGCGTGGCACGAGGTCGATGCGGATCTCGAGCGCCGAGGTGACCTTGTCGAGCGTCGCCAGCGTCATCTCGGCTGCGAGCCCGCGCTCGATCCGGGAAACCGCCGCGCGGGAGACGCCGGCCGCGGCTGCCACGTCGTCCTGGCGCCAGCGCTTGCGCAACCGAACAGCGCGGCAGACGACCCCGAGGCGCTGGAAGTTCATGGCCCGCAGCTTGACCGGCGGCGCTTCATCGACACGTCGCCGATGCTCACCGGCCGATTTACGGCCCGCGGTTCTCATACGCACGGCCACGGAACGTTAGAAGCCACGAGCCGTGCTGGAACGGCCCGTGCGTGCTCAACCGCGCCTGCGGCGTTCGCATGAGGGAGCAGCGGGGCCCCCGGCCTTCTACGGTTCCGGGTGCGTTCGTATGAGAATCCGCAGGGCGCGGGTGGCGCCGTGGGGGCGTGGGGAGGCCGCCGCGGTCAGCTCAGCCGCTCCAGCTCGCGCTCCACGAACCGCCCGAACCCGCGCCGCCCGACGAACGCCCCGTCGCGCACGACCCATGAGCCGCGAACAGCGACGGACCGCACTGCCCCGACGACCGCGCGGCCCTCGTAGGGCGTGTAGTCGCTCGTGTGATGCAGATCCGCCTGGCGGAGCGTGCGACGCGCGCCGGGATCGAAGAGCACGAGGTCGGCGTCCCGCCCCACCTCCACGGCCCCTTTGAAACGCATCCCGAACAGCCGCGCCGGCGTCGTCGCGAGCAGGTCCACCATCCGCTCCAGGCTGATCCGACCCGCCGCCACGCCCTCCGAGTAGACCAGCGTCAGCAGCGTCTCGATGCCCGGGGCGCCGTTGGAGATGCGGTCGAACGATTCGCGCCACGACCGCTTCTCCACCGCGACGCGATCCGGTACGTGGTCCGTGCCCACGAGCGCCAGCGAGCCGTCGGCCAGCCCCTCCCACAACGCGTCCCCCTGCCCCGCCGCGCGCAACGGCGGCGAGATGACGTACTTCGCCGCCTCCTCGGACGGCAGGAGGTAGCGTGACTCGTCGAGCGTCAGGTAGTGCGGGCACGTTTCCGAGAACACGGGCCGCCCCTCCGCGCGCGCGATGCGCACGACGTCGAGTGCCTCCCGGCAGGAGAGATGCACGACGTAGAGTGGCGCCCGGGCGGCTCGCGCCAGCGCCACCGCCCGCGCCGTCGCCTCGGCCTCCACGTACGGCGGCCGCGACGTGGCATGGTACCGCGGCAAGGTCTCTCCGGCCTCCAGGTGCCGTGCGGTCAGCGCCTCCAACAGCACGGCGTTCTCGCAATGCACCTGGAGCATGCCGCCGCTCGCCCCGGCCATCGCCAGCGCCCGGTAGAGCGTGGCATCGTCCACCCCGAAGTCGTAGACCATGAAGGCCTTGAAGGTCGGGACCCCCAGCTCGATCGCCCCCGCCATCTCGGCGATGGCGTCCTCCAGCTGCGGCGTGATGACGAGGCTGACCGCGTAGTCCACCGCCGCGTCGCCCTCGGTCCGGGCGCGCCACGAGCGCAGGCCATCGAGCAGGGTTCGCCCGGCCGCCGCGGACCCGCCGGTGCCCGGGTTGTTGAAGGCCAGGAACGTGGTCGTGCCGCCGAATGCGGCGGCCACCGAATCCTGGAAGAAGCGATCCGGCTCTGCGTCCGAGGCGACGCGCACATGCGTGTGCACGTCCACGGCCCCCGGCAGCACGAGCAGACCGGCGGCGTCCACGACCTCCCGGGCGTCCGAGCCCAGGTCCGGCCCGACCGCCGCGATCCGGCCGCCCTCGACGGCCACGTCCGCGATCGCCGCCCCCGCCGCCGTGACGACCGTGCCGCCGCGAACGATGAGGTCGGTCACGCCTCGAGGATCTCGATCTCCTGCGCCCCCTCCCAGAGGCAGCGCCGCCCGACCTCCCGCAGCCGGTCCTCCCAGCCCTCGTCGGGCACGACGGTCGCGAAGTGATTCGCGGCGAGCTGGCCCACCTTCGAGGAGGTCGTGCAGGCGCCGTAGGGGAGGAAGATCTCGCACTCGCTGATGCCACCCGGATAGAGCGCGAGCTGACCCGGCGCCGGATGCGAGGTGTGGTTCTCCCAGTCGACGCCCGGCCGGTAGTCGCCGTACGGGATCCACGTCGACTCGCCGCTCCAGCGGCAGTGGATGAGCTTCGAGCGCAGCGGCAGCAGGCGCCGCATGGCGGCCACGGTCTGGGGCGCATCGGCTTCCCAGCGGGCGCTAAAGTGGAGGTCCCCGACGCGGATCTGCAGTTCACTCATCGCCGGAGGATACCGTGGCCGATACGCCGCCGACCATCTCCACGCACGTGCTGGACGTGGAGCGCGGCCGCCCCGCGGTGGGTGTCCAGGTGCGGCTGACGCGGCTGGTCGGAGGCACGGAGCTCGAGGCCGGCGGGGGCACGACCGATGACGACGGCCGCATCCCCGATCTGCTCCGCGGCGCGCCGCTCGGGCCCGGCGAGTACCGGCTCCGCTTCGACGTCGACGAGGGCGGCTTCTTCCGCGGCCTGGCCATCGACTTCCGGGTGAGCGACACGTCCCGCAGCTACCACGTGCCGCTGATCCGGGCGCCCTTCGCCCTCTCGACGTATCGCGGCTCGTGACCCTGCCGACGATCGAGGAGATGGACGCGCTGCAGCCGGATGCCTTTGCGGCGCAGATAGCGCCGCTCTTCGAAGGCGCGCCGCGCTTCCTGGCCCGACTGGCGGCCGCCCGACCCTTCGGGACGCCGGAGGCCCTCTTCGGCCGGGCGCGCGCGATCGCCCAGTCGATGGCCGAGGAGGAGCAGCTGGAGCTGATCGACGCCCACCCCCGCCTCGGCGCCGCGCCGGCGAGCGTGTCGGCGCTCTCGTACGCGGAGCAGGGCTATGACCGGGGAGTGGCGGACCTCGCCCTCGAGTTGGAGCGGCTCAACGCCGCCTATGAGGCGCGCTTCGGCTTCCGCTACTGCGTCTTCGTGGCCGGCCGTCCACGGTCGGCGCTTCTGCCCGGGTTCGAGGCCGCGCTCGCCGGGGAGCGGACGGCGGAGATCGCCCGGGCGCTTGATGCGGTGGTCGACATCGCGCAGGATCGATGGCACAAGCTCGCGACGCCGGCCGACGCCGCCCATGGAGGGACCCGATGATCGAGCTGGGACCGACGCGCTACGGCAAGGCGCGGATCCGCCTGGTCAAGGTCGTGCGCCTGCCCGACCGCCACGTCGTGCGCGACCTCACGGTGGCCGTGGCGCTGGAGGGCGACTTCGCGGCGGCGCACACGGACGGCGACCAGTCGCTCGTCGTGCCCACGGACACGATGAAGAACACCGTCTACGCCCTGGCCAAGGACGGACTGACGGGGTCGATCGAGGCCTTCGGGCTGACGCTGGGGCACCACTTCCTGGGCTTCGAGCAGGTCGAGCGGGCGACGATCTCCCTCCAGGAGCACGCCTGGGCCCCGATCGCCACGAACGGGCGGCCGGCCCCGGACGCCTTCATCCGCCAGGGCGACCTGACCCGGACCGCCGTCGTCTCCGTGGGCCGCGACGACGCCACCGTCGAGGCCGGCATCGAGGGGCTGACGGTCATGAAGACCGCCAAGTCGTCCTTCGCCGGCTTCCCGCGCGACCGCTACACCACCCTCAAGGAGACCCAGGACCGGATCATGGCCACGAAGGTCGCCGCCGCCTGGCGCTACGCCGACGGCGGGGCGGGGGTCGACTTCGACGCCGCCTTCGACCGTGTGCGCGGGACGATGTTGACGGCCTTCGCCGAGCACTTCAGCCCGGCCGTGCAGACCTCCATCTGGATCATCGGCAAGGCGGTCCTGGAGGCCGAGCCGGCCATCGACACGATCCATTTCGCCCTGCCCAACCTCCATCACTGGACGTACGATCTGTCGCCCTTCGGCCTCGAGAACGACCGCGAGATCTTCGTCGCCACGGAGGAGCCGCACGGCCTCATCGAGGCCACGGTCCGACGCTCGGCCTGAGGACTCAGTCTCAGTCCGAGCTAAAACCTCCTGCCGGAGGAGGAGCCGCGGACCAGGATCGCTGCCCGCTTCGGCCTTCGGGCGGATGACACCTGGGGCTTGCTCGAGCGGATCGGGTGGGAGTGCGCTGGCGCGATCTCGGTGCTGCCGCAAGGCCACACGCCGCAGTCCGGGAGCTACCAGGCGCTGACCGACGAGGAGGTCTGGAAGCGCATCGATGAGCTGCCCGCGCGCCCATACGACTCGGACGCCGCCGTCCGCATGTCGCTGGGCGGTGGACAGTCGAAGCTCCTGCTGGCCCGCTACGGTGAGCGCTGGCGTCTGCCCCTCGACGGCGCGCCGAGCACGCACATCCTGAAGCCTGAGCCGATCTATCACCCGGGCTTGGCGCTCGCGGAAGCGTGGGCGCTGCGCGTGGCCGCTGCGGCCACCTCCGCCGCCGAAGCGAAGGTGATGGTCGCCGAGGGCCACCTGCCCACGCTCATGGTCACGCGATTCGACCGAGCCATCGACCTCGACGGCAGCATTCGGCGGACCCACCAGGAGGACATGTGCCAGGTCCTCGGGATCCCGCCCGAGATCAAGTACGCCGAGCATCCGGAGAACGACCGACATCCCTCGTACGCTCGATTCGCTGCCGTCCTCGAGCGCGGGGCGTTCGAGCCGCGCGTCGAACTCGTCCGCCTGCTGGAGCACGTCACGGTCAACCTCGCGCTCGGCAACACGGACGCGCATGCCAAGAACACGTCCGTCTTCCGCGATCGATCGGGCGGCCTGCGCCTGACTCCGATGTATGACCTCGCGCCGACCCTGGCGTTCATCAACCAGCGTCATTTCGGGATGTCCGTGGCGGGCAAGTTCATGATCACCGAGATCACGCGCGACCACCTCGTTCGAGAAGCCCGCGTCTGGGGTGTGCCCAAGCGTCTCGCTCGGGCCGCGGTCGATCGGACACTCGATGCGCTGCGGACGACCGGCGTGCGCGCCGGGGACGACGCATACCCCGCCATCCGCGGCGACGTCCGCGCGATCGCTCTCGAGCAGATCGAGAGGCTCGCGCGCGCTTGACGGCCCGGCTGATCCTCAGCCGTCTGTCGGCAGCAAGCGGAAGGGTCGGTCGCCCGGACCGCGGAGCGCTCGGAAGTGGCGCTCATCGAGGGTCAGGACGTCGGTCGTCCCGTATCGCTCGGCCAGGACCACGACCGACGCGTCCGCGATCCCCGACCCCAGGTCGCGGTAGCGGTCCAGGACGACGCGGGCGCGCGCGACGTCCGCCTGGTCGAAGGATTCGAGACGATAGACGCCCGACTCGACCTGCTCGAGGAGGCGGTCCTGCGCTGCAGGGCCCACGCGCGTGGCGAGCAGGTAGTCCAGCTCGGCCAGGACGAAGGGCGACAGGATCCGTGGGGCGGCCGCTGCACGAACGGCCGCTGCGGCCGCCCGGTGGTGGCCTTGGCTGCTGTCTATGGCCGCCAGCAGCCCGCTCGTGTCGAGGAGGATCACCGCTCGCCGAAGCCCTCCAGGGCCTCATCGGCGTGCTCGGCGAGGTTCGGCTGCCGGCTCTCGAAGAGCGGGAGTGTCGGCTCCCGGAGGGCGTGCCGCTCCACCACCAGCGCGACACCTTCGCGGATCAGATCCGCCTCGCTGCGCTTCTCGGCCTCGGCGGTCCGCTCGAGGGCGGCCTTGAGCGACTCAGGTAGGTAGACGGTCGTCTTCTCCATGCCATACATCCTACCATACGTTGGAGCCGCCGCTTCAGGCGCGCAGCCTGCCGCGCCGGGCCTCTCATACGAACGCACCCGGAGCGTTAGAAGTCTTGTCGGCCGTCGGAGGCCCCGATTCGCCCTCATCCGCGCGCCCGGTGTGCGTATGAGGCCTCAGCGCGTGGATCGGGCTTCCAACGTTCCCCAGGCGTGCGTTTGAGGATGCCGGCCGCTCAGCCGATCTCGAGCGGCACCTCGGCCACCTCGCCGCCGACGATCCGCCAGGCTCGGACGTCCGGCGCGTCCATGTCGGCCAGCGAACAGATGAGGTAGAGCGCGTCGGGGTAGAAGGCCAGGCCGATGTCCGTGGGCGAGGGCTCGGCAGGCGAGCGGACGTGCGAGTGGAAGATGCCCCACACGACCTCGTCGGCGTCGTCGATGGCGAGCATGACGTGCAGCTGCTCCCCCGGGTCGATGAGGTAGCGGTAGGGCGAGGCGGCCGCGTTGGCCAAGGCGTGGAAGCGCAGCGCGGAGCCACCGTCCAACCCTCCGCGGTCCCCGGCGACGATGCCGCAGGCCTCGTTCGGATAGCCGGCGTGCGCCCAGGCGACCAGCTCGTCGCGCAGCGCCGCCGGGAGCACCACGGGCGCCGGACCCGGCACCTGCCCCGGCCCCGGCCCCGGCCCTACCACCAGCTGCGCGACTCCATGTCCTCGCCCATCTCGGCCAGGTCGCGCGTCCAGAGGCCCTCGGAGAGGTACTTCCAGCCACCGTCGGCCAGCAGCGCGACGATCGTGCCATGTTCCATCGTCCGTGCCACCCGGGCCGCGGCGACGAGCACGCCGCCCGACGAGACGCCGGCGAAGATGCCCTCGCGCTCGCCCAGCGCGCGCAGCGCGCGGATCGCGTCGGCGTTGGAGACGAGGAACTTCCCATCGATCAGCGCCGGGTCGAAGATCTCCGGCACGAAGCCCTCGTCCATGGAGCGCAGCCCCTGCACCAGCTCCCCGGGGAGCGGCTCGGCGGCGTAGATGCGCACGTCGGGGTTCGCCTCGCGCAGCCGCCGCCCCACGCCCATCAGGGTGCCGCCCGTCCCGAGGCCGGCCACGAAGACGTCCACCTCCGGGCAGTCGGCCAGGATCTCCACGCCGGTCGTCTCGTAGTGGGCGCGCGGGTTGGCCGGGTTGCCGTACTGGTAGGGCATGACGAAGCGCGAGTCCTTCGCCACGAGGTACTTGGCCAGCTCGACCGCCCCGTTGGAGCCCTTGGCGCCGGGGGAGTCGATGATCTCGGCGCCGAAGATCGTGAGCAGCTGCCGGCGCTCCTGGGTCACGTTGTCGGGCATGACCACGGCGATCCGGTAGCCCTTCCGCCGGGCGATCATGGCCAGGGCGATGCCGGTGTTCCCGGAGGTGGGCTCGATGATGATCGAGTCGGGCCCTAGCCGGCCGGACGCCTCGAGGTCCTCGATGAGGTACCTGGCCACGCGGTCCTTGACCGAGCCGGTCGGGTTCAGGCCCTCGAGCTTGGCGTAGAGGCGGACATTCGGGTTGGGGCACATGCGCGGGATCTCGACCAGCGGCGTGTGCCCGATGGCATCGACGATGGAGGGATAGCGCCCGCCGTGGCGGGCCATCCCCTCGTGCGCGTGCGGACGATCGTCTGCGTCCGGCGCGATCCGGACGGCCACCGTCAGGCGCCTCCGCCCGCCATCGCCGGCAGGATGACGATCGTGTCCCGCTCGCCAACCGGCGTGGCCAGCTCCCCGAGGTAGCGGATGTCCTCGTCGTTGAGGTAGACGTTGACGAAGCGGTTCAGCTCGCCCTCGGGCGTCAGGAGCTGGTCGCGCAGGCCCGGGTAGTCGGCCACGAGGGCCTCGATGACCGCGGCCACGGTCTCCCCGGCGACGGCGACCTGCTTCTGGTTGCCGGCCACGGCGCGCAGCACGGGCGGGATGCGTACGGTGCTCATGCAGGCACCGCCGAGGTGACCACGGCGGCCGCGCGGACCCCGTCCCCGCAGGCGGGGCAGGCCGGGTCGCGGCGCAGCTTCAGCTCGGTGAACGTGCCATCGAGCGCGTCGTAGATGAGGAGGCGCCCCACGAGCGGCTCGCCGATGCCGAGCAGCAGCTTGATGGCCTCGGTCGCCTGGAGGATTCCCAGCGTGCCGGGCACCACGCCCAGCACGCCGGCCACCGAGCAGCCGGGCGCCAGCTCGGGCGGCGGCGGCGTCGGGTAGAGGCAGCGGTAGCAGGGCCCCTCGAAGGGCACGAACGCGGTCAGCTGCCCCTCGAAGCGGAAGACGCTGGCATGCACCACGGGGATGCCCGCCCGCACGGCCGCGTCGTTGAGCGTGTAGCGCGTCTCGAACGTGTCGGTGCCGTCGACGATCACGTCGTAGCCGGCGATGAGCCGCTCCACGTTGTCGTCGGCCAGCATCTCATCGTGGGCCACCACGCGGATCTCGGGGTTGATGGCCCGGATGGCGGCGGCGGCGGACTCGGTCTTCTTCTGGCCGAGGCGGTCGGTGGTGTGGACGATCTGGCGCTGCAGGTTGCTCAGGTCCACCACGTCGAAGTCGACGATGCCCAGCGTGCCCACGCCGGCCGCGGCGAGGTAGAGCAGGGCGGGCGAGCCGAGCCCGCCGGCACCGATGAAGAGCACCTTCGACGCGAGTAGTTTCGCCTGCCCCTCGATGCCGACCTCGGGGATGAGCAGGTGCCGGCTGTAGCGCTGGCGCTGCTCGGCCGAAAGGCGCGCGGGCTTGGTCCATGGCCGGCCGTCGGTCTTCCACTGCTGGAAGCCGCCGACCATGTTGACCACGTCGGTGTAGCCCATCGCCCCCAGCTGCTGGGCGGCGAAGGCCGAGCGCGTGCCGCCGGCGCAGTACAGGACGACCGGCCGGTCGCGCTCGGGGGCGAACATCTCGATGCGGCTCTCGAAGTTGCTGCGCGGCACGTGGATGGCACCGGGCAGGTGGCCCTCGGCCCATTCGTCGGATTCGCGCACGTCGATGACGAGCGCGCCGGCGTCGGCGAGCGCCTGGGCCTCGTCGTTCGAGACCTCGCGCGTCTCGGCGCGGGCCTCGCGAAGGAGCTGGGAGTAGGTCTTCGGCATGGGTCGGTTCGGCTCCGGGATCGGGTCTGAAGGGGTGGGAACGTCGTGGCTACGCCGGGCGGCCCGGCTTCGGACACCCGCAGCGGCCCGGCTGACGGCCGATGGCACGGCTCATGCGACGCCGTCCTCGGTGCTGGCCTGCCAGGCGATGCGGTCCTCGAGGGCCCGGCGCAGCGTGTCGAGCGAGAGGAGCGCGCACTTCAGGCGGGCGGGGCTGATCTCGATGCCCAGCTCGTCGAGGACGTCCTGGCGGCCGAGCTTCGCGATCTCGCCCAGCGGCTTGCCCCGGATCGAGTCGGTCAGCATCGAGGCGGAGGCCTGGCTGATGGCGCAGCCGCGCCCGGTGAAGGCCACCTCGTCCACGACGCCGGCCTCGGAGATGCCGAGCATCAGCGTGATGCGGTCGCCGCAGAGCGGGTTGGCGCCCTCGTAGACGGCGTCCGGCTCCGGCAGCGTCCCGAAGTTGTGCGGGTGCCGGTAGTGCTCGAGGATCTCGTCGCGGTAGAGGTCGTCCATGGGGCCGTCCAGTATCGGGCTATTTGCGTGATCGCGCAACTACTCGGTCAGACGGCGAAGAGCGTCGTCACTCGGGCCAGCGCGGCGGCCAGGCGGTCGATGTCGTCGCGGTCGGAGTAGACGTTGAAGCTGGCGCGCACGGTGGCCGCCTCGCCCAGCCGCTCGTGGAGCGGCTGCGTGCAGTGGTGGCCGGCCCGGACCGCGATCGCCTCGCGGTCGAGCAGCGTGGCCACGTCGTGGGGGTGGACGCCGGACAGGTTGAAGGTGACCACGCCGGCGTGCTCGTCGACGTCCGGCGGGCCGTAGACGACGATGCCCGGCACCTCGCGCGGCAGGACGTCGAGGGCGTACGCGGTCAGCTCGCGCTCGTGGGCACGGGCGGCGTCCATGCCGATCCCCTCGAGGTAGACCAGCGCGGCGCCGAGGCCGATGGCCGCCGCGATGTCCGGCGTGCCCGCCTCGAACTTCCAGGGCACGTCGTTGAACTCGGTGCGGCGCAGGTGGACCTCGCGGATCATCTCGCCGCCGGCGAGGAAGGGGGGCATCGAGTCGAGCAGCTCCCGCCGCGCCCAGAGCGCCCCCGAGCCGGTGGGCCCGAGCACCTTGTGGCCGGAGAAGACGTAGAAGTCGGCCCCGATGTCGGCGACGTCGACGGGCAGGTGGGGCACCGCCTGCGCGCCGTCCACGAGCACGAGGGCGCCGGCCTCGTGGGCCTGGCGGACCATCTCGCGCACCGGGTTGATCGTGCCGATCCCGTTCGAGACGTGGGTGAAGGCGACGAGCTTGGGGCGCGTGCGCAGCAGGACCTCGTAGCTCTGGCGCACGAGGCGGCCCTGGTCGTCGATGGGCACGAACTCGAGGTCGGCGTCGCGCTCCTGGGCCAGGATCTGCCAGGGCACGAGGTTGGCGTGGTGCTCCAGCTCGGTGAGCACGATCGTGTCGCCCGAGCCGATGTTGCCCCGGCCCCACGAGTAGGCCACGAGGTTGATGGCCTCGGTCGCGTTGCGCACGAAGACGATCTCGCGCCGGTCGGGCGCGCCGATGAAGCGGGCGGTCGTGGTGCGCGCCGCCTCGTAGGCCGCCGTCGCCTCCTCCCCGGTGGTGTAGATGCCGCGGTGCACGTTGGCCGTGTAACGGCTGTTGTAGTCGTTCACCGCGTCGATGACGACGCGCGGCTTCAGGCTCGTGGCGGCCGAGTCGAGATAGGCCAGCCGGCGGCCGCCGAAGTCGCGCTCGAACTGCGGGAAGTCGGCGCGGATGGCGACCGGGTCGAGCGCTCGGACGACGGCCACGGCGTCGTGCTCCTGCCGGCTCAGTGGGCCAGCGCCGCGGCCTCGGCCGCGACCTCGGCCTCGGTCTCGGGGCGGTCGTGGGCGAGGTCCTCCTCGTATCCGGCCTCCAGGAGGATGGGGCCGTAGCCCTCCTCCTCGAGCCGCAGGGCAAGGTCCCGGCCGCCGGACTTGAGGATGCGGCCGCGGGCCAGGACGTGGACGACGTCCGGCTTGATGTAGTTCAACAGCCGCTGGTAGTGGGTGATGACGAGCACGCCCAGGTTCGGGTTGAGCTGGGCGTTGACGCCCTCGGCCACGATGCGCAGCGCGTCGATGTCGAGGCCCGAGTCGGTCTCGTCGAGGATGGCGAACTCGGGCTCCAGCACGGCCATCTGGAGCATCTCCAGGCGCTTCTTCTCCCCGCCGGAGAAGCCCTCGTTGACGTAACGGGCGGCGAAGCGGTCGTCGAGCTTGAGCAGCGCCATCTTCTCGCGCATGAGCTTGCGGAACTCGCCCATGGTCATCGCGTTGCGCGTCAGGTCGGACGGGTCGATCTCGCCGTCGCCGGCGTCGATGGGCCGCCGCCGGGCGTTGAGAGCCGTGCGCAGGAAGCTGGCCACCGAGAGGCCGGGGATGGCCGTGGGGTACTGGAAGGCGAGGAAGAGGCCGAGGCGGGCGCGCTTGTCGGGCGAGAGCTTGCGCACGTCCTGGCCCTTGAAGACGATCGTGCCCTTCGTGACCGTGTAGGCCGGGTGGCCCATCAGCGCGTAGGCGAGCGTCGTCTTGCCCGAGCCGTTGGGGCCCATGATGGCGTGGACCTCGCCCTTGCGGATGGTGAGGTCGATGCCGGCGAGGATCTCCTTCTCGGGCGCCGCGACGGGCACCACGTGGAGGTCGCGGATGACGAGTTCCTGGTCGCTCACGGTGGTGGGGTGACTCCTGTGGGTTACGTGGTCGCGCCGGCGGGCGCGGGCACGGGGTCGGCGGACGTGCCGGCGTGGAAGGGGTGGGCCGTGGCACGCGGGCGCACGAGGTCGGCCAGGCAGATCGAGTCGAGGGCGGTGCTGAGGGCGTCGCGCACCTTCACCCAGAGCAGGTTGACCGTGCAGAAGCCGGTCCGCTCGCAGATGCCGGCGTGGATCGGATCCTCGCTGGCGCAGATCATCGGGGCCAGCGGCCCCTCCAGCGCGCGCAGCACCTCGCCCATGCGGATCTGCGCGGGGTCGCGCGTCAGCTCGTAGCCGCCGCGGGCGCCGCGCGTGCTGTGCACGAGGTCCGCCTCGCGCAGGCTGACCACGAGCTGCTCCAGGTAGGGCCGCGGCAGGCTCTCGTGGTCGGCGATCTCGGCCAGGCTGACCGGCCCGCGCCCGTGATGGCGGGCAAGCTCGACCATGAGGCGGACGCCGTACTCGCCGCGGGTCGAAAAGTGGACGGCCCCCGAGCTGGGGAGGATCGTGCGCATCGGTCTCCGTGCCCGGCCGCTCTGCTGCGGCCGAGAAAATCCGACGAAATGTGTCGGGATTAGAGTCTAGCCCAAGCGCGTCTGGGGCGTCAACGCCGTGTAGGGGTTAGGAAATAGGGCCACCAGAAACGCGCCCCTCTCGCGCTCTGGCCTTTTCCGACCGGACCATCGAACATCCGGACCATGACGACGAACCTGGACCTAGCACCGAGGGTGGCGAACCTCAGCGTCTTCCAAGACCTTGCGTACGGGGCTGCCGACAAAGCATGGCTGCTCAAACCTGAGGGATTGTCCCGGGCAACTGTCACTGG
>Ga0209002_10002284_pt1 | contig 15492 bp, 36 predicted proteins | sample Rifsed16ft2_FD_184010 | JGI IMG/M metagenome (GOLD analysis project Ga0209002, IMG submission 184010) | Soil microbial communities from Rifle, Colorado, USA - sediment 16ft 2 (version 2) | ecosystem: Environmental > Terrestrial > Deep subsurface > Rock core/Sediment | place: Rifle, Colorado...
AGCGATGCTAAATGCTTGGCAAGGAAAACCCGCCACCAAGAGATCAAAGTCTGGAATGTTGGAGCTTGGGATGGTAGTAATGTCTCTTGTGTCACATTCTCCATAGTGTTTTTTGTAGACTGAGGATGCATATTTGTCCCATTCGTTACTCCAAACGCAACAAAACGCTTGTTGCTTGCCTTTAGTGTGAACATATCCTTGCTCATATTTCCATTTCTTAGTGGATCGTTTTCCCCGAATTTGATTGCCATTACATTTTTCAAGTCCATATTTGTTTGCATTTTCTAAACCAATTCTAAAACCGCCAATACCACAAAACAGGTCAATGAACTTTATAGTTCGTGATATTTTTGATTTTTCCGTCATATTTCCAATGGCAAGATCGACACATTCTTTTATAATCTTTAATATCTTTATAATTTCCTGTTAAATTAGCCCAGTCGTAAGCCTTTGCTTTTGTTGTACCGCAAACTTCACATTTCTTTGGATAACCATATAAAGCCACAAGTCTTTTATGAAATGCTGGAATACCTGCTTCATCACCTTTCCATGAAGCATTATTTTCTCTAAACTGGTTTGTATTTTTGGGTACTCTCGCTTTGATGCCCAACTTTTTGAACCAAGACCAAACAACCTTTTGACTGACACCATAAATTCTTCCAACCTCAGCCTGAGTAAGTCCATTCTCGTAAGCCTTTTGGAGTTCCCGTTTATCTGAAATTTCCCTTGCAGTATATTGGTTTGCCATTCTTTATTATACCACATTCTAAATCCTCCTATTCCTGCAAATAAATCTATAAATCTTATTGTTTTCATTCATCTAAGCTTCTATTCCTTTATTCTTGCTATTCTTTTCAAATAAATGTCTTCCATCAAAGCCATGTGAGTTACAAGCAAAGCCTTATTCGGTTGGATTTCGACCTTTGGGTTGCATTCACAAAAATATCCTTTAAGAATATGTCTGGCACTATCGTTTATCGGATAAACATGCCAGACATTCTTTTTATCGTAATCGAATACTTTCATTTTTCTAAAAATTCTTGCCATCTTTTAATATTTTCCCTATATTTCTTAAAATAGGGATGGCTTTCATCTCCCTGCCAAAATTTTTCAAACACTTCAATCCCCAAACTCTCATTTTGTAGGTTTTTAAAAACATTACTCATCCTTTCATGCCGGACTTTAGAATAACCTGTTACAACTGCCCAATTCCATTTATCAAATTCTCTCTTAGCGAAAATACCCATCACAATATCATCAAATCTTGCAATTCCTTCTTCTCTATGTCCCCACATTAAATAAGGAATAGCTTTTCTCTTAAATGCCACATTCATGCCTGAACACGGAAATAATACTCCCTTCGGTATAGCCATTTTGTAAAAATTCATCTTAGGACTTCCCAAAACTAGTTGAGTTGGAGCATCAAAATCTGCAACCGAAAGCCAAACACCATGCGAAAAAACTACTTCTGCCTCATTTCTAACGCCATAAGGAAATCCTCTGGTGTATTTATCCCCAATAGGCATCCAAGAGATGGGAACTCGCATTTGAAGAGCTTTCAGGTGATTCCCAATGGTATCTCCAACTGCGACCAGATCATCATCAAGTGAAATCACAAAATCATAATTCCTCTTGTAAGCATAAGCATGTCCCATATTCCTATGTGCAGATATTCTAGTAGGAGCAAGATCAAGATACCTACCCATAAAATCTTTTCCTTTAATGTTTCCTTCTGGAGTTTCCATCCATAAATCTCCATCATGGGTAATAACAACATCAACCTTATGTTTTTTAAATTGTTCCTTCCAGTTCCTCTTAAAAACTTTAATTTGTTCTTCTCTACATGTTGGGATTACTACAAGCGTTTTCATAAAAATTTAATTTCTGAATGAAGCTGGGAAATAATTTGCATTTCTGGATAATCAGAAGCAAAAAGTCCTTTAAAGTTTTTTGCCCCACAATGATAAATCACTGGAGGATCAACTGTGGCAATTTTTTTATTTTTTGCTTTTACTCTTTCACACATTATAGAATCTGCATGTCCAATAGAATTAGGATTTTCAGTTTCAAACCAACCAACTTCATCAAGAAACTTTCTTTCCATAAAAAATGAATAACCAGGTTGGTTTTCCATGATTAGTGTCTTGCCATTATCTCTTACTTCCCAAACTACAAGATGTGGGTGTCTTTTTCCACCAACTAAACCAACATCCTTATGTTTTTCCAAGATTTCAATCAACCCTGTATCCCAGTGTGGTAAATAATATATATCATTATCACAAATGTGAATATACTCAGTTAAGGAGGCCATCTCGATACCTTTATTTTTTACCCTAGCTACTCCAACATTTTCTGAAAAACGAAAAAGTTTAATATCTTTTAAAGAATCAAGATATTCAATTGTTTCAGGTTCGGTAGAAGCATCATCAACGACAATTATCTCAATTTCATTATCCGAATTTTTCTTTAAGCTATCTAAAGTCTGTTTTAGAAGCTTTTCTCTGTTATATGTAGCAACGACAACTGATAATTTCATGATTTTGCCCAACAGTTCAAACAATAACTTTCGATTCCATCCTTACCTGGCCAAAACTCGCAATCTACTCTGTCAAATTTACCAAGATTACCTTTCCCACATTTTTTACAACTACAATTTTTCAACCAATAAAGATTTGTCCAAAAGAAATCTCTGGTTAAAACTCGCATTTGACCATTTATAATTATATATTTTTGAAAGTCTGGCAATTGCATTAATCATATTATTCACTTAATACACTCAAAATGTAAAGTCTGTTGACTATGAGTTTCCAGTTCTTCAAATTTTTTTATTTTGAATCCCGCCTCTCTCAAGTAATTAAGCATTATCTCTTTACTAAAACCAGTTTTATGAAATTCTCCTTCGTTGCTTTGACCACCAAAAATTATATCCATATTCCAACCATCAGTCGGATGATTCAACCACCAATTACAACACCATGCCAAATCAGGAACTCTTACAGTTAATTTTCCACCCAGTTTTAATACCCGATACCACTCTTTAAGTGTAGGGACAACTCTTAACTTAACAATATGTTCTAAGGCATGAGAAGAATAAATTTCATCTACACTATTATCTTCATACGGCAAGTTTTCTGCAAAAGCTTTAACTCCATTTTTAGGAGTATTGTATGGGTCAACACCAACAAAACCCTCAATGGGTATTGTTCCCGAACCTACATCAAGATTTATCATTTTTTATATATGGTAATTCCTATTGTAAAAATGCCCAAATAAACAAGGAACCCATTCGATGTATAATCTGGCGAATAAGTAATCCCTAAAACAAAACCCTTATTTACAAACCAATATATTTTCATTTTTTAATTCCCCAAAAGTAAAGTGTCATTTCATCTGGTGAATATTCTATTTTATGTTCTGAGAAAATTGCGTTTAAATCTAAAACACTTTTTATATCCTCGATAGTAATATTTTTGTAAAAGTTGCCCCATTCTGGATCATTTATTTTGGTTGTTAATGAATCTGCTGGACCATGAAGTAATGTTCCGTGTTCGGGCCTATTTATTGATGCACAGGCAAACCACATTAGTCCGTTTGGTTTAAGAAGTTGAACCATTTTCTTTAATGTTAGTTGCCAGTGCTTGTCGTGTTCAAGTTCGCTCGTTGAACAAACAACATCGAAGCTTGCATCTAAAGCCTGATATTCGTGAGCAATGGAAACAACATCAACATTTTTGTATGGCATAACATCTAAACCAATATATCTGCAATTATCAAACCATCCAACATTTGTACCGTTAATATCAGCCGAACCTATATCTAAAACCCTACCACCGACAAAGTATTGAGGAAATTTTTCCTTTAATTTATCTTTCCAATTATTTTCGTAAGCATCTCCAGCCATATTAAGAAAATTTTTCAAAAAGTCTTTCTGTTAAAAAGGCATTTAAGTCTGTTCCTCGTTTATATTCGTTAAATTTCAAGTTCCTACTAAACACCTCTCTGTGAACTAAAAACAAATTGTAAGAATAATTTGGATCAACTACAACTGAACTTTTATATTCCATGAACTTATTTAAAATATCAATATCATATTTTAAATTGACATCTACAAACAAAACCCAGTCAATACCATTCTTAATTGCTGTAGTAAAAATATTATCTAATCCTGAAATTTTAATTTCATCATTAGTTAAAGGTTCTTCATTATTGGGGCTGGCAATATAATTTTCCAACATCCTTGGCATCCATTGTAATTGGTCAAAACAAGCCAACCATTCTTTAAGTTTAAGGTTATCTTCTCTGGTAATAGTTGCAACCATCACTTTATTCATTTTAACTTTGTAATTGCATCGCCTTTATATTCTGTTCCTTGTCCTTCATAAGCTGATTCCTCCACATAATAAGGAAATTTTCCAGTCCTGAAAGAGAAGTCATCCTGAATGTAAAGGGGTAAAACATCTTTAAAGCGTTGCATAAATAACTTTTTGTTATCTTCGTGCATCTGGATACTATCCGTTGGATTTCCAATAGTTTTTTCCTGCCAAGCTTGGTAAAGAGGAGTTGAGGCTGCGATATTCCCAACGTGGTGGCAATAAACATCGGCAACAATATTTTTATAACCAAGTCTTAAAGATTCCAAAGACATGTATCGGTCGTGATAGTGATGATATTTGAGTCCGCCAAGTTCCATCCCACCAGCGTCATCAAGCATCTTTCTTGAAAAGGACATGAAGAAATTATCGAAAATAGCACAAGCATGCCAAGGTTCTTTTAACCTTTTACCGTGAATCTCTGCCTCAACCATGTTAGACCATCCCGACATCTGATCTGCGTAGTCGACATCTTGAATCCTTCCGCCGTTAGGGAGACAACCCTGCGAGCCCATAAGACCAACAACTCCCAGATCAGGCATTTCTTTGAAGTAACTTTCTATTTTTTTATCCCAATCTTTTTCGTAAATGAAACAATCGGCATGAACCCAAATAAGAACATCTGAATCTGTGTTTTCGTAAGCAAATTGACTATTCTTTATGAGTCCTGGATTGTCTTCGTTTCTGAAGTAGTTCAACCGTTTAGGTTTAATATAATCTCTAATGTACCTTTCAATTGGTTCCGTTGAACCGTTATCAATAATAAGCCATTCTGTATCAGGAGACGTATTATACTTCAGTAAAGCCAGAGCTGGCATAGCTTCCCTTAATCCATTAATTAGAGGTATAACTATTGTGTGTGTCATCTTTCTTTTATCAATTTTTTAACAAATATATCAATATCTTTTAGAATTTTTTCTATATTTTCATCCTTACCAAAATTTGCAAGCAAGACAATTACATGCGAAAATAAATCTTGCCATTCTTCAAGCAATTTCTTCTTGCTCATCTTTTATTTAACTTCTTTTCTATTTTATCAAATCTACCCCCAACTTTCCTTCCTAAGTCTCTGGCTTCTTTCGAAAACTTCTTCGCCCAATTTATGTTTGTTTTAAGATCTGCCAATGAAAGTTCAAGTCCTCCTGTTCTTTTCTCTAATCTGCTTAAAACTCTAGTGACTAGGGCAAGCATTAAAGCCAATAAAGTAAAAAGTAATAATGTTATTATATAGTACATTTATTTTCTCACCTCCTCCTGAAACTTTTTATATAAATTTTCTTCCTGATCTAAAAATTCGTAAGCTTTCTGTAAATTATTCTGGACAGTATATTTGAATCGATGTTCACAAAGAAGATAAAGTTCTCCACTCATTTCAGCTAAATTTATGGAACGTTCTTTCCATGCCAATATTTCTTTATCTTTCTCAGTGATAACCGTTTTCATATTTACAACTTGATTAACCATCCAAACAAAAATAAGCACAGTGGTCACTATAGAAAATCTTATAACATAATTCATTAATCTTTTTCTATTTTCCCAGCCTTTAAGCAGATTCATTTTTTATATCTTTTCAATACTTTTTCTACATCCTTTATATCCATTTTTGCAAGTCTTTGAAATAAAAGCTTCATCATTTCTTTGACTTGCCCGATATTTATTGACTTTTTAAGACCCTCGGCCAAGGTCAATTTTTTAGCCATTTCATTAAGATTCATAGTTATCACTCTCTTTACCATCTCCCTTCATCTCCATAACCTTTATATTTAACTTTAGTACCAGTTACCCTCCATCCGCGAGGGTCTCGTATCACGTTGTACCTAATTGAAGAATCATCGTGTCTTACTCTTTTACCCCTAGAATCCAACCAAAAAGGTTGGCCTGTTTTAGTATCTACTCCCTGAGCAATTAAGTCCTTGAATCTCTTGAAGAAAGGAACTCTGTGATTCCCATCAATAGAAAATATTTTATGGCACTTGGGACACTTAGCTTGGGAAAACCATTCTTTACCCATAGCTTTAAAAGAAGAATTACAATCTGGGCAAGTTACTTTTTTCATCTTTTGTAATTAACAAAAATTCAGCTCCACAATGTACACATATACAATAAACGTTGCCTTTAGAGTTAAAGATACCAAAATATTGTCCTCCACATTCTTTGCAGGAATAATACTTTTTCACTTTGCAATCTTCTCCAGAAATTTAATGAAATCTTGAGTCTTGTCAAAATTGCCATTTTTAACCAATTCCATGAATAAAGATCTGGATTCATCATCTAAGTAGACTTTTAATATAGTAGGTAATGCATCCACCAATTTCTCTTTGTTTGTTCTTACGACAATTGGAGTCACTTTGTCAAACTGTTTGGCGAACAGGCTTCTTAACTTAAGATATTTTCTACCAACATCCATATCCGTCTGTAGATTTCTAAGTATGCTTTTTTTGATTGCTCTGTATTTCATTTTAATTTTCTCCAGAATCTTTGGTAATTTTTCTTCCTTTCTCATCGAATGCTTCGCTGAACTTACAGGTAAAGCACATTATCATATAGTACTTTTTCTTCCAATCAACATAAAGAGTGGTTTCGTGCTTTCTCTTAAGGCTGTCGCACTTTTTACAAGTTATAATAAAATCGGTTATATCTTCACCCATCTTTAGTTTCAATTTCAGTTGATGCAACTATTGTTGATCCTTTTTCCTCTAACTTATATTGTTCTATCTGCCCAAAAAGAGATTTAGCTGTCAAATAAGCCTTCTCTTTACTTCTAGCCGTGACCTTGATTATATCCTTTCCTGGATTCCTTCCAAGAAAAAAATTCTGGTTACCTACTCGATCTCTTTTAATAACAATATCATCTTTTTCTGTAAAACAGATATAACTAGGCATTTTCTTTATCCTTGCCCGCAACTCGCTCTAAAAGTCTTATAAGAGATTTATAAATTGGTCTTGCAGTTTCGTTGTTGGCCATTTCCTCTATCTCTCCAACTTCAGCCTCAATTTTCAAGCTCTTTATAAGAGAGGCATTTTCTTTGTGAGTGACTACTTTTATTCTCATACCTTGCTCCCCGTTTAAGGAAGCAAAGCATAAGCATTACTGATTAGGTAATGGCAATATGAATGAACCTGCACCTTGACCAACAATCAAATATTGAGGTAAATTCCCCTTCCACCTTTCTATCCACATTTTCTGTAATAGTTCAGGTGAAATAGTTAACCTCTGTAATTCTTGTTCTTTTGCTTGGCCTTCAGCGGTTGTTATCCTTGCTTCTTTCTGAAACTTTGCTTGTTCGGCAATATTCTTTTCAGTTTCAATTTTAACTGCTTGAATTTGTTTCTGCTCTATGGCGTGAATGTAATCATCTGCAAACTTGATTTCTCTCACACCAACTCCATCGAGAACTAAACCGTTAGCTTTAAAGGTAGGTAACAGAGAATTAAATATCTCATTTTGTACCTCTTGTGAACCCTCACCTGTATATAGGTGTTCAGCATCAAACCTTCTTGGTACATTTCTAGCCCAAATTCTAGACTCTGTTTTAACTATCTTTTCAACTAATCCATTTTGGGTTCCAACGTTTTGAGCTATCCAACCTGCTTGGCCTGGATCAACGCTAAATCTGACTGTATAGAAAATATCAACCCTTTGTCCATCTTTGGTGTTTGTGTCAACTGGGAAGTCTTTGAAATCAGCATTTGAACCCTTCTGCCCCTCCTCTGTTGCTGTTTCGTAAATAACCTTTTTGGTGTCATATCTTAAAACACCATCTATCCAAGGCATGACAATGTGAGCACCAGGTTCTAGTGTTCTTCCAGTAACTTTACCAAATCGGGTAATAACACCCACCTCTCCAGCATCAACTGTTCTTACTCCCAAAAGGAGTGTTAACAAAACAAATAAAGTTAATGCAATTAATCCACCAATCTTAAAATAATTAGGATTTCTTTCTTCTTCCACTTTCTTTCACCTCCCTTTTCCCTTTCTCTATACCTTTCTTGTATGTTGAATGTAAAATCCAGACAAGAAATAAAATCAATATAAGGTCAGTTAAAAAAATAAAAATTCTCATTCCAGTTTTACATCCAATTCATTAGCAACAATTTTTCTCATATCGTTCAAGTGAGCTACGAGGCGACCCTCCTCTTTTTCATCCAAAATTGCCTTCTTTGGCTTAATTCCCATTTCCAACAAAACATCTATGAGTTCTCCCAGCCAATCATAAGAATCATTAAGTGTGGAGAATTTCATAAGTGGGTACGACTTGTTCTCATCAAATTTTTTAGTTTCTAGCCAGCCATCTTTTCCTACAGTCAAAAAGTTTATTGGGGTTCCGTCTGGCAATCTTCTTAAAACATAAATACTGTAAGTTAAACTAGGCATATCTCTTGTTATAAACACATTGCCGTTTGGATTAAACTTTGGTTCTTTTAATATTTGTTGTACCATAATTATTTTTTATCCAGTTCTTTTATAAAATGTAATAGCTCTTGCAATAAATCAATCTTACCTAATCTCTTCCACTTATTTTTTTGACTGGTGGTAAATGAATTTATATCTTTACTGTATTCTACTAATCTATCTTTGGCAAAGTCGTAAATCTCTCCAATTACATCAACTTTTGTCATTTATCTTCTTCCACCACTTATCAAGATCGATTCTTTTGGCTTGAGGTTCTTGGGGGTTGGCTTGTCTTTCAATTTCTTCTCTGACATCAGTTTCATCAATAATATCTTGATGTGAACCCAGTGCATGGCCCACTGCTCTGGGAACAATCTCATAAACAGCTCCTGTGAAGTTTACATTACAAGTTTTGACTGGACAATTATATCGTGGCATTAATCTTTCCAACACTCCTTTGCTATTGGTTCAACCTGATCTTTTAATTTATTAAGATCTTCAGTCTTCGCCTCAATTTTTCTTGTTATCTCTTCTATTCCATCAGCATCATCGTTGAAAACCATCATTGGAGCTTCTCCTGACAAACTAAGCATTTCTCCAGCCAAACCCAATGCTTGTGTGTTTATCTCAATAGTACTTCTACAAGCTTGAATTGTTTTTTGATCTTTTTCCTGCCTTTGAAGATTAGCAGTTTTTTCTTCTTGTAGAGCAATCTTGTCCTCTCGACTTTCGGATGAAGAACCAATTGAGAATCCGCCAAACCAACCGACAAGAAAAGCGATTACCCCTATTGTTATAAATTTCTTATTGATCGATGTCATAACTTGTTCCTTCTTCGTGGTTAGGATGATTTATTTCATCTCCTGTAAAATGTACATGCCCCTCTTCCATTTCTATCAAAACCCAGTTTATTGTATGTTCTTCTCTAAGAGCATCAGCCTCTTGTTCAGTCATCCAAGCTAAACTGTTAAATTCATTCCAACAAACTAAATAATTTCTGTAAGGAACTCCGTTTTCTCTTCTTTCCACATTGTTATATAGATATTAACATATAATTAATAAAAATGCAAGGGTTACTTATTGTCGATATCTTCTTTTTTATCTTTCATTGTCTAACACTCCGAAATGGTTAACTATAATTACTCCATTATTTGAACTACCAAAATCAACGAAGTCAGGATCCATCATATTCTCATAATGTTTAGTTGACTTCTTCCAGGTGTTAAATGCCTCATCCTCTGTACAAAAATCTCTTGCTAGGTTTTCTCCTACAGATCCACCGACTTCTTGGTAGTTATATCCAGCTTCCTCGAAAAATAGCCAGGGATCGGTTCCATCTGGAGCAACATGATCCCAGTAATTCTTCTCGGTTAAATCTATTAGTTTAAACTTCGCCGACATAGCCAACTTATCGTTATACCTAAGAGAATGTAAATCTAAAGATTTACGCTCTTCGTTTATTAGATAAAGCAACTTTATATCATCTATCTTACAAACCTGAGTTTCTGAAGATTCTACAATTCTCGGTGGCGGTAATATCGAACTGATAAATAATCCGCCACTAATAAAACTAGAGATAATAGCAAGAACGTATAATACTTTTTTCATCTTAACCTCCTTAACTTATCATTAAACTCTCTGTTGTACTCAGCGAGATCGTGACAAACTTGACAAAGTAAGCGGGTATCTTTAAATGTATGCTTGGCATTGCCAGAGCTTCTTTTATCAAGGTGGTGTAAGGAGAGCATCCAGTCTCCTCGGCAAAACTCACACCTTGTAATTCCTTCGTGGGCGTAAATTTTAACCAATCTCTTTCTGGCTTTCTTCCAAGCAAGAAACTTATCCCCTTCACTTATTGATTGAGTAGGTCTTAAGGTGCTCATCTTTATATCCTCTAACTATTAATTTAAAATCGCCTCTAACTTCTTTAATATATAAATTCCCTTTTTTCCTGTAAACCCTTTCCGTATCATATAACCGCCTTCTCAAAAGTTCTTCTGCAATAAGCCTTCCGTAAACCACCCTTCCGTTTCTATTAGCGTCAGGATGATCAGGCTTGTAAACGTAAAGTATCCCACCCTCTGTACGGTAAATACCCTTCCACTTTGGGTTATTCGGTCCTTTAAAATTATATTTACCGCTTTCATAATCCTTTCTGTACCTTTCTTTTAGAGCCTTATTGACTATTTCTCTGGGCTTTGTTAACCCTAAACTTCTGGCTTTAGTCGAAATCTTCTTTAATGGCCTATTAAATAGTTTAGCTAAGTTTGCGTTAGGCAGATCGTTGTAAAGCTCTTTTAGAAGCTCTATATCTTCATTACTCCACTTCATTAATGACTTCTTGTATCTTCCTTCCTCTTCCCTTTCACAACAAACATCTGTCCTCCCAGCTGAAATACTGCTTCGCCAACTAAGCTTCTTGCAGTTATCCTCTTCCTGTTCTTGGCAAGAAACTCTAAGATCTGTTTCCAGCTTTCTTCTTTGCTTTTAAATCCTTGTCTTACCCAATTAGGTGTAAATTCCATTAAACTTCACCTTCTTTCAAAATGGGATTGTATCGTCAACTATTCCTTTCTCCTCTTTCCACTCTCCCTTTTTCGGTTTAGACTTAGTTTCTACCTTCTTCTCCTCTCCCTTAACCTCATACTGTCCTGCCCAGACAGCCCAGTTACATCCTTCCCTGTCCAAACAACTAAAGTCAGGGTACTTAGGATTAATGGTTCCTGCCGCCTTAGCCTCCCTGTTATCGGAAATATCCTTCCCGCACTTAGGACAGATAAATCCATCTATAACAACTTTCTCTTTATTGTAAGCTGAACCTTTTACTGGAGTGAAGCCGCTTTCTCTAAGATGAGAAATGACTATGGGGTGCTTGTCTACGAGCTTTTGAAGCTTTGATTCACAGGTTACGTAATCGACTAAGTTGCCGTAGCTATCCTTAAGATGGTAAATAAAATATCTATTACTTAGCGGAGCCTTTTTCTTTTTTTTCATTCTTTTATCTCCTCCACTCTCAAACACTTCTTCTTGGCATCCAGTACATGCTTATAACAAAGCCTCTCTATCTTCTCCTCTTCTCCACGCTCCAACTCATAGTATATACACTTATATGTTCCTACAAATGGTCTTTCGCAGTGGTCGCAGAGTTTATCCAGATTAGGCTTGGGGAGAGATTCTACCCACTCCTTACCCACTAAAAGAGGTTTGTCACCCCTTACCTTAAGATTATCAAAGTACTTCCGTATAGCTAGCCTAATAAACTGACTGCGTGTACGCTCCTGTAGCTTACAGTCATCGTCAATTTGAGCTAACATCTCAGTTGGTATATCGACAAGAATTCTCATTTATATACAATTATATATCAATTATATATCAACGTATATCAAATGGCAAGTATCAATATACTTCTGTGAGGCTGGTTAGATGTATAAGAGGATATTCCAGGAAAAATCAACGTGATCTGAAGAAGCCCTCCGTACCCCAGATGTGCCTATCCTTCTGGATTTCAGACCTAGGGGGGATGCGTGATAGTAGTAGTATCCTCTGATATCACAAGGTCGCACAAGATATATTTTGCGTCTAATAATCAATACTACTGTATATATAAGTGTTGATAATAGTTATCATTATATACCCTATATTATATTATACTATATATAATACGGGTATATACTAGCGGTACATTGTGCGTGTGAAGTGTGAGTCATAGTTGAACCCCCCGCCCCTCACATTGCCCGTCTACTGTACTAGGTACATCTGGCCTATTGAGGTACATGTCTAATCCATCATACCCACCAACTACCTTAGTTGATTCTATTGATTAGTTATATATGTATATGTAGTGATATCTATTACTAAGAATAGTAAAACAACCAAGTAATAAATGGGCAATACCAAGCCCGTAGGTTCGGGGTATACATATGGCCATACTTGTGCGTAACGTGGTTTTGGGTGGGTTTATACCTCTAACGTATCAACCTATAATAAGAGTGTATTCTAGTCATTTTGAGGTGTTTTGGGTGAGTAGAAACGGGGTAAAATTGACACTTAAATAGTGCCTATCTTTCGGCACTTTGTTCAAGCAATTTCGTCTTTTTGGTTGATAACACTTGACATAACAATTATAACTATGATAGTATTATATATACAACAACACATAGTTGTTAGCACTTTAAAATAGTTAGTTAGCAGAGTTCAAGCCTAGAGTCCCTAGAGATCAATATACTCAATACTATATCCCTAGACTTAACATAACTAGCCTCTGATAGCAATATCAAGCGTAATGTTCACTGAAGTCAATATATATAGTGAGTCCCTAGAACTTAATATACTACTAGACTTGAACTTTACTAATTAACTAGCAGTACATAACAAACTAACATGATGATTTTTGTAATAATCTTAAATATAACCTTAGTTTACCTTGTCAACGAGGGTATTAAGTATGTTAATTATATTGACCGTCTTGAAAGTTTACCTCAACGAGATAATCGAGGTCGATTTACTACCGAAGATGTTAGGTATGAACAATCAGAACCTATAAAAAGACTAATTAAAGTTAAATATTACGATCAAGTGTATTTTATCTAACATGAACAAAAAAACAACCAAAAATAAAACTACTACTGGCACAAGTTACGTTATTAAAAACCCTCGAAGCTTTGAGGCCGATATATTCGAGTTGAAACGTAATCAAGAGTACAAACACTTGTTAAAAATAAGTAAGGAATTGAATTTAAAAATATAAGGGTGGTGAGTAAAATATGAACTTATACCCATACGTTAAGACTAGACAAGTGCGAAGGTTTTATATATCTAACAGAGCGTGGATATTAGCAATCGTTTTTGTTATTAGTTTTATTTTTGGATTCGTTACTGTATACACACGATTGATTCAAAGTGATGTTGAAGAGGCGGTAACACATAGACAGGATTTAATTTTAGAACAATGCGTGACAAGGGAATGGGAATTTGTAGCAAGTGATTTTTGTTTATACGGGCATGACGGTTACGAAGTTAAGTAACTAGTTTATAGCTAGCTTGAGGTTTAAAACTTCAAGCTAGTAAGTAAGTTTAAGGGGGTGAATAACAAAATGTTGCAAATAAAAGTTGTAAATATGGAAAGTTCAAGAGGCAACAAAGTACCGAATCAATTTAAGATTTGGACAAGTGAAGGCTGGTACTTTCAAAGCTACGAAACTGTAATAGCTTTTAGAGATAATAGCGGACAAATAACGCTTGATAAATCCTCTTGGGATTACTCAGTAACTACAGGCAAGTACCGAAACCTGTTTCTTAACGAAAATAAAGCGGAAACGTTAAGGAAAATAAAAGATGGTACATATAAACTGGCAAACTTAAACGCTTAGTTTATTTACAGCTTAGTCGACGCTTAACAGCTTTGACTAAGCTAGTAAGTAAATTAAATAAGTAAAAGGGGGTGAATGAATAAATGAAAGTATTGTTGAATTCAAACTTAGTACCACTTTTTAGAGGTACATATGAAAGTATATGGGAGGTTAACGAGTACGAAGATAACGGGGACGAAGTCGAAGTTGACTACAAGTTTGAGGATTTAATGAAGTCTATAGTTGAAGCGTACAAAAATGAAGAAAAATGGATATTGAGTGAATTAAACTTGCCATTCGTCAAAGATATTAAATTCACAGGCGAGTTTTATAGTCCACGTGAGTATAACTTTGTCACAGACGAAATAGACTTTAAACTTGATATCAGCAAAGCTCAATTAGTAAAAACACTTGATAGCTTAAAAGAAAATCAAGAGTTTAAAGAGTTTTTAGCAGAAAACTATACTTCGTATGATGGGTTTATGAGTTTTACACCTAATAACTATAATGAGATTAGAGAAAATATACTCAGTACAGGTAGTGAGTATGAACAGTCTATAAGTGCGGTTATTGTGTTTTTAACTAAGGATGTACTTAGTGGAATTGAAGAGGATGTACACGAATACTGGAATGGCAACGGGTACGAAGGGCTTAGTTATTCGGTAATTTAACTTTTTACATTGCTAGTAAGTAATTACTAGCAATAATAAGAAACTAAAAAAGAAATAAGCGAGAGGGGGTGAAATATAATGCAAGTATTACAAGTAAAAGAATATAACAGAAGGCAAGAAGCAAAATGGCACGATGCTTGTGATAAACACAGATTTAATACACAAGCTGATTTTTATACCATGCCTCAAATTGTTTTTTATCTATTCTATACAAATAGCGGACAAGAAAGACAAACTGGATACGTAGCTTTTAAAGATCATTCTGCTATCTGGAGAAAGACTAAGAAAGAGGCAATACAAGCATTTAAAAAATGAGAAAATACTACTACGCCAATGCCATGAATCCCAGAAAATATCTTAATTGCTTGAGAAGTAGTAGAGAATGGCGGAATCAAGACTTACCAGATATTTTTAGAGTTAAAGATGGATCAAGAGCTATCGAGGTTACATTCCCAGAGTATAAAGTGCTTGTTTATGCTGATGATAAAAAAGAGGCAAACCTGCTTGAAAAGTTTGTCAAAAGAACTACGGGCAAAGAAGCGGAAGTATACTACTAACCTTTTTACCTTGCTAGTTAATTGTAGCTGGCAAGGATAAAGAGATTATGAACCAAAAAGAACTCAAAGTACAAGTTTTCGGAGTGCTTGAACAATATGGCTTCTTTCAAAAAGCCAAGTTTAAGGAGTGGGACCGAGAATATCGGGATAGGT
>Ga0209002_10002285_pt1 | contig 15479 bp, 18 predicted proteins | sample Rifsed16ft2_FD_184010 | JGI IMG/M metagenome (GOLD analysis project Ga0209002, IMG submission 184010) | Soil microbial communities from Rifle, Colorado, USA - sediment 16ft 2 (version 2) | ecosystem: Environmental > Terrestrial > Deep subsurface > Rock core/Sediment | place: Rifle, Colorado...
CGCCGTCCCCGGCCATTACGTCCTCACTCCGGCGCAACCTCATCGACGCGGCAGTCCGCGGCCTCCGGTCGATCGGCTACCGCAACGCGGGCACGGTCGAGTTCCTGTTCCACGACGGCCATTTCACGTTCAACGAGGTGAACGCGCGGCTCCAGGTCGAGCATCCGATCACGGAGATGGTCACGGGCGTGGACCTCGTTCGCCAACAACTCCTAATCGCCTCAGGCCATGAAGCGGAACTATCCCAGTCAGAACTGGCTGTCCGAGGCCACGCCCTCGAGTGCCGCATCAATGCGGAGGATCCCCTGCGCAACTTCCTCCCCTCTCCCGGTCGGATTGTCACGTACTCCGAGCCCGTAGGCCCTGGCGTCCGCGTGGACAGCGGCGTCGCGGCCGGCTCCGGAATCCCGCCGTACTACGATCCCTTGGTCGCGAAACTCGTGGTCCACGGACGTACGAGGAGCCTGTCGATTCGACGGATGCAAGGAGCCGTGGAAGCATTCGACATCAGGGGCGTGCACACGACCCTCCCGTTCCATCGCGCGTTCCTCCGGGAGACTTCGTTCATTCGGGGGAACCTGTGGACGACCATGGTGGCGGACCTGCGGACCATCGAGCGGATTCGGAGCCGCGGGCCGTGGGAGGAGACCGTGGCGGCGATTGCGGCCGCGCTGACCGTGCGCGGACGAGTGGCGATGGGACCGGCCCTCGCTCTCGAGAGGCCGAGGACATCCGCGTGGGCCCTAGCGGGTCGGCGCAGCCAGTTCGAGGGAGGTGGCCATGCGGTTCCGTCTCGTCGTCGATGGTGACTCGCACGACGTGGACGTGGAAACGGGTCCCCGTGGCCTCCAGGTCCGGGTCGATGACGCTGCGTACACGGTCGTCGCGAGGCCGGCTCAGGACACGGTCGTTGTCCGGATCGGCCGACGCTCCTATCGCGTCCGGGTCCATGGCGATCGCGTGTTCGTCGGCGAGGCCTCCCATCACTTCGCGATCCCCGAGGTCGCAGATCTCGACGAGCGGCCGACGCGACGGGTGAGGGACCGTGCGAGACGCGCGGTCGACGTACGCCCTCCGATGCCCGGCCGGGTCGTGCGGATTCTCGTCCGGCCGGGAGATCGGGTGAAGAAGGGGCAGACCCTCGTCGTCCTTGAGGCGATGAAAATGCAGAACGAGATCCCCGCGCCGGCAGACGCTCGCGTGACGGATGTCCGAGTCGCGGAAGGGGAATCCGTCACCGGGGACCGCGTCATCGCCGTGCTCGAGATTCGGTGACTTCCGCCGACTCGAGGATGTGCCGCAACCTCTCCTTCTTCGTGCGGAGATATCGGACGTTCCGCGACGTGGCGACGACCTGCAGCGGGATCCGCCGGGAAATGCGTACGCCGTACGTCTGGAGTTCCTCGATCTTGGCGGGGTTGTTCGTCATGAGCCGTACGGACTTGACCCCGAGCACGCGGAGCATGCACGCGGCGCACTTGTAGCTGCGGAGGTCCGCCGGGAAACCGAGGACACGGTTCGCGTCGACCGTGTCGAGGCCGTGGTCCTGAAGATGGTACGCTGCGACCTTGTTTGTGATGCCGATGCCCCGGCCTTCCTGGGCCAGGTACAGGAGGGCACCACGAGGCGAGCGACCGATCTTCTTCAGGGCCGCGTCGAGTTGTTCACCGCAATCGCAGCGCTCGGATCCGAACACATCACCCGTGACGCATTCGGAGTGCAGCCTCACGAGGACGTCCTCACGTCCCGCGATCCTTCCTTTGACCAGGGCGACATGCTCCTCGCCCGTGAAGGGACACGGAAACGCATGGATCCGGAAGGGACCGTATCGCGTCGGGAGGCGCGCAGGGACCGTGAGCAGGATGTTCTCGCAAAGCTCTCCGGCATTTCGCGGCATGGACGGCATTCGGATGGCTCCGCGCTATTTAAGAATTCGGCGGGCCACCGGAAGAGCGGTGGGGGTCAGCGACGGAGATGCGCCGCGATCAGCGCGGGCGCAGCGCCAATCGCCGTCGCGGTCTCGAGGACGAGGCCGCGGCCCGTGAGGTCGAAGTGGTATCGGGCGAGCGGGTACACGTCGCGGTCGTCGAGTCCGCGCGGTCCGAGGCCGAATACGAGGAGGACCGACGTCCCGTGCTTCAGAAGGCCGGCGAGGAGTCGTGCGTCCGCTGCCTTCTTCGGATCCGGACGGTTCGTCGTGATGACCGCCTCGCCGAGCTGTGGTGGGAACCCGCGCTTCGGGAAGTCGAAAGCCTGGAACCGTCCGAGCTGCGCGAGGTCACGAAGGTACTTCCCGCTCTCGCCGATGGACGTGGTCCCGGAGAGCCACGCCGCGATCTCGGCCGGAGTCTGCAGATCCTTCGCGTAGGGAAACCCGAACGTGGCGAGGTTCGCATCGAAGGCGAGGGCGACCGGCGCGGAGCGCGCGATCGCGCGGCGATGCGCCTCGGCGAACCGCACGCGGTCGTAGGAATTGAAGAGGCCGAGGGTCATACGGCCGATGGACACGACCGTCGATACACCGAGCGGTATTTTGAATTACCCCGCCGCCATGGCCGGGCCGTGGAGTTGTCCCACTACACGATCGACGGGGGCCGCCTCGCCGGGCTTCCGGGCCCCGCCTATATGGAGTGGGACTTCGCTCGACTGCGGAAGATGGGCTTCTCCGTCGTCGTGAGCCTCGAGTGCGACCGGCTGAACACGTTCGAAATCGAGGACGCGGGCTTTGAGCACAAGAAGATTTGCGTGGAGGACTTCACCGCGCCTACCTTCGACCAGATCGACGAGTTCGTCGCGTTCGTGGACGGGAAGCTCGCCCAGGGCAAGAAGGTCCTCGTGCACTGCTACGCTGGACGGGGACGGACGGGTACGATGCTCGCCGCATATCTGATTCACCAAGGCATGTCCGCCGACGCGGCGATCCGCGAGATCCGGGAGCGAGCGGCGAAGGCGTACGGCACCCTGCGCGGCGTGATCGAGCCGGAGCAGGAGGAGATGCTCTACCGCTACGAGCATCGGCTTCGCGGGGTCACGTCAGGCTGACGAGCTCCTCACCGTCCCACGTGTACCGCTTCTGCTTCCGCTTCTTGTGGACGCCCTTCTGCAGGAGGTATCCGACGAGGAGCGGCAGGCCGATCGTCGCGTCCACGTGGCACTGCGCCATCTTCGCATCCTTGTGGAACTTGCCCCAGGACTGGCTCTCCTCGAACGTGCACCCGCTCAGGCCTCCATACTGCGGCACGTCGACCGTAATCTGCGCCGCGTACATGTGGGGGTTCTCCGGGTATCCCATGACCTCCTGGATGACCTCGACCTGCGAGATGTAGTTCTTCGGCGTCCCGCCTCCGACGTAGAAGACGCCCGTGCGCGGGGACTTCATCTTCACCTGCGCGATCTCGTAGTTGTCCTTGATCGAGTCGATCGCGATCGGTTTCTTGCGCGCCTTGAGCCGGTCGTGGTGGTGCTTCGCGAGCGCGATGCCGATCGACGAGTCGTTCAGGGCGGGCACGAAGTACGGTATGCCGTTGCGATAGCACGAGCCCACGAGGGAGTTCGGGTCCTTCGCGGCGACCTTCCCCATCTCCCAGAGGAACTCCCGCGAGCTGTATCGCCGGGGTTCGAGGGCATCCGCCATGGCGGCAATCTCATCATCCACATCCCGGAACAGGCTCTCGTCCGCGAGGGTGTCGTAGACGCGGTCGAGGAAGTGTTCCCGGAGCACGATGTCGTCCGCTTCCGGCGTCGTCGCGAAGTGCCGGTGCCCGTGCGCCTCGTAGTAGTCATGGTACGCGATCGCGCCCGTCGTCACGACGACGTCCACGAGCCCGAACTCGACCATGTCCCGCATCACCTTCCGCAGGCCGCCTGGCGTTAGGGCGCCAGCGCCCCCGAAGAAGATGGTGCACTGCGGATCCGACATCGCGTTCTCCAGGACGGAGGCGCACATGCCGAGCGCGCGTGCTTGGAACGAGATGTGCTTGTACCCGTCCACGAGGTCCGCGACGGTCTTCGTCTTCTCGAGATCAAGATGGTCGATCGGGACCGAGGTCAGCTCGGCCTTCGTGGGTTTCTTCGACGCCATGGCGGACGCAATGCGGAACGCGGCCAAAAAGCCTCGGTTCCCTCAGGCCTCTTTCTTCGGGCGCGAGCAGATTGCGTACTCGTCGCCGTCGAAGAACACGTCCAGGTCGGGATTCTGCCGTTGGATTTCCTGGATCCGCTGCATGATGTCCTTGAGGGTGATCGATTCGTCGTTCGGATCGATCCGAACATGGATCCGCTTCTCGATCTCCTTCCCCAAGGAACGCCAGGCTCCGGTTTTTATTGTAGGCGTCCGATTCATGGGACCGTATAAATATGTTTCCGACTTTCGGCGCGCCGTCGGTGCCGCGAGACGTTCTCCCCATGCGGCCGGCGCGCGGCAGCGTCGCGCATGATACTGGGGTTGATACGATTAAATACCCGGCGCCGTCGTAGAGAGTTCCGAACCGATTCGTAACGGTCGGTTGTGCGAGCTATGCTCAGGGAGGCCTCAGCCCGATGGCGGTAAAGCCGAAAGATTCCGCCGTCGCCCAAGCCTGCCGTGTCTGCGGGGGCGAAGTGAACCCGCACGGCGAGTGCGTTGTGTGCGGGACGAAGCAGTCCGAGTCCGAGCCCGCGAAAGGCGATGATAAGGGACTCACGACGTGGCTCAAGGGGAATTCCGACGCGAGCCTGGGCGCGTGGCTCGGGACGACCGCACCGGGGGACTCGCGGGACGAGGCCCTGCGCAAGTGGCTGTCCGGCGAGGACAACGCGTTCCAGGAATGGATTGGCGTCCCGACGGCCACCGGTGGAGGGAAGGCGAGTCGCGGCGAGCAACGCCTCCCCGACGAGAAGATGCGCGAGCTGCGCGAGAAGGTCCTCGAAGTCGACGGCCTCCGGGCGGAGCTCGAGTCAATGCGAGCCACCTTGAACCGGGAACTCGCGAACTTTCGTAGCGGCAAGTTCGATCCCCTGAAGTACATCGAGGAGACGGCGACTCTCTCGAAACAACTCCAGACGGAGATTGCGAAGCGAAAGGAGCTCGAGCAGGAGATCGAGCACATCAAGAAGGGTTCCATCGCGGTCATCAAGTACGTGAAGTCGCAGCAGCTCAAGGGCGGCGCGTCGCCCGAGCTTCGAAAGAAACTCGACCGGGAGACGAAGGCCCGGGAGACGCTCGAAGACCACGTCGCTGAGCTCCGCGCGGTGAACGACCAGTTCCGGAAGCAGATCGACGCGGGGATCGGGAAGCTCAAGCCGGACCAACGGGAGCTGAAGAAGCGGGAGATCGAGCTCGCGGAGCGCGAGGCCGCGTTGAAGGCGAAGGAGGCGAAGGTCGCAGACCTCTCCCCGTCAGAAGGCGGAGCCCCGAGCGAGGAGCTGAAGCGGCGCCTCGAAGAGGAGCTCCGGGAGAAGGAGCAGGAATACTTCCGGCGCGAGGAGGAATTCAAGAAGAGGATCATCGCCCTCGAAGAGGAGATCGGGAAATACCGGATCGAGGAGAAGGTCCGGCGGGAGGCACTGGCCCTTGAGGGCAAGTCGAAACCGGAACTGCAGAGCGCCCTCCAACGGAAGGAACATGAGATTCTCCAGAAGGAGAAGCTCGTCCTCATGCACGAACAGGAGATGCAGCGGCGGCAGGAGGAGCTACAGATCAAGGAGGACGAGATTCGCAAGGTGAAGGAGCCACTCTCGTACAAAGAGGAAGAGCTATTGCGGCGCGAGGAGGACCTCCTGTACCGCGAGAAGCTCTTGGGGGCAGAGCGACGGAAGGTCGAAGAGGCAAAGGTCCAGGGTGGCTCGACGGAGGAGCTCGACCTGAAGGCCCGCCTTGAGGAGCTCAAGGGGCAGATCCAGCAGAAGGAAGACGAGGTCCGATCGAAGGAGAAGTACCTCCAGCAGAAGATGGAGGAGCTCCGGATGCGGGAGCAGGGGCTCATCGAGGAGGACATCGAGGCCCGCGAACAGGAACTCCAGATCGAGGTGAAGCAGCAGAAGGTGAAGACGGGGATCTCCCGCTTGGACGACCTGTTGTTCGGGGGCATCCCCTTCGGGACGAACGCCTCCATCTACGGTCCGGCGTACGTCGGGAAGGAGGTCGTCGTGAACCTCTTCATGGCGGAGGGCCTGAAGAAAGGCGCGCCGATTCTTTGGGTCCTGACGGACAAGGGGCCCGCCGAGATCCGGGAGGATATGGGCTTCGTGCTCCCCGGATACGAAGAGTACGAGAAGCTCGGCCTCGTCCGCTACGTCGACGCGTACTCGAAGTCGATGGGCGCCGAGGCGACGGATTCGAACACGACGTACATCGACGATCCGACGGACCACCAGTCGATTCTGAAGGCGGTCGACTCGATCGCCGCGGAGTGGAAGAAGAAGCATCCGGCATACCGCCTGGCGTTCCGCAGCGTCTCGACGCTCATCGCGTATCTGGACCCCACGACGACGTTCAAGTTCCTCCAGCCGATGGTCGGGCGCAGGAAGCGGGACAAGGCGGTCGCGTTCTACGTGATCGAGAAGGGGATGCACGAGGAGCAGGAGATCCAGATGCTCGGCTCCCTGATGGATGGCTCCCTCGAGTTCAAGGTCGAGCAACTCAAGTCCTTCATGAGCGTGAAGGGCGTCTGCGACGTCCAGTCGAGGGGCTGGATCCGCTACACATACACGAAGTCGAGCGTGTCGATCGGGTCCTTCAGCCTGGACCACATCAAGTGATCAGGCGATTTCCGGGGAACGGCCTTTCGGCGGTTTGGTCGGGGGCTGGGGAACGTTCACCTGTGGAATCGGGATGGGCGGTGGCAGCCGAAGCTCGCGCGCAAGGATGACGGCCTCGGGGATGCAGTTCGACATGATCACGGTGTGAATCTCATTCGCGATCTCGGGCGGCATCTGCCCCGCGGACGACCAGCTTTTCACGAGCGACTTGGCGTCCCCTTCCCACACGAGGGTGCCTTCGATCTGGATGAGCCCGATCACCGCCTCCGAGGCGCGGTAGTTCGCGGTGAAGCGGAAGTCCACGGATGCCTGGCGCTCGGTCGTCTCCGTGATCAGGGTGACGGTGCTGTTGTGGTCCACCCGCAAGTTGACCCAGCGGTCCGAGGGCTTCGTCAGGCGCTGCCCGTCGACGCGGGAGAATTCGAACGTGCGGACGGTCATCGGATGACGTGTCGAAGGGTCCGTCTCTATTTGAACCTTCCCGGAGCGGGTTCTTTTTCCCTTCGGAGGCCTTCGGACGTGCGGCCATGGTCCTCTGGATCGGTGTGGACGACACGGACAGCCTCGGCGGAATGTGCACGACGTACCTCGCGACGGAACTCATCCGCGCGCTCACGGAGGAGTATGACCTCATCGGCTATCCGCGGCTCGTGCGGTTGAATCCAAACATCCCGTGGAAGACGCGTGGGAACGGTGCGATCTGCGTCCGCGTGGGCCGCGGCTCCGGCCCAGCTGATGTCGTCGGCGAAATCGACGGACATGAGATGCTCTCGTATGCGCGCTGGAGGGGTCCGGCGGATCCTCGGCGCGCGGAAGAGATCGTCGACGCTCTGGTGACACAGTGGGCCCGCTTCGACGACGGGACGACGAATCCCGGGTTCGCGGTCCTCGTCCGTCCCCCGTCGCCGGGCCTATATTGGAAGGCCGTGCGGGGGATTGTCTTGAAGGAGGAAGCCCTGCGATTCGCAGCGGGACTCGGGGTCGTCCGGGAGTACAAGAACGGACGAGGGGTCATCGGAGCTCTTTCGGCGATCGCTTGGCGACCGAGAGACCGCACGTACGAGATCCTAGCGTACCGGGATCCCGCTCGGTGGGGGACTCGGCGGCAAGTTGACGAAGCATCCGTCATCGAGATGGACCGCGCCTTGCCGTCCACCTTCAACAACTTCGACTACGACAACGAGCGAGTGGTGATTGCGCCGCGATCGCCCTGTCCCATTCTCTTCGGGATCCGCGGCGATGACCCGAAGGACCTCCGCCGCGCGATCGAGCGGATTCGTGGAGAAGAGCCGGAACGGTGGTTCGTTTTCGAGACGAACCAAGGCACGGACGACCATGTCGTCCGGACTAGACGTCCGATTCCCAGGACCACGATTCGTTTCCGAAGTTCAGTAAGCGAGGAACCAGTCATCCTGCCAGGCGGCCACGTCGTTCTCCGGCTTCCGGAAATCGAGGTCACGGCGTACGAGCCGTCGAAGCAATTCCGGGAAGTCGTCCGGCAGCTACTGCCAGGCGATCGGGTAGAGGTCGTGGGTGCGGTCCGGGAGAACCCGCGGACTCTGAACCTGGAAAAACTTCGCGTGATCTCCCCGGTTCGTCGGGAGGTCAAGGTCGCAAACCCCGTGTGCCCTTCGTGCGGAAAGCACGCGAAGTCGATGGGCCGGGGTCGGCCATTCCGATGCGCCCGATGCGGGCTCCGACTCCCTCGATCCAAGGCCAATTTCTCGTTCCCTCCCCGTGCAATCAGTGAAGGGTGGTACGAGCCGCCAGTCGGCTCCCGACGTCACCTGAGCAAACCGCTCAAGCGGATGCGCGGACCGCCGCAATCAGACGCGGGCCTCGGCAGGCTGCTGAATGCCCAACCCGGGAATCCGGTATCGGACCTCGAAGTACTGGACGATCTTTGAGACCGGTACCGTGATCAACAGGTAGATCGCGGTGACCACCGCGAATACCTCGAAGATCTTGAAAGAGGTGAAGGCCAAGTTCCGTCCGTAGCCCGTCAGTTCGGAAACGCCGATCACGATGAGAAGCGAACTCGCCTTCAGGAGGCCGATGTACTCATTCGTGAGGGGAGGGATGATGAGCCGCAGCGCTTGGGGGAGGACGACGTGGCGCATCGCTCCCCACCGAGAGAGACCGATTGCGCGACCCGCCTCCACTTGGCCCGAGTGCACGGTCTGCAGGCCCGCCCGGAAGATTTCGCTCTGGTACCCGCCTGTGTTCGCGGTCAAGGCTATGAGGCCTGCGAAAAGCTCCTTCTGTTCGAGACGCGGATAGTTCACCAGCAGAATGGACCAAATGAAGACAATCTGGACGAAGAGCGGCGTACCTCGGATGATCTCCACGTACGCGTCCCCGATCCGGCGGACTAGATATTTCGCCATCGAGAGCAAGATCACAGGGATTGTTCCAATCCGCGCTGCCACGAGCGATGTGCCCTCCTCCCGGAGTTGCTCACGGTCCCGGACAATCTTGTCGAGGGGAATCCACCTCGCAGTGCGTGCCCAGCCGAGCAGGAACCCGATGCCGAGCCCAGCGCCGAAGGCGACCGTCGTCACGTAAAACGTCAATTGCGTGGCGTTCAAGAAGCCAGGTAGATGGTCCACGACCCAGCCGAAATCGAATCCCGAGCGGCCGACGAAGATTTCCACCAACACGACGATGGCTCCGACGGTTAGGGCGATGCCGGCCATCATGTCGAAGGCCCTTGCGCGTTTCCGTTCCTGATCTTTGAGCGTGCCCGCCATGGCTCACCTGAGGATCTTGCTCACGAAGGCGCGGGTCCGGTCCTGCTGCGGGTTTTCGAAGATTTGCTCCGGCCTCCCTTCCTCGATGATCCGTCCCGCATCCATGAATAGGATTCGCTGGGAAACGCTGCTTGCGAACCCCATCTCGTGTGTCACGACGATCATCGTCATTCCCGACCGCGCGAGGGCTGCCATCACGTCGAGGACCTCGCGGATGTACTCCGGATCCAACGCGGACGTAGGCTCATCGAACAGGATCGCCTTGGGATCCACCGCCAGCGCGCGAGCAATCGCGACCCGCTGCTGCTGTCCTCCGGAGAGCTCGGCCGGGTAGGCGTTCGCTTTCGCGGCGAGGCCGACCCTCGCGAGGAGCTCCTTCGCCATTGCCGTGGCCGCTTCCCTTTGCAATCCTTTGACCCGGACGGGTCCGAGCATTACATTCTCGAGCACGGACAGATGGGTGAAGAGGTTGAAACTCTGGAAGACCATCCCCACCTGTTGCCGCACCCACTCGGGTCGGATATCTGGCCGGTTCACCTGCGCTCCCTCTATCAGGACCTTGCCTTCATCCGGCTCGACGAGGAGGTTGATGCAGCGGAGCAGAGTGCTCTTTCCCGAGCCGCTCGGACCGATTATCACGAGCGCCTCCCCTTTGGAGACCTCGAACGTGATCCCGCGCAGCACGTGCAGGGCGCCGAAGTGCTTATGGATCCCTTCGACCCGGATCATACTGAGATCGCCTCGATACCCCGTGCGTGGAACCTCCGCTCGACGAGCTTCATCACGGAGGAGACCGTGAAAGTCAGGATGAAGTAAACGATCGCGACGGCGGTCCACATCCCGAAGAGCCACCGGAGATCGCCTCCCTCCCGGAAGATTGTGTCTTGGACGCGCAGAGTCAGATGGAACACTTCTCGCCCCGCGATGATCGCCATGAGGGACGTGTCCTTGATAAGTACAGCGAACTCATTTGAAAGGGGCGGGACGCTGAGGCGGAGGGCCTGCGGCAGGATCACGTGACGCATGGACTGCATGGGTCGCATGCCAATCGCTTGTGCGGCCTCCAGCTGGCCCCGAGAAACCGACTGGAAACCGGCCCGGAATATTTCCGCCTGGAACGCTGCCGAGTGGAATGCGATGGCGGTTGCTCCCAGGGTCAGCCCAAGTTCCGCACTCTGGAAGCGCTCGGGAAGCAGGTTGGGCCCGAGGACCGAGGCGAAGATGACAACGACCAAGGGCGGTACGCCGCGGAAGAATTCCACATACACAGTCGCGGGCCAAGCCAGGGTGCGGAACCGGGAGACTCGTGCCCACCCGATCGCGAAGCCCAGGATCACGCTGACGGGCAAGATGATCGCGACGTACCCGAGGGTCCGGATTGTTCCGCTGGCGAAGCTCCTCTGGTACACGGCCCACATGTCCGGGTCCGTGAGCGAATATCCGAGAAACCACTGCAGGAGGAATAAGAGGACAAGTCCGCCCCCAATCATTTCTGCCGCGCGGATAAGGGCCCGCTTCGACACGGCAGCTTGCGGAGTGGCTCGGACGGCGACGGCTTCAACGGTGGCCATTGGCAACGACTCGTATCAGGAAATGGGAAGGGGTTTGCGGCCCCGCTCTAAGGCCGCAAACATGTTCGGTCCTAGAAGTATTTGTCCAGAATCCGAGCGTAGGCTCCGTCCGTCTTCATCGCCGCGAGTGCAGCGTTCAGCTTCGGCACGAGCCCCTTGGGGTCGGCCTTGGCGACCGCAAACGCATACAGCTCGTTCGTCTGGATGGTGCCCTCAACGGTGAAGGCTGCATTCCCGGCGGCAATCCCTTCCGCGGCAGGCTTGTCGATGACGATGAAGTCAACGGAGCCAGCTTGGAGTGACTGCAATACCTGCGTGACACTCGGGAACTTCTGGACAGTCACGGCTTTCAGGTTGTCTAGGATCCAGTAGTAGCTCGTCGTGATGTCCTGGACTCCGACGATAAACTGGGTCTTGTTGAGGTCATCCGCGGTACAGTCGGGGTTCGGGCAGTAGTTGAAAGTGTCCGAGGTTAGCTTCAGGACGCCTTGGTCCGCCTCGTAGTACGAGTTCGTGAACTTCATCGACTTGTTCCGCTCAGCGCCCGTCGCGAGGTTCGACGTGATGGCTCCGATTGCGACATCGACGCCCTCAGCACTCACAGCGAGCAGCAGCGCGGTGAAGTCCGTGTAGTCGCGCCACTCGTATGTGTAGCCTGCGCGGGTGACCATCTCCTGGATTAGTTCGATGTCGAAGCCGACGAGATTGTCATTCGCATCATAGTACTCGAACGGCGGGAACGGCGTGTTCGTCCCGAGCAGCAGTTTCTCTTTCGCGGGCGGTGGTGCCGGTGCCAAGAATAGCGCGCCCACCCCAAGGCCTGCGACGAACAACACGACTGCGATGATCGCAGTCACAACAACGGATACACCTTTCGATCCTCGCATCGCCTCGGAAGGCGGTGCTCCTCCTCCCTCTGCCATGCGGGGTGCAAACACGTGTCACTATTTGAATGTCACCGGGAAGGATAAAATTGGAACGGCCGCCGAACCCTCCAAGGTCAGCGTATTACTTCGCCGCACGCTTGAACGCACCCTCGAGGACGTCGAGGCCCGCATCGAGCACGTCCCTCGGAATGTTTAGCGCGGGGATGTATCGCAGGGACGATTCGCCACAGGGCAGGAGGATCAGGCCATGCTCATACGCATCCTTCGTAATCGCGTCGCGGATACTCGGGTCCGGCTTCTTGCTTCTCCTGTCCGTGACGAATTCCGTGGCCTGCATCATTCCGAGCCCGCGGCGCTCCCCGATGAACTCGTACCGCTCGGCCATCTCATCCAGCCGCTTCGCCATGTGCTCCCCGATTTTAGCGCTCCGCGCGATGAGGTCCTCGTCCTCGATCACGTCGATCGTCGCGAGGGACGCCGCACAGGCGATCGGGTTGCCGCCGAATGTGTTCGAGTGCTTCCCGCTGTCGTGGAAGTCCATATCCGCGCGGTACACGGCGGCCCCGATCGGCACGCCCGACCCCATTGACTTCGCCATTGTGAGGATGTCCGGCACGGCTTTCGAGTGCTCGACGGCCCACATCTTCCCCGTCCGACCGAAGCCCGACTGGATTTCGTCGTCGATCAGTAGGATGTCGTGGTCCTTTGCGATCTTCGCGATGCGATCGAGCCACCCTGGAGGTGGAACGATGTAACCGCCTTCGCCCTGGACCGGCTCGACGAAGACGCCCGCCGTGTCGGCCGGCGGCGCGACCGTCTTCATGTAGACGTCCTCGATGATGTTCGCGCAATACAGGTCGCACGACGGATATTGGAGCTTGTACGGGCAGCGGTAGCAGTACGCATAGGGCACGTGCACGACGCCGGGCATCGTCGGGAAGAAGCCCGCGCGCTGTTTCGCCTTGCTCGCGGTGAGGGCAAGCGCTCCCTGGGTGCGGCCGTGGAACGCCCCGAGGAACGCGAGGAACATCTGCTTCTTCGTGTGAATCTTGGCGACCTTGATTGCGGCTTCGTTCGCCTCAGCGCCGGAGTTCGAGAAGAAGACCTTTTTCTTGTGGCTCCCCGGCGTGATCGCGCCGAGGCGCTCGGCGAGCGTCGTCTGGATCTCGTAGTAGAAGTCCGTGCCCGCGAAATGCGTGAACTCCTTAGCCTGCTTCGAGATCGCCTCGACGACCTTGGGGTGCGCGTGCCCAACGTTCAGGACGGAAATCCCTGAGGCGAAATCGATGAGCAGGTTCCCGTCGACATCCTCGACGATGGACCCGGACGCCCGCTTGATCACGATGGGGGCGGATTTCGTCGTCGTGGCGACGTACGAGTGGTCGCGTTCGATGATTGCGCGCGCCTTAGGTCCGGGAGGGGTGACCTTGATGTCGGGGACTTTCACGGTCGCACCGAACTTGTCTAGCGGTTGACGCTATTAATACTCTTCCAACTGGGAATCTAAGCAGTACGAACGCACGAGGAAATCTCATTTCGTCGCGCCGATTCTCATGATGGTCGTGCCGCACACGGGGCACTTGCCCTTCATCGCGGGCTTCCCGTTCTTCAGCTTGACCGCGACCGGGTCCTTGATGTCCCGCTTCGCTCGACACTTCACGCAGTAACCTTGCACCATGAGGTTTTCACCGGGCTTCCGGGTAAGACGGTGGTCTGATAAAACTATGGGTCCGATGCGCGAACGAAAGAATTGCGCATTGTCGCGTTTTTCTTTGCATTGAACACGACGCGACAAGGATTAAGTCAAGGCCGAGCGATGCGGACGCGGAGTCCGTGTCCGCGCCCCCTCCGCCTCCTGGAGTGTATCCGCCGGGATATTACCAGGCGCCACGTCCAAGCCGGCCGATCGGCGTCTCGATCCTCGCGATCCTCGTCGTCCTCGGCGGCGTGTTGTTCCTCCTCAGCGGAATCGCAATCCTGCTCTTCTCAGCAGCATTCGCCCTGGGCGGGCTAGGCATCTTCGGCCTAGCGGGGTCCATTCTCGGTGGCATCGTGCTCATTTTCGGGATCATCTGGATTGCGGTGGGCCTTGGTTTGTGGAACCTCCGGGGTTGGGCCTGGTGGCTCGCGGTCATCGTCATGGTGCTCACGATCCTCGGCGGCATCAGCGCTCCCGCTGTGATCGTGGTCCCCCTGCTCATCCTGATCTACCTCATCCTCGTTCGCAACCACTTCCGCTAATCTCGTGACGCAAGACGGGAGCGGAACGCGCCGAAAAAGGACCAGATCGAGGGGTCTTTAGGGAATCTGGATTTTATCGCAATTCATATATATTGGCCGGTGGATACGGCGGGCGATACGGAGGTATCACGTGGCTGGAAACAAACCAACTGCGGCTTTTGTGCTATCCCTGATCGGCGGAATTCTGATTTTGTTGGGCGCCGTCTTCCTGATGGTCGTGATGTCGGTGCTGAGCGGGTTCGCGGGTTCGATTCCCGGAATGCCAGCGGGCGCGACGGACATTCTGCTGATTTACGGGGTCGTGGGACTGATCTTCGCCCTCCTCGTCTTGGTGGGCGCGGTGATGATGTGGGCGCGACCACAGCAACACGTCGCCTGGGGCGTCGTGGTCCTGCTGTTCTCGCTCTTCAGCTTCATCAGCGGCGGTGGCTTCCTGCTCGGCCTGATCCTGGGCCTTGTGGGCGGCATCCTTGGGATCGTCGCCATGCGGCTGGTCATCGGCCAGCTGCTCACGGCGCAGCAACTCACCGTCGCCGTCGCCGAGTCGTGCACGGGCGGCCTCATCGGCCACCGGCTGACGAACGTGCCCGGCAGCAGCGCGTATTTTCTGGGCGGGGTGATGGCGTATGCCTACGACGCCAAAGAACGCCTGCTCGGGGTGAGCCACAACACGTTGTACGATCACGGCGCGGTGAGCGAGGAGACCGCGCGCGAGATGGCGCGCGGCGTGCGGCGGGCGCTCGGCTCCGACGTGGGCGTCTCTGTGACCGGCATCGCCGGGCCAGGCGGCGGGCTGCCGGGGAAGCCGGTGGGCCTGACGTGGGTCGCCCTCTCGGCTCGGGATGTCGAGCGCGCCGAGCATTACGTCTGGGACGGCGACCGCATCACCAACAAAGAGAAGTCCGCCGAAGCTGCGCTGGTGATGGTCAAGGAGTATCTGGAAAGTCTGCGATGACCGACCCCACCGAAGTCGAAGCCCGCTTTGAGGCAGATGGAAAGATCATGGTGCTCAGTTTCACCTGGCGCGGACGCAGGCTGCCGGTGACGAGCATGGGCCGCGAGTGGGAGGCCGAGGACGGACATCATTTCTTGGTGATGACGGGCGGGGAGCGCATCTTCGAACTCAACTTTCACGCGACGAGCGGTTTGTGGAATGTGGTGAGAGCGCCGGAGGAGAGGGCCGTGGCGTGACCCTCACCCATTCGGAAAAGCACGAATGGGAGAGGGGTGTCATGTGAGAGCGGGGATGATGAAGCGATAGAGCGCGAAAACGTCGAGCGCGGCCATCACCG
>Ga0209002_10002288_pt1 | contig 15466 bp, 10 predicted proteins | sample Rifsed16ft2_FD_184010 | JGI IMG/M metagenome (GOLD analysis project Ga0209002, IMG submission 184010) | Soil microbial communities from Rifle, Colorado, USA - sediment 16ft 2 (version 2) | ecosystem: Environmental > Terrestrial > Deep subsurface > Rock core/Sediment | place: Rifle, Colorado...
TTGTCCCTTCGCCCTTCGCTTTGTCCCTTCGCCCTTCGCTTTGTCCCTTCGCCCTTCGCTTTGTCCCTTCGCCCTTCGCTTTGTCCCTTCGCCCTTCGCGTTGTCCCTTCGCCCTTCGCGTTGTCCCTTCGCCCTTCGCTTTGTCCCTTCGCCCTTCACCGTCCTTACGGAGGTGTCGGCGAGTTCGCCAGCCCGGTCCCGCCCCAGGTGTACAGCGGCTGGCCGAACACCCCGAGCTCCTTCGCGGGGACCGGCATTTCCCGAGGCGTGCCCGCCAGAAGGCCGTTGTCCACGCGACGGCGATTGTAATAGGGCGACGCGCCGAGGCCGAGCAGCTCGAGCTCCTGTTCGTACTGGAGCTTCGCCGTGAGGCCGGCGGTCCCGTCGCCCGCTGCCGCCGGCGGGAGCCCGCCGCGCGTGACGCGTGTCTTGTTGATGAGCGTCGCCGCGGTCGCGAGGCTGCCGCTGCTCCGGATGAGTGCCTCGGCCCAGAGCAGGTCGCTCTGCGCGGCCGAAATCACCGGCGCCGGGCCATACCCGAAGTAGATTCCCGTCGTGGCCTGCGTGCCGCTCAGGTCGTAGCGGATGTGCCCGATGTTCGATTGGTGGTACGTGCCACGGGCGTTGTTGAAGTTCGCCTGCGACGACCAGGCGAAATCGGTGCCGGCGTTCGCGGTCTTGGGGACGTTGCCGAACCCGGCCACCATCGAGGCGTCGCCGAACGACCCGTCGCCGAGACGCTTGTCCGCCGAGTTCGGCTGGGGATTCCCTCCCAGAGGCCACGGAGTCTTCTGCGTCACCGGGTCGAGCATGTTCGCGACGCGTGTGTGCAGCCGTCCCGTGTCTATCGAGTTGAACCACACGATCATCTCGGGACACCACGCCACACACCCGTCACCCACGAACACGAAGTCGAACGGCGTGCCGCTCGACATGCCCGCGGCCGCGTACGTCGCGACCTGCGCCCAGTTGACCTGGCCGTTCTCCGCCGAGTTGCGCGGCCAGTACGCGAGCAGCATCGCCGCCATCGTGTTCGCGATGCGGGCGATCTGCGTGTTGTCGTACGAGTTCCCGTTCGTCCACGCGGACGGCGTCGTGAAGGTGTTCGCGCCGGCGAGCGCGATCGCGTCGTTGAACTTCGCGAGCGCGGCGTCGCGCAGCTCCTTGCGGTTCGAGTAGGCGAGCGTGCTGAGATCCACCGTCTCGTCCACGATGTAGCCCTTGTCGTAGTTGACCGCGATCCCCGCCAGCGCGGCGCCCTGCACGAGCACCGCGATCGTTTCCGCGCGCTTCGTGTCCGCGGCGGTGTTGATCACCACGCCGTTCGTGCGGATGGCCCGCAGCACGTCCGTCGCGGACGAGAGCGCGCTGTAGTAGCCGCTCCAGGGCGCCTCGACGCTGGTGCGGCCCGCCGCCGCCGGATCGTTCTGCCAGGGCCGGCTGTTGCGCGTGCCGTCGGCGTCAATGCTCGAGTAGAAGTTCATGTTGAAGTTGTTCCACGAGGCGCTGTACGTCTGCGCCTGCGTGACGAGCACGCTGTTGCCCTCCATCGCGTCGTACGTGTTGAACCACGTGCGGAGCGTTCCGCCGGCCACCGCCTCGAGGGCGTCCGGATCGGACAGCGCGCGCGCCGCATCCGGCGCGTTCGGGTTCTCGACGTCGAGTGACTTGCACCCCGCCGCCGCCATCACGGCGAGGAGGCCAAGGCCCCGAACGGTTCGCGAAATCTGCATCAGTGATTTCCTCATGGTCGGGTCCCGAGGCTCAGTAGCCGAGCTCGAGCATCACGGTGAACGTGCGGTAGCTCGGATAGGTGAAGTAGTCCACACGGTACGCAAACGGGTTGCCGCCACCCGGGCCCGAGACGTCCGGATCGTAGCCGCTGTACTTCGTGCTCGTCCACAGGTTTCGGCCGACGATGCCGAGCCGCGCCGTGGTGAAGTTCGCCAAGCGGAGCGACCTGACGAGCGACGACGGAAGCTGCCAGTTCACGGCCAGCTCGCGAAGCCGGATGAACGACCCGTCCTCGACGAAGTACTCATTCGCGTCGAAGTTGTTGTAGAACGCCTGGTAGTAGCTCACCGGCTTCCGCTCGGCCGCCGGCTTGCCCGCCTGGTCGTAGACGGCATCGCGCTGCTCGTTGAACGGCCACTGCCGGGTGTAGTTGTAGATGTTCCCGCCCTTCACCCAGTTGAGCAGGGCGCTCACCGAGAGCGACCGCCACGTCGTGTTGCTGTTCAGCGAGAGGTTGAAGTCGGGGTTTACGTCACCGATCGCCGTCAGCGAGTTGCCGTCCTTGTCGTAGGCCTTGAGCGGCAATTCGCTCGCCGTGCGATACGCGGACTTCGCGACGTAGAAGCCCTCTTCATTGAGCTGATAGTCCGCCGCCGTTCCGGCGTGCTTGCCCGCGCTGAGCGCCGTGGCGAGCTGATCCGCCGTCTTGATCCATCGCGAGCCATAGATCACGCCGAACGGCTCACCCTCGGCGATCCGGAAGATCCTCGTGTTCGCATCGGCGGCGTTCGGCCCCACGAGGAACGGGGCCACCTTGAGGTCGGTGATCCGCTGCCTCGTGCGGTCCGCCGCGAGATTCACCCGCCAGAAGAAGTCCGCCTTCGAGGCAAGGACCGCGCCGACCGCCACCTCGTGCGTCTGCCCGGAAAGGGTCCCGGCGTTGATCCACTGGCTGCGGTATCCCGTCGCCGACGACACCGGAACGTTCAGGATCTGGTCGTTGGTGTTCTTGTCCGAGTACGTGTACTCGAACGTGTAGTCGCGCAGGAAGTTGACGTTGAACCCGACCTCCGTTTCCTTCGAGAACGCCGGCTTGAGGTTCGCGTTGCCAAGCGTGATTTTCGTCGGGCTCCCGCCGGTAATCGCAAACGCCTCGTACTGCGCGTCGAACACCGGCCGGAGCCCGGCCGTGCCGTACGACGCGCGCAGCTTCAGCTCGTCTACTCCCCCGATCCGGAGGTCCTCCGACACGCGCCAGGCCGCCGAGAAGCGCTGGTACGTCTGGCCGCGCTGCTCGGAGCCGAAGAGCGACGACTCGTCGCGCCGCACCAAGCCGTCCACGATGTAGCGGTCCTTGATGTCGAACGTGGTGATGACGAAGTAGTTCTGGTTCCGGATCGGCAGGGTGGACGATCCCGGAATGATCGGGTTGTTGGGATCCTGCGCCGCCGCCCCGAACTCCGGCACCTTGGGCACCGTCAGCGCCGAGGCGTTCACGTTGAAGTTGTTCGTGTTCTGGTCCTCGTACACCCAGGCGGCCTTCGTCGTGTTCGTGAACCAACTCGTGGTCTTCACGGCGGTGACCGTCATCCCCGTGTTGTACGAGCGATCCGACGTCCCGCTCTGGAAGAGCGTCCCCTTGCTCTTGGCGCCCGAGGAGTTCAGGTACCCGAGCGGCTCGAAGTCCTTGTAGTTCTGGTTCGACACGTCGTAGTTGACGTTGCCGTCCGCGGTGAGCCAGGTGGTGGGACGGTACCGCAGCTTGAAGGTGCCGGTGAACCGGTCGCGCTCGTTGGTCGTCTCGCGCTGCGACAGGTAGTAGAGCGGATTGATGACGTTGCCCGAGAGCGGCGGCTGCTTGATCACGGCGTTGTACAATCCCTGCGGCGTGATCGAGTCAATCCGGACGTTGGGCTCCAGGAAGCGCATGCCGAAAAACATGTTGAGCCCGCTGTCATCCACCTGATCGGCGTGCGACCGGCCGTAGAACGCGCCGGTGGAGATGTCCACCTTGTCCGAGAGCGCCTGGTCGAGGTTGATGCGGAAGTTCTGCCGGCCGAAGCCGGTGAGCTGCGTGAGGACGCCCGTCTCCTTGGTGTTCTGGAACGACGCCGCGAAATTCGTGGTGCCCCGCCGCTGCCCGACGGAGACGTAGTTCGTGAGGAACGTCCCGGGCTTGAAGACCTGCGACTGCTGGTCGTAGTAGACGGGATACCGGTTGTCGGCGATGCGATCGGCCTCCGGAATCCGGTTGCCGTTGGCATCGTAGGCGAACTGGCCGCTCGCGTTGAGCTGATACTCGTGCGAGTCGTTGCGCCCGATCTTCTTCCCGATGCGGCTCTGTCCGTACTCGTTGCGCACGGTGAGGACCAGCTGCCCTTCGGCGAGGTTCGCGCCGCGCTTCGTGAAGATCTGGATGACGCCGTTCGCGGCGTCCGACCCGTACAGTGAACTCGCCGCCGCGCCCTTGATGACCTCCACGCGGTCAATGTCCTCGGAGTTGATGTCCGCCAGCGAGAGCCGGGAGATCGTGCCGTCCACGATCACGAGCGGATCCTGGCGGCCCGTGAGGCTCGTCGCGGACCGAAGGCGGACCGCCGGCGGCGTGCCCGGCTGCCCGGACGTCGTCACGACGCTCGCGCCCGCCACGCGCCCGCTCAGACCCGCGAGCGGCGACGACGCCTGCGGCGACTCCTTGAGCTGCGACGCGTCCACCACACCCACGGCGAACGCGGTCTTCTTCTGCGACGTGGCGTCGCTGACTCCCGTGACCACGACCTGCTCGAGATTCAGCACGTCCTTCTCGAGCTCGAAGTCCTTCTCGGTGCGCCCCGCGGCGAGCGTGACCGCCATCGTCTTCGGCTTGTAGCCGATGTACCTCGCGACGACGTTGAGGGTGCGGCCGCGGGCACGCGTGACGTCAACGGTGAAGTTGTAGCGTCCATCGGTGCCGGTGACGGAGCCGACGCCCAGCTCGGGAATCCCGACGGTCGCACCGCCCAGTGGCTGTCCGAGCGACGTCACGCGGCCGGAGAACACCGCGGTCTGGGCAGCGGCCATGCCGCTGTGCAGCGCCAGCGCAACCGTGACACCGGTCAACTGGAGCAAACGCCGAATCCACGCACGATCCATGAGGAGAACCCCGGTGCGGGTTAGAGAACTGAAGCAGCGATCACTTGGTGGCATTGCGCGCGAGGCCGGCCTCAGCACGTCTGCGCGCCCGTCAACTGCACCAAAAATGCGTATGTGCGTGTCCCAGCGCAAGATCGCCGCTTTCCACCGGCGCCTGAATAGCATACCTTGTCACCCAGGGTTCTCGTCACGGCTGGCGGCACACCTCGGCCATCCGCTGGTGTCACCGGTCTCCGCGGTATGGAGTGAGGCGATGTCGCGACTTGGCTGCCTGTTGCTTTGGTGTCTGTTCGCCCTCTTGATCGGGCCGAGTCCCGCCCTCGCGCAACGAGGCGGGTCGGGGTTGACCGGGAAGGTCGTGGACCGGAGCACCGGAGGGCCGATCGCGGGGGCGGACATCATCCACCTCGGCGACAACCGGACGGTATCCACCGACTCCTCGGGAGCGTTCCGCTTTCCGGACCTTCCCACTGGGGTCGTGCGTTTCATGGTTCGCGCGCGCGGCTTCCCGTCGGCCTCGCTCTTCGTTTCGCTCGCGCGCGGCGAGGTCAAGGACCGGCGGATCGAGCTGGACTCGACGAATGCGCTCGCCCGAGGAGCGCAGCCGCTGCCGAGCGTCCCGGTCACGGCGCCGCCCTCGCTCGGACCCCGCTACGTGGATTTCGAGCGGCGCAAGGCGACCGGCCGTGGCCAGTATCTGACTCGCGACGACATCGAGAAGGCGGGCTACTACTCGCTGCACGACGCGATGCGCGGGCTCCGCGGCGTCACGGTCGAGTGCGGCGGCGGCATCGGCTGCTACATCCGGATGGCGCGTGCGCCGATGCAGTGTCGCCCCGACTACATCGTGGATGAGCGCGTGGACAACGCCTTCGGTCCCTCGGTGCCGATCCGGGACATCGAGGCGCTGGAGGTGTACACGGGCCCGAGCGACGTTCCGGGTGAGTTCGCGGGACGGAGTGCCGGCTGCGGCGTGATCGTCATCTGGACGCGCTCCGGGCCGCCGAGAAGGCGCCCGTAGGCCGGGGCTACGGCGCCGTGGCGCTCGCGGCGCTCGCGGCGCTCGCGGCGCTGCGGCCTACGGCGGCCGCTTGAGCCTCAGCTCCCGCGTTGCCTTCGCGATCGGTACCGTCTGCTCGCGCCCGCCCGGCCAACGCACACGGAGCGCGCTCGCGCCCTCCGGCAGCGCGAGCACCGTGGTGGCGCCGTCCATTGACCAGTAGCCGCTTCCCGCGTGCACCTCGCGCGCGGGGCCCGGTGTCGCACCCACGATGACGCGGAGCTGCGCGCCCACGCCGAGCGGGTTCGCCGCGCCGGCGTCGAGCCGTACGCGCAGCCCCGCCGCCCCTCGCACGTTGTGCCAGAGTGTCGTGGCCGCGCCGTTCTGCGACACCGCGAGATCCACGCGGCCGTCGCCGTCGTAGTCCGCGGCCGCGGCGCCCCGCTGGTCGCCGAGCACGGAAATCCCCGAGGCGCGCACGCCGAGCGGCCGGAAGCCGCCGCGGCCGTCGCCGAGCAGCACGAGCCCCGCGCCGGCGTCGAGGCGCATCGTGCCGATCTCCGTGGGGAAGAAGTTCTGCGCGAGGAAGAGGTCCTCGCGCGCGTCGCCGTCGAAGTCGGCGACGACCGCGCCGAACGCGGGGGCCATCTGTGCGGGCGCCGGGAGCGCGCTCGCCTCGAACCGGCCGCCGCGATTGAGGAAGAGCGTGTGGTCGAAGGTCGTCGCGCCGACGCGCACCGCCGACTTCGCCGCGTCGCCCAGCACCTCGTCCACGCTCGCCCGCGAGAAGTCGGCGAACGTCGCGATGCGTGCGCGCACGGGGGGGATCGCGACGCCCAGGCGCGAGAACGACTCGAGCGGCATTTCGCGCCCGGTGAGCGAGTCGGCGCGCGCGTACACGAGGCCGAGTCCCTCGCCACCGAAATTGCCGGCCACCAGCTCGTAGGGGCGACCCGGCGACGCCCGCCACGGCGTGTTGCGCCCCCAGCTCGTGGCGACCAGGTCCATCCGGCCGTCGCCGTCGAAGTCGCCCGCCGCGAGGCCGTTCCAGCGGCTCGTGCGCTCGGCGAGTCCCCATTCCCGCGTCACCTCGCGGAACCGGCCCTTGTCGTTGTGCAGGACGCGCACCGGACCCCACTCGGCGGCCACGACGAGCTCGGGCCATCCATCGCCGTCCACGTCAGCGAAGAGCGCGGCGGAGACGAGGGCGAGCGCGGCGAGCGCCTTCGCATTTGCGCTGTCGGGCACGAAGCGGCCGTCGGCCGTGCGCAGGAAGAGCCGTGACGCCTTGGGGAGCGGCCACGCGCCCGGTATCGCGCGTGCGCCGACAAACAGGTCGAGCGAGCCGTCGCCGTTCACGTCGGCCAGCGCGAGCGACCCGACGCTCGCCGTGTCGGGGGGCGCCAGTGAAGTGCCCGGCCCGAGCTGCCCTCGCGCGACGGCGAACGCGACAACCGATGGCACGGTGAGCGCCTCCGCGGCCGAGGCCGCTTCGTAGCTCGACTGTCCGGCGACCAGGAAGGGGTGCCCTTGCCCGTCCGGAACGGGGAGAATGGTCGTGAGGTCCCATCGTGCGGCGCCGCCGGGCGGGCTCGCGCGCACGAATCGGCCGCCGGTGTTCCGGAGCACCGCGAGCGTGCCGCCGCGTCCCGTGCCGACGACGAGGTCCTCGCGACCGTCGGCGTCCACGTCTATCCAGCTCACGCCGGGCCCGAGCTGGCTCAGGCGATTCGGAAGGAGGGGCTGCCGGCGATAGTCATCGAAGAGCGAGTCCACGTGGACGTGGCCCGCGAGGAGCGGGGTGGCGTTCGCGAAGAGCGGGGGTGCGGAGTCGAGGCGCGCGGCGCCCGCGCCGGGTGCGCCCTTCGTCCCGGCGACATTCGCGCCCGCGACCGTCGTGCCGGCCGCGCCGGCCGCGCCGGCCGCGCTGGCCGCTGCCTCCTCCTCGATCTCATAGAGCCGGTTCGGCGCCGCGGTGATCCGGCTCACGCGCCCGTCGCGCCAGCGCACTTCGATCGCGAGCGCTGAGTCGCGCCCCGCCGCGAACGCCAGCGCGGCGTCGCTGCCCGAGAGGTAGTAGCCGCCGGCGGTCACCTCGCGCGACTGGACCGGGAGCGACGGTGCGCGCACCGTCACCACGGCGCCGATGCCGGCCGTGTTCGGCGCGCGGCCCTGGAGCCGCACGGCGACGCGCGGCGCCGGAGACTCGTTGCGGTAGACGACGCTCGGTGCGTCGAGACGCGTCACCACCACGTCGAGGTCGCCGTCGCCGTCGAGGTCGGCGAGCGCGATGCCCTGCGAGATCGCCTCGTCAACACCGAAGCGCCACTCGCCGCTCACGTCGCGGAACGTCACGTCGCCGTTGTTTCGGAGCGCGACGCTGCGCGCGGCGAGGCGGGGAAACTCGCCCTGCTCGCGATTCCACGGCACCCGCGGAAAGCTGTTGCGGATCCGGTCGATGGTGTCGGCGTCGCGGATGTCCCAGCGATGGCCGTTCACGGCGAGGAGATCCTCGTAGCCGTCGAGGTCCACGTCGAGGAACGCGGAGCCCCACGTCCAGTCCGTGGCGGCCACGCCCGCGAAGTCGGCGACCTCGGCCCACGTTCCGTCGCCGCGCGCGAGCTGCAGCGTGTTGCGCATCCACTGTGGCCGGTCGCTCGTGAGCCCCACCGGCTTGGGGAGTGGCGTGTGCGTCGGAATCTGCCGCTGCCGCGCCGCGAGCGTCGGCGCCAGCATGTCGGCGGTGAACAGGTCCACGTGGCCGTCGCGGTTGACGTCCGCGAAGTCCACCGACATGCAGGTATTGCTCGTCTCGCGGATCGCGAGCCGCGGGATGAGACGGAAGTTCCCCCGTCCGTCATTCAGCCAGAACTGGTCGGGATCCTCGAAGTCGTTGCAGACGTAGAGATCGGGTGCGCCGTCGCCGTTCACGTCGTAGAAGCGGGCCGCGAGCGTGAAGTGGTCGGGTTCTTCCACGAGCGGCTTTCCGGCTTCGTCGGTGAAGCGCGCGTTCCTGCCGATCGGCACGCGCGTGAAACGGCCGCGCCCGTCGTTCAGGTAGAAGAGGTCCGGCTCGGCGCGCTGCGACCGCACGATGGCGCCGAGATCGGGACGGTCCTCGATGCGGTACTCGCCCTTCCATTGATCCACCACGACGAGTCGGCCCCCGACCTTCTTCACGACCTGGTCGAATGCGCGCGCCTGCGGGGTAAATGCGTCGAGCGCGTTCCGCGTCTTGTACGTCGCCACGTAGAGGTCGAGTGTGGCGTTTCCGTCCACGTCCGCGAGCGTGAGCGTGGTGGCGGCGAGTCCGCCGGCAAGTCCGCTCGACGCGGTCGCGTCCGTGAAATGCCCCTTGCCGTCGTTCAGCCAGAGCTTGAGCGGCCCGCCGAGCGTCCCCACGACGAGGTCGCGGTCGGCGTCGCCGTCCACGTCGGCCATCGCCGCGCCGGTTGTCGCGAGGTCGCGCGTCTCGATCCCGCTTGGGGCCGTGACGTCGGTGAAGCGAAACCGGCCCTCGTTATGGTAGAGCGCGGCGGGCCGCTCGACCGAGGCGAGGAAGGCGTCGGGGAGGCCGTCGCCGTCCACGTCGCCCAGGGCGACACCGGCGCCGATCAGGAGGTTCCGGTTCGCCAGCGCGTGCTCATCGTCCACGTCGTTGCGGTGCGCGAGGCCCGTGGACGACGCGGTGAGCGGCGTGAAGCCGGCGCGCCCCGTGGCCGCCACGGCGAGCGCGCGCCAGCGGTAGCCGCTCTCCTGGTGCCAGGAGGTGTCCACGCCGCTGGGCGAGCCGCAGCCGCCCAGGCCAGGACCGGCGAGCACCCACGCGAGCCTCGCGAGCCTCGCGAGCCTCGCGCGCGAACGGCCCGCAGCCTGCGACCGAACGCTCACGACGGGCATCTCACGACCCGCGTCGCCCTCACGGCTCCTTGCGTGTCTGCAGTGCCGCCACCCGCTTCCCGATGCACTCCCCCTGCACGATCCCGTCGCGCACCGCCGGCCAGTAGTGGATGCCACCGTAGACGCGGGAGACCGCGACCTCATCGCGCGCGGCGGTGAACGACGCGAACGCGCGCGGCGGCTGGCCGATGTCCATCTGCGTGGAGTCCACGAAGGCGATCGTGTCGCCCACGGCGCTCGCGAGGACGAGGGCGGCGGCCGCCGAGAGCGTCGAGTGCCCCGACGGATACTCGGGGAAAGGCGGCGTCGCGACGATCGTCGTGAACTTCGCGTCGAACACGCGCTGGACGTACGTCACCGGGCGCACGACGAGCGACCGGTACTTCTCCTTCCAGCAGCCGACGAACGCATCGGCAATCGCGAGCGAGGTCAACGCGTACAGTTCCGCGGCTTGGTCCGCCGACAGCCGGCGGCGCGCAACCAGATGGTTAACCACACTGACCCAGTGAAACCCCGGCGTGCCGGTAGCCACGGGGTTGTCGGCCCAGAAGAGTGCGATCTGGCGCTTCTCCGGCGTGACCGCCGTCATCGAATCATGAGCCTCCTTCCCCATCTTCCAGAAGTCCGACCCGGCCGCCTCGGAGTATGTCGGGGGCGCCGGCGGAGCGCACTCGTCGCCATCCTTGATGACGAACGTGCGGAGCGTGCCCCAGTACGGCTCCGTCGGCCGCACCGGGTTGAAGGACGGCAGCGTCGTGGGGCCGGCGGCCTTGGGCCGGTTCACGAAGACCCACTTCTCCGACACCCGTTCGAGATCCATCGCGACGTTCGGATTCGCCGGCGCCACGAGATCGGACTGCGCCGAGAGCATCTGCGGGACGAACTGATCAGGCGTGGCCGTGTTGGCCCACTGGTCGCGGCGCTTCGGCGCGTCCCACGGCCGGCCGCGCGTGGTGAAGAAGCCGTCGGTGGCGGCCCACGCGAGGATCGCGCCCCCGAGGGCGCGGCCGTGCGCGAGCGAGCGGTCGCGCACGACCGCGCCGACGCCGGCCGCCGAGCGCGCGCGCACCTGCGCGTCCGCGAGGGAATCAATCGTGCGCTTCGTGCTCGCAAAGCCGTCCCGGAAGAGCGAGTCGAGCACCACGCGCTCGGCCTCGGCCGCGGCGATCGCGCCGTCCACCGGCGCCTCGTCGCTCACCGACGGCAGGCTGGCGAGTCCGTTGAGCTGGCCCGCGAGCGAGCGGAGGGGCGAGCGCGCGTCCGACGCGTATCCCTCGTAGAGCGCGAGCGACCCGTACGCCGAGATGCGCGCGGCCACGGGCGGCCCGAGCCGCTCGCCGCGCACGAAGGAGAGCGATGTCCGCAGCCACTGCGCCACGAGCTGCGCGTCGGCCGGCCGGCCGCCGCTCGTGCATCCGGCCAGCAGCAATGCCGCCGCGCCGGCGATCGTGACCATGGGCCGACGACGACGTACATCCATAGATGGAGGTTCCCCCGGGTTTGCGCTTCGTGCCCTACGGCTTCTTCGAGAAGTCCACGGTCGGCGCCTGGGCCGCGCCCGGAGTCGTCACATCGAAGTAGGCCTGCGGCTTCGCGCCGACCACCTTCGCCGTCAGCACCTGCGGAAAGATGCGGATGTACGCGTTGTAGTCCTGCACCGCCTGGTTGTAGTCGGTGCGCGCGACGGCGACCCGGTTCTCCGTGCCGGTCAACTCGTCCTGCAGCCGGAGAAAGGTCTGGTCGCTCTTGAGCTGCGGGTAGTTCTCCACCACGACGAGGAGCCGCGAGAGCGCCCCGCCCAGCTCCTGGTTGGCATTCGCCATCTGCGCGACGTCCCCACTCGTCACCGCGCTCGAGAGGCCCGCGCGCGCCCTCGTGACGTTCTCGAGCACCGTGGACTCCTGTTTCGCGAACCCTCTCACGGTCTCGACGAGGTTCGGCACCAGATCCGCGCGCCGCTGGAGCTGCACGGCGATCTGCTGCTTCGCCGCCTTGGCGCGCTCGTCCCTGGACTGAATCGTGTTGTAGCCGCAAGCGCCCAGCGTGAACGGCAGCGCGAGCAGCAGAGGAGAGTACTTCATCATCGGCTCCGGGTGAATGACGGTCTGCCGGCGGGAGTCGCGCTGAAAGGTATCACGCGCCCACCGGAAGCGTGTCGAGCCAGGCGACCAGGCGCGCGAGCCCTGCGTGATAGCCCGTGAGCACGTCGGCCACGTCGCGCCTGTCGAGCCTGGCGGTGCCGCGCCTGTGCCCGACCACGGCGACGAACGGCGCCGCGTCGAAGCCCGCGCGCGCGGCGGCGGCGCGGCAGAGCGCTTCGCTGTCGGCGCTCGGTGCGTCGCCCGTGAGGCGGAGAAGAGAACGGAACAGCACCAGCACCTGACTCAGACTCGCCGTGAGGAGGCGCAGGCGGCTCCCGGCGTCGCCGCTCGAGGCGAGGATCCGGCCGCGCAGCCGGAGCAGCGCGCCAAGCGCCTCGTACTCGAGCTGTGCGCGAATGTCCCTGAGCGACACCGTGATGCCGCGCATCGGGTCGAAGCCCGGCTCGGCCCAGAGTACGCGATGCCGCTCCTGGATGTCGGCGTACTCCATCGCGAAGACGTCCACGCTCGACCTCCACTCGGCCTCGGTGAGCGTGAGCGGCGCCGGGTTGCCGGCTTCCTCCCACGCGCGCGCGATCGCGCCGGCCGCGCGCATGGTGTCGAGCGAGAGCGCGCGGACGAGGACGAGCACGTTCACGTCCGAGTGTTTCGCGTGATGCTCGCCTCCGGCGGCCGAGCCATAGAGCACGACCGCTTTGAGGGCATCCGCGTACGCCGCGCGAAGCTGCGCGACGAGGGTGTCGAGTGTCATTCTCGCCATTGTCACCAGCTCCCGCCCGAGCCGCCGCCCGAGAATCCGCCGCCGCCGCCGAATCCGCCGAAGCCTCCACCGCCGCCGCCGAAGCCGCCGAAACCCCCGCCTCCGCCCCCGCCCCCGCCGCCGAAGAAACCGCCGAGGTCACGGCCGCCACGCCCGCGACGCCGGCCGCCGGCCTGCGAGGCCAACGCCAGCCAGAGGCAGCCGCTTCCCCGGAAGCGCGCACCAGAAAAGAACAGCAGCAGCACGACAAAGGCGAAGAGCGCCAAAGGCAGGACACTGCTCCCGCCACCTTCCGCGGAAGATGGCGGCCGCGCCCCTCGGCGCACCGGCCGGCGCACCGGCTCCGCCGCCACGAAGGAGTCGAGCGAGAAGCCGAAGCTCGCCGCGTAGCGCTGGGCGACTCGGGCGGTCATCCGCTCGAGCGCACCGCCGTAATCGCGCGCGCGGAGCCGCGGCATCTCCGCGCGCCAGATGTCGCCCGCCTGCGCGTCGGTGAGGAACCCCTCGGTCCCCTGCCCCACCTCGATCCGGACGTACCCCCTGCCGTCCCGACTCGTCTCCTTCGGCACGACGAGGATGACGATCCCGGTGTTGCGCGCGGCCGCGCCGATCGGCGCGTTGGCGCCCACTTTCCACTCGCGGCCGATCCGGAGCGCCACCTCTGTGATGTCGCGCCCGGCCAGATCGGGCAGCGTCACGACGGCGATCTCGCCGCCCGAGCGCGCGCGCACGTACAGTGCGAGGCGCTCGATGCGCGCGGCCTGGTCCGCGGGAACCACGCCCGCGAAGTCGTTCACCATCCCGTGAGGCGGCGGGATCTTGGGTCCCGGTTGCGCCCGCGCCGCGCCGGCCGGCACGGCCAGGAGGACGGATGTCAGCAGGACAGATGCCAGAAGGACCGCGCGCGTCAGGGGCGCTTCTTGTCTCCGTACATCCGGGTATAGATGACGATTGCTCCCCATGGCGCCCTGTCACCCCACTGGACAGCGGATTCCGTCGCGGTCAGTACCGCGAAGAAGTAGACGTCGCGCGGACTCACGTAGATGGACGTCCCGGACGGCACGCCGTCCACGACGAAAACTAAGCAGCGCCGGGTCCGGAGGGACCGGATGCACTCGTTCGCGCGCGCGGGAATCACGATCCCCTGCGCTTGCGTGAACCTCAGCAGGTCCGTGAACTCCATGCTGACCTCGCGGTACCGCTCGACCATCTCCGGTGGATAAAGCTTCCAGCCGCGACGCTTCGCCTCGTCGAACGCGAGCTGGTTCGGGGGTCGGACCGCGAGCGCTCTGATTTCCACCGTGTCGAGCGAGACGGGGTCGGCGGGGACGAGCAGCTCCACCGAGAGCGTGTCGGTCACCGACGCTCGCAGCCAGTCGGTGGCCGACGGCCGCCATCCGACCTTCCGGACGGTCACGCGAAAGGTCCTGCCGAACGTCAGTACGAGTCGGAAGCGGCCCTCGGCGTCCGTCGTCGTCTCGGCCAGGAGCGTGTCGAGGGAGTCGAGCGCCGCCACGCGCGCGCCGGCGACGCTCACGGCGCCCTGCAGGGTCCGGACGGTGCCCTGCACCACCTGCGCGCGCGCCGGGGACGCCCCGGCGCTCATTGTCACGAGCGCCGCGAGGACACCCGCGAGGGCGCGAACACCGGCGCGCACACCGCCACGCATGCCAAAACGCATGCCGACGCGCACGAGGCCGCCGGGCGGGCGAACCGCCGGCGGCCTCGTGGGAGGCGTCGTGCGCCCGACAGCCAACCGATTACGGCGACGTCGTGCGCGGGGGCTGTCGGTCAATCCAGTACACGACCCCGGGGGTCGTGAAGCTCTGCGCCACGCTCCCGGCCACGCTCTTCGAGTAGACCATCGCGGTGAAGATCGTGCCCGCGACCGAGGCGCCGCCGATGGGATCGGCCGACGTCGTGCCGGCGGTCCCCGCCTGCACCGCGGTCGTGAAGAGCGCGGGCGTCGTCGTGCCGGCGGCGAACACGCGGAACACGAGCGTGCCCGGCGCCCGCTGTACGTAGGTGGAGACGCTCTTGAGTCCGCGATTCGCGAACGTCGGCGTCGCGGGGAGCGCCTCGGTCGCGGTCGCCGTCGCGTAGACGTCAACGTTGCCGAGGTCCGGACCCACGTTGATCACGCGATACGCGATCGTCCCGGAGACCGTCGGGAACGTGTCCGCCAGCACCCACAACCCCTGCTTGGGCGCCGAGCCCGGGCGGGCGTAGCCGGTGTGGATGATCGTGTAGTACCGCCCGGCCTCGAGGGTGAGCGTCGTATCCACAAGCCAGGAGGACGTGGTCACGAGGTCGCGCGAGTCGGGAAAGACGCGAATGCGCCTTGTCCCCGCCTCGTACCCCATGTAGCCGCCGAGGCCCTGGCCGCGGTACGGCACGGCCAGGAACGGCGTGGAGAACGTGATCTGGTCAATCGCCCGGAAGTCGGTGCCGAGCGTATCGCCCACGGCGTTGAAGTAGCGGACGTAGGCGAGGGGCGGCGTGTCGCCACCGGTCGCCGTGCCGCCGATGTCGCCCGCGCACGCGGCGAGGACGCTTGCCGAGAGGACCGCGATGATGGAACGATGAACTCGCATCTGACTGGCTCCAGACTTGGTTGAGTAGCAGCAGTGTTGAATCACAAGTCTCATCTCCTGACTCTCGCGGGCTCCGGCTCACCGCCACCCTGATCCGCCGGCGTCGTCGCGCTTCCGAACAGCGAGTGGCCAAAGAACGCGGCCGCCACCGCGACGGTGAGGCCGCCCGCGAGCAGCGCGGTGCGCTTTGCGTCGAGCCGGCGCACCTGGTATCCCACCACATCCGCCTTCGACACCGTCACAC
>Ga0209002_10002290_pt1 | contig 15464 bp, 16 predicted proteins | sample Rifsed16ft2_FD_184010 | JGI IMG/M metagenome (GOLD analysis project Ga0209002, IMG submission 184010) | Soil microbial communities from Rifle, Colorado, USA - sediment 16ft 2 (version 2) | ecosystem: Environmental > Terrestrial > Deep subsurface > Rock core/Sediment | place: Rifle, Colorado...
CCCGGCTCGAAACGATGACGCTGGATGAGTGGTATGCCGCGCTCGACGTGGGACTGACCGGGGCCTTCCTCTGCTCGCAGATCATCGGGAAGCACATGGCCGCACATGAGGGCGGGGTCATCTTGAACATCGCCTCCGTCCTGTCGGTCATCGCCCCCGATCAGCGGCTCTATCGGAAGCCGGGAGTCCCCAAAGACGAGCAGCCGGTCAAGCCGGTGACGTATTCCGTAGAGAAGGCGGGCCTGCTCGGGCTAACCAAGTATCTCGCCACTTACTGGCCCAACGTGCGGTGCAACGCGCTTTCTCCGGGTGGCGTGTTTAACGGCCAACCCCAGGAGTTCGTAGACCAGCTCAGCGCCAAGATCCCCCTCGGTCGCATGGCGCGGGTTGAGGAGTATCGGGCGGCCGTGGTGTTTTTACTCTCAGATCAATCAGCCTACATGACGGGGCACAACCTCGTGATGGACGGCGGGTACTCGGTCTGGTAGGAGGGGCCTTCGATGGCGATCATACACACGGAGAATCCAGTTAAAGGCGATCGCTTGATTGCTCTGCAATATCTCTGGCGGGAAGATCACATCATCGAACCTGGCACCATTCTCTTGCCCAATCTCGCGCAAGAGGTGCTGGATGGGATCACGGGACCAGCGGGGCCAGAAGGGCCAACGGGCCCCCAAGGCGATGCAGGACCAACCGGAGCAACAGGACCACAAGGTGATGCTGGTGCCCCAGGCGCGCAGGGTCCCCAGGGGATTCAGGGCATCCAGGGACCGCAAGGTGATGTAGGAGCCCAGGGACCGCCTGGCGACATCTCTGGGGCATGGCCCGTAGGATCGGTGTTCCTCTCGGTGGTCAGCACCAATCCCGCCACCCTCTTGGGATTCGGGACTTGGGCGGCCTTCGCCGCAGGGCGGATGTTGGTTGGGCTCGATAGCGGCGATGCCGACTTCGATACCGCCGAAGAGCTGGGCGGCGTGAAGACGGTTACGCCTGCGGGCAGCAATTCCGCGCCTACTTTCACGGGTTCGGCGCTTGCCGGCCATACCCATGATGCGGGAACGCTGGCCATCGGAAGCCAAGGGGCCGGTACTCCCGCGGGGACGATTGCGTGGCCTGCTGGCGTGCCGACCTTTGGCGGCAGCGCATTGGCGGGTCACACCCACACCTTCACGGGGAACGCGGGCGCGACCGGGCAAGCCAATGCTGGCGCGACTCAGCGGGGTGGGACCAGCTCGACGCTGACCCTCATCACGCATACCCACAGCTTCACCCCTACCGGGACGCTTAACAGCGTTTCGGGCGGGACGCCGGCAGGCACGATTTCCTGGCCGGCAGGCGTTCCCACGTTCAGCGGTAGTGCACTCGCCGGCCATACCCACACCATCAGTGGCGGGGTGGCGAGTGTGAGCGCAGGGATGCCCGCAGGTACAGTCAGCGCCCCAACGTTTACAGGCGTGGAGCACACCAATCTCCCGCCCTACATCGTGGTCTACGCATGGAAGCGCACTGTATGAAGATCGCGCTTGGGATTCCCAACACGGGTACCATCCGGGCGAAGACCATGCTCTCAGTGGTAGGGACGATCTTCGAGACGCCGCACCCCATTCACCTGATCGAGCAGGGCGGGTGTTACGTTCAGGAGAACCGGCAGAAGATCGTGCGCGAAGCCCAGCGAGCAGGCTGTGAGAAACTCTTCTTCGTGGACAGCGACATGTACTTTGCGCCATCCACGTTGAGGGCGCTACTGGCGCACGAGAAGCCCATCGTCGGCGCGGCCTATAACTACCGACACCTTCCCCTGGAGACGACCGTCAAGTTCGCGGACGCTGACGGGCACTTGGTGGCGAAACCGGCGGAGGAGATTCCCAAAGAGTTCTTCGCCTGCTATGCGGTGGGGACTGGCTGTTGTCTGGTGGACATGCGCGTCTTTGATAACTTAGGGTCGCCGCCGTGGTTCGATTGCGACTACGATGAGGAGGGAGCCTTGCGGACGGGTGATGATCTTTGGTTCTGCCGCTCGGCACATCAGGCGGGTTATGAGGTGTGGTGCGATCCGACTCTCGGGGTGCGGCACCTCGGGGAATACGAGTACTAACAATGCCTCATGATCCCACCGCCTCCGTCGTGCGCCATTCCATCGCGCTTCGCCGCTACGAGAACGGCATCGCGCGGGAGATTCACGAGCTGTTCCGCGCGGCGGGGGACGAGATGCGGGACCTCCTCATTCGGCTCGACCCGAATGAGGTGCTGCCTGGCTGGCTCCAGGCCCGTATCCGCCGGCTGGGCATTGAGGCAAGCGATATCCTTCAGCAGGTCTACGCTGATCTCCAGCGCTTCGCCGCAGATCGGCTCGTCTCCTTGGGCGAGGTGGAGTCCGAGTTTGCCGCCCGGCTCTTGGAACGCACGGCATCAGGGGTATCGGTGGACATCAAGACGACGAGCCTCGGCATCCGCCAATGGCGCTCGATCTTGCAGACAGACCCGATTCAGGGCGCCCCACTCAAAGACTGGTGGGCGACCCAAGAACGGGCGACCGCCTTCGCCTTCCGCCGACAGATTCAGCTCGGCATGGCGAACAGCGAGACCACCGACCAGATTATTCGCCGCATCCGGGGGCGGTTCGTCCGTCCAGGCGTTTATGATGGCGGGGTGATGCAAGCCTCAACTCGACAGGCCGAAGCCATCACCCGCACCGCCGTCAACCAGATCGCCACCCGGGCTCAGGTAGAGACGTATCAGGCGAATGACGATCTCACGGAGGAATACATCTACACGGCGACACTAGATGACCGGACCTCGGCAATCTGCCGGGCGTTGGATGGGCAGCGGTTCACATACGGCGAAGGGCCGTTACCACCTCAGCATGTCAATTGCCGGAGCACGGTTCGCCCAGTAGTGAACTGGGATAAGTTGGGTTTGCGTCCTCCCCCGTCAGGAGAACGGGCCGCGGTCGGTGGGCCCGTCTCCGCGAAGCTCGATTACGCCGACTGGCTCCGGCAACAATCCCATGCCGAACAAGACGGCATCCTCGGGCCGGCGCGCGCTGCATTGTTTCGGGCCGGGAAAATCACATTGGCCGATCTTGTCCGCATTGATGGATCCACGCTTACACTGGAGGAATTACGGAAGAAAGTGGCGTAGCTCGTCCAATAGAGCGGCACCCAAATGGGAAGCCGAAACAATTTATTCAACTGCAAAGCCCTGTCGCAGGGAAAATCGCAGGTTTCGTCTTGGCCAATTCGCTCTGCCAGGTCTGCCATGGGATGCCGATCCCGCGCAGGGACGGGGGCCCTACGAGACTCCCGGTCTGCGGCTGTGAAGTCCCAACGCAGTATCCCGTCGTGCAGGCAGATTCAGCCAAAGGGAAAGACCTCATCCTCTGCGGTTCGGGTCCATCTCTTCCCAAGGTCAAGAATCTTCTCAAAGTCCATCCAGCGGCGGATGTGTGGGGCTGCAATGACGCCCTGATGTGGCTCACCCGGCGTGGCCTCAAAGTCACCCACGGCGTAGGGATCGACCAAAGCCCTGACCTCTACACCACCTGCTGGACCGAACCGCCGGCGGTTACCTATCTCCTGGCCAGCTCCGCTAGTCATCAACTCTTCGCCCATCTGATCCGCTGGAGGCATCGCGATCGTATCCGGATCTTCCACAGCTTCGTGGGCTTCGAGGGGGAAGAGGAGCTCTACAAACTGCTCTATGCACCTGCTCCCTTGGTTGGTAGCGGCCTGAATGTTGTCAATCGCTCGATTCCGCTGGCGATCTTCATGGGCTATGAAACCATCTACGTCATCGGGGCCGATTGCGCGCTCGGTAAGAATGATAGCTTCCATGTGGGGGAGACGACCCCGGAGACTGGCATTATCCTCCGCGGCAAGGTGAACGGGAAGCGGTGGGCGACCAAACCCGACATGCTGGCGAGCGCTTGTGATCTCGTGCGCCAGAAATGGGATAGGGGGGAACGGTTGCAATTGATGGGCGATACCCTACCCAACGCCTTGGTTGACAAGGACGAAGCCTTTCTCATCCGATGTGCCTCATGGGGTGGGCCGGGAGAAACCAGTCGGCCCTTGACGGGATAAGTCCGTAGGGTAGATTCGCAGTACGCTCCGTGCCCTGAAGGCGCGGGGATCATCGGAAGGATGCGGGGGGATAGTGGCCCCCTGCCCGGTTTCGGCCGGCGGCTGCGGTAGGCTCGCACCCGCTGGCTGTTTTTCATCTAGGGGTGGTAGTGCTGCCCCATATCATCGGGTCCGTGACCTAAAGGAGTGGCCAGTGGCCGAGGAAAAGACTTATACGCGCGATGAGTATGAGGGGATGGTTGGCGAGCGCGATGCGCTCAAAGCCAAGCGGGACGAGCTGCTGGATGAAGTGAAGGGTACGCGGAAGCGGCTCAAGGAGTTCGAGGGACTGGACGCCAAAGAGATCCGTGATCTCGTGGCGCGAGCAGCGGATGAGGACCGGAAGCGGGCCCGGGAGACGGGCGATTGGGAAAAGCGCGAAGCCCAACTCATGGAAAAACACGCCAAGGAATTGCAGGCGGAGCGCGATGCCCGGCAAGGGGCCGAACAGGCGGTGGAACGGTATCTCGTGGATGCCGAAGCCATGCAGGCCATCGGCGGCAAGGGATTCCCGAAACTCTTGCTTCCCGTCATCAAACCGAGGCTCAAGGTAGTAAAGGGTGAGGATGGTCACCCTGCGGTACGGGTGATCGATGCCGATGGAACGGTGCGGGTCAAGGTGGAGAAGGGGAAGGCTATTCCGCTCACCGTCACGGAGTACGTAACCGAATTGCGCGAAGATCCCGACTTGGCGGGGGCCTTCGTCGGTTCCGGGGCCAGTGGCAGCGGAGCCAGTCGGGGTGAAGGCAGCGGCGGTGCCGCTCGGACGATTCCAGCGGGCGATGACAAAGGGTTTTTGGCGAACCTAGATAAGATCGCCAAAGGTGAAGTCGTCGTTCAGTCCTAACGGTTCCCGCATGACTGCGGGACATGACGGAGGCAGAATCCAGTGGCGAACTCCCTAACGAATGTCATCCCGCAGATCATGGCGCAAGGGCTCCTGGTGCTGCGTGAGAACTGCGTCACCCCTCGGCTGGTCAACCGCTCGCTCGAGGACAAGGTGGCCGACTTCGGTGACACGATCGACGTGCCCTATGTGGGCAACGCGACGGCCGTCACCGCGGTAGGACAGGCGATCTTTACCAATATCGATATCACCACCTCCAAGGTCCAGGTCGCGCTCAACTTCTGGCGGCGCGCCGATTTCACTCTCAGCGACAAGGAGATCGAGGAAGCGATCTCCGGCTTGATGCCAATGCGGGCGAGCGCCACGATCAAGGCCCTCGGCAATGCGGTCGATTCCTTCATCCTCGGGCTGTATACTGGCATCTGGTCGGCAGGTGGAGTTGCTGGGACCACCCCGTTTAGCGCCACTGTGACGGCGTTCCTGGATGCGCGCACGAAGCTCAACAAGACACTCGCTCCGCTGAGCGAACGATTCGTGATCCTCGACCCGGATGCTGAAGGCAATGCGCTGGGCCTGCCCCTGTTCCATCAGGCCAATCTCCGGGGCGATCAGGGGGGTGTGATCCGGGGGGAAATCGGCACCAAGCTCGGGGCCGATTGGCACATGAACCAGAACATCAAGACCCACTCGGCGGGTACCGGCACGGGCGAAACGACGCATGTCGTGGTCGGTGACTTTACGGCTGGTGCCAGCTCGATCCTGGTCCGGGGCTCGGCCATGACCGGGCTGGTGGTGGGCGATCTCTTTACCATCGCCGCCAAGGCCCAGCAATACGTCGTGAGCTCGACCTGCACGGCGACTGGCACGCTGATGACGATTACCTTCCAACCGTCGCTCGGTGTCGCGATCGTCAGCAATGCCGCGGTGACCTATGTCGGCACGCATGTTGTCAACCTCTTGCTGCATCGGGACGCCATTGCGTGGGCCAGTCGGCCGATGAGCCGGAGCAAGATCCAGGGCCTCGGATCGCTCTTCGAGACCGTGGTCGATCCCCTCTCGGGGCTGGCCCTGCGGTTGGAGGTGACGCGACAGAACAAGCAAACCACCTGGACCTGGGACATCCTGGGTGGTGGGGCGTTGATCCAGCCGGCATTGGGTGCCCGGATTCTGGGCTAAGGGAGCCATTACCGGGGAGGGTTTCGGCCCTCCCCATCCCTTAACCCTGGAGAGCCATGGCGGACCCCACGCTGGTCGCAACGGTTGGCGGGGCGTTGAGTAATAGCTACATCACGCGCGCCAACGCCTCGTTGTATTTCGATACCCGGGTTGCCGCGGAGGTGGCGGAGTGGGCCGCCGCTGTCGATGCCGATAAAGACCGGGCGCTCATCAGCGCTACCTACCGGCTGGAACAGGAAGAGTACGCCGGCGTCGTCAGTGATCGGGACCAGGCCCTCAAGTGGCCCCGGGCGGGGCTGACCGATGAGGACGCTCGCCAGTACGATGATGATGAGATCCCCGAGCCCATCGAGCGAGCGGTCTGTGAGTTGGCCTTAGCGTTGCTCAAGTCCGAGGTCACGCTCGGGGATTCGGGGCTGGAGGGCTTTGAGAATGTCCAAGTCGGCTCCCTCGATGTCACCCCCCGCGCCTCGCGACAGGCTGGGGTGCTCCCGGAACAGGTTAAGCGGTTTCTACGCGGCTTGTGGGAGGATACCGGGAGCCTCACCCGTCCGGTGTACCGCGCATGAGTGTCCTCGATACTCCGCTCCGGCAAGTCGCCAAGACGGTCATCAACCGCTTTGGGATGGCCGTCACGGTCCAGACGATGGCGCGGAGTACGTACAACGTCACCACGGGACAATCCACGCTCATCACCACCGCCACCTCGCTGAAGGGATTGCTCTCCGAGTATCACACCCGAGAGATCGGGGATGCTATCAACGCCGGGGACCGGAAGCTGGAGATCGCGGCGGCGCTCTTATCCACGGCCCCGGATACCGAGGACCGCGTGGTCATTGGGAGTGCGGTGTATCGAATCGTCCGCGTCATCACCCATTGGGCTGGCGGGGAGGCCGCGCTCTATGAATGCCAACTCCGGGGGAACGCATGACGGTCGAAGAAGCCAAAGCCGCCCTGCGGGACCGCAGCAACCAGGCCGTGCGGATGCTGGCGTTTGAAGCCCTGTCGCGGATCGTGCTCAGGACGCCGGTGGATACTGGACGGGCCCGGGGGAACTGGAACGTCGGGGCGGGCGATCCCGACCGTAGCGTCAATATCATGGGGTTCGACAAGACGGGCATGGAGACGATCAATCGCGGGCGGCCGCTTCTCGATGCGGCAGGCCCGGACCAGACGCTCTACGTCACCAATTCCCTGCCGTATATCCTGCCCTTGGAACACGGGCACTCCAGCCAGGCGCCGGCGGGGATGGTGATGGTGACGCTGGCGGAACTCCAACCCTTGGCCAGCGAGATCGCGGCCCGCATTCGCGCGGGTGCGCTCTAATGGCCAGTGCCCTCGATGCCGCCCGAGTGACCATCGAATCTCGGATCAAAACGCTCTGGGCGGCGGACGAGAATACCACCATCATCTGGCCGAACGATCCGAAGGACCCGCCGGCCTCGGGCACCTGGATTGAACCCGCAATTGTCTGGGGCGATGGATTCCTGAGTACGAAAGATGGCCGGCAGATGATCACGGGAGTGGTCAGCATCAACGTCTTTGGGCAGGCCGGCAATGGGTTTGGTCCGGTGACGCAATCGGCAGATTCCGTGCGGGACATGGTGAATAGCGTCGAGGTGTCCGGGGTGCGTTTTGGAGTGCCTTCCGGGCCGCGGCGGATTCCCAATCCTGAGAGTAAATGGGTACAAGCGAATGTGCGGGTCCCCTTCTCAGTGGACGAAACGGTGTAAGGGAGGAACGACATGGCGAACGTGCGAGGACAGGATGGTTCGGCCACCGTGGCGACAAACGCCATTGGCGAACTGCGGGATTGGGCCTTGGATGGGGTCAGCATCGAAACCATGGACGACACGGTGAAGGGCGACAAGCACCGCACGTTTCTTGGGGGCGTGGGCGATGGCGGCACGGCCCGGTTGACCTGCTGGCTAGATGGGGCAGATGCCGGCCAGTCAGTGGTGATTGGCTACTTCGCCGCCGCCACGCCACAAAGCGCTGCGGTGACGGTCGTGCTAACGGCATCTACTGGCAAGACCTACACCTTCAGTGCCGTGCCAATCACGATGAGCCTGGGGAGTCCCGAAGGCTCGGCCTTGTGTCCGGTGACATTTACCTTCAAGGTCTCGGGTGCCGTGACCGCAGCGTGGGCGTAATATGAGCAACTACCGCGGACAAGACGGCCTCCTGATCCTGGGAGGGGAACTCATCGGGACACCCAAGGCGCGAGCGGCGGTCGCGACGGGTATCACCGAGTTTGCGGTCACCGGTGGCGGGACCATGACCGGGCTGGTGACGGTGGGCGACATTTTCGCCATTGATGGGGGAACTGACCATACCGTCACTGGATCGTTCTATGTCGTCAGCACTAACGCCATCGCGACCTTGGTGTTCACGCCGGCCGTGGCGACGGCGATCGCCTCCAATGCTACATTGACCTTCGAGAGTCATTCGGTCGCTGAGTTGAAGGAATGGACTCTGGATAGCGAGATCGATGTGATTCCCGATACCGTCAAGGGGGACAAGCACAAGACGTTCAAGGGTGGGATCGCCGGCCATCGCGGTCGAGCCACGGCCTGGCTGGATGGTGCCGACACCGAACAGGCGGCCCTACTGGCGAAGATCGCGGCTGGGACGCCAGATGGCACGGTTGCTGCACTCACATTCAAAGTGGCGGATGGCAAGTATTTCTATGGCGCTGCCCTGTTGTCCAATTTCAGCGTTGGCTCACCTGAAGGATCGGCCCTGGTTCCTGTGAGTTTTGACTTCCAAATTACCGGCCCCTTGGCCAAGGAGTGGAACTGATGGCGAAGGCGATTGATAAGGTCCGGGCCGCCTACAACGCCGGCAAACGCCAGCTCGTGGTCCCGGAGTTCGACAACCTCGAACTGTGGTTTGGGCAACTCACGACCGCCGATATGCAAGCCGTCCTGGCGCGGGAACCCAAGGACTCCTACGAGCAGGATCTCCTCCTGCTGATTCATAAGGCCCAAGATGCCGACGGGAAGCCCGCATTTCAGACGGGCGATCTCCACTATCTCAAGACCGAGGCCGATTACGTTGTCTTGCGGCGGGTGATTGCCTTCCTGTACAGCACAACGGCCCTGATCGAGCAGGAGGTGAAGAAACAGATCGAGGGGGACCCTTCCTCCGCTTCCGCCTGAGTCTGGCGGAGGCGTTGCATAAGAGCCTGGCGGAGATCGATGCCCTCCCCCAACAGGAACTCTTGCTGTGGGGGGCCTACGAGCAATGGAAGCGCGCCCATGAGGACTAGTGGCTGAGAATGAAGTCATAACGTTTGGGGCGGCGTTCGATCCCTCGGGGGTGGCCCGGGGCGTCACCATCGCCAATCAGAAGCTCAACGAACTGAGCCAAAGCGCCAAGCGCAACGAGGCGGCCTTCGCCAGCGCATCGCTCAGTACTAGCCGATTCAGCGAAAAGGGCGTGGCAACGCTCCGCGCCCTGAGTGGGGAATCCAAGAAAACCTCCACGGCCTTTCAGCAATTGGCCGCCGATGTGCGCTTAGCGCAGGCCGATTTCGCGGCGGGCCGGATTGGCTCCGGGGACCTCGCCACCGCGTTGAACGTGGCCCAACAGAGCGCCATTGGGATGCGGACCCGGGGTATCGTGCCGATGGGTACTGATCTTGGGGCCTTCAATCGAGTGATGCAAGCGACTGTGCCCCACATGACCAGCATGGGGCACGGGTCGCATATGGTCAGCAGGGAATTGGCGATGATGGGGGCCATGGCCTTGGGCACGAGTGGAAGTGTCGGGAAACTCGGCGCGGGGCTGGCGATGATGAGTATGGGCGGTCTGACGAGTTTCGGCATCATCGCGGGATTCGCCGCCATCGCCGGGGCATTCACGTTGATCGGGAAATCCGCACGCGAAGCGAAGGAGAAGATCGCGGAGTTCCTGGAAGAGCAACGCAAGGCCGCTATCGCCCGGTTGCCAGAAAGTGCGCGACTGGCCCGGACTGGAGAAGAAGCTGAAAAACAAATCGCGGCACAGCGCGGCGTTGTCGCCAAAGCGGAACGGGCCGCCCGTGCCCTGCGGATTGCCGAGCAACCCATGGGCACGACCACTACCGAGGCCCAGCTCCAAGAAGCGGTCCTGAACGACAAGAAGGCCATCGAAGCACGCAAAGTCCTGGCGGAACTCCTCGGCCAGCAAGCGATGATTGCGCGGGAAGTGACCAGAGCGACCGAAGAGGAATTCGACCAGATCCTCAAGGCCACCGGCTATGAGGCGCGGATCAACGATGCCCTGAGACAGCGCGCCGAAGCGCTGGAAGCCCTCCGCACGATGCGCCCGGAGATGGCGGGTCCTGGCGTGCTTCCCGGGACGCGGGAATCCCGCATCGTGTCCGCGTTCATCGCCACGGAGACGCTGGGGGCTCGGGCCGAGAAAGGTGGGCTCGCCAGCATCCTCGCGCCGTTGAGCAACGCCGCCAGGGATCGGGTCAAGGATGTGCTGGATGCTGAAGAGCGGCTCGCGGCCGAGCGGGCGAAGGCTACTCTTGAAACTGCCCGGGCGACACAACAGCTGTGGGGCGCTATCATCAGCGGAGCCTCGAATCTGATTCAGAGTCTCATCCGCGGTGAGGCATCAGCTGGGTCGGTGGTCGGTGGGATCGGCGCGACCATCGGCGGGGCCCTAGCCGTATCAAATCCCCTGCTGGGATTAGGAATCCTGGGGGCCAGCGGCATCCTTGGGGCGCTCTTCGGCGGCGGGAAGAAAGAATTGCCTGTCCGGGATGATAGCTCGCGGGCGGAACTCGCGCGCCTTCGGCAGGATCTCCAGCGCATCGGACCGGATCGTGTCGTGGTCGTCCTCCGGGATGAACAGACGGGGACCGAACGTATCCTCTACGAAATGAATCGCCGCACCCGCCGCGATGCCCAACCGCGCCTGCCGCCAGGCATGGGGATCTAATGGGTTCGCCAGCTTATCTGGTCCAGAACTATTTCAGCGATGTCGCGTTCCCCACGCACACCATCAGCGCGGAGGAAGAAGCCACGGGCTTTGAGCCGTGGCGCGTTGCGGATGGACGGCGGAGTCTAGCGGATCACTGGAAACCGACGACGGCGAATAGCGAGACGTGGGTCAAGTTCGATACGGGTGTTGCCGCAACGATTACCGCGGTGCCGCACATTGTTGCGCTTGATCGAGGCCACAACCTCGCAGGAGTGGCGGCCCTCAAGTTCCAACTGTCCGCGAATGACGCTGACTGGACCGACCTGGTGTCGGTCACCATTCCGGCAAGCGCCAGTTCCGCGACGGCGCTTGATGCAACGAATGGTGCCACCACCGAGGAGGGGGCATGGCTCAAGCAGGCCACGCCAGCTTCCACCTATCGCTATGGCCGGTTGCTGGTTCCCGCAATGGGGGCGGGCCTCGTGCCCAAAATCGTGGGATTGTGGTTTGGCCCCTCCTGGCAGCCGGGCAATCCGACGATGCCGGTGCCTGATGAGGACTACGAACCTATCTACGAAGAAACCGTCATCCCTTCAAGCGGGTGGCGGGGACGCAGTAAGATGGTTCCCCTGCGCACTGGGGAGTTGACCTACAAGTTCGCCAGTGAGGCGGAGTATATCACCGCTCGCGGGCATCTCTGGGACCACTTTCGCTACAACCGTCCCATGTGGATGGTCCACGATGACGCCTATGCCGAACGGGCTGTCTTGACCGTTCCGCGCACTGAGCGTCAGGGCTTTGGGTTTCACGCCGATTGGTGGAACCTGCGCCGCGGGACGATCCCCTGGATCGAGCACGAGCCCTTGGTGGACCGATGAGAGCGGGCTGGACCACCGATCTCGAGCGCCTGGTCCGCCGACCCGATAGCCCGGCCCGGTTGGCCATTGATCTTCAAGCCATCGAGGCGGCGCACCTCCGGAAGACCAACAGCGAATGGATCGAGGCGGACGCTACTACCGGCTTCAACGTCAGCGCGACCGATCAGGGCCTCCGGCTCACCGAGAGCGTGGTGACGCTCATCACCCAAGCGGGGCCCGGTGATGGGTACCTCACGCAATTGGATCGCCTCACCCCCCTGGATGTCGCGATGGTCGCCTGGGCTGGGAGCGTGCCCCATGATCTGGAGATCCACCGGATCAAGGCCACGCTCCATCCGAAACTTGACGGTGGTCAGCCCAAGACCGTGGCGACGTGGAAGTGCCAGGTCTTTGGTCTAGAGGCGATCTATGAGGAAGGGGAGCTGGCCGAGCTAGCGCTCGTTCCGCTCGGCGATCCATTGGAGATCGACGCCACGGGGACCTCGGCGGCGGAATACACCTTTAGCTGGGTTGGGACGTATCCCAAGCCGCAGCCACTATTGATGGCGATTCCGACTGGCGGGGACACTGCCTATCCGACACCCGTATGTTTCGTAGCTATCCGGGGGCTCAAGACGGATAAGTCGGCAGCTGACAATATCGGCTGGGCACGGGATTCGACCGCAGGGTCCGTCATCACAGATGGGAATACGCTCACTGGCAAGACACTGACGCACGTAAGTTCCCGTGTCTTCGGTGACGCCTATCTCATCGCGAATACGCATGTTCCCGTCATCACCCTCGAAACGGCCGATGTCACAGCTGCCACGATTACCTGGACCACGGACCCCTTCGCGCTCTCCCCAATCCCGACCGATGGCACCCAGGTCGTCCTGTCCTTGATTGGCGAGATGCCGGATGACAGCACGATCACCGGCCAGATTCGCAATGCCGCCGATACGGCCTGGGCGGATTTTGTTGATGGTGAAACGTGGGATGACATCTTCCCGGGAGTGAGTCCCCCAGCCTCGGGTGAGTACCAACTGCGTGCCACGCTGACACCGAATACCGCTGAGGACCTGACCCCGATTCTCCGCATCATTGGGGTCGAATCGGTGGAAACGGTGGATCTGCGGGATGTGGCGGAAGTCGAGAGTCTCGAATGGACCTTCGATCCGATCAGCTGCAAAGCCGCGATTCCCGAACTGCAACTCCGGGTCGCCCAACACGGGGAACGCGACTTTCAGGACCCGGTGACGGAAGCCTTTGCGACCCACGACGTCGCCGATCTCAGCATCCGGCTAGCCATCGAGGCGGACTACCTGGCGGATGCGGTGGCCACCTTCACGGCGGATACTGGCACGCTGTTGAGCTTGTACCGGGCCCTCGGGTTCGGCGGTTGGAACATCAACTGGTCCGGGGCGAATGCCAGCAATGCCACCATCGCCATCTCGGGCAATCAACTCAAGATCCCCTATGGCTATGTGGGGGGGAACAGCTCGGGCATCAACAGCTTCCATTCCGTGGAGGATCTCGCGGAGGATAATTTCACCGCCTACGTCAAGTACACCCGCAACACGGTGGCGCAGGCGGATGAGAATCGCGCCGGGTTGTACGTCCTGACTCACGCAACGGGCGGGGCGACCACTTCGCGGGAGGGGGTCCTGGTCGCCATTCGGGGCACCGATGGCGGTGGCTCGACCTGTACCATCAATCTCACCCGATTCGACGCCGCCGGCGCCGCGGCGCAGGATGTGGTGGTGAACGCCGCCTTCACCTTGGCGCTCGGTGCCTCGATCTATCTGGGCGTCAGCGTGTCCGGTTTGGATGTCGCGGTCTGGACAGCGGCGACGGAATTCGGCGCCCGCACCACCCATGGGACGGTCACGCTGACCGCAGACCTCCGGGATGGCGCGCACCAGCGGGTAGGAGGCTATGCCCGCTGGGCCTTTGGCACTGGCGCAGTAGACGCTGGCCATTTCCTGGATGATCTCACGGTCGTGGATGGGATGACGCGCCGTGCGCGGCTCCTGCTCGATGAGTTCCTGATCGAAGACGTGGAAGGCCTGGGCAGCAGCCTCCGGGTCACGGGGTATCCACCGCTCGCCTTGCTGCGCGCCGTGCTCCCCAAATACAGCGGCGGGGCACGAGAACCCTACGTCAAGACCAACCAAACGCTGAAGGCGGTCTACGACGATCTCCTCGATACGCAGTTGGGCATCGCGGGACGGTACCGAGGGCCTGGGGTGCTGGACACCAGCGAGACGGTGACCAAGACGGTTGAGGATTCGGATGTCAAGGTCGAACTGGATGCGATCTCGTTCCTGGCGGGTGGGCCGAGCATCAGTTCCCAAGCACAGGTCAAATGGGTGGATGTATTCGGCGAGAAAGCCGTCGTCGCCGTGTTCGATCCCCACGAAATTGAGCCCCTGCACGTCACCCCCGGCTGGCGGGCTCGGATTACGGAATACTCCGTCCCCTGGAATTGGAATGACACTGAAGGACGGTTCGAGGACGAGTATCACCAGATTCTCACCACCCCGCTTTCGGCCTTGGAGATTGCGCGGTTGGAAGGTGAAGTCCGCGTCCCCGACGAGATCGCCCGCTGGATTGATACCGCGACCTTAGCGCAGACCGTGGTGGAACGGATGCTGGACCGCTTCGGGACCGGGCTTATCGAAGTGCGCTTCCGGAGTAGCTACCCGCATCCCGAGCTGGACCTAGGCGATCTGGTCGCCCTGCGGACGGATCGCTTCGTGGCGAAAGATCCCCACAGCACTCGTAGCCTACGGGGACAGCTCTGGATGGCTGGCATCGTCCGCGGTATTCACGATCCCTGGGGCCGCGAGTTCTCCATCTGGGTCCGCAGTTATGCCGACATCGGGGCCTCCCTCGTCGCGGTGACGCGCGAAGGGTATGCCCAACCCCAGCTCACCAGCCTCCAGCTCTTCGTGGATGCGGCCGGCGCCGTGCGGGCAACGGCCGTGGTGCAGGATGGCGCATCGGCCCGATTCGCCCTGGCATCGGACACCGATGCTGACGACGATACGGTCTTCCCGAACCTGGCGACTACGCAAGCGGGTACCCTGGTCGCCGCGGATAGCAACGGGAACATCGTCAGTGGCAACTTAGGGACGCTCGCCTCCGGGGAGACCGCTTACGTCTCCGCCTTGGCCTATGAAGCAGCCGATGGGACCGGGAGCGAAGCGGCGGCCCTGCGCCGGGAACGGGTGACCTATGGCGCGGGTGTCGTGCCGGGGACTACGATTACGCATATCTCGGATGGGTGGGCGGCAAGCCTTAATGGCGCGGAAAGTTCGCTGGTCCTCAATGTGGACGGGGAAGAGGGCTTCTCGAATCTCGAAGACGCGACACCCATCAGCACCACCTATACCATCTATTTCCTAGTGGATTCGCTCAACTTCACGGGCGATGACACCATGCGGCTCACGGCCTGGACGAACGACGGACCTGCCAGCACCAATTGGACCCAGGTGGGCTTCATCGACTACGAGGCGGGTGAGGCCCACAACAGTATCCGATCCC
>Ga0209002_10002292_pt1 | contig 15458 bp, 18 predicted proteins | sample Rifsed16ft2_FD_184010 | JGI IMG/M metagenome (GOLD analysis project Ga0209002, IMG submission 184010) | Soil microbial communities from Rifle, Colorado, USA - sediment 16ft 2 (version 2) | ecosystem: Environmental > Terrestrial > Deep subsurface > Rock core/Sediment | place: Rifle, Colorado...
CCGCCCCAACTATCCGATCTATCCGTTCTATCCGCTCTATCCGCCTGTCAGTAATCCACCGGTCTCAGGTAATACTCCCCCACCGCCGTTTGGCTCACCATCGCCACGGTCGGGAGTCGCCGCTTCCAGTGGGTAGCCCCCAGCCGGTGGCGCGCCAACTCGACCTCATCCTGCAAGAATCCCAGGCCAACGATCCGGTCCACATTCAGTCCCTGCAGCAGGTAGTACAGAATGAGGTCCAACCGCGCATAGGAGATGCCGAGGTCCCCCTCGTCCGTCTGGCCCTGGATCAGGTCCGCGGTGGCCGGTTTGTCCACGATCACCCGGGGCACGCCCAGGTGCCGGGACAGCGCCACCACCTGGGTCTTGAAGAGGTCGCCCAGCGGGTTCACCGACGCCGCATCGTCCCCGTGCCAGGTGAAGTATCCCATCAGGCGTTCGCTCTTGTTGCTGGTGCCCAGGGGCAGCGCCCGGTGCTTGACCGAGAGGTCGAACAGCGCGGTCATGCGTACCCGCGCGGCGACGTTGCCGCGGCGGGTAGGATCCGCGCCAGGGTCCGCCACCTCGAGGTAGCCGTCCACCGCAGACGTGATATCCACCGTCAGCAGCTTGATGCCGGTCTGCTTGGCGATCAGCTCCGCGTGCTCCAGGCTATCGGGGCTGGACGTCCTGTAGGGGAGCCGCAAGCCGATGACGTTCTCCGGACCCAGGGCACGCGCCGCGAGGACCGCGACCAGCGCGCTGTCAACCCCGCCCGAGAGGCCCAGGATTCCCCTGGTGTACCCGCGTCGCCGGACCACCTCGTCTTTGAGGAATGCCACCAGCCATTGCTCCACGAGACCGGCGTCCATGGCGAGCGGATCCGGGGCAGGTGAGGGAACCACGATTGGATGCTTCGCCGCGGCGGGTGGCCGCTGGGTGCGCGGGCACAGGTCCTCAGGGTCGTAATGGGCCGGGACCCGATCCCGCACGTCCACCGAGCGGAGCAGGTGAGGTAGCTCGGTCTCCAGATCGGCGAGCAGGGGCTGCTCGGCGCGCACCCTGGCGATGTCCGCCAGCTCCAGGTCGGCGGTGACGATGGCCTCCTCGAACAGCGGGCCGCGCACCAGGACGTCCCCGTTGGGCCCCACGATGGTCGAGCTCCCCGGAAACCCTTTCCCTCCTTCGAACCCCACCAGCTGCGCCAGGGCCACGAACACGCCGTTCTCGTCGGCGATTCCCCGCACCAGTCGCTCCCACCGCTCGACACTGCCCGGGCGGGCCCCGATGGCCCCTGTTGCTTCTGCCGCTTCTGCGGGAGCGATTCCCCGGCCGGGTGCGGCGGAGGGAACAATGACGACCTGCGCCCCGTCCAGCGCAGCCAATGACGGCACCATGGAGTGCCACGCGTCCTCACAGATCAGGATGGCCGCGCGGCCCCAGGTGGTGTCGAACGCCCGGATCTGGTGACCCCGGTCCACGAAGCGCTCTTCGTCGAATACCCCGTACGTGGGGAGAAACACCTTGCGGTGGACGTGGCGGATGCCTGGGGCGGCGCCACCCAGTGCGACGTAGAGCGCCGAGTTGTAGAAGCGGTGGTTGAATTCTTCGTAGAATCCCAGCGCCACGTCCACGGGCGGGGCTCCCGCCAGCGAGTGCTGCACCGCCAGATCGCGGAACAGGGTTCCCGCCGTCACCGCCAGTTCCCGAACGCCGGCCTCCACGAAATAGCCGGTAACCGCGGTCTCTGGAAACACCACCAGCTGCGGGGGCTTTTCCGACCCGCCGAGCTGCGCGAGGACGCCGCCGATCCTCCGCAGATTCTCGGCGTAGTCACCCTTCTTGGGGCTGACCTGGGCAATGGCGATCCGGAGTACCATGTGGCCAGAAAAATAGCCTGTCGAGGTAAGAAGTGAGATGTGAGCGGTGACAAGGCACCCCACGTCGCACGTCTGGCCTCTCACTTTTCACGCTGGCCAGTGCTGACTAGATTGCACCCGCGCCTCGGCGCCGGCGATGGAGTTCGCCGTCAACCGTCCCCTGCCATTCGGCGGACTGATGACTCCTGGAACGTCGCCGCAGGAGTCACCACGGATGGTTTCTCATCTGCTCAATGACAATCAGGCACGCCACCTGGCGTCGGTCCTTGGCCTGCTGCTCGACGATCTTTCGGAGCTGGCGGCGGGGTTGCCGGCCGAGCCGTGGGCCGACCCGGCGAGGGAGCAGATACGCCACGCCGGCGACCGGGTGCGGCAGCTGCTCCGGAGGCTGGGGCTCGCGCCGGCTGAACGGGCTAGCCCCCGCCGGCGCCTTCTCGCCTACGCGGGGATATGGACGTCCCGGCTGCACGATCTCCGGGCCGAGCAGCTTTCCGGCTACGGCGCCGTGGCGGACGGGCTCGACGCGGCGCTCAATCCGGGCCTCGACGAGATCAGCCGGGCCCTGGAGCACCTCGCGCGTCTCGCCGGGGAGACCGGCCAACCATGAAGCTGATCCTCTACCTGGCCTTGGGCGGCCTGGCCGGCACCTTCGCCCGGTACAGCCTCCAAGGCCTGGCCCAGCCGAGCGGCGCGACCTTTCCGCTGGGAACCCTGGTGGTCAACCTGCTGGGAGCGTTGCTGCTGGGCTTCCTGATGCGCTACCTGCTGGCCACCGGGCTGGTGGGGCCCGAGGCGCGCGCCGGCCTCACCATCGGCTTCTGCGGCGCCTTCACCACCATGAGTACGTTCTCCTACGAAACCATGGCGCTGCTCACCGATGGCCAATACTGGCGGGCCGCGCTGTACCTGCTGGGCTCGGTGGGCGGCAGCCTGGCGGCGATCGTCGCGGGCATGGGTATCGCCGATCGTATGCTCTGACCCGGAGGCCATAATGTCACATCGCTTCAAGGGCGAGCGCACGCTGATGCGGATTTTCATCGGCGAAAGCGACAAACACGAGGGGAAGCCGCTGTACGAAGCGCTGGTTCAGCTTTTTCGTGTCCGCGGGTTGGCGGGGGCCACCGTGTTGCGAGGCATTTCGGGGTTCGGCTCGACCAGCCACGTCAAGACGGAGAAAGTGTTGCGACTCTCCCTGGACCTGCCGATCATCATCGAGGTGGTCGAGACCGAGGAGGCGATTCAGTCGGTGCTGCCGGACCTCGACCGCATGATTGGCGGTGGGTTGATCACGCTCGAGCGCGCCAACGTGATCATGTACCGGCCGGCCAACGTGCGGCCGTCGCAGGCGGAGATGCACCGCGTTGAGGGGTTGGAGCCGGACGACCAGTGAGACGTGCGATGTGAGATGTGGTGATCGAACGCGCGCCCTTCTCACTTCTCACACCTCACTGCTCACAGCATTTCACGGCATCCGGAACGAAAACGGACCGCCCAAACTCTTCTCGCCCGTACGCGCCGATCGCGGCCTGGGTTTCCGCCGAGAGCAGGTAGTCCTTGAGCCGCGCCGCACCGGCCGCATCCACCCAGGCAAACCTCCGTGCGTCGATCAGGATGAGGTGGTACGGGTTGCGGAGCAGCGTGTCACCCTCGACCAGGATGGCCAGCTCCAGCGGCGACGCGTGGGTGAGATAGGTGCCGATGTCCGTGAGCGTGTAGGCCCGCAATTGGCTCGCGATCTGGAGCGTGGCGCCCATCCCCTGGCCCGACTCCAGGTACCACGCGTCCGCCTTCGCACTGGGTGCCGCACCCGCGAGCCCCCACAGCAGCAGCTCCTTGGCCTGGGTCCCCGACCGATCCCCGCGAGACACGAACCGGGCTCCGGACCGGGCGATCGCCTGAAACGCCGCCACCGCGCCGGTAAGCTCCTTGATGCCCGCGGGATCGCCGGCCGGGCCCACGATCGCGAATTCATTGTGTGCCAGCGGGAAACGGTCCGAACCGAAGCCCTGGGTCATGAACTCGAGTTCGGCCACGGGGTCGTGCACGATGAGGATGTCGGCCTCGCCGCGGCGCCCCAGCTCCATGGCCTGGCCGCTGCCCACTGCGATGACCTTCACCGCCCGCCTGCTGTCCCGTTCGAACTTCGGGAGCAGGTACTCCAGCAGCCCAGCGTCCCGGACCGACGTCGTGGTGGCGAGAACCAGGTCCCGCTGTTGAGCCGCGAGCCCCGACGACAAGACCAGCAGGCCGACAAGCACCTTCGGCATCCTCGGCGCCCCCTGCGCTCTCTGCGCTGAATGACCGCCGGTTCGGCCGGCGGCGTCAGTCCGGCCTGGGAATCGCCGTATCCTGATTCAGCGGCACCGGGATGGGACGCTCGGGACGCGCCTCGTCGTCTCCCCCGATCCACCGACCCAACCACAGCGACGCGGCGATCAGCAGCGTCAGCGCCCCGTACCTGAGGAGCCGGCGCCTGACACCGGGCGAAAGGCGCTCTTTGAGCTCGACGTTCTCCACCCGGAGCGCCGCCTTCTCCGCCGCTTTCTCCACCGCGGCCAGGAGATGCGCCATCTCCACCGGCTTGGTCAGGAAGTTCTCGGCGCCCAGCCGCATCGCTTGGATGGCGTTCTCGAGTTCGCCGTACCCGGTGAGCATGATCACCATCGCTTCCCGGCGGGCCAGCCTCTCGAGCACTTCCATGCCCGACATCCCCGGCATGAAGAGGTCGAGCACCACGACGTCGGGATGGTGCGCATCGTAGGCCTTGAGCCCGTCGCGGCCCGATGCCGCCCGGAACACCTCATGGCCCAGCTTCGTGAAGTAGTCGCCCAGCGACTTCAAGACCTGAGCGTCGTCGTCCACGAAGAGAATCTTGTAGGTTGTCATTCAGAACAGCTCCACCTGCACCTGCAACGTCTCGGGCGCCACCACCGCCTGCCCCAGGGCCTGCTGCATGGCCCGGGCACTCTCGGGACTGTGCCCCTGATACTGGTTGTTGAAGTACCCGAAGATCGTCGGCACCCGTCCCGCGAGCGACGCCAGAGCCTGTGCCCACGCCGCCAGCTCCGCCTCCCGATCCACCTGCACATGGGAGAAATCCGTGATTCGGCGCTGTTCACCCATCCAGCGCACGTAGGCGAAGTCGGCCGTGGGCTCGATCGCCAGCTCCAGCACCATCCCGCGCTTGATCCAGCGGGAATCGGCCAGGGCCAGGGCGACGCCGTACATCCGGAGGAGATCCAGGGTTTCGCCGTCCAGCCATCCCGGATGCCGGAACTCAATCGCCCAGCGAAACCGGATCGGGAGCAACTCCAGAAACGCCCGGAGGGCGTCGCGATTGGCCCAGGTGGGGTGGAATTCCGGGCTCAGCTGGATCAGCAACGGGCCCACCGACGTCCCCAGGACGCTGGCGCGGCCACAGAAGCGGTGCAGCGGCTGCTCCACGTCAATGAGCCGCTTTTCGTGGGTGATCTCCTGCGGGACCTTGAGTGCGAACACGAATCCCTCCGACGCGCGCTCGCGCCAGGAATGGACCACGGGCTCGGCCGGAATCGCGTAAAACGTCGAATCCACTTCGACCGTGGGGAACGCCCGCGTGTACACGCGCAGCATGTCCGCCGCCCGGGTGCCCGGCGGGTAGAACGGCCCGACCCAGTCGGCGTAGTTCCACCCCTGCGTCCCCAGGAGGACGGCCGTGCTCACCCGGACCCCGGCGTCACACGTCGCTCCCAGTGCATCCGCAGTTCGGCGATCTTGCCGTCCTTCGTCTCACAGAAGAGCGCCCCGCGAACGTCCACGCGCTCTCCGGTGCGCCGGCGGACGTAGGTGCAGCGGAATTCGGTCGAACACCAGGGACCCGCGACGAAGATCTCCCCGTAGCGGAGGGAGATGTCCGACTGCGCCAGCGGTACGTCACGCCAGTAGTCGAGGATCGCCTGCCGGCCCTTGAGGGGGGCCTCGAAGGAGCCGGCTTGAAAGACGCCGTCAGGGAGAAACGCGTCGGCCATGCGGCCGGGTTCGCCTTTGTTCCACCCGTCGGCGAACTGGTCGAGCAGGGAGCGAAACTCGCCCGGCGTCATTGACCCGCTCACGTCGGCCTCCTCTCGACGCATCGTGCGTGGCTCAAGCTTAGGCGCTGGGCTATCCGGTCGCCAGCCTGTCGGTTTGCTTTCGTGTCGTGAGCCGCCCGTCCGCCCGTCCGCCTGTCCGCCCGCCCGCCATCGTTATTGACACCGACCCCGGCATTGACGACGCCGTGACGCTGGCGCTGGCGGCGCGCTCGCCCGAGGTGGAGGTCGTGGCCGTGATCGCCACCTACGGCAACGCGGCGTTGGCCGAGACCACCCGGAACGCGCGTGCGGCCCTGGCCCGCGCGGGCCGCCCCGACATCCGGGTGCACGCCGGCGGCGCGCGGCCCCTGTCGCGCCCGCCCGTGACCGGGGCGGCGATGCACGGCCCCTCCGGCATCGGGCACGCGGCGGTGACGCCGGCCCCGGCCGTGACGCCGGACCCGAGCGCCCTGTTCCGAGTTCTCAGCGCGGCCACCGCTCCGGTCACGCTGCTGACGCTCGGGCCCCTCACCGACCTGGCCCACGCCCTCGAGGAGGACGCCGCCATGGTGGCACGGGCCGTGGGGCGGCACATCGCGATGCTCGGCGCCTTCGCCGAGCGCGGCGCTCCTGACCGGTTGGCTGACTTCAACGCGTGGGCCGACCCCGACGCCGCCCACCGCGTGCTCCACGCCGGGTTGCGCACCCAGTTGGTCCCGCTCGACGTCGCCCGCCGCATGACGACCCACGCCCGTGACGTGGCCCGGCTGGCGGCATCGCCGGACGGGCTCACGCAATGGCTGGCCGCGGCCCTGCGGTTCTCCGTGGAAGCGCACCGCGCGGTGCGCGGGGTCGACGGCTGCGCCCTGAACGACGTGCTGACCCTGGGCGAGGTGCTGGCCCCCGGGCTCCTGGGCTTCGAGGAGCGGCAAATCACGGTTGACCTTGACGAAGGCGAGCGGCGCGGGCATACAAGGGAGGCCGCAGACGGGGTGTTGATGCCCGTGGCGACGAGCGCCGACGTGGCGCGCATGCGATCGTTGCTGGGGCGGGTATTCAAGGCGTGATGCGGTGTCGGTTATCGGTTCACGGTTGGCAGGGCGCGGCCGCGTCAGTCCGGACTGCCGAAACTGACGACCGAGAACCGATCACCGATAACCCACAACGGAGAACCACATGACGTCGGGACAGGTCCGGGTGGCAGTCGTGGGGATCGGCGAAGTCGGCCGCGGCTGGGCGACCCTGTGCGTGGCGGCGGGCTGGCCGGTGGCACTGTTCGACAATCAGGCCGAAGCCCTCGACGTGGCGCCCGCGGAAATCTCGGGGAGGGCCCGCGCCCTGGTCTCCCTGGGCCAGGCCGACGAGGCCACGGCCGAGACCGGCATCGCCGGCATCAAGCTGGGAAGAAGTCTGCTGCAGGCCTGCGGCGACGCGCAATGGATCATCGAGGCGATCGGCGAAGACCTGGCGTCCAAGCAGAAGCTGTTCGAGGCGTTCGAGTCCGTCGCACCCAAGGCCCGCGCCATCACCAGTTCCAGCGACCGCCTCAGCGTCAACGACCTGGTGGCCCGCTGCCGCCGCCCCGACCGCGTCCTGGTCACGCATCCGATGAACCCGGTCGAGTTGATCTCGCTGGTCGAGCTGGTCCCGGGCGCCCAGACCGACGCCGCGTTGCTCGAGGTGGTGAAGGGCTGGCTCCGGGCGCTCGGCCGGATCCCGGTAACGATTCGCAAGCCGATTCAGGGCAACGTCGCGGGACGCATCGCGGCCGCTGTCTGGCGGGAGGCGATCGACCTGGTGCTCAAGGGGGTTATCGAGGTGGACGACCTGGACCGAGCCGTCTCCGTGGGGCCGGCCCTCGGCTGGGCCGCGGCCGGACCCCACCTCACCCACCACCTGTCCGCCGGACGCCGCAGCGTGGAAACCGTGCTGCAAACGGCCTTGCTCGCCCACGAACCCTATTGGGCCGACCTCGCCACCTGGTCCAAACTGGAGCCGGAGCAGAAGCACCGTCTGATCCACGCCATCGAAAAGGCCTACGCCGGACAAGTTGACCAGATCAGGCGAGCGAGGAACCGGCGGCTGGCGGCGATACTGCGGGCGCTGGAAGAGGCGCGGACGACGTAGACGCAGACGAACTCAGACGAGCTCAGACGAGCAACGACGAGCGGTGCGCCCAGATGCTCGTCCGAGCCCGTCCGCGCTCGTCTGAGCTCGTCCGAGTCTCAGGCCGCCACCAGCAGTCCCGTCCCGTACATGACGACCATTCCCGCGACGACGCCACCCGCGGTGTAGGGCGTCCACACGCCGCCTTCCTGCTCGCGGGCCACGACCTTGTACAGCGCGATGACCACCTGCGCAATCGCGCCGGCGCCCACGCTCAGGAACAGCGTGGCGTAGAGCGGAGAGTACGCCAGCCCTCCGATCCAGGCGCCCAACACCGTGGGCAACCCGGCCAGCGCGCCCAACGCCGCCAGCGTCTTGAGCCGCGGGCGGTCGTGCGCGATAGGGGCCACGATCCCCAGCCCCTCGGTGGTGTTATGCAGCATGAACCCCACGATCAAAAACGCGCCCAGCGTCGCCTCGCCCAAGGCGTAGGCCGCGCCGATCGCGAGGCCCTCACCCAGATTGTGGAGCCCAATCCCCAGGGCGATGAGATACGCCACGGCGCGGCGCCCCTGCTCCCCGCCGGCGGTCACGCTGGCGCGGGACACCATCTGGAGCAGGAGCAACGTCCCCACCGCCCCCAGCACTACGACCAGCGTGCCCTGGAAGGCGCCCGCTACCGACTCCGCGGCCTCGAACCCCTCGTGCAGGGCGTCGGCGCCGAGAAAGAGCAGTAGCCCCGCCGTGAGCGCCAGCGCGAAGTGCATCCAGCGCCGCTCCAGATTCCTGAGGAACGGCAACCACAGCAACCCGATCGCCACGGGAATCACGCCCACGTAGAAGCCGATGGCGGTGAACGCGGCGAAGAAGCGGAGCCCCGGTCTGGGGGTCTCCGCCGCCACGGCGATTTCGTGTGCGAACGTGACGCCGGTGGACGTCAGCAGCTTGATCTCGTGCGGCTCGCCTCTCACCCAAGGATAGGGAATCTCGATGGTTGCCCGGCGCAGCCGCCCCATGGTGGGATCCGGGGAGATGGTAAACGCCCAGAACGCCTCGTCCACCATGACCTGGGCCACGGTCACCGGATCGGGCCCGCCGTTTACCACCTCCACGCGGATGGTGTTGGGCGCGAGCGAGACTCGCTCGAACGTCAGCTCCTCCACCGGTGGGACGCCGCGGCGCAGGAATTCGATGACCTGCCCGCGCGCCACCACCAGCGACAAGGCCGCCAACAACGCGACCGGAAGCAGGCCCCAGAGCCACAACCGTCCGGTGCGCGTCATCAGGCGATGGCGTTCTCAACCTCGAACATGCCCATCCACCCCAGCTCGGTGAACTCCGACTGGTGGGCGTGGAACATGAAGCGGCCCGGCATGTCGTAGGTGAACTCGATGATGTGACGCTCCCCCTGGCACATCATCAGCGTGTCGGTGAAGTCCTGCGGCGCCAGCGACGAGCCGGTCCGGTACACGTGGAAGAAGTTCCCGTGGATATGGATCGAATTCACCAGATCGAATTCGAGCGCGTTCACCAGGTAGAGCCGCTGCAGCTCCCCCCGGCGCACCGGAATGGGGCGCTTCTGGTAGCCGAAGGCCACGGTGTTCGCGGCGTACACCTCGTTTTCGCCGTCGAAGTTGGTGTCGAACCCGTTCATCACCATGATCATTTCGCGCGCCGGCGGCCGAGGGGTCCTGGGATCGATGATGAACGCGCCATAGAGCCCCTTGTGGATGTGTTTCTTCAGGGGGACCGAGTGACAGTGATACAGCTGGACCCCGAACGGCCTGGCCTCGAACTGGTACACGTAGCTCTGTCCCGGGGCGATCACCTCGAACACGCCGTCCATGTCAGCGGCATGGATCCCGTGGAAATGGATGGTGTGGGGGTGGGTTCCCAGGTTTCGGAAGTTGACCCGCACCAGGTCGCCCTCCGTGGCGCGCAGCGTGGGGCCCGGCACCTGACCGTTATAGGTCCATGCGGGGAAGAACACGCCCGGCGCCACTTCGATCTCCTTGTCCACGGCGTGCAACTCGAAGGTGCGGCGGACCTTGCCGGACGGCAGTCGCTCCACGGTACCATGGTCGAAGGCCTCGAGAAACGCGAGAGGGTCGATGCCCGCCCTCGTCACCTCACCCACGGCTCCCGATGCATCCGGATGATGGGCCCGGGCGAGCGTATGCGGCTCCGAGCCGGAGAGCGCGCGGGCCGCGGCGGCCAACCCGGCTACGCCCACCGCTCCCCGCCTGAGCGCCTCCCGGCGATTCACCTTGTTCATCCCGCCTCCTTCGTCACGACATCGCAGAACAGTGCCGCCGCCAGCTCGTGGCCGATCACCAGCTCCCGCGGCATCGGCCCCGCCACGCGGACCGCCAGCGGACCCCGAAACGGCTGCCGCACGCCGACCTCGATGCTGACTCCCGGCTTGAGGCCCAGCGACGCCAGGTAGCGAAGGAGCTCCGGGTCCTTGTCGCTCACCCGCCGCAGCTCGGCCAGCTCTCCCTCCGGCACGTCCGACAAGGCGATCAACTCCTCTTCCTCGATGTGGCCGGCGGGCGTGGGAATGGGGGCACCGTGGGGGTCGTGCCGCGGGTTGCCCAGCGCCATCGCCATGCGCTCGATCAACCCGTCCGAGACCGCGTGCTCCAGCCGCTCGGCCTCCTGGTGAACCGAGTCCCAGTCGTAGCCCAGCTTGGAGGTGAGGTAGGTCTCGAGGATGCGGTGGCGGCGCACCATCCGGAGCGCCGCCCGTTTGCCGGTTTCGGTGAGCTGCACGCCCTTGTACGGCACGTGCGCCAGCAGGCCGGACTCGGACAGTCGCTTGACCATGCCGCTCACCGATGCCGGGGCGACGGCCAAGGCATCCGCGATGGCGCTGGTCTGCGCGGCGCCGGTCACGGTCTCCAGCTCGAAGATCACCTTGAGGTAGTCCTCGGTGGACCGCGTGAGTTCCGGGTCCTTGACGGCTGCCAGCATTGGCCCTACTGAATTAGGACAGGCTAAACTACTTCTGAGGACCAACGAAACGCAAGGGGACCAAACCTGTCACCTCAGTAAGTCTATGAATGGTGAGATGATACGCTCGGTCATCCCCCAGACCAGATGGGGACCAACCTGGTAGGCCGGGTAGCGGTGGTCGCGGCCCTGGATGGTGATCTCGGTTCGCGTCTGGCCGCTCGCCAGCTGGTCCAGGGCCACCCACACATGGAGGGCGACCTCGCTGTTTGCGTGGACCTCCGAACGGTGACTCTGCCCGAACACAAAGGGTCGTACGACCACCGGGGGCAGGAGCGGCGTGCGCGGGTGCAGGTCGTCCAATTCCCCGAGCAGCTGGCGGGGATCCAACTCGACACCCACCTCCTCGCGGGTCTCGCGAACCACGGTTGCCAGAAGGTCAGGGTCCTCGGGGTGGCGCCGGCCTCCCGGGAGCGCCATTTGGCCGGACCAGGGGTCGCCCGGGTGCTCGGCACGCTTGATGAGCAGCAATTCGAGGCGCCGGTAGTCCCCCGGCGCCAGAATCAGGGCGACGGCCGCCTGGATCGAGCCGGCGCCCTCGCGCCGCTCGGGTGAGCGTCGCGCCAGTCGATCCCCCACCTGGGCAAGCGTGATGCCGGTCACTAGGTCCTCGGTCATTCGGCCCGGCGCGCGCTGACGCATGGGTGACGTCGCCCTCTTGCGCGGGGCGCTATTATTGATGCCAGAAGAAGCCCTTGTTCACCACCACAAGGAGGTCTGTATCCGTACCTTCGGTGTCGGACTGCTCGCCATCGCAGCTCTCGCGATGGCGGGGATCTTGCTGAGCCGTCGTCGGCGGCCCGCTCTGGCCGCGACCGCGCCGCGCCGTCAGCGGCAAGTGGACGATATCTACGCGGCAGGCTGGTAGGCCAGGCGGATCCTGCCGTTCCTGTCCCAGGCGCTCCCCCTGAAGGTGACGCAAGCCAGGGTGGAACGGCACTCATAGGCGAGAGAAGGGGGCGGATGTGCGGCACCGTCGCAACATCCGCCCTCCTCCGTTACTGGCCCGGAGAGCGGGCGGTCTTTTGACGCGGCATGGGGCGGGGGATACATTCCCGCCCTGCTGTCCTTCCAGGGGAGGCGGTCGATGGGTCTGACCATACGACCTTCCAACCCGGCGCTCACGGCCGTCGGCCGCATCCTGGCGGCCAACCGAGAGCTGCTCGTGGCGCGCTGGGCAGGCTGGATCAGCGACCGGCTGACACAGGCGCCGCACATCAAGCGCCCTACCGTCGAGCGTCAACTCACCCTGCTGATAGACATTCTGGTCGAAATGGCGGGTCCGCTGCGGCGGCAAACCGCCCAGCTGTGGTTCGACGCGTGCGAGTTCTACGGTCAGGTGGCTGCGGCGCGTGGGCTCGCGGCCGGCGAGGTGGTGGAAGAAATCCAGCACCTGCGGGAGCTGCTCATCCGCGATCTCTCCGAGCTGATCGCGGCCCTGCCGGCCCGGCACTCGATGGCGACCGTGCTCCGCCTCAACCGGCAAGTGGACAAGGGGATCGCGCATGCGGTCGTGGGCTACACCGACGCCCTGGTGCAGAACATGTTCGCCCAGCGGGGCACGCCGGTGCCCGACCCGCTCCCGGGCGACGACGACATCGTTTACCGGCTCAATCAATTCGAGGCCGAGCTACTCCACCTTCGCGACAAGCGCCGCTAGCCGCTGATTTCCTCGCCTCCGTCCACGTTGATCACGTTGCCGGTAATCCAGTCCGTGCCGGGCTGGCAGAGGGCCACGACCGCGCGGGCGACGTCCTGAGGGGTGGTGAGCCGGCGGTAGGGATTCCGTTTCTCGGCCTGCTCGAACAGCCGGTCGCTCTCGGGGATCTTTTCGGCGGCGGGCGTCCGGGTGACGCCGCCGCGCAGGGCGTTCACCGTGACGGCGTGCGGGGCGAGCTCGACGGCGAGCTGGCGGGTGTGGGACTCCAGGGTGCATTTGGCCGCCGAGACGGCGCCGTAGGACCGAATGACCCGCGTGGACCCGGAGGACGTCATCGAGAAGATCCGCCCGCCTGGTCCCATCAGCCGCCGTTTGATCAGGTCCTGCGCCCAGTACACCAGCGAGTTCGCCATCACGTCCAGGGTCATCTCGATGTTGGCCCGGGTCAGCGCGTCATCCGCGATGTAGGGCTTGAGCGTTCCGAACGCCAGGGAATGCATCAGCACGGCCACGGTGCCGCCCTGGGCCTGGAGGTCCGCCTCCAGCGCGTCGAGCACCTCCTGCCGCTTGGCGTCGTCCGCCGCGTTGACGTTGAAGAACCGCGGCCGGCGGCCGAGCGCGGTGATGTCCGCCACGATTTCCTCGACGTGCTTGAGCCCGGCCTTGCGGTCCAGGTGGACGCCCGCTATGTCGTAGCCGGCCTGAGCCAGCGCGCGCGCCGTCGCCTCACCGAATCCGCTCGAGGCGCCGAGCACCAGCGCCCAGCGCGGCGTCATCAATTGCGCGTGCGTCAATTAGCCCTTCCCTTGCGCTTGGGAGATCGTTGATGCCGTTATGCCGTCATGCCGTTACGCCGTCATCGATGAGCACGGCATAACGGCAATAACGGCATGACGGCATGACGCCCGGAGAAGCTAGCAGATGAAGCTACACGTCGCCATCGCACTGGGACTGCTTGGGGGATTGGGTCTGGGCTTGATCGCCGCGGTCACCGGCTCACCCACGCTCCTCACCCTGGCGGGCGCCGTGGAGCCGGTAGGCACCGCGTTCGTCAACCTGCTCAAGATGGTCGTGGTCCCGCTGGTCGCGACGACTTTGTTCGTGGGCGTGGCGGCCATGGGCGATCTCAGGCGCCTGGGCCGGGTGGGTACCACGGCGATGGTCTTCTTCGCCACCACCACGTTGATCGGCGTGCTGCTGGGGATGGGGGTCATGCGGCTGCTGCTGCCGTTCGCGGATCAAGCGGCGGCGCGTTCCGTGAGCGGCGCAGCCCATGCGGCGCCCCCGCAACTCCCCGGTCCGGTGGAATTCCTGGTGGGGCTGATCCCGGCCAATCCCGTGCAGGCCGCCGCCGACGGCGCCCTCTTACCCCTCATCGTATTCGTGGTGCTGTTCGCCGCCGCCACCGGCACGCTCCCCGAGGCCCGGCGCCGCCCCCTCATCGCCCTGGCCGACGCCCTCACCGCCGCGCTGATCCATTTGGTCCGATGGGTGTTGTGGGCGGCGCCCGTCGGCGTGTTTGCGCTCGCCGCACCGGTCTTCGCTCGCTCCGGCTGGGCCATGCTGCAAAGCCTGATCGTCTTCATTCTCGCCGTCTTCCTCGGCCTGGTCCTGTTGGTGGCCGCCGTCTACCTGCCGGCCGCCTCCGTGCTGGGCCGCCGCGGGCCGGCGCAGTTCTTCAAGGCCTGCCTCGGCTCACAACTCATTGGCTTCACCACCACCAGCTCCCCTGCCACCATCCCCGCGATGCTCGACGGGACCGACGCGCTGGGCGTCTCGCGCGACGTCTCCGGCCTGGTCATTCCGCTGGGCGCCTCGCTCAACCGCGCCGGCAGCGCGCTGTTTCAAGGCGCCGGCGTGATCTTTCTCGGCTGGCTCTACGGCGTCCCGCTGCCGCTGGCCGGCGTGGGCGGGGCGGTGCTGGCCACGTTCCTGGTGGCATTCACCGTGGCCGGCGTCCCCTCGGCCAGCGTCGTGTCCCTGGCCCCCGCACTGATCCACGTCGGCGTCCCAGTGGATGGCCTGGGCGTGTTGCTGGGGGTGGATCGGATTCCGGACATGCTGCGCACCGCGGCGAACGTCACGGGGACCATCACGGCCGCGACGCTGCTGGATGCCAGGAGCGGTCGGCAGTCGGGCTGAATGCTTTATCGTCTCGCCGCAGACCTGCTGGTGGTCCTGCACCTCGCCTTCGTGGTCTTTGTCGTCCTTGGCGGCTTCTTCGCCCTCCGGTGGCGCCAGATCGCCTGGGCGCACGTGCCGGCCGCCCTCTGGGGCGCGATCATCGAGTTCATGGGGTGGGTCTGCCCCCTCACACCCCTGGAGAATCACTTTCGGCGACTGGCGGGCGAAGGGGGGTATCATGGCGGCTTCATCGAGCACTACGTGATCCCGGCACTGTACCCGGCGGACTACACGCTGGGGCTGCGCATCGCGCTGGGCGTGATGGTCGTGGTGCTGAATGGGATCGCCTACTGGCTATACTTCAGCCGACGCCCGTGAGTCTCCCAGCCCTGATCCCCCGCTCCATCCTCTTCGGCAATCCCGAAAGGGCGAGCCCGCTGCTGTCCCCCGACGGGGGGCGCCTGGCCCACCTCGCGCCGCTGGACGGCGTGCTCAACGTGTGGGTGGGCACCGCCGGCCGCGACGACGCCCAGCCCGTTACCCGGGACACGGACCGGGGGATCCGGGTGTACTTCTGGGGCCGCGACAGCCGCCACATCCTCTACCTGCAGGACAAGGGCGGAGACGAGAACTGGCGGCTATTCGCCG
>Ga0209002_10002296_pt1 | contig 15448 bp, 10 predicted proteins | sample Rifsed16ft2_FD_184010 | JGI IMG/M metagenome (GOLD analysis project Ga0209002, IMG submission 184010) | Soil microbial communities from Rifle, Colorado, USA - sediment 16ft 2 (version 2) | ecosystem: Environmental > Terrestrial > Deep subsurface > Rock core/Sediment | place: Rifle, Colorado...
CAGATACTATCTGGGCTATGAGAAGGGAGCCGTCGGGCTCGCCCTGATCCGCTCGGCGCTGCACGAGGCCGATCCGGACGGAGCCCTCAACCCCGGAAAGCTTCTTCCCGAGGAGGCTGTGAACAAAACGCGGAGCTACTCGTGAGGTCCTTCCGCGGTGATCGGGGGTCACGCGACGCCCCCACCCCGTTCGGGCCGCGAAGCCCCCCGTTCGGGCCGCGAGCCCCGGCAGTTGCTCGAACCAGCTGCCGATGGAGATTTGCCGGGGGAGGGGAGGTTGAGCAAAGGAGGCAGGGGCGGCTCCACCGCCCCTGCCTCCTTAGACCTCGTCCCCCCTCTCCGCTCTTGGTTCAATGCACAGGGAGAGATGCGGGAAGCGGAGAGGGGGGTTGGGGGGTGAGGCTGTAGGGTGCAAGGCGATGGGGCAGCTGCAACCAAGCAATTCAATCATCGGGATACCTGGGCAGCAATTCGCCGCGATTCATTCACACGCTCCGAGGAATGGCATCAGGGGATGACTGGAGCGGCAGGGGAGCGCCCGGGAAATCACCGGGAGGAATCTGGATGTGGAAGAACGGATGGCGTGACGAGATCTGGGCCGGCCTGGCCGGCCCCTGGGATCTCATCGTGATCGGAGGAGGCATCACGGGGGCCGGGATTCTGCGCGAAGCCTCCCGTGCCGGCCTGCGGACCCTTCTGCTGGAGGCTCACGACTTCGCCTCCGGCACCTCAAGCCGGTCATCCAAGATGGTCCATGGGGGCCTGCGCTACCTGCGCAACGGGCAAGTGAATCTCACCCTCGAATCCGTCCATGAGCGTGAGCGTCTCCTGCGAGAAGGCCGGGGCCTGGTCACCTCCCTGGGCCAGCTCATGGTCTCCTTCGAGGACGACCCCATGCCGTTGTGGGTCTTCGGCATTGGGCTCACCTTGTATGACCTGCTGGCGCTCAAGTGGGGTCACCGGCGCTACTCCGCGGCCGCCCTGCGCGGCCTCTGCCCTCCCTTGAGCCCCGAGGGCCTTGTCGGCGGCTATCGCTATTTCGACGCTCAGGCCGACGACGCCCGGCTGGTCTTGCGTGTGATCCAGGAGGCCGTGCGGAGCGGGGGAACGGCGCTCAACTATGCCCGGGTTGAGAGCGTGCTGCGCGGGAGAAACGGGCAGGTGGCGGGCGTCTCCCTGCGCGATCTCGCCCCCGAAGGCCGAGGCCGCACCGCCGAAGTGAAGGCCCCGGCGGTGATCTCGGCCGCCGGCGCCTGGGCCGACGACCTGCGGGCCCAAGTGGGAGGCCGTCGCAGGCTTCGCCGGCTGCGCGGAAGCCACCTGATGTTCTCCCCGGAGCGAATCCCTCTCACCCGCGCCATTTGCCTGACGCATCCGCGCGACGGCCGGCCCGTCTTCGCCTTCCCCTGGGAAGGCGTTATCGTCGCCGGCACCACCGACGTCGACCTCGGCACCGGAATCGGTACCGATCCATCGATCCAGCCCGGCGAACTGGACTACATCCTGGCCTCCCTTCAGCGCGCCTTTCCGGGCCTCGACCTCGGCCCCCAGGATGTCATCTCCACGATCGCCGGCATCCGCTCGGTCGTCGATACCGGAAAGGCCGACCCGTCCAAAGAGTCACGTGAGCACGTCCTATGGGACGAGAACGGCCTGCTCACGGTGACCGGCGGGAAGCTCACCACCTTCCGCTTGATGGCCCATGACGCCTTGAGAGCCGTCCGGTCCCGGCTCCCCGGATCGCCGCGCTTCAACCCTCATCTGCGCGTCCTGGATGCGCCGCCGGCCGATGCGGATCTGTTGGCGACGCTCGATCCGCCGGCCCGCCTCCGTTTGCTCGGGCGCTACGGCTTCGACGCCCGCGGCCTGGCGGAGGCCGCCCGCGAGGGCGAGCTCTCCGCGATCGAGGGCGGCGTATCCCTTTGGGCTGAGCTCCGCTGGGCGGCCCGCGCTGAAGGGGTTATCCACCTCGACGACTTGCTCTTGCGCCGCGTGCGCCTGGGATTGCTATCCCCCGGCGGAGGAGCCCCGCTTCTCCCGCGAATTCGAAAGATCGCTCAGCCAGAGCTCGGCTGGGACGACGCCCGCTGGGAAGCCGAGGCCCGCGACTACGCACGGCTCTGGGAACGGAGCTATTATCTTCCGAGGTGAGCTCCCCCCGCGAGCCTGGAGCTCGCGGGGAGCTTAGCGGAGGCGGCTATGTCCCGTGATCAAATCCTTGCCATCGACAGCGGAACACAGAGCGTGCGCGCTCTCCTCTTCGACCCACGCGGCACGCTGCTCGCCAAGGCACGCGTTCCCATCGAGCCCTACTTCTCGACCGCCCCCGGCCTGGCCGAGCAGCGGCCCGAAGTCTTCTGGGAGGCGCTCTGCCAGGCATGCCGCTCGCTTTGGACGATGCCCGGGGTGAACAAGGAGGCCATCGCCGGCGTGGCGCTGACGACGCAACGGTCGACGATGATCAATCTGGATCGGGAGGGAAGACCGCTGCGTCCGGCGATCGTCTGGCTCGATCAGCGCCGCACCGAGGGGCTGCGGCCCGTCGGCGGCTTGTGGGGAATCGCATTCCGCCTGGCCGGCATGTCGGGGACGGTGGCCTACCTGCAGGCCGAGGCGGAAGCCAACTGGATCCGCACCCACCAGCCCGAGATCTGGGAGCAGACGCATAAGGTCCTCTTCCTCTCCGGCTATCTCACCTTTCGACTCAGCGGCCGCCTAGCCGACTCGGTCGGATGCCAGGTGGGCTACATCCCCTTCGACTATAAGCACCTGCGTTGGTCGAGCCGATGGGATTGGAAGTGGCAGGCCGTACCCGTGAGGCCCGAAATGCTCCCGGAACTGGTAGAGCCGGCGGGGAGGATCGGCGAGATTACCCCCGAGGCCGCCCAGGCGTCCGGAATCCCCGCAGGGTTGCCCCTGATCGCCGCCGCGGCCGACAAGGCCTGCGAGGTGATCGGCGCCGGCTGCCTGGAGCCGCACATCGGCTGCCTCTCCTACGGAACGACGGCGACCATCAACACAACACACCGCAAGTACGTCGAGGTGATCCCCTTGATCCCGCCCTATCCGGCCGCCGTGCCCGGAGCCTATAGCCTCGAGATTTCGATCTATCGGGGCTACTGGATGGTCACATGGTTTAAGCACGAGTTCGGGCTGCACGAGCAGCGGCTGGCCCAGGAGCGCGGCATCGAGCCGGAAGCGCTCTTCGACGAGCTGGTACGGGCCGTGCCGCCGGGCTCACAGGGGCTGATGCTGCAGCCCTATTGGTCGCCCGGGCTGCGCCATCCCGGGCCAGAGGCGCGGGGCGCGGTGATCGGCTTCGGCGACGTGCACACCCGCGCCCATCTCTACCGGGCGATCCTGGAGGGGCTGACCTATGCCCTGCGAGAAGGCGCCGAGCGCACGGCCCGGCGAAGCAAGATCCCGGTGACCGAGCTGCGCGTCGCCGGCGGCGGGAGCCAGAGCGATGCCGCCATGCAGCTGACCGCCGACATCTTCGGCCTTCCCGCTGCCCGGGCGCACGTCTACGAGGCTTCGGGCCTCGGCGCAGCCATCGACGGCGCCGTGGGCCTCGGCCTGCACAGCGATTTCGGGGCCGCCGTCCGCGAGATGACGCGGCTGGGGCGGACGTTCCAGCCCGATCCCAAGACGCATGAGATCTATGACGAGCTCTACCGGCGCGTCTATTCCGAGATGTACCGCCGCCTGCGGCCTCTCTACGAGGAGATCCGCCGCATCAGCGGCTCGCTCTCCACCGCGCACATCCCGGCGACTCCCCCGGAGGGCCAGCCTGTGGAAGCCAAGACCGCTGAGAGCTTGTGAATGACTCGGACGAGCAGATGCGCAAGCCTCCATCGAATCCCATTGCACCGATGCAGCGTCCTTCATGTCTCGTAGCTTTCCGCCTCACCCCCCTTGCCCCCCTTCGCGCAGCACCCCTTTGGGGCTCCGCTTGTCACGATTCCCCACGCATTGTGCGAAAGCGGAGAGGGGGGATGAAGGCCTAAGGACGCGTCCTTGGGTAACCTCCCCTCCCCCGGCAAGTCCCCATCAGCGGTTGAATTCGAGCAACTGCCGGGGGTCCCTCCGCTCACCTGCACTTGCATGCAGGTGCAAGTGTCGCTCCGGGATGCACGCGAAGGGGTCGGGGGCCGTCTCGCCCCGGCGGGCCGGGGCTCGCGGCCCGAACGGGGTGGGGGCGATTCATAACGCCCCGAGCGCCGAGAAGGGCCCTGTCATGACGGTCCGGGGTTAATTCACAGGCCCTAAGGGAGAGAAATGAAGTCCTTGCGAGGTCCCGGCTTCCTTCTTGTGACCATTGTCATCTATCTCGGAGTCCCTCTCCTGGGATGGGGGGCTGGGGACCTGGCGGGATTCTTCGCCAGCGCCCCTCGAGCCGCATATGCCGGAGTTGTTCTTCTCTTCGGCCTGGCCGTCGGACTTCAGGCGATCGAGCACCCGGAGGGGATTCGCGGCGGCAAAGAGCAGGAAGGCAAGAGAGTACCGCGACAGCACATTGTCCGGCTGGCGATCGTGAGCGCGCTGTACGGCGGCCTTTTCCTGCTGCCGTTTGCCGACCGCCGGGGCCTTTTTGTGATGGCAGAGTCAGCCGCCGTCCGCTGGGCCGGGCTTCTCTTCGCCGCCCTCGGCTGCGGCATGGTGTTCTGGTCTGGGGTATCCCTGGGAAGACAGTACAGCCAGGAGGTGACCCTCCAGGAGGGTCATCGGCTCATTACCGGTGGAGCCTATCGGTTCGTTCGCCATCCCCGCTACCTCGGCGTCGCCCTTCTCGCCGTGGGCCTGGCGCTTCTCTTCCGTTCCTGGCCGGGGCTCGCGCTCTTCCCCGTGATCCTCGGGATTCTCCTCTTCCGCATCCACGACGAGGAGAGGCTGATGCAAGAGGCGTTCGGCCAGGAATGGCAAGCATACGCCCGGCGCTCGTGGCGTCTGATCCCCTTCCTCTACTAGGCTGCCGCAGTATCTCTAGCCCCAGCTCAAGATTCTCATGACAACACCGCCGCGGACCGTCGCCGCTGCATCGAGCGAGCGTAGTCGGGCAACCTTCCGCCGCCATCCCCATCTCTCCCCTCGCGCCCCACGCGCCCCCGCTTCCGGTCCAGCCTTGTAAGGTTCGTCCACAGTCCTCGAGAGGCAGGGGGGACTGCCCCCCTCAAGAAGGACCTACCGCGGAGAACGCAGAGCACGCGGAGACGCCCCAGGGACTCAAGACAACATCGGTGAAGCCGCTGGCGCAGGCCGCGGGCAGCGCGAGAATCCGAGCCACAACCCCGAATGGGAGGGGTTTGAGGAATGGTCGAGCTCCCCGTCGAAGCCCGTCCGAATTCTCCGGGGATCCATTACCGGACGGCCCGCGCCGCCCTCGCTCCGGGCCCGGTGAGGCTGACGGCAACCCGGTGCTCCTGATCAGCCTGGGCCTCACGGTGGTCACCTTTCCCAAGTGGCTTCGCTGGTCACTGACGCTGTGGGCCGGGATCGCTATCGTCTCGGCGGCCTTCCTGGCTCTGGCCGTCGCGATCGGCCTGGGCCCGTTCTAACCGTGGAGGCGACCTCCGATCTCTTCCCAGCGACGTATGAGGCCTCGCGATCGCGCTTTCGCGCCGCCCTCGCCCCGCTTCGCCTCCGCTGGCCCGAGGCCCGCCTCGGCTTCCACCGGCTGCAGGGCGGCGAGGACCTGACGATCGACTGGATCGAGGCCCGTCCGACGGCGTCCACCGACCGCTTGTTGCTCTTCACGACAGGCGAGCACGGAATCGAGGGCTACACGGGCTCGGCAGTCCTGCAGCTCGTCCTCTCAACTTACCTGCCCACGCTCGACCCCACCCGCACGGGGCTCTTTCTGGTTCACGCCATCAACCCCTGGGGAATGAAACACCGTCGGCGGACCAACGCAGAAAACGTCGACCTCAACCGCAACTTCCTCTCACCCGGATCACTCTTCGATGCCTCCGGCAATCCCTCCTATGCCAAGCTTCACCCGCTTCTCAACCCGACGGGCCCGGTGCGCAGTTTCACTCGAGGCCGCATGTCGTTCTCTGCCCGCCTCCTCCGTGAGGCGGCTCGCCTTGGCCCGGCCCGCTTCCGCGAGTCAGCACTGATCGGGCAGTACCGCTTCCCCCAGGGCATCTACTACGGAGGCGACCGCTTGCAGGAGGAGGCCCGCGCTCTGACCGCCCTCTTGGAGGCCCAGCTCCCGCTTTATGAGCGCATGCTCCACCTCGATGTCCACACCGGCTACGGGCCGCCCCGCTCGATGATGGTCGTCACCTCGGCGCTCGAAGCCCGCGCCTCCCAGGACCTGGAGCGCGTCTTCGCCTACCCCTCCGTCGTCAAAGCCACCTCCACCGAGTTCTACCGGATTCAGGGCGACATGATCGATTACGTCTACGCGCTCGCGCGAGAAAGGCGCGCCGGCAGACCTTTCTTTGCCGCCAGTTTCGAGTACGGCACGCTCGGCGAAAGCCTGGGCGCCATGCTCCGCAGCCTGCACATCATGGTGCTTGAGAACCAGCTGTATCACTTCGGCGCCGCCTCATCGGCCTTGGGGGACCGCATCCGCCGGGAGTTCGACGCCCTTTTCGCCCCAAAGGATCCCGCCTGGCGGGCCCAGGCCCTCGAATCGGCTCGAGGCGCAGTGAAAGGGATTCTGACGGCCGAGGGATACCTCTAGCAACGCGCCCCCCAAGCGTTCGGCCTTCGGGCAACGACATCGGCCACCGCTTTCCGGAGAGCTTGAAGCCCCGGGAACATTCGGAATGGCGATGTTACAATCGGCCGCTCAGGAGCGGGAGAGCGCCTTGTCGAAACGTCTCGCCTGGATTCTGGCCGTCGTCGCCCTTCTGTGCCTCGCTGCCGCGGCTGCGGGGGTCGCCTTGCTCGCCAGCGACCTCCCCTTGAGCCCATCCCCCACGTCGCCGCTCCCCTCCGACACCGCGCCCGCACCCACCGCCGAGCTCCCTCCCACCTCGACCCCCGGGCTTCCCGCCGAGACCCGCCGCTCGATGGACGAGATCCAGGGCCAGGTGGTGGCGCTGCGAGGCCTCAACCCGCTCGGGTCCGTGGAGCGGGCTCTGCTGACCTCCGCCGAGCTGCGCGAGCGCGTCCTGGATGACTTCCTGAGCGACTACACCCCAGAGGAGGCCGCCTACGACGCCCGGATGCTGGCCCTGCTGGGCCTGCTCGAACCCGGCGTCGATCTCTGGGCTCTCTACACCGACCTGCTCTCCGAGCAAGTGGCCGGCTACTACGACGATCAGGCGGGGGCGATGTTTGTCGTGCGCGAGGCAGGCTTCGGCGGACCGGAGCGCCTCACCTACGCTCACGAGTATGTTCACGCGCTCCAGGATCAGCACTACGATCTCGATGAGGGCCTCGGCTACAGCAACGAGGCCTGCGACGACGACGCCGATCGCTGCGCGGCTCTCTCCGCCATGCTCGAAGGCGATGCCACGCTGCTGGAGACCCAGTGGCTGCGCACCTACGCCACCGAGCAGGACTTCCAGGAGATCCAGGAGTTCATTGCAACCTTCGAAAGTCCAGTCTTCGACACAGCGCCCGGGTTCCTCCAGGAAGACTTGCTGTTCCCCTACATCCGGGGGATCGGGTTTGTGACCGAGCTCTTCGTCGAGGGCAACTGGGCGGCGGTCGATGAGGCCTACTCCCGCCCGCCCGCCTCCACCGAGCAGATCCTCCACCCCGGCCGCTACCCCGACGATCTGCCGATCCTCCTCACGTCGCCTGATCTGACCCCGGCGCTGGGAGGCGATTGGAGCGAGCTCGGGCGCAGGGTCCTGGGCGAGTGGTACACCCTCCTCACCCTGGAGAGCTTCCTGCCCTCCGAGACCGCCACCGAGGCGGCCCAGGGCTGGGGCGGCGACTACGTTCTCGTGCTCACAAACGAGGCGACGGGTGCGGACGCCCTCGTTCTCGTGACACGCTGGGATACCCTCATCGACGCGCAAGACTCGTTCGCGGCCTTTGCGCAGTACGGCGACGCCCGGTTCGGCAGCGGGAGCCACACGACCACCACGGCCGTGTGGGTCGGCGACGGAGCCTACGCTTTGCTGGAGCGCTCCGCAGACCAGACCCTCTGGATCCTCGCCCCGGACGAGCCCTTCGCAGAGGCTTTGCGCCAGGCGATCCCCTTTCCCGCCGCGGTCCAATGAGCCAGGGGCTCGACCACACAAGAATTCGCGCGCTGTGCTTCGACATCGACGGCACGCTGGCCGACACCGATGACGCCCTCGCGCTGCGTCTCGCCCGCTGGCTGCGCCCCATGGCCTCTCTCTTGCCCGGCGGCGATCCCCTGCGCATCGCCCGGGGGCTCCTGCTCCGATCCGAGACGCCGGCCAACGCCCTCGTCGCCCTCGCCGATCGCCTCGGCCTGGATGAGATCGCCGGCCCGCTCCTCGATGCCCTCCAGCGGTCCGGCGGCCAGGCTCGGCCCCATCAGTTCCTGTTGATCCCCGGATTGCCGGAAGCGCTCACCAGGCTTCACGGCTCTTATCCTCTGGCAATCGTCTCCTCCCGGGGCGAACGAGGCGTGCAAGCCTTCCTGGAGCAATTCTCGCTGACCCCCCTCTTTCGTTGCGTGGCCTCGGCCCGGACTTGCCGCCGGACCAAGCCTCATCCCGCGCCCCTCCGGTGGGCCGCCCACGAGATGGGCCTGCCAGCGGAGGCCTGCCTGATGGTGGGCGACACCCCCGTCGACATCCGCGCCGCCAGCGCCGCCGGCGCCCAGTCGGTCGGGGTGCTTTGTGGATTTGGGGAACGGGCCGAGCTCGAGCGCGCCGGCGCCGACCTAATCATCGACGCCACTCCGGCCCTGGCGGACGTCCTCCTTTCCGCCGCGGCGGGCTAGCTCGCACGACCTCCGTTTTCGCCTTCTCGAGCTCCACCAAATCCCAGGCACGATCTGCCCAATCTTGACGGCTCATTTCACCTCACCCCCCTGCCCCCTCTCCGCTTGCACTCGACTCACATCGCGAGGCGTCTGAGCGGAGAGGGGGCGTGAGGTTCAAGGAGGAAGGGGGGCGGCTGAGCCGCCCCCCTTCCTCCTTGATGAACCTCCCCCTCCCCCGGCGAGGCACTTGCCGGTTCTCCGTCACTCAACTGCCGGGGGAGGGGGCGAGGGGGTGGGGGTCATGGAAGCGATTCCAACGGCGGAGGCCAGTTGCGCAGCCAGATGCACTGGGTCGCCTTGTAGGGGCGAAGAATTCGCAGATAGTCCTCTGTGGTCGAGGCTCGCACCATGCCAATGCTTCGCCCCTACAGCAGCGGCAGGCTGCGGAGCGACTCGGGGATCCAGAAGGAGCCAAATCCGAAATAGGCCAGCGCCAGGGAGAAGACCAGAAGCGCAGCGCCAAAGATCATCAGCGCCCGATCCCGTGGCCGGTAGTGCAGCTCTTCCAGCCAGGTGCGCGGGCGGACGCCGAAGGCGCGCAGATCCATGGCGTCGATGATGTCTTCGCTGCCGGCGATCGCCTGGATCGTCACCGGCACGATCAGCGGGGCCAGCTTGCGCACCTGCGCCACCAGCCCTCCCCGGAGCTTTTCGATCTCGTAGCCTCGGGCTCGCTGCGCGTCCAGCGTCACTTGGAAGTCCCGCGCGTAGGTCGGCACGAAGCGCATCGTCAGGTCCATGGCATAGGCGATCTTGTCCGGCACCCCCAGCCCCCGAAACGTGACACCATACTGCGCCGGATTGAAGGAATAGGGGATGAGGATGGTCATGCTGGCCAGGCTGAAGACGCGCACGACCATGCTGAGGGCATAGAAGGCGCGCTCGGCGGTAACGTGCAGCACCGGCCGCCATCCCAGGATCGTGAACGAGGCCTCCAGATTGCGGATGACGTGCTCCTCGGTGTAGAACTCCACCCCGCCCCGGCCCGTCAGGAAGGTGAACAGGGAGAAATACACGATGAAGCCGCCGATAAACAGCCAGGCGCGTCGCATCTCTCGCCATCCGATCCCGGAGGTGAACACGACGCCCAGCGCGACGGCAAAGAGCACCGCCAGGACGCGCACGTCCCAGAAGGAGATCACAGCGGCCATGAAGCACAGGTAGAAGATGATCCAGGCTCGCGGATCGAAACTCTGGATCAGCGATCGCCGCTTGCGGTAGCGCCAGGTGACCAGCATGGGAACACTGCCCCAACCTCTCCGGGAGCTTCGAGCTCCCGGAGAGGTTGGGGGTTTTCGGCTCCGGCTGCTCTAGCGGCCGGTTTGGCGCCGCAGGGCGGCGTACGCAGCCACCAGGATCGGCACCAGGATGGCGGCGAAGATCAGGTTTGGCCCGGCCGCGGGCAGGAACTCGCCGACGATGGCTACGGCCGGCGGATAGCCGTTGATCCAGATGTCGGAGAGAGCGGCAAACCCCAGGCCGATGAGGTTGCCCAGCATGCCCCAGGTGACGGCCGCACCGAAGTCGATGTTGTTCGCAAAGGCGAAGCGCACCACGAGCACCAGGATGAAACCGATCACCGCCGAGAGCCCGGCGAAGAGCGTGATCGGCTGATCGCCGAAGATCCCCGCATCCGGGTTGAAGAAGAGAGTGTTGGGGATCGCCTGGCTCCGGGTGAACAGATAGAACAGCGTGGCCAAGCCGGCAAGCACCGCGCCGATGATGAGCACGTTGTTCATGCTCTTCTTCTTGTCGGGATAGAGCATGGCCATGCCTGCGATCAGGCCGATCAGCCCGTTCCCCACACTCCACTGCGGGAACAGGCCGAAGCCCGTCAGCGCATCGCCTACCATGTTGCCCATCGCCCCGGTGAAGAAACCGACCACCGGCCCGAAGGCGTAGCCGAAGAACATGGGGAGGGCGATCGCCGGGCGAAGCGCTACCTGGCTCACCGACGGCACGAGGAACACGGTCCCATTGAAGAGGTAGGAGAAGACCGCATACAAGGCGGCTCCGATCGCCATATAGACGACCTCTCGAGTCCCCACCTCCCAGGCCTTGTTTGCCCTGGTCACCCAGTAGACCCCGAACGCCGCCACCAGGCCCACGGCCACGAAGACAAAGCGGAGCAGCGGCCTCTCACCGGTCTGCAGACGCTCGATATTGAGCACGCTCCCGCCGACCCAGACCAGCAGCAGGAAGGATGCAAAGACAACGATCAGGGTCAGAGAGATGTTGACGAGCTTCCGATCCATCATGATCCATTCTCCTTTTTCAATTCACGCGGCGTGCGCCAGGGCCTCCGCCCGCAAGAAGCGGGCGCTCCGGCCGAGACGGCTGAGGTTTTCGTGCAAGAGCGACGTCGGAACCAGACGGCATCGGGTGAGCAGCCCTGTGTCCGAGAGCACCTCCCCGGGCGGGCCGTCGCCGGCCAGCGCGCCCTGATCCACCAGAAGCACCCGGTTGGCGTACACCACGGCGATATCGACGTCGTGCGTGATGAAGAGGATGGCTTCGAAGCTGGGCAGCTGGACGATGGAATCCATAAAGCTCATGTAGTTCTTGTAGTCCTGCCCGGCCGTGGGTTCGTCCATCACCAGGATTCGAGAGCGCATCGCCAGAATAGCGGCGATGCTCACTCGCTTCTGCTGGCCGAACGAGAGAGCCAGCGGGGGATCGGCTTCCATCCCGGACATATGTACGATCTCCAGCGCCTCGTGCACCTCCTTCTCGATCGCTTCCGCGGAATGGCCCAGATTCGTGGGGCCAAACGCCAGCTCCTCACGCACCGTCGGAGCGAAGAGCATATGGCTCGGGCTCTGAAAGACGTAGCCGAGCGTGGCGGCGATCTGCGCCACGCTCAACTCGTGCGTGTCACGGCCACCCACCGTCACTCGCCCCGAGGTCGGCTTGAGCAGGCCGATGGCGTGCTTGACGAGCGTCGTCTTGCCTGCGCCGTTCGGGCCCAGCACCGCGATCACGTCGCCGCGGCGAATCTCCAGGTCCACTCCCCGCAGCACCTCCGGCCCGGCCCCGTAGCGGAAGTGAACATCCTCAAACCGCACGAGGGGTTCGCGCGCCTCGGGTGGCACTCTGGTGAGCATCGGCTCGACCGGAGGGGGAGGCGGGTCTGCCGCAGCCCGGGCGATCACCATCGAGGCGGGGAGCTTCACCTCCCGGTAGTCCACCGCTGCCTGGAGGCCAGCCACCGGGCCGAGGTAGCGCGTCTGCCCGTCCACCATGAAGAGAACTCGATCGGGCCGGATCCCCAGAACGTCCTCCACCCGGTGCTCGATCATCAAGACCGCCATCCCGCCGTCCACCAATCTGCGCACGAGAGCGAGGGCTTCCTGTCCGCTGGCAGGGTCAAGGCTGGCCAGGGGCTCGTCGAGGATGAGCAGGCTGGGCCGCATGGCCAACACCCCCGCCAAAGCCACCTTCTGCTTCTCGCCTCCGGAAAGGTTGAAGGTCTCGCGCTCCCGCAGTTGCTCGATCCCGAGATGGGCCAGCGCTTGCTCCACCCGGGCGGTGATCTCTTCGCGTGGCAGGCCGAGATTCTCCAGGCCAAAGGCCACCTCGTTGGCCACCCGGGTTCCGAGGATCTGCCGCTCCGGGTCCTGAAGGACGGTGCCCACCATCTCGGAGATCCGGGCCAGAGGCACCCCCTGCGTCTCCTGACCCCCCACCACCACCCGCCCGGTCAGCTCCCCCTTGTAGGAGCGGGGGATCAGCCCATTGACGCATCGGATCAGCGTTGTCTTGCCACAGCCGCTCGCCCCGGCCACGAGTAGGAGCTCGCCTCTCTCCAGGCGAAGCGAAATCGAGCGCAGCGCCCAGTCGGCGCGATCCCGGTAGCGGAAAGAGAGATCTTCAACAATCAGAGGAGGGGAATCCCGCATTGGTGGATCACAGTCCGCCTATACCATAACACCGCGGCCCCAGCCCGGTGACGGTGGCCCGCAGAGGTCGTGCATGAATCGGATGAGGTCGTGCGCAGGCATCTCTCGCATCCAATTGCGCTGACACAGGCGCCTCATGTCTTGCACCTTTCCGCCTCACCCCGTTCGTGCCGCGAGCCCTCCCGATAGGACACCGGGACGGTGCGACGGCCCGCCGGGGCGAGACGGCCCCCTTTCCCCCTCTCCACTAGTCATGACTGCCCCACGCATTGCGCGAAAGCGGAGCCCCAAATGGGGTGCTGCGCGAAGGGGGATGAAGGTCTAAGGAGGCAAGGGGCGGCTCCGCCGCTCCTTGCCTCCTTAGGTAACCTCCCCCGGCACATCTTCATCACTCAGGTAGTGAGTCCAGCTGCCGGGGGTCCCTCCGCTCCGGGATGCACGCGAAGGGGCAGGGGGTGGGGGCCATGGGGGACGCGCCAGCGGCAGAGAAGGACCCTGGTCGGTCGCCACGGGATTAGCTCACAGGCTCCGGAGCCTGACAAACGGAGACAACGGCCGCCCCGCGAAACCCCGTTTCGGGCTACTATTGGGGGCGGGCCTCAGCAGGCGGCACGGCCCCCCGTGATCCCGTGCCCCACATGCTGGCCCACAGCAACCAAGAGGGAAACATGAACATCCGTCTTTCGACCGGCAAGCTCATCCCCGTCGAAATGCACAAGATCCGCATCGTACAGCGGACCACCCTGCCCACCGTCCGCCGGCGCCTGGAGGCGATCGGCGAGGCGGGCTACAACACCTTCCTGCTCCGCACCCGGGACGTCTTCCTCGACATGCTCACCGACAGCGGCACCAATGCCATGAGCGACAACCAGCTGGCGGCGATGATGGTCTCCGACGACGCTTACGCCGGAAGCGAGAGCTTCTACAAACTGGCCGATGCGGTGAAGGATGTCCTCGGATTCAACTACACCATCCCGGTCCACCAGGGCCGGGCCGCCGAACATCTCCTGGCCAAGGTCTTCGTCAAGCCGGGGGACGTCGTCCTGATGAACTACCACTTCACGACGACCAAGGCCCACATGGAGCTGGCGGGCGCCACCGTGCTGGAGATCTTCACCAACGAGGCCCTCAACACCGAGAGCACGAGCCCCTTCCGCGGCAATCTCGACCTGGCCAAGCTCACCGACGCCATCGAGACGTATGGGCCGGAGAAGATTCCCTTCGTCCGCATGGAGGCCACCACCAATCTGATTGGTGGGCAGCCCTTCTCCCTGGAAAACTTGCGGGCGGTGAAGAAGATCACCGCCCAATTCAAGATCCCCCTCGTATTCGACGGGAGCCTGATCTCGGAAAATGCCTACTTCATCAAGCAGCGGGAGAAGAAGTACGCCGATGAGTCCATCAGCCAGATCATCCGCGAGATGATGAGCGTCGTCGACCTCTTCTACCTCTCCGGCCGCAAGAGCACCTCCGTGCGCGGCGGCCTGATGGCGACGAATGAGAAGAAGTACTACGACCAGATCCTGGCCTGGCTGCCGGTGTACGAGGGGTTCGCCACCTACGGAGGCATGTCCACCAAGGAGGTGGAGGCGATGGCCGTCGGGCTGCGCGAGATGACCGACGTGAACGTCGCCGGAGCTTCCCCCGATCTGATCCAGTACTTCGTCGAGCGCCTGCTCGAGAACGAGGTGCCTGTCGTCACGCCGCCCGGCGGCCTTGCCTGTCACATCGACGCCAAGCGCTTCCTGCCCCATCTCCCCCAGTCGGAATATCCCGCCGGCGCCCTGGCCGCCGCGATCTACCTCGCCTCGGGTGTCCGCTCCATGGAGCGCGGTACGATCTCGATGGACCGGGATGCGCAGGGCAATGAGGTCTACGCCGATCTCGAGCTGGCGCGCCTGGCCGTGCCCCGTCGCGTCTACACGATGTCGCACATCCAGTACGTCGTCGATCGCCTCACCTGGCTCCGCCAGCACAGCGAGCTGATCGGCGGGCTCCGATTCATCGAGGAGCCGAAGGTCTTGCGCTTCTTCTTTGGCCGGCTCGAGCCGCTCGCCAATTGGGGCTCAAAACTGGCGAAGGCCTTCGAGGCCGATTTCGGGACGGACCTCTAAGCAGACGTCTCACCGCGGACCCGGCACTCACCTGCACCGCACCCACCTGCAGGTGTGCAGTGCGCTGCAGGTGCAGGTGTGCCCCCGGGGCAAGTGGAACGCAGAGAGCGCAGAGTCCACCAAGAATCTCTGCGCTCTCTGCGGTTAATTCCTCTTAGAAGACACCGAGAGGGGCCGTCCCCCGAGCCTCTCGAGAGCGTAGTCTCGCCGCCCTGCTCGCCGTGGCCCGCGCCCACCCGCGCCTCCCCGCCAAGATCAGCTGAGCCCTCTAGAGTCGACGCTTCACCGCATTACCGGGGCAATCTCACCGCAGAGAGCGCGGAGAACGCGGAGATTCATGAGCAACTCAGCGCTCTTTGCGTTCCACTTGCCCCGGACGCACACCTGCCCCCCCGCACCTGTGGTTCGGGGCAGGTGTGCCGTCTCGCACCGGCGTGCCGCCGGGCTTCGCGGCACGAACGGTGGCGGGCGGTGCCTGGGAGTGCCGGGGTCTGCGGTGAGGCCGTGCTCATGCG
>Ga0209002_10002300_pt1 | contig 15437 bp, 16 predicted proteins | sample Rifsed16ft2_FD_184010 | JGI IMG/M metagenome (GOLD analysis project Ga0209002, IMG submission 184010) | Soil microbial communities from Rifle, Colorado, USA - sediment 16ft 2 (version 2) | ecosystem: Environmental > Terrestrial > Deep subsurface > Rock core/Sediment | place: Rifle, Colorado...
GCTGGGCATCTCGCACGCGATCGGGCAGAAGTGGGTCTTCGACCAGCATTACGGCCTGCCGCTGGCCAAACGATTCCATAACAACAAGCCGCCGTCGATCCTCGACGCGCCTCGGAAGATGGCGTGGGACGCGGTCGGCATCCCCGATCCGGAGACACCGGTTGGGGTAAAAGGCATCGGCGAGCCGCCGGTGGTTTCGCCGGGCGCGGCGATCTCAAATGCGGTGGCAAACGCGATCGGCGTGCGGGTGCCGACACTTCCGATCACTCCGGACAAGGTACTCGCCGCACTGGAGAAAGGAGGCAGAGCCTGATGAATGCCTTCGAATATGCCCGACCACAGACGGCGCAGGAAGCAGTGGGAATGCTGGCGCCGCGCTGGGGCGAAGTGGAAATCCTCGCGGGGGGAACAGACCTGCTGAGCCTGATGAAAGGCTACCTCGCGATGCCGAAGCGGGTGGTGAGCCTGCAGAGCGTTAAGGAGCTGGGAGGAACCCGCGCCAGCGCGAGCGGCGTGAGCATCGGTGCGATGGTCACATTGCAGGAGCTGCACGACAACAAGGCGGTTCACGACGGGTACCACTCGTTGGCTCAGGCAGCAGAAGGAGTGGCCAGCCCACAAATCCGAAACATGAGGACGGTGGCGGGCGACCTGTGCCAGCGGCCACGCTGCTGGTATTACCGGAACGGCTTCGGGCTGCTGGCGCTGGGGCCGGATGGACAGTCGCTGGTACCCAACGGCGAGAACCAGTATCACGCGATTCTGGGAAACCAGGGGCCGGCGTACTTCGTGAGCCCATCGGGCCTTGCACCGGGGTTGGTGACGTTTGGGGCAAAGCTGCGGATCCTCGGCCCGAATGGGAAGCGTGAGGTGGCCATAGCCGATTTCTACCGCATACCCCAGAAGGAAGGCGAAAGGGAGTACGCGCTTGAGCCCAATGAAATAATCACTGAGGTGTTTCTCCCAGCGGCTTCGCAAGGGCTGCGCAGTTCGACGTATGAGGTGCGGCAGAAACTGGCGCTGGACTGGCCGCTGGCGACGGCGTCAGTCGCGCTGGGGACGCAGGGCAACACGGTGACCAGTGCGCGGATTGTGCTAGGTCAGGTGGCTCCCACGCCGTGGCCCGCACAGGAAGCGGAGAAGTGGCTTGTGGGCAAGACCGTCACAGAGGAAACGGCCGCAAAGGCCGGGGAAGCGGCGGTCGCCGGGGCCAGGCCGCTCAGCAAGAACAAGTACAAGGTGCAACTGGCGAGAGTGGCCGTGAAACGAGCCCTGCTGGCCGCCGTGCGTCTGCAGAGGATGGCGGCGAAGGGAGGAGACTGACCATGCCGGGACTTAACGTGCTGATCCAGAGGGGCGAGGTCTGCCAGTGCCTGCGGGACAAGAAACTATTCTATGAAGCCGATACGGAAGAAACGATGAACGACGGGACAGTGCCGGCCGGGCCATTTTGGTGCGCGCTGACGCAGTCGCTGCAAGGGCCGGATGGCAAGATCGTGGGCGTGGAGGAGTGCCGACAAGGGCGGTCGTGCTGCGAGATTGCGTGAGTTCTTCGTGCGGTGTGAGGCTACAGACGGATGGGCCACACCGGTGATGTGTCTGAATTGATTGGCGCACAGGGGCGTGGGAGAATAAGGACTTAGGCTCGGGAATTGTCCCCAGAACACAGCGGGGAGGTAACCAACAATGAAGAAGATGGGCTGGTTGGTTTTCATTGCGGTTGCGTTTTTGGCGATGCCGACCTCAGCGCAGGTGACAGGCATATACTTGGAGTCGCGCACGGCTGATGTCTACACGGGGCCGTGCTTTGCCAATGGCGAGGTAAACCTGACGGGATACGAGGCCGTGCTGGCGTGGCGAATCGAGAAGGGGAGCTGGAACCAGGTTGCGTTGGGCGGGCTGAGCGTGGTGGCGGTGGTGCGGGCGAGCGGCACACTGGGCGACCCGTTTGGAAACCCACTTCCGGCCAAGACTGTTTTCATCGTGGATGAAAACGCGGGGACGGCGCAGCGGGCGGCACTGATTGATTTTGCCCAGGCGCAGACGGGCGACCTCCTGAAGGGTGTCGTGGCCGTTGAAATCGCACGGATCCAATTTCAAGTGGAGAAAGAGCGCCACGGGTTTGCAACGCTTGAAGCCGGAACCCTTGCGCGGATTTCGACGCGGGCCATCGGAAGCGACGACCATCTCTGCAACAACGAAGAGGTATTCTATCCGCCGCTGGCCGGCGGCCTGAGCCATGCGGTGCCGGCAGTGGCACTGGAGAGCCGTTACCGCGGCAACCACCTGAATGTGACTTGGAATGAGTCGGGACGCCGGAGCGCGTTCGTGGGTACGTTTTCAAACTAGCGCGTCCAGTCTTGTCGCTTGCGTAGACATTCTGCTCGCCGCAGAACTACATCAACCGGAAGACAATAAAGGGGTGAATTGGTGTCTGCAATCTGCGGCACGGGCACGAAACGTGCCATCCATTCCTTTGAAAAGAAACCTACTCCAAGGCTCATCGTCTCCCTCCTATTTGTTTTATTGGCCTATGCTACAACTGCTCAGGCGCAGGGCTACCTGGCGGAAGCGTTTCGATCGGCGCCGCCGGAAGAGCTCAGTGCGGCGATTCGGGAAGCACTCTTGGAGGAGGGCGTGCGCGTGACTGGCCCATCCGGCATCTTGTGCGAGCTCTGGCTACGGAAGGCGATTCCGATACAATTGGAAGAGAACAAGGAACTCGGCGTAAGTTTTGGACAGATTGCAGAAGGCACTCTAGTGGGAGCGGTGCGCTTCCCGGCAGGAGTGGTGGACTTCCGTCGCGGACGCGTGAAACCCGGAGTGTATACCCTGCGGTTCGCATTGAATCCGGTGGACGGCAACCATCTGGGCGTGGCGCCGCAAAGAGATTTCCTGCTGCTTGGGCTGGCGCAGATGGATACGAACCCAGCGAATGTGCCGCGCGAAGAGATGTATGCACTGAGCCGGAAGGCACTGGGCTCGACGCATCCTTCGGTGTGGAGCATGGGTGCGGCGCATGAGCCTCCGGCGAAGTTGCCTGCCATGCAGCACCACGAAGAAGAGGACCACCGGCTATTGCTCTTCCGAGCGCAACTACAGCCGGAGCAAGGCGCGGGGAAACATGTGGTGTTTGCGCTTGTCGTGGTCGGCTACGCCCCGGAGAGCTAGAACGGCCCGCGTCCTTCCCTGATGACGGCACTTGTTCTGTGCGACGATTGCGGAAGGGTATAAACTCCAGCCTCGATGTACACCTGCCGCGAGTGTGAACGTCCAATTAATCAGGCGAGCGAGATCTGTCCGTATTGCGGGGCCGATCTGACAGTGGAGTTTGGCGAGTCCAGCGAAGCCGGACCCAAACCAACGCTTGCAAAGATCCTTTTGCGCTGGAGCCTTGTGCTGGTGCCCATCCTGGCAGGGCTGTGGGGCTTTCTCTGGTTCATCCTTCCCGAGCAACGAGGAGATATGAGTGCGCGGGCCGAGACAAGCGCGCGCGAGGCAATGTCCGAGGTGCGTCTGGCGCTGGAGAATTACGCGACGGCCAGGGGAGGAAGCTATCCGCCGTCTCTGGAAGTTCTGGGCGATGCGGCCCGTGGGCCGGCCCGAAAGGCACTGAGTGAGGGCTACGAGTTGAAGTACACTCCCGGAACGCCCAATGCGGATGGGACTGTACGAACCTATGCGCTGGTGGCGCGGCCGGGCAACTACGGTTATTCGGGTTTCTTCATGGATGAGATGGGTGTGGTGCGAGCGACGCGAGAAAAGCGTCCGGCGACAGCGCAAGACCCGCCGGTTCAATAGGGATGATGATCTCTCAGGTGGAGGGGAAGCTGATGCGGAGATATTTCGGCTCGACTCTGCTTTTCGCAGCGATATATGTGATGCTGCCCGCCGGCGGCAATGCTCAACGCGTGGCTTTCAAGGTCGGAGAGATTCAGGCGGCGCCGGGGACGCGAGCGTCGGGATTCCTCGAAGTTGCCGCAAGGGCAGGTGCAGATAGCGGGACACGGATTCCTGTAACAGTGATTCATGGTGCGAAGGCAGGACCCGTGCTTGCGCTGGTTGCGGGCACCCACGGGTATGAGTACTCACCGATTGTAGCCATGCAGCGATTTCCGTGGAAGGTGGAGCCACGCGAATTAGCGGGAACGATTCTGGTCGTCCACGTGGCTAACATGCCTTCTTTCCTCGGAAGAACGGTTTATTACAGTCCGGTGGACGGGAAGAATCTGAACCGAGTCTATCCGGGAAATGCTGACGGCACACTCTCAGAGCGAATTGCGGATCAGATTACGCGCGAGGTGATTGACCGCGCGGACTATCTGATCGATCTGCACTGCGGCGACGGCAATGAAGCGCTGCGGCCCTACGTTTACTGGGAGGCGGTAGGGGCTCCGGAGGTGCAGGAGAAATCCAGACAATTGGCGCTGGCGTTTGGGTTAGATCACATCGTAATCCAAACCGACCGGCTGACAGATCCAGCGAAGTCTATCTATACGTCGACTACGGCGATCGCGCGAGGGAAAGGGGCGATCACAACGGAAACGGGACTTCTTGGGCGAGTGGATACGGACGGGGCAAAGCTAGCTGAGGCCGGAGTCTTTAACGTGCTTCGATCCCTGAAGATGCTGCCCGGAGAGGCCAAAGTAGTTGAGTACCCGATCTGGATTGATCGAAGTGAGGTGCTGCGGAGCCCGATCACCGGAGTGTTTCATGCGCGGGTGTTGCCAGGGCAGACCGTGGTCAAGGGTACACTGCTTGGGGTACTGACTGATTTCTTCGGGAATCAGGTCCATGAGGTACGGGCGCCGTTTGATGGAGAAGTACTCTACGTGGTGGCAACGCCGCCAGTGAGCCAAGGAGAGCCGCTGGGAATGGTGGGGCACATCAAAAAGGAATAGGTGCGCAGGCAGGGATGGCGGAGAGGGGGGGATTCGAACCCCCGACACCGGTTTTGCCAGTGTAACTGCTTAGCAGGCAGCCCTGTTCGGCCACTCCAGCACCTCTCCGCAGAAGAAAACGGGCTTGGAAGGGCTGCGGCTGCCTCAGGAAGTATAGCATCAACGGAAGGGCCCGTGGCGCGCGGAGCGGCCGCGTTGCGAGGCTCCGTGAGTCTCCTTTATAATGTTGACTGAGCATTCGCCAAAGCGGACCAATGCACCCCGGTGTGAGACCGGGAGTCAGCCTGACTCTTCCCATGAGTAACGCTGCAACGAAAATACGGATGAAGCTTGAGGAAGAGATACGGAGGCTGGAGCATGAGCTTAACCATGAGCTGCCGAAAGAGTTGCTCAAGGCGCGTGCCCATGGGGACATCTCCGAGAATGCAGAGTACAAGTACGCCAAGGAGCGGCAAGGGTTTCTGAGTGCGCGGCTGGGACAATTGCAGAAACGGCTGGTCGACGTGTCCATGCTAAACTTGGAGAATCTGCCTAGGGATCGAGCCGGGTATGGCTCGCGCGTGTGGGTGCTGGACCTTCAGAAATCGGCCGAAATCGAGTACAAGCTGGTCACCACGGAAGAAGTGGACGTCTCGAACGGGCTGATCTCGACCACGTCGCCGATTGGAAAGGCGTTGCTCGGGCGACGAGTGGGCGATGAGATCAAGGTGCAGACTCCTGCCGGCCTGAAAGAATTCGAACTGGTTCGCTTGCAGACCATTCACGACGAGGTTTAGGGCGGAACCCCATTAAAAGGGGGAAAAGAATGACCGTGACGGGAATAATTGGATTACTGGCCTTCGTCGCGGGGATCCATTTGATCTGGCTGGCGCGAAAAGAAGTCCTCTTCTGGGTGACAGAGTTTCTGTGCATATTCCGGCAGGCGTTGATGCGTTCGCAAGGATCAAAAGTGAAGCCCGCGGGTCGAGAGGCAGGCATATACGACCGTCGGGGCACGTTGCGGCTGGTCAGTGCGATCGGATTGATTTTTCTAGGTCAGTTTCTGGTGTTGCTCGATCTTGCCTTTTAGTTTGCGACGCGAGTCCCGGCGTGGTCAAACCGCCTTACGAGCCGGGGATTTCCTGAGGCTCTCAGACTACCTTGTCCAGAACCAATCAACCGTCTCTGATTGTGCACGGTGGGGCATGGAACATCCCCAACGAAGCCATCGAGGCATGTCGGTCCGGGTGTTGGAGGGCACTGGAAGCCGGGTGGGAGGTTCTGAAGAATGGCGGGGAGGCACTGGATGCCGTTGAAGCGGCAGTGGTCGTGCTGGAAGACGATCCCATATTTGATGCGGGGACTGGATCGCACCTGAACCGTGACGGGCGCGTGCAACTGGACGCCATCGTCATGGACGGACGCACGCTGCGGGCAGGGGCGGTGGCCGCAGTGGAGCGAATTCGCAATCCCATACGGCTGGCGCGACGCGTAATGATCTCCGGCGAGCACATCCTGCTGGTTGGAGCGGGAGCCGAACAATTTGCGATGGAGCAAGGGATGGAACTCTGCGCGCCGGAGGAATTGGTCGTGCCTCGAGAGCGCGAACTGTGGCAGCGTGCCCGGTCGAACCGCCTGACGAACCGCGCAACGGGCTCCCTAGGAAGATCGCAGCATTCGGATGACGACGTTCCCTGCAACCTCGCACCACCGAGTTCAGACGTTTCGACGGGCACGGTCGGGGCAGTGGCGATGGACAGCCGAGGAAGCCTTGTAGCGGGGACTTCCACAGGCGGAACATTTGACAAATGGCCGGGCCGAGTGGGGGACTCGCCGTTGATTGGATGTGGTTGCTATGCCGACCTCGAGGGAGGTGGAGTTTCTTGTACAGGTTGGGGAGAGGCCATTATGAAGGTCGTGCTGGCCAAGAGCGCCGTGGATATGCTGCGAAATGATTCACGGGGCGCAGGGCAGGGTCCAGCGGCGGAGGAGGCACTGCCGCAGAAGGTTGCGAGGGAATGTGTTCGCCTACTCGCGGAACGCGTGCAGGGCACCGGCGGCCTGATTCTGCTCGACCGCCAAGGGCGGCCGGGATTTGCATTCAACACGCCGCGGATGGCGTTCGGCTACGTAGCCGCAGACGGTACCTTTGTCGTTTCCGCATGAGTTGAGGCGCGCCGGATCAGGCGCTGATTCGTTGCCTCGTCGCGCGACCGTGTGCTAGCATCGCGCTTTTCGGCGGAGCCCTTCCGCCCCGGCGGGAGAGACTCCCCAACCTTCCCAAAATCTACAGAGGTACCGGGCTAACAGCATCTCGCAAGCCAAGGATGCGTGAGGCCGGGACAGGGGATACAGATGAAAGCATACAGCAGCGAGGCAATCCGAAACGTCGGCATTGTAGGTCACGGCGACACCGGGAAGACGCAGTTGGTGTCGTCGTTGTTGTTCACTGCGGGTATGACCAACCGGCTGGGAAAGGTGGCCGAAGGGAATACTGTGACCGACTGGGATGAGGAAGAAATTGCGCGGAAGATCACAATTCAGACAGGTCTGGCGTTTGCGGAGTGGGCGCCTGCCGGGAAGACCGAGAAAGTGAAAATCAATTTCCTCGATACGCCGGGGTACAGCACGTTTGTGAATGAGACGAAGGCGTCGTTGATCGCCGCCGATGGGGCACTGATCATTGTGGATGCCGTGGCCGGGGTGCAAGTGGTTACGGAGAAGGTGTGGGACTATTGCACGGAATACGACCTTCCGCGAGCGTTCGTAATTAATTGGATGGACCGTGAACTGGCCAGCTTTGAGCGGGCGATGGCGTCGATCCAGCAGGTGTTCGGCAGGAGCGTAGTCCCAATCCAGATCCCGATCGGGGAAGAAAAGAGTTTCCGCGGGGTGATTGACCTGGTTTCGATGAAGGCCCACGTTCATGCGCCAGACGGGGACGGCAAGGCCAAGGTGGAAGACATCCCTGCCGAATTGGCCGACGCGGCACAAGAAGCGCATGAGAAGCTGGTCGAGATCGTGGCCGAAGGCGACGACAAGCTGATGGAGGAGTTTTTTGAAAAAGGGACGCTGCCGGAGGAAGACCTGGCGTCGGGGTTGCGAGAAGCCATTTTATCCAAGCGAGTCTATCCGGTGCTGGTCAGTTCCGCGCTGCACAATATAGGGAGCGAAGGAATCCTGAATTTTCTCGTTGAGATGTTTCCCGGGCCGACGACACGGGGTGTGGTAGCGGGTTACACACAGGCAGAACGAAAGGGAGAAGCAGTTGAGCGGAAGGTGAGCGATGCCGAACCGGTCTCTCTATTCGTCTTTAAGACGATGGCAGACCCGTTTGCCGGGCGGATTAACTACTTCAAGGTGATGTCCGGCGTGCTGAAAAACGATGCGACGCTGAACAACTTCAATCGCTCGACGGCTGAACGGCTGCAGCACGTTCAGGTGATGCAGGGGAAGACGGCGACGGCAGTTGCCGACCTGCATGCCGGGGATATAGGGGCGGTGGCCAAACTGAAGGAGACGCTGACCGGAGACACGTTGGGAGATAAAGCGGCTCCCATATTCTTTCCGCCGGCGCGGATCGCCGAGCCATCCATCACGTTTGCAATCGAGCCCAAGACGCGCGCCGATGAAGACAAAATCGGGCAGGCAATCCACAAGATCCTGGAGGAAGACCTGGCGCTGCGATTCTCGCGCGACCCACAGACAAAGGAGTTTCTGCTGGCCGGGGCGGGGCAGCAGCACATTGAAGTGGTGGTGGCCAAGCTACGCAAGCGCTACCACGTGGAGCTGACACTGAAGCCGCCGAAGGTCCCGTACCGGGAGACGATTCGGGCCAAGGCCGATGCCGAGGGGAAACATAAGAAGCAGACGGGCGGACACGGACAGTTCGGCGTTTGCCGGGTGCGGATGGAGCCAATGCCACATGGAACAGGCTTCGAATTTGTGGACGACATTTTTGGCGGGGCAATTCCGAAGAACTTCATCGCATCCGTGGAGAAAGGCATTCGGGATGCAGCCAGTCGTGGCTATCTGGCAGGCTTCCCGGTCGTGGACTTCCGCGCGGTGTTGTATGACGGCAAGTACCACGACGTGGATTCGTCGGACATGGCGTTCAAGATTGCAGGCTCTCTGGCGTTCAAGGAGGCAATGAAGCAGGCCAAGCCGGCGCTGCTCGAGCCGATCATGCACGTTGAAGTGTACGCGCCGGAGCAGTACTCCGGCGACATCATGGGCGATCTGAGCTCACGCCGGGGGCGCATCAGCGGAAGTGAGTCGCGCGGCACGAGCGTCATTGTCAAGGCACAAGTGCCACTGGCGGAGATGCTGAGTTATGCGACGAACCTGACGTCAATGACGCAGGGACGCGCCAGCTACTCAATGGAATTCGGCCACTACGACTTCGTGCCCAATGAGATCGCGGAGAAAGTGATCGCCAGCGCGAAGGCGGGTCGCGAGGGCGAGGCAGACGAAGAAGTGGCCTGAACCAGGCAAGCTATCCCTGAGATGTACGACCACTCGAGGTCCTGCAATGCCGCCAATTTGGATGTTGCACAGTTGTCCCTCCGGCGGATACAGTCCCTGCCCATGAAAACCAGGCGAAACAAGCAGTGGAGTGCCGCAACACTCGCCATCCACGGCGGCGAGAACCGACATGGCTTCAACGGGCCTGTGTGCACGCCGGTTGTGCGCAGCTCGACGTTTACGTTCGCCGACACGGCGGAGATGAAACGGTGGGCCGAAGGCAAAAGCAAAGCCTATATCTACACCCGCTACGGTAACCCGACGCTGACCGTTGTCGAGCAGAAGGTAGCGGACCTGGAGGGAGGCGAGGCAGCCGTTGTCACCGCATCCGGGATGGCTGCGATCTCCAGCGCGTTGCTCGCGGTGGCGCAGACCGGGGATGAGATCATTGCGACGCGGCAGCTCTACGGCGGGACGTATCGGTTGATGCGCGACGTGCTGCCGCGCATGGGGATTCGGGTCCATTACGTGGAGAACGACCTCGAAGGTGTGGGGCGGCTGGTGAACCAGCGGACGCGGGCGCTCTACGTCGAAACGCCAACGAACCCGACGCTGCGGCTGGTGGACTTGCGAAAAGCGGTGCAGCTGACGCGGCGGCACAAGCTGGTCTCGCTCATCGATAATACGTTTGCTTCGCCGGTGCTGCAGCGGCCGCTGGACCTGGGATTTGACATCGCCCTGCATAGTGCGACGAAATACCTCTCGGGCCATTCGGACCTGATTGCGGGTGCTGCGGCTGGCAGCCGGAAGTGGATGGAGAAGGTCCGGAACATGGTGATCTACCTGGGCGGATCGATGGACCCGGACGCAGGGTTCCTGCTGATGCGCGGGCTAAAGACACTGGAAGTGCGGGTGAGGCGGCAATGCGAGACGGCGATGGCGGTAGCCCGATTCCTGGCCCGACACCTCATGGTGGCGCGGGTGCATTACCCGGGTCTTACTTCGCATCCAGACCACGCTCTGGCTCGGAGGCAGATGCGAGGATTCGGCGCCATGCTGGCCTTTGACTTGAAGGGCGGGTTGGCGGCTGCGCGACGCTTCTGCGACCGTGTACGCGTCTTCCTGCTGGCGGCGAGCCTGGGCGGCGTGGAATCGCTCGTTGTGCTCCCCATATACACTTCGCACTATCGGATGAGCAGTGCCGAACTTGCCGGGGCGGGCGTGAGTCCAGGAACGGTGCGCGTCTCGATCGGCCTGGAGGATCCGAAAGACCTGATTGACGACTTGAAGCAAGCTCTGGGGTAGACGGAATCCACTCACCATGCCAGCCTGTCCGGCGGTACAGGTTTGCCCAAGGGAACCTGTGCATTGTGCCGGTTGACCCCCCTGGACCAAAACCATACAATCGAAGCCAGTAGCCAACCTGTTGCGCCGGGCACGGCGTCCGTAGTAGAGATACCTCCCCTTGCTTGTTCGACTGAGGTATCCGAGCCCGCGGCAAACAGGACGGTTGGACGCACAATGAAGAAGCTCGGCACAGGGATCGTAGGCGCAGCTCTCCTCCTGGCTCTAGCGGGATGCGAAGAGTCCGCGCGACGGCCTGTCCAGGTGCGACCTCCGGTAATGGCCGCCTCACGCACGGCTCCCGATGAGCCCCTCCCTCTCGACAGCCAACGATTGCACGGGGCAGCGATTTTCGTTCAACGGCCCAACGGTGTGGACCTATTGCTGAGAGCGGTCCAGACGCATTTAGAAGCGGGGAAGAAATACTACGAGACCGGCGAAGCCGATCAGGCACGACAAGAGTTTGACCAAGCGATGAATCTGCTGGTTTCCAGCGGGTTCGATCTCAATGGAGATCCGCGACTGGCCAAGGTGTTCGGCGATGTAACGACGACGATCCAAGCCCATGAGGTGGCCGCCTCCCAGGAGGCTGAGAACCAAATGGAGCCGAAGGGCGAGCCGGCACCAATCGAAGAGATTGGAGAAGTGACGGTCTCGCTGGACCCCAGGGTAAAAGAGAAGGCGGAGCGAGAACTGAAACAGATCCGGCACGACTTGCCGCTGACGGTGAATGAGCATGTTCTGACGTATCTGAATTTTTTCCAGACATCCCGCGGCCGAGCCATCGTGGAAACAGGTTTGCGGCGGGCCGGGCGGTACCGGGACATGATTTCTCGAGTCCTAAGGGAAGAGGGACTGCCGCAAGACCTCATTTATCTGGCGCAGGCCGAAAGCGCCTTCCAGCCGGCGGCGCTATCGCGTGCCGGCGCGCGGGGCATCTGGCAGTTCATGGCTTATCGTGGGAAGGAATACGGCTTGCAGCGAAGCTGGTGGATCGACGAACGACAAGACCCGGAGAAATCCACGCGGGCCGCTGCACGCCACTTGAAGGATTTGTATGAGGAGTTCGGCGACTGGTATCTGGTGATGGCGGCTTATAACTCGGGCCCGGGAAACGTGACGAAGGGGATTGAGCGGACCGGCTTTGCTGACTTTTGGGAATTGTACAAGCGAAACGTCCTGCCCAGGGAGACCCGGAACTACGTACCGATCATCCTCGCGCTGACATTAATTGCCAAAGATCCGGAGCGATATGCCGTGGAGGTGGAACCAGAAGCACCCCTGCGTTTCGACTGGGTCAAGCCCGGGCACCCGGTGGACCTGCGGCTTGTGGCGGAAACCCTGGACGTTGAACTCAACACACTGAAGCTGTACAACCCGCACCTCTTGCGGATGGTCACGCCAGTTGACCCGAACTTTGAGCTGCGGTTGCCGGAAGGGACGGGCGAACGATTTGAAACGGAGATGATGGCGATCCCGAAGGATAAATGGCTAAGCTGGCGCCGGCATCGCGTCGAGCCTGGAGAAACACTGATGGCCCTGGCACGGAAGTACGGTGTGTCCGTGCGGTCGATTACGGATGTGAATTCGCTGGAGGAGCATGAGACGCTGGCGGCCGGAGAGAAACTGATTATCCCGGCGGCCGCACGACCACAGCCGTTGCTGGGGAAGCTGGTGCGATATCGTGTGCGGCGCGGGGATACGCTGGAGAGTGTGGCCGCACAGTTTGACGTCAGCGTGGCCGAGCTGAAAAAATGGAACGGGTTGCGGGGGAAGAAGGTCTCTCGCGGCGTTACGCTGAAGGTCTATCCGGGAGGAATGCCGGCGAGCCGCGCGGCAAGGAATTCAAAACCTGCAGATCGGGGCGAGACTGGAGTGAGCCCCGGTAGATCCGAATCAAGCGGCTCCCAGCCGCTAGTACATCGCGTTCGAGAAGGAGAGACATTGTGGTCAATCGCTCGCGCCTATCAGACCACAGTCGATGCCTTGCGAGGCGCCAACCGTTTTCTGGCCAGCCGGCAGTTGCAGCCTGGGGACGAGCTGATGATCCTGCTTCCCAGATAGGCGAAGAATTGCCCCAGCCTTAAGTCGTCATCCCCTTTATTTACAGCATATTAAGTGGTTTTTGGTGGCTCAATCAGTCTGTGGTCTGAGCGAACGAGACGGTAGAATTTTGGCGAATGCAGGAGGCTTCCACCTTGACAAACTGGAGAGACTGCGATTATAAGCCCGCGATGGGCTGGACCCCTGAATGAAGTTGCCGGGAGGAGTTCGCGGCGGAGGAGATGATGGCTTACGACAAGAACGAGTTTGGTGATGACAACGAGATCTCGCGTTTCGAGGAGGAAGAAGAACGCACTGGCGAACGCGATGAGATAGTGGAAGACGAAGCCGAAGAGCTCGTGATCCCAGAGCGACCGGGCCCAGCCACACCCGCCCCTCCGCCCTCGCTTCGCCCCTCGAGACCCGCAGGGAAGAAGAAGGCCGGAGGCAAGTCGCGCCGCAAGGCTAGGGCGAAGAAAGCAAAGAAGCCGAAGAAGACCAAGAAACGGAAAGGCACGCGGAAGACCAAGCGCTCCACTAAGAGGAAGAGAGCAGGGCAGAAGGGAGCGAGGAGCCGAAAACGGCGGTAGCCAAGATTTTGCGTTTGGAGCGAAACGAACAGGCCCGGGAGGCAATCCCGGGCCTGTCTATTTTCCGCTGCGAAGATGTGCCGTCGGATGCGCTCGGATCACTGGTAGGTCAGGTCTCCAGGGCCACCTGGGCCACGCGGCCGACAATTAGATCAGCGTAGGTTTGTTCCTCCTCAAGCGGGAGAGCTTCGACGGGGTATTCGGGATTGTGCGGCCGGAGAATTAGGAGAGAGCCGCTCAGCTCGACGTATTTCACCGTACAGCCCTCCCCCTTACGGACTGCATACATGTTGCGATCGTTCTTTCGATAGGGACGAAGGCTGTTGTAATGCCGGTCCACCAGGATCGTGGATCCGGGATTAAGCCGAGGCCACATGCTCATGCCTTCTTTCTGATCGATCCGGATGAGGATAAAACGGGTCCAGGACTTACGGGGCGGAGCGGCCAGATCGGCCCGGATCCGTTCGAGGAAGCTGTGGCGGAACTTCAGGAGCTCTTTGACATCTTCGTTGACGATGACCTCTGTGCCCGCAGCAATCTGGCCCTCCACGAGAGGCACAGCGTCGTACTCCTCATCGTGACTGGGAGGAACGGCGGCGAAGCGGACCAAGTCATGCGGGTTGAGCAGATCGTAGAGGGAAAGTCCGATGGCCTTGAGCATGCGGTCGAGCGCAGAAAGTTTCAGGCCGCGTTTGCGGTTCAAGAAGTTGGAGATGTGAGCCTGAGTGAACCCGGAGCGGCGGGCGAGCTCCATGCCGGTGAGTTCGCCGGCGTCGATGCGCTTGCGGAGAGCGCGGCGCAAGGATTCCTGAAGGGAGACAAAGCTCATCGCCACAGTCTATAACAGAGAGCTAAGAAGCGCAATGGCAAAATGCCGCAGAATCAACCAGTTATAGCACTGTGAAAATGTGCTTGACATAAATTAGCGTATAGCTAATACTGAAGACAGAGGATTTCAAGATGGCAACGGGCAGTCGAGAGGCGGAACAAAAGGAAGATGTGGAGCGTCGCGGACCGGCAGGAGAGATGGGCCGCGTCAGCGCCGATGATTGGACTGAGGAGTGCGACCGGCAGGCGCGTCAACTCCAACTGGCCACGGTTGCGAGCGATGGGGCTTATGGAGAATTCCGCAGAAAACTGGCGTGTGGCGAAGTGATCTCGCGTGCCGCGGAGAAGCTGGCGGAAGCGGTCAAGTTTTCCGGAAGGATTACGGTGACATTTCATCAGGGGAAGCTGACCAAGACAGTGCTGGAGGAGTCGTACTACGGAGGATCGCGCCGCCATGTGAGATGACAGAGCACGAAGACTGGTGAGCTAAATCTACCGACAGGTCTGACGGAACCAACTCCGGAGCCCTGTGGTTTCCCCCCGAGGGGGAAACCCCAGGGCTTTTTGTTTTGGGGGCCGAGGGTGAAAAAAGACGCTGAGCGAGTGGAAGGACCAGAGCGAAACAGCGAGGAGCGCATGGAGCTCAGGTATTGCCCGAGATGCGGGGTGCTCGGCGTCTGCCCGCGGGGCACGGAGGAACCGTTTTGCCCGGTGTGTCTGCAGTTTTTGCGCTGGGTTTGCGGGGAGGTGAAAGGTGCGGCTGCCAAGCTATAAACACATGCGAACGATGGCGCTGTTGCATCGGTACTTCCGGAAGTCGCTACTGATCGGGCGTATGCCATCGTTGCTGGGGCGGGAAGTGTTCCCCGCACGAATGCAGGGCCGGTCGGCACGCGCATTCGAAGATACCGTTTTGTTCGTGTGTGACGTGGACCGGTGCCTGACAGGGCTGGAGCCGATCGATCAGCGGCTCGTAGCGTTCTGCATTCTGGAGGACCACACGGAATGGGATGCGGCGCGGCAGTTCCACTACACACAGAGCGACATCTCCCGGCGGCTCCACCATACGCTGGACCTCCTGCACGATACGTTTTGCCGGCTCGGCCTGCTGAAGCCGCTGGAAGCCGAACTGCTTGATGGGTCAGGAGCAGCCGAGGCAGAACGAGCCAAGGTCCAGCGACGTGGAGGAACACGATGAGCGACGAAGGCGAGCATGTGGAGCAGGTCCAAATGGGTCCCTCCGTTTTCCGGACAGAACTGGAGCGTGCGGTTTTCTCCGAGGTGACGG
>Ga0209002_10002305_pt1 | contig 15419 bp, 12 predicted proteins | sample Rifsed16ft2_FD_184010 | JGI IMG/M metagenome (GOLD analysis project Ga0209002, IMG submission 184010) | Soil microbial communities from Rifle, Colorado, USA - sediment 16ft 2 (version 2) | ecosystem: Environmental > Terrestrial > Deep subsurface > Rock core/Sediment | place: Rifle, Colorado...
TGGCGGGTGAGCCAGGCTCGATGGGGCAGGGGGCGGAGTGGTCTAGCCGGCAGCGCCGGCGGGGGCCAGACGCGTCGGGAGGGGGGCGAGCTTTCCCCCGCGAACGGCGGCGGCGAAGATCAGGTTGCCCGGTTGGTCGAACAGGCGAATCTCACTGACAACCAGATCGCGCCCCAGCGGATCGCTGAGGGGGATCACCACCTCGTATTCGACAAAGGGTTGGAACGACCCGGCGTGGGGAGCTGCGCCGGCGTCGGTCTCCACGTCCACCTGGCGAGGATCCGGCAGACCGAAGCGCAGCGCCTCTTCCGCCGAGGACATGAGCGAAACGGTCCACGCCCCAGGCCGGTTGAGGACGTTCGGTCCGTACCCGGGTCGGACCACGCCTTCCGACATCACGACCTCGATCACTTCGCCGGCCGCGTCCGAGGTGATCTCCAGTCGGAGGACCGCCACCATCCTGTCGTCGGGCGGCGTGGGGGCAGGCGTCAGCGCCGAAGCGGAGATGCCGTGAGGCGTCGGGGCGAACCTGCCGAGCAGCCACCAGGCCGCCAGTGCCAGCAGGAGGAGAGCGATCCCCAAACCGAAACTGCGCCTATTCCGTCCCACGTCGTCTCTTTCTAAGGCCATCCATTGGGCGCGAAGACCGATGGCGCGGTGATCGAGGCGTTGGGTAGCGCCGACAACACATGCTCGACGATGACCCAGTCGGCCGTCCCGTATTCTTGCACGGCGGCGCCGACGCAGCCCATGATGTCGCAGAGCGTATCCTCGGACCGCCACCAGGTCGGACCGCTGACGCTGACGATCGATTCGCACTGCCGCCAGGCGGCGTTGGTGGCGTCCGTCAGGCAGGCGGCCTGCGTCGAATACAGGACGGGCGGCGCCGTCCAGTAGCCGCCATCGCAGCAGTATTCGTCGGGCAGGCCGAAGACGGCGTGGCTGGCCTCGTGAACGATGGTGTTGAAGCTGGTCGGCTCGGAGGTCACCCGGCCGCCCCAGGCGCAGTCGCGCAGCGGGTTAGGGTGCAGCAGCACGATGACTTCGGCGAAGGTGGCGTCGGTCAGGTTGGGCCAGGAGACCGACGGGCAAATGCCGCTGCCGGGCTGCACATCGCCGCTCAGCGTCATGTACCAGTAGTTGACCTCGTCCGCATTCAAACTCCAGGCCTGGTTCATCTCAAAACCGGACTGGATGACCTGCTCCACTTGATCCAGGAAAGCCTGGCGGGCGGTGACGTCGTTCATGTCGCCGTAGTCATCGTCCGGGACGAGGACCACATCGATGGCTTCGTTCGGGTTTCGGGTTACGACGGCGGCGAAAACGGACGTGCCGAACGACTGCGGCGGGGGGCCGACGGGAGTGGCCGGGGTGCAGGCGGCGGCTGCGAGCAGCGTCGCCACGAATAAGGAGGGGCGCAGGGATAACGAGTTCATGTTCCGCGGTCGAATGCTAAGCTTCGGCTGGGACGATGACCGGGCACGCCAATCCCCCTCGGTCGGTCCGGTTTCGACTCGATGGTACCCCAAGGTGCGAAGTACGGCAACCCGGCTGTCCACGCGGTCCACACACCCAGTCCGACCTGTCCAAAGGATTGACCGGCGTCCCCCTGGCGGGTGGAAGCCGGGTGCTTGTGGCCGTTAAACGGCCGGCGGGTGATGACTCTCTCGGTGTTGATCAGTGCTGGCTTTTCCGGTGTCGGCCTTCTTCCTGCTGCGGACGACTCCGGGACGGGCGATCGAAGCCATCGGCGGCAACGAGGAAGCGGTGCGCCTGGCCTGCATCAAAGTTGCGCCGCGCGGGCCGGGGTGCGTCTCGCCTCCGGCTTGGGTATCGCCCAGCCCAGCCTCGGCGCCGGATTCGAGTTGGACGCCATCGCCGCCTGCGTCATCGGGGGTGCCGTTCTGGGCGACATCGGAATCGCCAATGAAGGCGTTTCCTGGCGGAGGCGGGCACGGAGCGGCCGCGGCGAGCGGGCTCAATGCCGCACCAGGTAATCTCCCCGTCCAACCCATTTGTAGGTGGTCAGCTCTCGCAGGCCCATCGGCCCGCGCGCGTGCAGCCGCTGCGTTGAGACCGCTACCTCCGCCCCCAGGCCGAATTCGCTCCCGTCGGTGAAGCGGGTGCTGGCATTCACGTAGATGGCGGCTGAGTCGACTTCGGCTACAAAGCGCCGAGCCTGATCCTCGTCGTCGGTCAGAATCCCATCGGAATGCCCGGTGCTGTGCCGGGCGATGTGAGCGACAGCCTCGTCGAGCGAGTCGACCACTTTCACGCCCAGCACCAGCGACAGCCACTCCGTGTCGAAATCGGTCGGGCCGGCCGGGGTCACGCCCGCCGGCAAGCGCGTCCCGCCCGGTGCATCGGGCGAGTCGAAGTAGGGCCGGGCAGAGGCATCCGCGCGCAGCTCCACGCCATCGGCCGTCAGGCGGGTCGTCAGCGCGGGCAGCAAGGAACCGGCGATGGCGCGGTGGAGTAGGACTGTGTCGAGGGCGTTGCACACCGTCGGACGTTGGGTCTTGGCGTTGTGGATGACTTCCAGCGAGGCGTCGAGGTCTGCCAAGGCGTCGACGTACAGGTGGCAGATGCCGATGCCGCCGGTGATGACGGGGATCGTGCTGTTCTCGCGGCAGAATTCGTGCAGGGCGTTGCCCCCGCGCGGGATGATCAGGTCAACCCACTCGCGCATCCGGAGCAGCTCGGCCACCAGCCGGCGATCGGGGTCGTTCACGCACTGCACGGCGTCGAGGGGGATCGAGGCTTCCTCCAGGGCGGCGTGGACGGAGGCCACCAGGGCCAGGTTCGACCTGCGCGACTCGCTCCCGCCGCGTAGGATGACGGCGTTGCCGGTCTTGATGGCCAGGGCGGCGACATCGATCGTAACATTCGGGCGCGATTCGTAGATGACGGCCAGCACCCCGATCGGCACGCGCTGCTTATGAAGGTGCAAGCCGCTCTCCAGCGTCACGGCGTCGAAGGTCTCGCCGATCGGATCGGGCAAAGCGGCGCAGCGCAGCACGTCGGCGGCGATGGCGTCGAGGCGCCCCGGGGTGAGCCTCAGGCGATCGCAGAACGCCGCCTCCAGCCCGACCGCCGCGGCGGCGGCGACATCCCGTTCGTTGGCGTCGAGGATCTCGGCCCTGTTTTTCCCCATCGCAGCGACCAGGCGCTGCAAGGCCAGATCCTTCGTCGCCGTAGGGAGGGCGGCCAACGGGCGGGCGGCCGCCCGGGCGCGGCGGCCGAGGTCGAGCAGACGGGGGTCCAGCGCCGGCCTTTCGGACTCGCTCACAGCAGCACCAGATGGTTGCGATGGATCACTTCGTCTCCGTAGTGGTAACCGAGGCGGGCCTCGATTTCGTCGGAGTGCCGACCGCGCAGACGCTCTAGATCGGCGGCCCGGTAGTTGACGATGCCGCGTGCCATCTCGCGCCCCGTCGCCTCGGCCACGCGCACGGTGTCGCCGCGTTCGAACTCGCCGCTCACTCCGATCACGCCGATGGGGAGCAGGCTGCCTCCCTGGCGCAGCGCCCGCGCCGCCCCGGGATCCACCACCAGACCGCCGGAACCCCCTCCGGCCAGGATGTATCGTTTCCGGCTCTCCACGGCCGACGCCACGGCACGGAAGCGGGTCCCGAGGCGCTCCCCGTCCGCAATCCGCAGCAGCACATCGTGCTCGCCGCCGTAGGCGATGCAAACCTTCGCGCCGGATCGCCGGGCGAGGTCGGCTGCCTGCAGCTTGGTGATCATCCCACCGGTGCCGAGCGCCGGGCCGGTGCCGCCAGCCGCCCGCCACACTTCCGACGGGATCTCGTCCCCCTCGACCTCGTCGATCAGCAGGGCGGCCGGGTTGGAGCGGGGGTCTCCGGTGAAGACTCCCTGCTGATCGGTGAGCAGGATCAGCAGCTCGGCGTCGACCAGATTGGCCACCATGGCCGAGAGATTGTCGTTGTCACCGACGCGGATCTCCTCGGTGGCGACCGTGTCGTTTTCATTGACCACCGGCAGGATGTCCCGCTCGAGCAAACCCGTAAGCGTGTTCCGGGCATTGAGGTAGCTGCGACGCAAGGTCAGGTCCGTTCGAGTCAACAAGACCTGGGCGACGGTGATGTTGCGGGCGGCAAACAACTCGGCGTACAGCGCCATCAGCCGCGGCTGTCCGACCGCCGCCAGCATCTGCTTAGCGGGAATGTCCTTCGGGAGAGAGGGAAAGCCCAGGGCTTCCCGTCCGGAGGCCATCGCGCCCGAGGAGACGAGCACCACCGCATGACTCGCGGCCCGCAGAGCGGCGATCTGCCGAACCAGGTCCGCCAGCCGCGGCGGCGAAAGGAGCTGGGTGCCGGCGGTGAGCGTCGAAGTGCCGAGTTTGATGACGATGCGCAACGGTTCCTCGGGACGGCCCTCCGGAGCGGTCGGTCCGGCGGGACAGGCCGATGATACCGGGAAGTTGCCCCTTGACACGCAGGCCGAGTCCTTGTATTTTACTCATTGGTAAATTAACCGGTCGGTTGAATAATGACCATGCGGGCGGACAGCCCTAGCCAGACCTTCGCCGCCCTCGCCGATCCCACCCGCCGCGCGATCCTGGCGCGCCTGGCGGCGGGGGAGGCCTCGGTCACCGAGCTGGCCGAGCCGTTCGAGATCAGCCTCCCGGCTGGTCTGATCGAGCGCCGCCGCCAGGCGCAATGGCGGCCCTGTCGGCTCGAAGCGGGACCCCTCAAGGACGTAGCCGACTGGACGCAGCAGTATCGGGAATTCTGGGAGGAGAGCTTTGATCGCCTGGAGGAGCACCTGCGTGAATTGAAGGAAAAGGAGGGAAGAGCTCGCCGGCGACCCAAGGTCTGATTCGTTGACGGCATGCGAACGGCGGTGAGTTCCGGGATCGCGGTGAGGAGGAACGCGCAGCCAAGACCATGGACCGTCTGACCGAGCTGCTGAAGACGATGGAATGAACGATCGTGAAGGCCTCCCGGCGTTCAACATCGCCGGACGTCGGGAGCATCCGGGGACTGGTCGCCTTGATGAGTCAGGCCTCCTTGCTCCGACCGGGGTGCTGCGATAGACTCGAGGTTCCCCTGGAGGAACCGATGGCCACATCTTCCCCTCAGCGCCGATGGCCCGTGATCATCCTGATAGGTTGCGGCGTAGTGGCTGCCTGCCTTTGCCTTGCCGCGGCTGCCGGCGGCGCGTACTTCTACTTCCGCGGGCGGGGAGGCTCCTCGGCCGAGCCCACGATCGAGTACATCCTGGATGCTTCCCCCAGGATGGAGAGCCCGTCCAGCGGGGGTGAGCCGCGCATCGTTGTTGCCCGCGGCGTCCTGGGCGAGATCGTCCGGACGGCCGACCCGCGTTTGACGGCCGGGCTTCGCGTCTTCGGCACCGGCGCCCTCCCGCAGGGGTGTGAGGACACCGACCTCATCGTCCCGCTGGCCGCCTCCAACCAGGGCGCGATCGAGGGCTCGTTAGGGGAGGTGGAAGCCGCGCCCGAATCGGACTCGGCCTTGGCCCAGGCGATGGTCGGGGCCATCCGCGACATGGCCTCCACCGACGGACCGCATTCGATCGTCGTTGTCACCGGCGGGGCCGACCTGTGCAACCCGGAGGCCGGCGAGTTGATCCGCCAGGAGGCGGATCGCGCCGGCATCGAGCTCAGGATGTTCGTCGTCGGCTTCGAAGTCCCGCCGGATGAGATCGAAGCCGTCAAGGGACTCGTCGAGCTGATCCCCGGCGCCACTTATACCGACGCCCCGCAGCCGGCGGCGCTGCGCACCGCCCTGGCCGGCATCCAGACCGAGGTCGACCTCATGGCGGAGGAGGCATTCGACCCAAGACCGGAGCTCGGTGCGAGCACCTCAGTTCACGCCTGCGATCATCCCTATCTGCCCCTGCGGACGGGAGCCAGCTGGAGCTATGCCACCACGGAAGGCGCGTACACATGGAGTGTGACGAGTGCCAGCGGTTCAGCGGAGGCGGCTTCGGCGACGATGGACTTCTCTGTACCGGAAGTAAACTTCACCGTCCACTGGACGTGCAGCCCGGCGGGAATCACCTCGTACGACTTCGGCACCATCAGCAGTTCCGCATACGGCGCGTTTGCTTCGGTGGAAGTCGCCAGCAGCTCCGGCTCCTGGCTTCCGGCGGCGGAAAGCATGGTGCCCGGGTTCTCGTGGAGCAATGACTACACCACGGTCATCAGCACCTCGGCCGAAGGGTTCTCGATAGAGACGACGGCGACAACCTCGGAGTCGTGGACCGTCGCCGGTATCGGGACGGTTGCCATTCCAGCCGGAACGTTCGATGCCCTGCGCATCGATGGGACGGCGACGACGACGGTGACGAGTAGCAGCTTCGGGATCGCCATACCTCCTTCAACGTGGAGCCAGAGCTTTTGGCTCGTCGAAGGGGTGGGGATTGTCCGCTACTCCACCAGCGGAGAGGGGTACACCTCGAGCGCAGAGCTGACGAGTTACTCCATCCCTTGACCAGGGCGTGAGGGAGTCCGGCCTACCGGCGGAGGTTGGCCGCTACGGTCGGCTGACTTCGAGCTGGTCGAAGGCGATCGTTAGGTTGCCGGTTTCCAGCAATCCGGCCATCAAGGCTAAGGACCCAGCCGTGGGCAAGGGATCCGACGCGGCGGCGACCTCCACCCCATCGACGGCGAATCGGACGTCGGGACCGGCGCAGGTGAGCCGGAGGGCGCGCGCCGCTCCGGCATCTTCGACGGATTGCGGAATCGCAGTCCAATCCAGCCACCGCATGTCGACCCCGGCGCTCTTCCTCCACACGGAGACCATGCCGTCGCTGCGCAGCGCGCCGGCGACGTAGTTGTCATCGTCCTGCCAGCGGCAGACGATCCCCATCTCGCTGCCCGCCGGGCCCTCGATCAATCGCGCCTCGACTTCGATCGTCAGGTCCTGTTCCATCAGTCCGCGGTACGGTGAGAACCACTCGATCCCGGGCGTGAGGATATCGATCTGGAGCGTGCCGTCGGCATAGCCGACGCGACCGTCCTCGTCTTGTTCGACGCCGAAGCCGCTGGCCGGATCGGAGAAGTCGTCGCTGAAAGGGAGAGACCGGAGCGCAACTTCAACCGTCGGCGCCGCCGTGTCGGCGGGCAGGACCGCCTGGGTGGGCGGCGCCGTCGATGTAGACGAGGCGAAGTAAACGGCGAGGCCGCCGCCGAACACGCCAGCAAGCCCCAAGCACGCCGCGCCAGCCAGGACGACCAGGCCGATCACGAGGCCGAGCGAAGCCGGGCGCCGCGACTTCGCGGCAGGGAGGGGGGCCAGCGTCACCTGATCTCCCGGCGCGGAGACCGGCGCGGAGCGAAGACTGCCGGCAAAGGCTCCGGCGGAGGGCGGGCGGGCCTTGGGGTCCTTGGCCATCCCCGCGGCAATGGCCGCATCCAGACCGACCGGCACAGACGGAGAGACGGCGCGGGCCGATGGGACCGGATCGTGCATATGGCGGACCATCATGCCCAGGGCGGTCTCGGCCTCGTAGGGCTTTTGCCCGGTGACCATCTCGAACGCCGTGACGGCCAGCGAGTAGACGTCCGAGCGGGCGTCCGCCGCCTCGCCGCGCGCTTGCTCGGGCGAGGCGTAGGCCGCGCTCCCGCTGTGGGCGGCAGAGGCCAAGTCGACGGCCGTGGCGGCAATGCCGAAGTCGCCCAGGTAGACATGACCGGCTTCGTCGAGGAGTAGATTGCTGGGCTTGACGTCCCGATGGGTGATGCCCCGTCGGTGGGCGGCGTCGAGGGCGTCGGCCACGTCGGTGATCCAGCGCATGGCCGTCGCGGGATCGACCGGGCCGGACTTCAACCGGTCGGCCATCGTTCCGCCGCTGAGGAAGCGGACGACCAGGTACGGGGTGCCGGCCTGCTCGCCATAGTCGTAAAGCGGGACGATGTGCGGATGTTCGAGTTGGGCCAGAGTCGAGGCTTCGCGGCGGAAGGTTGCCAGGCTTGCCGGATCGACCCTGCCGGCGGTCAGCAGCTTGATGGCGACCATCCGGCGCGTGGCTAACTGCTCCGCACGGTAGACGCGGCCCATGCCTCCGCGGCCGGCCAGGCCCTGGACGGCATATCCCGGAAAATCGAGAGGTGCGGTCTCGGTCATCGGCTTGAGTCAGGCTGTCGACCGGAACGCCGCGCGCGCTTCCCGTTGGACACGCCGTACCGATCAGGCTGGCGGCCAGGACCCGCCTCGCAGGAAATGCGGCCGGGCGCCTGACATCGCGAAGTCCTTCGCCAGGTCGACCTCACTCGATGGAGACTCGGCTGACACTGTCGCCGGTCTGGTTGGCGGTCCACAGGGCCCGGCAGTCCGGCCCGCACGAGGCGGTCAGCAGCGCCACCGGATAACCGTCGATGGCGATCGTATCGACGATCTCAGCCGTGACCGGATCGATGCGGTAGACCTCCCCGGCCCCCGGCGCGGCGGCCCACAGCTGGTCACCGTCGAAAAACAATGCGGCCGGGGACGAGCCGAGATCGATCCGGCGAGGCGCGGTCGGATTCTCCGGGTCGAGCTGGATCACCTCTCCGGTATCGCCCAGCCCGATCCACAGGTCGGAGCCGTCGAGCGCCATGGAGATCGGCTCACTGTCGAGCGCGATCGACTCCTGGACTTGCGCGCCGTCGGGGTCGATACGAACCAGGGAGCGGCCCTCCTGGTCGATGACCCACAGCGACGTCCCATCGAAGGCGATCGCGGCCGGCGCCAGACCGACGTCGATGTCGGCCAAGATCCGACCGTCGCGGGCGATCTGGGTCACGGACCCGTCGATGGCGTTGGCGCTCCACAATGACTGGCCATCCCAGGCTAACGCCGACGGGACGTGCGGGAGAAGATGGCGAGCGCCTACCTCGCCCGATCCCGGGTTGACGGCCGAGACCGTTTGCTCCAAGGAACTGGCCACCCACAGAGTCTCGCCGTCGAAGGCCAGCGCCACCGGAAGGTCGTCCACGTCAAATGTGCCGAGGTTCTCCCCGCATCCTTCCCCCGATGTTCCGCAGCCGGAGACGGAGAGTTTCGTCAGACTGTTGCCGAAGAAGTTGGCCACCCAGAGTGAGTCGCCGTCGAAGAGGAGGGCGCGCGGCTCGTCCCCCACGGGAAAGGTCGTAACCGTGTCTCCCCGGAGGCTGGTGGCGCCGAAATACAGGACGACCGCCGCGATTCCCCCGAAGACGAGCAGCGCGACGGCTCCGGCGGCCACGATCGCCGGAAGCCGCCAGGCCGGAGCCCTGCGGCGAGGCGCAGGAACCGCGCGGGAACCGGAGACGGCGGAGCCGCTGACGGCAGCCTGAGACGCGCGGCTGGCGCTGGGCGAGGCGGGGATGGCGGCGCCTCCGGACAGGCCGGCGTGCAGCGAGGCCATCAGATCTGTCGCCCGATCCGGCCGCGCGAGCGGATCCTTCGCCAGGCCGTCCGCCAGGACGCTCTCGACCGCCGGAGGCAGATCGGGCGCGAAGCGGCGAATAGGAGCCGGCTCTTCGCTCAGATGGGCCGTGATGAAACCCCAGGCTGTATCGGACTCGAAGGGTAGGCGGCCCGACAGCACGCGGTAGACCAGGACGGCGAAGGCGTAGATGTCGCTTTGCCGGGTGAGCTTCTCGCCCCGCGCTTGCTCGGGGGACATGTACGCCGGAGACCCGAGCGTGCTGCCGGTTGCCGTCAGGTCCTGGGTCCCGCTGATCGACTTGGCCAGCCCGAAATCGGCCAGGTAGGCGTTCCCGGCGTCGTCGACCAGGACGTTTCCGGGCTTGAGATCGCGGTGGATGATGCCGCGGTCGTGGGCGAAATCGAGCGCCAGCGCCACCTGGTCGAGCAGGCGCAGGCCCTCACTGCGCGTCCACTCTCCACTCTGCAGCCGATCCTGCAGCGAGCCGCCCGTCATGTAGCGCATGACGATGTAGGGGTTGCCGTCGATTTCGCCGTAGTCGTAGACGGGAAGGATGTGCGGATGCTCCAGCCGTGTGATCATGTCGAGCTCGCGGCGGAAGCGATCGAGCGCATCTGTATACTCGGCGAAGGCGGAATGGGCGCGGTCTACAAGGCCGACCAACCGTCGATTCCCCGGGCCGTCGTCATCAAGGTCTTGGGGTCGGGCTTCGCCGATTTTCTGAACGATCCGGTATTGACCGATCGTCTGGCCGGGAGTCAGGTCCATAGGAGGTAGCCCCTGCGACGGCCGGGAAGTATAGCCCAGGGGCCTGGACACCGGGGCGCTGCTGATCTTCGCCGTTGTCCTGGACGTGCTCAACGAGAGGCGCAAGACCCGCCAGCCGTAGGGCCGCCGTGGAGTCGGTCCCCCCTTCTTTCCGGAGACCCTTCCACGCCCTCCAACGCCAGGGAACCCACCTATGTGAGTTCGCCTCGCGCGGTTACGTTTCGGGCGGTATGTTCTGATTGACGTGAAAGAGGTTGCCCGGATCGTAGCGTCGTTTGACCGCAACCAGACGATCCCATGCGGGACTCGGGTAGGCTCGGCGCACCATAGCCTGCCCTTCATCGCCGAGGAAGTTGACGTAGCGCCCGGCATCGCCCTGGCGCAACGCCGCCTCGAAGCCGATGACCCACGCCTCGCGGCCGGGGCGGTCGTCGGCGCCTTCGTAGAACGCCGCCAGGTTGACCATGATCCGGCTGGCGCGATGCGCGAACGCGGTCGCCTCGGCCGGGACGCGGGCCATCGCGCCGCCCAGGACGCGCAGTTGGGCCACCCGCACCGCCGCATCCGACGATTCGAGCCGGGCAACGATCTCCTGGGCGACGCCCAGGTCGATCCTGTCGAGGAACATTGTGCGCGCCACTGCCGTCGGGTGATAGTCTTCCGGTTCCGGCATGTAGATCTCCGGATAGGGGATCGGCCGGACCATGTCCGCCAGCGGTGGTCCGAGCTTGCGGAACGGCGCCAGGACGCTGTCGCCGGCTTCGACCGGTCCGGCGTAGGCCATGATGGCGAACACGATCAAGCGGCCGTGGAGCTCCTGCGGCAGGAAGGGCATCGGCGGCGCCGGCATGACGTTGGCGATGGTCGATAGCTCATCCGGCGCGTCTTCGGCCTCGGCGATGAACGAGGCGACCACTTCGGGTGTGGCCGGCAGCACCAGGAAGCCTCCCACGAAAGAGTCGACCAGGTGCAGGCGGAAGCGGAAACGGGTAACGACTCCGAAGTTGCCGCCGCCGCCGCGGATCGCCCAGAATAGATCGGGGTGGGTTTGGCTGTCGGCCCGGACGAGCCGGCCGTCCGCCGTCACGACGTCGGTCGCCAGCAAGTCGTCGATCGTCAGGCCGTGCTTGCGGACGAGGTAGCCGACGCCGCCGCCGAGCGTAAGTCCGCCGATGCCCACGGAACCGGTGTCGCCGAAGCCTGTCGCCAGGTCATAGGCTCCGGCAGCCTTGGTGTACTCGCCGGCGGTCAGCCCCGCCTCGGCCCAAGCCGTGCGGTGTTCGGGATCGATGTCGACGGCGCGCATGTTCTGGAGGTCGAGCACGATGCCGCCGTCGGAGAGACTGTGGCCGGCGAAGCTATGCCCGCCGCCGCGCACGGCGAGCTCCACCTCCTGGTCGCGGGCCCAGGTGACGACGCGGCGGACATCGTCGCTGTTCTCAACCTGGGCGATGGCGCCCGGGCGACGGTGGATGCCCCCGTAGAAGACCGTACGCGCCCGATCGTAGTCGGCGTCCGCCGGGGTGAGGAGGCGGCCCTCGAGAGTGCCTCGCAGATGGGAGAGGGTCGTCCCGTCAAGCGGCACTCTTGTCGGCTCCTGCGGGCGGCACGCGCGACGTGTTCACCCCCTTCAGTGGGGAGAATTCTAACATTTCTTGTCCGATTTCCCTTCGGTTCCTACGGCACAAGTCGTGCCATCCGACTTGCCCGCGATGGAACGCCGGCGACGAGTGCGACCCGTCCCGAAGATGGTCGTGTCCGCTGGGGGGAGCGGCCGGACGCCCGGATGGTGGTACAAATGCCCCGGACCCGTGACGATTGGAGTTGGCGGCAGCCGTGAGGCAGCGCAGATTCGGTCGAACTGGATGGGACGTCGGTGAGATCGGCTACGGCATGTGGGGCATGGGAGGCTGGACGGGTTCGGATGACGCCGAGTCGATGGCCGGTCTCCATCGGGCGGTCGAGCTCGGGTGCACCTTCTTCGACACTGCCTGGGCGTACGGCGAAGGCCATTCCGAGCGCCTGCTCGGGAAACTCGTTCGGGAGCATCCCGAGAGGCGGCTGTACGTCGCCACGAAGATCCCGCCCAAGAACAAGAAGTGGCCGGCCCGGCCGCAGGATCGCCTGGATGACGTCTTTCCACCCGATCACATCCGTCGCTTCACGGAAAGCAGTCTTAAGAACCTCGGCCTGGCGCAGATCGATCTGATCCAGTTCCACGTCTGGGACGACGGTTGGGAAAAGGACGAGGGCTGGCAGCGGGCGATCGGTGATCTGAAGCGCGAGGGTCTCGTCCAGGCCGTCGGTCTCAGCTTGAACCGCTGGGAGCCTGAGAACGGGATCCGGACGCTGCGTACGGGTCTGGTCGATGCCGTCCAGGTGATCTACAACATCTTCGACCAGGCGCCGGAGGACAGGTTGTTCCCGGCATGCCGCGAGTTGGACGTGGCCGTGACCGCCCGTGTCCCCTTCGATGAGGGGACCCTCACCGGCCTGCTGACCGAGGACTCGCGCTGGCCGGAAGGGGATTGGCGCAACATCTACTTCAGCGCGGCCAATCTGAAGGCGTCCGTCGAACGGGCCGAGGCCCTTCGGCCGCTGATCCCGCCAGGCATGACGATGCCGGAGCTGGCGCTGCGATTCATCCTGTGCCATCCGGAGGTCAGCACGGTGATCCCCGGCATGCGCAAGATACGGCATGTCGAGGCAAACCTCGCCGCCAGCGACAAGGGGGGCCTGGACGTCGATCTCATCCAGCGCCTACGTGCTCATCGGTGGGATCGACTTCCGGCGGCCTGGTCTGACTGATCTCTCGATCTTCGCCGGTCGGGGAGAGACGCCGCCGGAAAGGCAGAGCGCCGGCCGCTGCGACATTGTCCCTGTCTCGATACCTCCTCGGACCTCTTCGCACTTCCATAATCTGCTCGGCTCTCTTGTGGATGAGGCACCCCTCGCGCGGCGTGGCGAGATGTCATCCTTCGGTCACCCCCTGGGGGGCTGTCGACACGGAGCACATCGAAGTATGATCTTGGAGCGAGATTGTCGGAGATTCAACAAGGTGCGCAGGGCAGGCCCGACGGAAGGGCTGACCGTGCGCCGACGACGAAACACGGGAGGCCGATGGTGAGAAAGGTCGTTTCGGGACTGTTCATTTCGCTGGACGGAGTGGTGGAATCGCCGGATAAGTGGCAATTCGATCTCTTCGACGCCGATATGCTGGCGGCCGTGGAGTCGCTCATCGCCGAGGAGGACACCGTGTTGCTGGGGAGGGTGACCTATCAGGAGTGGGCCGGCTTCTGGCCCACATCCCAGGATGAACCGTACGCCAGCCACATCAACAACACCCCGAAATACGTGGCCTCCAGGACGCTGAAGGAGGTGGCGTGGATGAACTCGACTCTGATCGAGGGGCCTCTCAGCGACCAGGTCAGGAGCCTGAAGCAGCAAACAGGCAGAAACATCGGCGTCTCGGGTAGCCCCTCGGTGGTTCGGTCCCTGCTTGAGGAAGGCCTCCTGGATGAGCTCACGCTGATGGTCCATCCGGTCGTCGTGGGAGGCGGGAAGCGCCTGTTCATGGATGGGATGGGGCTGAAAAGGCTCAATCTCGTCCAATCCAAGATGAGCCAGTCGGGAGTCGCCATCCTGACTTACCACCCGCACGCGTAGGAGATTCGCACGGCGCGGGGGATTCGAACAGCCGGGGAAGGGAGGTCCTCTCCCTGCTCGAGATGGGACCCAAGGCGCCGGCTCACATCCTCGGCGCACTCGCCGGAAGGTCTCTCGTCCTCCGACTCGTTGTCGAAGGGGGTAGTCCCCAGGCGGAATCGAGAGGTCGCAAGACGGGGGCGTGCAGAACCATCCGCAGACGGACGGTCCTGAATGAAGAACTTCCACCTGATCCTGGCCAACTCGCTGGCCGCCTCGGTGATCAACAACTTCGTATGGTTCGCGGTCACCTTCTGGGTCTTCCTCCAGACCCGGTCGGTCATCGCCACTTCCGTCATGGCCGGGATCTTCACGATCACCATCGCCCTGTCAGGGTTCTTTCTGGGATCCCTGGTCGACCGGTACCGCAAGAAGACGACGATGCTGCTTTCCAGCCTGACCTCGCTGGTCCTCTTCGCCTTGGCGGCAGCGGTCCATCTCGCCGCCCCGCCGGCCTCTTTCACCGACCCGTCCAATGTCTATCTGTGGGTGTTCATCGTGCTGACCCTCGTCGGGGCGATGGCGGGAAACCTGCGTGGCATCGCGCTGTCCACCCTGGTGACGATCGTGGTCCCGGAGGGGAGTCGCGACCGCGCCAACGGCCTTGTGGGGACAACCAACGGAGTGGCGTTCATGGCGGCCTCGATCTTCAGCGGCCTAGCCGTCGGATACCTGGGAGTGCCCTGGATGCTGGGGATCGCCATAGGCCTGACGGTGCTGGTCATCGGGCACCTGGCAACCCTCGCGATCCCCGACCTTCCCGCCGGGGGGATGATAGAGCGCGAAGCGCCCGGCGCTCCCGGCCAGGGAGTGGATCTGCGGGGCACAGTGCGAGCGATTCGACTCGTGCCCGGTCTCTTCGGCCTGATCTTCTTCCACACCTTCAACAACTTCCTGGGGGGAATCTTCATGGCGCTGATGGACGCCTACGGTTTGCTGCTCGTCTCCGTGCAAGCGTGGGGAGCCCTGTGGGGCTTCCTGAGCCTGGGCTTCATCGTGGGTGGAATGGTCGTCGCCACGCGCGGGTTGGGCAAGAATCCGCTGCGGATGCTCCTCCTGGCCAACACCGCCATGTGGTCGATCTGCATCCTGTTCCCGCTGCAAGCCTCGATCGTGCCGCTGACGGTTGGGATGTTCGTATGGCTTTGCCTGATTCCGGTGGTGGAAGCCGCGGAACAGACCGTGCTCCAGAAGGTCGTCGAGCCGGAGCGGCAGGGCCGCGTCTTCGGATTCGCCCAATCCGTCGAACAGGCCGCTACGCCCATCACGGCGCTCCTCGTCGGGCCGATCGCTCAGCTGATCTTCATCCCGTATATGACTACGGGCGCCGGGGTCGAGACGCTGGGTCCATGGTTCGGAATCGGTGTCGATCGAGGCATTGCTCTCCTGTTCATCCTGGCGGGATGGATCGGCCTCATCGTCACGCTGCTGGCGATGCGATCGGATTCGTATCGGGTGCTCTCGGCCGACTACCAGAACGGGGACATCGCCCCCGAGGGTCGGGTCGAGGGAGCCTTCGGCTCCGGATGATCCAATTCGGGCCCGCC
>Ga0209002_10002307_pt1 | contig 15416 bp, 11 predicted proteins | sample Rifsed16ft2_FD_184010 | JGI IMG/M metagenome (GOLD analysis project Ga0209002, IMG submission 184010) | Soil microbial communities from Rifle, Colorado, USA - sediment 16ft 2 (version 2) | ecosystem: Environmental > Terrestrial > Deep subsurface > Rock core/Sediment | place: Rifle, Colorado...
CAGGAAGAGCGCGCAGGCAAGCGCGCCGTCGACCCGCGCCGAGGCCGCCCCGTCGATGGCGAGGCTAAGCTCCAGGTCCGTCCACCTCCCAAGCACGCTGTGCGCTTCGCCGAGCGTGATCGAGAGGCTCCGGCGCGCGTAGTCGGGGACGACGTCGATGGGCTCGCCGGCGAGCTTGCCGCCTCCCGCGCCGTAGGGGGCCATCGCGATGTCGGAAATCGCGCCCCGGCGGTCAATCTGCACGCGCCCCCGCCTCCAGTCGGCTGACGCGAACCAGGCGTACGTCGCCTCCCCCGGGCTCCTGTGCGCGGCCGAGTAGAGCCGGAGGTCGCCCCTCGGTCCAAACGAAGGCGGCGACACCCATCCGCGGCGCAAGACTTGCTGGAAGTCCGGGTCCTCCATTGAGGGGACGGCGCGCAGGGGGCGACCCGCCTCATCGATGTTGAGGGCCGCCCCGTCGAGGCTCACGCGCAACAGGGGCACGGCGCAAACCCTCCGGCGGTCACTCGTGAGTGTTGGCCCACTGGATTTCCTGCCAACCGTGCGGCTGGGGGGGCCACCCTTGGGTCATGTAGCGGACGAAGTCCTCCTTGGTCTTCTGGGTCAGGGCCTCGTTGGCCAGCCGCTGCGCGCCCAGCGTGGTCGTCCGGTCGGGCGGGAGGTCATGGTGGGAGCCGAAGTGGCAGGGGAACACACGGACGCGGTCCTCGAGCCGAAGGAGCTTGTCGAAAACGGAGTGGTAAAGCTCCGACGGGCCCTCCGGGTAGAAGTCCGCCCGCCCGACGGTCCCGACAAGGAGCGTGTCGCCGACGAGGGCCGCGTCCCCGGCAAGGAACGTCATGGCGTCGGGGGTGTGCCCCGGGGTCTCGATTGCCCGGACTTCGAGGTCGCCGACGCGCAGCGGCGTGGAGCCGGTGATCCCGAGGTGGTCGAAGGTGGCGCCCGCTTTGGCGGGCATCGCAAGCGGGACCTTGAGCTGGCGCGCGAGCGGCCGGGCTGAGGAGATGTGGTCCGCGTGTGTGTGAGTTTCCCAGACCCCCGTGACGCGCAGGGCGTGCGCTTGGGCGGCCTCGTCGTAGAGGAACGGGTCCTGCGTCGGGTCGACGACCACGCAGGCACCCGCGCCCTCGTCGGCGAGGAGGTAGGTGAGGCACCCCGTCGATTCGCGGGCAAGCTGGATGACCTTCACGAGCACGCCCCCGCGCTTGCGCCCGGAGCCTTCCCCGGGGTTGATGAGGGTTTTCCCCGCAGGCCGAGGGGGGGTCAGGGTTTCCGGGCCCGCACGACGACGGACTCCGCCCCGAAGCTCTTTGTCAGGCGCCGGGTATTCTCGTTGCCGCTCTGGCCGAAATAGTCGAGCCGCTGCAGGACCTGGACGTCCTCGAACCCCGCGCCCCGGATCGCCCCAAGGTACTCGCCCTCGACGGCCGCGCCGCCGATGCAGTCGGCCCACAGCTGAGGGGACAGGCCGCAGGCCTTGGCGACGTCCTCGCGGGTGACGATGTCGGCAAGCTGGAGGACGCCGCCCTGCTTCAGAACCCGGAAGATCTCGCGGAAAGCCTTGGCCTTGTCGGGCACGAGGTTGAGGACTCCGTTGCTCGTGGCCACGTCGACCGTGCCGTCGGGAAGCGGGATCGCCTCGACGCTTGCCTCCTCGATGCGGACGTTCTTGACGCCCATCGCCGCGATCGCCTCGCGCGCCTTGGCGATCTGTGCGGGGGTGATGTCGAGCCCGACCACATCCCCCGACGCGCCCACCTTGAGCCTTGCGAAGAGCACGTCCGTCCCGGATCCCGACCCGATGTCGAGGACGCGCAGGCCCTTCTTGAGCGCCCCCGCCTGGTGCGGGTATCCGACCCCGGCGAAGGACTCGGTGGCTGCCTTCGGGAGGCGGTCAACATCCCTCTGGGGGTAGCCCACAAAGAGGAGCGCCTTGCGGCCGAGCGGGAAGTGGTACGCCTTTTGCGGTTGCGTCGCGACTTCCGTGTAGAGCTCCTGAACGGCCTTGCGGATGAGCTCGCCGACCCCGCCGGCCGCCGAGGGGTCGACCTGCTCCATCACGTGGGAGAGCTGGACCTCGCTGATCGAAAGGGTCCCACGCGGCGACTTCTGGTAGCGGAAGAAGGTCGCGAACGGGTACACCGTCGGGACGAAGTGCCCGGCCTGCGAGAGCGCGGCAAGGCGACGCTCCGCGTCTTCGACGGATGTGCGGAAGACCTCGGAAACTTCGCGGGCGCTAATGCTGCCAGGGTGGCGCGAGGCGTACTCGAGGATGTCGACCGGCGTGCGGCGGTGGAGACGTCCCCCCGTGAGCCGTTCGATGGCCTCCTCGTAGGGCTTGGCGTCGAACACTTCCTCAATGACCTCGCTCGGGCCCTGCCCCGCCGAGATCCGCGACCACAGGAAGCTCGCGCCCGCAGATTCCATGGCGGCCCGGTCGGCGGCAAACGCCTTCGCGACCGCCTCCGAGTTCATGTCGCGCAGGAGTTGGGCGCCGTCGAGCCCGACCTCTGCCGCGGCCCGCTCGATCACCGAATCCTTCGAGACGTTGAGCCCCTGGAGGCAGGAGGCCTCCAGGAGGCGGCGCAAGAGGGCGTCGGCCTTCTCGTGCGAGCGGGAGAGGGCCGCGAGGTAGGCACGGCAGGCCGGGTACGTCGACTTGACGCCCGCGGTCCCCATGTAGTCGTTGAAGATCGGCACCCGCGTGAGCGTCATGCAGTCCGCGACCCACGAGGGGAGCGTCGCGTCATCGTGGCCGTACTTTGCAAGCCAAGGCGCCCGGTCATCGAAGATGCCGCCCATCCGCGTGTGCACCGAAAGCTGGTCACCGTAGACCTCCCGGAGCCGACGAAGCACGGGCTCGAACCCCCAGCTCCACCAGCACCAGGGGTCCGAGAAGTGCTCAAGGGTGACCTCGCTGGCCAGGGCTGCGCCCCGGCCGGCCTCGCCCTGCAACTCCAACCCCGGCCCCCCGCTTTGGCCCGCGCCTTTTCCGAGGCTTGCACCCGGGAACGGCGACAGGGAGGCGTGGCAAGGGCCGAGAGGAAATAGACTTGTCTGCCCGGGTCCGCGCCCGCATTAGGCCCGCCCCCAATCTCAAGGCTCGCCCGCTCAAGCGGCGAGGAGCCATGCGAGGTACACGAGGTATCCCCCCAGCAAGGCCGCGCCCTCAGGGCGCGTGATCCGGCCGCCGGAGCGCGAAAAGGCGAGGAGCGCCGCCGTGAACCCCAGCATCACGGTGAAGTCGACGAGCGAGGACGGGTGGACGGCGAGCGGGAAGATGGCTGCGCTTGCGCCGAGGATCCCGAGGATGTTGAAGATGTTGCTGCCGACGACGTTTCCAAGCGCGATGTCCGCCTGCTTCTTGCCCGCCGCCACCACCGTGGTTGCAAGCTCGGGGAGCGACGTGCCGGCCGCAACGATCGTAAGGCCGACCACGCGGGGCGTGACGCCCATGCCCTCGGCAAGCTCGACCGCGCCGGTCACAAGCGCCTGAGCCCCGACGACGAGGAACAGGAGGCCCACGAGGATGCCCCCTAAGACAAGGCTGGGGGGAGCCCCAGGGACCCCCCTCTCGAGGGCCTCCGGGGGCAGGGCCACTTCCATCCGGCCCGTGGCGCCGCTTTTGTACGAGGCGGCGAGGAACACCGCCAGCGTGAGGAGCATGGCCGCCCCCTCGACCGCCGAGAGCGTGCCGTCGAGCGCGGCGAAGAGAAACACGAACGCGGAGGCAAAGAGGGCGAGGCCGTGGGGCGCGATCTGCTCGCGCGCGACCGCGAGGGGCGCAAGCAGGGCGCCCGCGGCGAGCACGACGCCGATGTTGAAGAGGTTGCTTCCAAGGGCGTTTCCCACCGCCACCTCCGCCTGCCCGGCGGCGGCCGACAGGAGGCTCACGACGAGCTCGGGGGTCGAGGTGCCGAAGGCGACGACCGTGAGGCCGACAAGGAGCGCCGACACGCCCGCGCGCCTGCCGAGCTCGGCCGCATTGTCAACGAGCCAGGCGGCGCCAAGGTAAAGGAGGGGGACGCTGGCGGCGATGAGGAGGACCGAAGTCAGTGCCATCTCGAAGCGCCCCGCCCATGGTGAGCGCGGGGGACGCCCGGGGCGCAGAAGTAGCTTGCGCGGCGTTTAGCCCGCGCGCGCCTGCCGGGGGCTCAGGTCACGGCCATGTCCTGGACGGCCCGCGCGAGGATCCGCACGGGGATCTCCATCCGCTGGCAAACGGCGACGATCCCGTAGGAGTCCGGGGGGATGTTGTACTTGGCAAGCACCCTGCGGACTTTCGCGTCGATCGGGAACGCATCGAGCAGCAGGATGTCGCGAAGGTACGAGTCGATGACCTTCGAGGACGACGTCCCGAAGACGTCCTGGAGCGCGGCCCGCGCGACACCGGGGCCGGCCTCCTTGAGCTTCCCCGCAAACTCGTCCATCGAGAGCCCCGAGTTCCCGAGGTGGAGGATCATCCCGCGCAGGAACTTTCCCTGCCAACCCTTGCGCAAGGGGTAGCAGCCCACGAGCTTCTCGCGCTGGTCGCTCGTGAGCTTGTGGAGGGGCGCGCCCATCTCGCCGTAGGCGGACTTCACCTTGTCCCACACGCTGCGGCGGCGGGAGGCCGGGTGGGGGCCCCAGGTCAGGATCGCGAGGAAGCCGAGGTCCGCGGTGAGCGAGCCATATTCGGCCTCGAGCCAATTGTCCGCGTACTTGTCCTCCGCGTCCTCAGGCACGCTGCGCCACATCTGCGAGATCTTCTCCTCGAGCGGAAACCCGCTGAACTCCCCCACGGTTCTCTCCCCCCCTCATGCAAGTCCTATGCGCTTCTCAAGCTTGACGGCGCAAAGCTCCCGGTCTTCCTGGATCTCCGCGCGCTCCGGGTTCAGGCCGAGGGCCTCGTCGTAGGCGCGCAGCGCGTCGGCAAACCGCGCCATGAGTTCAAGGGCTTTGCCCCGGTTGTAGTGGCCGACCCAGTCCTCGGGCCTCAGCTTGATGGCCTTGTTGAAGCAGAAGAGGGCGTTCTCGACCTCGTTGAGGCGCAGGTGCGCGGCGCCCTTGTTGTTCCACGCCTGGCCGTAGCGCGGGCGGTTCTTGAGCGCGATGTCAAAGCAGCGCAGCGCGTGCCTCGCGTCGCCGGCCTGCAGGAGCGAGAGGCCCTTCTGGTACCAGGCCTCGGGCGCCTGGGGGCGCGAGACAGTCGCCCGCGTGAAGTAGCGCTCGGCTTCGACCGGGTCGCCGATCCGCAGGAGCGCGATGCCGCGGTTGTAGAGGACGTCGAAGTCGCGGGGCTCGACATCGTAGGCGCGCGAGAGCGCGGCAAGGGCCTCCTCGGGCTTGCCCTCCTCGAGCAGCGCGACGCCCATCTTGAGCCAAGCGCCCCCCGCCCTCTCGTCGAGGCCCGTAGCCTTCGCGAAGCCTTCGAGCGCCTTGGGGCGCGTGCCGAGTTCGTGGAGGATGCCCGCAAGCTCCTCCCAGCCGCGCGCGTCCTCGCGGTCGCGCAGCAGCGCCTTGTACATGCAGCGCGCGCCCTCGTGGTGCTCGCCAAGCGCGGCGAGCGCCCGGCCCTTGCCCACCCACGCGTCGCTGTACCCCGGCTTGAGCTGGAGCGCCGTCTCGAAGGCCGCCGAGGCGTCCTCGTGGCGGTCGATGGAAAGGAGGGCGTCGCCCTTCACGCGCCACGCGCGCTCGGACTTTGCGTCGGCTTCGATCGCGCGCTCGGCGAACTCGAGGGCGTCGTCGACCTTGCCGTCGTCAAGCTCGAGTTCGCCGCGCTCCTCGAGAGCGACCGCGTCCTGCGCGGCGACCTTGAGGGCGGCCTCGTAGGCCACGCGCGCGTCCGCGGGCCGGTCGAGCGCGCGCAGGATCCGGCCCCGCTCGAGGTGGTAGGCCTCGACCGTCTCGTCGAGCGCGACCGCGCGGTCGAAGGCCTTCAAGGCGGCCTCCTCCCGCTTCATGGCGCGCAGGACCGAGCCCCGGAGCGCCCAGCCCTGCGCGTGGCCCTCTTCGAGGCGCAGCGCCCGGTCCACGGCGGCAAGCGCCTCGTCGAAGGCGCGCGTCTTGAGGAGCGACTCGGCCTTGAAGCGCCAGGTCTCCGGGTGGTCGGGGTCGAGCCGCAGGGACTGGTTGTAGGCGTTCACGGCCTCCTTCTGGATGCCCATGTGGAAGAGCGACCGCCCCTTGTTTCGCCACGAGGACGCCGAATCGGGGTTCAGCGCGATGGCCTTGTCGAAGGCCGTGAACGCGTCCTCGAAGCGCGCGAGCTTCTGGAGCACGAAGCCGAGCATCGTGTAGCCAGGCTCCGAGGCGGGCTCGATCTCGAGGAGCCGCGCGAGCGCGGCAACGGCCTCCCCGTTTCGCCCCGCGTCCTTGAGTAGGCGGCCCTTGAGCGCGTGGCCCTCCGGCGCGTCGGGCGCCATCTCGATCGCGCGCTCGACGGCTGTGAGGGCCTCGTCGAGCTTCTCCTCGTCGGCGAGGATCTCCGCCCGCTCGCGCCAGGCCTGGTGGTACCCGTCTTTGAGAGCCGCCGCCTTGTCGACGGAGGCAAGCGCCTGCGCGTACCGCTTCATGATGTGGAGGGCGCGCCCGCGCTGGTACCACATCGTCTCGTCGTCGGGGTTCTGCTCGACGGCCATCTCGAGCAGGTCGAGGGCTTCCTCAATGCGCCCGAGCTTCGTGAGCAGCGCGAGCTTGCGCTTCCAGGCGAGCTCGAAGCGCGGGTCGTTTTTCAGCGCCTCATCGTACTTCTTCACCGCCGCGTCGTCCTCGTCGAGGTTCTCAAGCGAAAGCCCGAGGTCGCACCAGAGGCCCGCGTTTTTCGGGTCGATCGTAATCGCGTGCTCGAAGGCCTTTTCGGCCTCCTCGAACCGCTTGAGCGCCTGGAGGACCTGGCCCTTGGCCTGGAGCGCGCCCACGTCCTTCGGCTTGAAGCGCAGGAGCTGCTCGAAGGCCCGTAGCGCGTCCTTGAAGCGCCCGAGCTTCTTCAGCGTCTCCGCGCGCAGGCGCAGGATCGGCTCGTCCTTCGCGTTGAAGCGAAGGATCTTGTCGCAGCAGGCGACAACTTGCTCGTCCTCCACGAGCGCCCTGTGGCAATCGAGCTTCATGCGCCAGGCATTCTCGAGCTTCGCATCGAGCGAGAGGGCGACATCGAGCTGCTTGACGGCGTCGTCGTACTTCTTGAGCTTAAAGAGGGACTCGCCGAGCCTCAGGTAGACGGGGCCGTCGGCGGCGCCCTGCTCGACGACGCCTTGGTAGCAGGCCGCGGCCCGCTCGAAGTCCGTCTTGTCGAAGTACGCGTCGCCGAGGAAGCGGAGCGCCTGGATATTCTTCGGGTTGATCTTGAGGACGCGCTCGAAGGCCTCGACGGCGAGGTGGGGCTTACCCAGGGAGAGGTAGTTGAGCCCCCGCTCGACCCATGCGTCCTCGTAGGTCGCGAGGATCTCGCAGGCCCGCTCGAGGTTCGCCGTGGCCTCGTCGAAGCGGCCGAGCTTGCGCAGCGCCTGTGCGCGCTTGAAGTGCGTCTTGTGGTCGCCGGGGTTCACCTCGAGAGCCTTGTCGTAGCACGGGATCAGGTCGGCCGTTCGTCCGAGGCGCGTGAGGATCGCTTCCTTGTGCGCCCAGGCCTCCCGGTTGTCGTCGTTGAGCTCGAGCGCGCGGTTGAACGCCAAGACCGCGTCCTCGTCGATCCCGCGCCTTTCGAGGATGAGCGCGCGGTTGAAGTGGGCCGCCTCGACCTTCGGGTCGATCTCGATGACCTTCTGGAAGGCCTGGAGCGCCTCCTTGAAGCGGCCCATCTTCATGAGGATGCGGCCCTTCTCGAGGAAGATCTCGCCGTCGGCGGGCTCGAACTGGAGGTACTGCTCGAAGCAGCGCAGGGCCTCGCCCTCGTCGGCGAGCTTCAGGGCGCTGATCCCCTTGTTTCGCCAGGCGAGCGCAATCTTGGGGTTCACGGAAAGCGCCCGCCCGTAGGCGTCGGAGGCGCCTGCAAAGTCGTTGAGGCGGAAGCGGCAGTTGCCCGTCTGGGCCCAGACATCGACCTTGCGCGGGTCGCGCTTGAGGACCTCGTCGTAGTTTCGCAGGGCTTCCTTGAAGTCTCCCGTCTGGTAGTACGAGTTGCCGACAAGCTCCCAAAGGTCGATGTTCTCGGCGTCCTTTCGCAGGAGCTCCTCGTAGACGGAGAGCGCCTCCTTGTGCATGCCAAGCGCGGTCAGCATCGCGCCCTTCCGGCGCAGGGCCTTGAGGTTGTTCGCGTCGAACTTGAGCGCCTGGGAATATGCCTCGAGGGCGTCGCGGTGGTGCTCGAGCTTGTCCTCGAGCAGCGCAAGCTCATACCAGGCATCGGCAAGCGAGGGGCGAAGCACGCAGACACGCCGGAAGGCCTCGACGGCTTCCTCGGGCCTCTGGAGGTCGCGAAGCGCGCGCGCCTTGTTCAGCCACGCGTCGGCGTTCTTGGGGTCCTTGTCAATTTGCTTCTCGTAGACCTTGAGCAGCTCCTTGAGGTTACCCGTCTTCGAGAGCGCGACCTCCTTGCGCTTCAGCGCGTCCGCGTTGTTCGGGTTGAGCTTGAGGGCCTCGTCGAGCGAGCGGATCGCCTCGTTCCAGCGACCCAGCCTTTCGTTGACCCCCGCCCGCCGCAACCAACCGCCCTCGTTCTTGGGCTCGAGGCGCAGGGACTCCTCGTACTCCTTGAGCGCCTCGTCGAGGCGGTTGAGGTCCTCGAGCGTCTGGGCGCGCAGCTCGCGGACCTTCGCGTCCTGGGGCACGAGCTTGAGGACGGTCTGGAAGGCGGCCTCGGCCTCCGCGTTGCGCCCGAGCTTCCTAAGCGCGACCCCTTTGTTCCGCCAGGCGCTCTCGATCCGGGGGTCGAGCGCGAGGGCCTTGTCGTAGTAGCCCACGGACTCCGGGAACTTCTCGAGCCTGTAAAACGCGTTGCCGGCGTTGTTGAGCGCGGGCGCGTTGCCAGGGTCGAGCCGCAGGAGTCGGCCGTAGGCGTCGGCCGCCTGCTGGAAGCGCTCGAACCCGTAGAGCGCGTTCGCGTAGGCCTCGAGGAGGACCTTGTCCTCGGGGCGCTTCGGAAGGGCCTTTTCGAGCGCGGCGATCGCCTTCTCGGGCTTTCCCGTGCGGGCGTAGGCGACCCCGAGTTCGCCCCAGGCCTCCTCGAAGCCCGGGACGATCGCGGCCTTCTCGAGCGCAGACACCGCGCCCGGCCAGTCGCCGGACTCGAAGAGGAGCTTCCCGATCTGGTACTGCGTGTCGGCGTCCGAGGGCTTCACGGCCGCCGCGCGGCGGAAGGCCTCGAGCGCGGAGCGCTCGTCGTCGACCTCGAGGAGGCACTTGCCGCGCTGGTAGTGGTAGACAAACTCCATCGGGTTGATCTCGGAGGCGCGCCTAAACGAGTCGGCGCCTTCCGCGAACCGCTTGAGCTTGACATAGGACTCGCCGCGCTTGCGCAGCGCGTCCTCGTCGGACGGGTTGAAGTCGAGGAGGCGCGTGAAGTTGTCGGCAGCCTCCGCCCACCGCCCGGCCTCGAAGAGCGCGTTCGCGCGGTTGTTCCAGACCTCCTCGCGCCCGGGGTTTAGCGCGATTGCCTTGTCGTAGGCCGAGATCGCCTCGTTCACCCGGCCGAGTTTCTTGAGCGCGACCCCCTTGTTCACCCAGGCGTCGTCGTCGTTCGGGCGCAGGTTGATGAGCTTGTCGTACGTGAGGATCGCACCCTCGAAGTCCCCGAGCTTGAACTGGCACACGCCGAGGTTGTTCCAGGACTTGTCGTAGTCCGGGCGCACGGAGACCGCGCGCTCGAAGGCCGAGGAGGCCTCGCGGAACTTGTTGAGGTTAAGAAGCGCGACACCGAGGTTGTAGGCGGCCTCAGCGTTGCCGGGGTCGAGGTCGACGGCCTCCTGGAAGCACTCGGCCGCCTTCTCGAACTTCTTGAGGTCGTCGAAGGCCGTGCCTTGGTTGAACCACGCGTTGAAGAGCTTCGGGTCGAGCTCGAGCGCCTTGCCGTAGTTCAGGATGGCCTCGTCAAGCTGGCCGCCAGCGTAGTAGTAGTTGCCGAGCCGGAGGTACGCCTCGGGGTTTGCAAGGAGCTCGCCGGAGGACTTCTCGACCTCGCGGACCTTCGCTTCGATGGCCTCGAGGACGCCGCGGTCCTTCGAGGAGACGGCCAGCGAGCCCCCGCGCGTGAAGTCGGCGGCCACACCCATCTGGTTGAGGAGCACGTTGAGCTGCGTGGCGACGTTCTGGAGCTGTTGGGCGTCCATCCCCTTGATGACCATCGATTCGATTTGCTTGAGCGCGTCGCCCGACGAGACGAAGGAGACCTTGTCGGCGTAGGAGGCGGCCCCTACGGCGATCGCGCCCCCCGGCCTGCGCCCCGCGCGCGGAAGCAGCCCGCCGCCGAGCAGCGCGCCCTGGCCGCCGATGAGCCGGCTGCCGGGGGCGGCGGACGAAGGCAGCGGCGTCCCGCACTGGACGCACGCCTTGTTTGTGTCGGGGTTGGCCGTGTTGCACTTGGGGCAGTGGACGGCCAGGTGAAGTCCCCCGAGAAAGCGGGGCGTTGATCGGTGAAGTCCTCATATGAGGCTTGCGGGCGCGTGTCCTTGCAACGCCCGGTCATGGCTCACGCTGGCTCACGGGGCCGGCCTTAGAAAAGGGCGGCCAGCTTGCGCGCGCAGTCGTGGATGCGGCCTCGCGCATCCTCGGGGGGCGCAACGCCGTTCACGTGGACGACGAGGACGAGCTTCCGGCCGGCCGCGACGGCGACGAGGGCCCCTCCCTTCAGGCGGGCCTCGACTTCGAGGAGGTCCTGGCCGAACTCGAGGGTGCCGGCTTCCGCCGCGCCGAACATCGTCGCGGCCATCGCGCCGTAAAGCTCGCGGCCGCCCGGGGAAGGCCCCTTGCCCGCGAGGATCCCGCCTCCGCGCGTGACGAGGGCGGCGGAGGTGCCTGGCAGCGCGGCCTCGAGCTCGGAGAGGGCAGCAAGCACGGCTCCGTCGCGCGCCGCCGACACGTCGGGCACCTCAACCGGCCGCCTCAAGATGCGGCGCCAAGCCGAAAGGAGCGGAGCCGGGCCTATATGCTTGTTGTCGGCCTGGCTTCCGCGCGCCGCGAATCTCAAGGTGTGTGGGGGTGGCCCGCGTGGCTGCCGATGAGGAGGAGCCGGCCGGATTCCGTGAGCGTGATCGAGGTGATCCCGCGGTCGCCGCGCTCGATCGTGACGACGCCGAGGTCCTCGAGGCCCGGGGGCTCGCGGGCGCTCTTGAGGTGGCGGACGACCGCGGTCTTCTGGAGGGCGACCCTTTCCGCAAGGGCTTCGAGGGAGGGGGCCTTGCCGCCCGCCTTTTGGAGCGCGTCGAGGATGCGGAACTTCTCGTCGCCGATGAGCTCCGTGTACGAGAAGCGCAGGACGGGCATCCGCACGGGCTTCCCGTCGATGATGTGGATTGCGTCGAGGCCGTGGACAAAGGCGGCCATGAGGAGCGAGCAGCCGCAGAGCGGAGAGCCGCCGGCAATATTGGCCTGGATGGTGTCGAAGCGCTTCGATTCCCTCCCGAGGATGTCAGCGACCGCCTTCAGCGTCCCCGTGATGATGTCGCCCTCGACGCGTGTGAGGACCGCCTCGATCATGAGGCCCTTGAGCTTCTCCTTCATGGCGTGGGCGGCGCTTTCCGACTCGCTGTGGTAGAGGAGGTAGACCTTGGAGACGGGGAAGTCGCGAAGCCCGAGGAGGATCGGGGCTTCGTCGCCCCCGACGGTCGCAATCTGGAGGGAAGCCACGGTGGGCGCACCTTGAGGACGCAAAGCCCGGGGGCGGGAGAAAAACCCTTGTGGGCGGAAGGCCTGGGACGGGGTGTGAAGCCGCGCGCGTGGACGCTCGGGTACGAGGGGCTCTCGGCCGAGGGGCTTTTCGGCGCGCTCGAGGAGGCACACATCGAGACGCTCGTGGATGTGCGTGAGCGCCCGCAGAGCCGCAAGCCGGGCTTTTCAAAGAACGCGCTCGCGAGGCGCGCCGCGCAGTCTGGACGCGGCTACGTGCACATCGGCGCCCTGGGGACGCCGCCAGCCACGCGCGAAGCGTTTCGCAAAGACGGGGACTGGGCCCAGATGCGCCGCGAGTACCTGCGCCACCTAAAAGGCCAGGGCGAGTCGCTGGCGCAACTCAAAGGTCTCATCGGCGCGGGCCGCTGCGCGTTGCTCTGCTACGAGCGCGACGCGGCAGACTGCCACCGGTCAATCCTCTGCGCTGAACTCGAGAAGGAGGGGTACGTGTTCACGCACCTGCGCCCCGCGTCCCCCGCAAAGCCCGCACGTTCATCTGGCGCAAAGCTGTCTGACTTCGCGTGAAAGTGCTCCACCAGAACGCGAAGCTCGGCGAGATCCGCCTGCGGGCCGACACGCTCGACGACCTCTGGCACCTTCGCCATATCGTGGCACCCGGCGACCTCGTGGAAGCGAGCACGACGCGCCGCGACGACTCGGCGACCTCCGACACCTCGAAGCCCACGAGGGGCGACAAGCGGCGCGTGACGCTCGGTGTGCGCGTCGAGGCCGTCGAGTTTCAGGCGTTCACGGACCGCCTTCGGCTATCCGGCAAGATCGAGACGGGCCCGGGGGACTTCGGGCAGTACCACACGCTCACGATCGAGCCGCGCGACGACCTCAAGATCATCAAGGCGCGGTGGCGCCTCCACGAGCTGACGCGGATCAAGGAAGCCGTCGACCAGACGGGCGCGCCGAAGGTCGCGATCCTCTCGATCGAGGAGGGCGAGGCGCTGATCGCGTTTGTCCACGCGTACGGCGTTCGCGAGGTGTCGACCGTCGAGTCGCGGGGCTCTGGCAAGCACTACCAGAAGTCGAGCGGGAGGCAGGAGTTTTTCGGCGACGTGCTCGGGGAGTTCAAGATGTCCCTCGAAGGGCAAGGCGTCCCGATCGCGGTCGTCGGGCCGGGCTTTACGAAGGAGGACTTCCTCAAGTTCGCCAAGGAAAAGGCGCGGGGGCTCTTCGACAAGGCCATTGTGGACTCGACGGCCCACGGAGGCCACCTCGGCGTGCAGGAGGCGCTGCGGAGGGGCACGATCGCGCGAGTCGTCGAGTCGCACAGGCTCGTCGAGGAGGAGCAGCTCATCGAGCGCGTCTTCGAGGAGGTCGCCAAGGAGGGGAAAGCGACCTACGGGCCCAAGCACGTCGAGGAGGCGCTGAAGGCCGGCGCGGTCGAGGTCCTGCTCGTGGCCGATTCGATCGTGCGAAAGCCCGAGATCGACCTCCTCATGGAGGTGGCCGCAGTCTCGAAGGCGCGGGCGTTTGTCGTGTCAACGGAGGGAGAGGCGGGGCGCCGGCTCGAAGGGCTCACGGGGATCGCGGCGCTGCTCAAGTTCAAGGTGTAGCCGGGGTGGGGATCCGGCGGCTCCCCGCACGGGGCTTTTATAGGCCCGCCTCGATCAATGGAGGGAGAGGTGCGGGGGTGAAAAAATGAAGGAAGTCTGGATCGAGAAGTACCGCCCCCGCAAGCTCGCCGACGTGGTCGGCCAGGCCGATATCACCGAGCGCCTCCAGGCCTACGTGAAGCAGGGAAACTTGCCCCACCTCCTCTTCGCGGGCCGCGCCGGGGTGGGCAAGACGACGTGCGCAATCGCGCTGGCGCGCGAGCTCTACGGCGAGAAGGCTTGGCACATGAACTTCCAGGAGTTCAACGCGTCCGACGAGCGCGGCATCGACGTCGTGCGCGAGAAGATCAAGGACTTCGCGCGGACCGCCCCCATCGGCGACGCGCAGTTCAAGATCATCTTCCTCGACGAGGCCGACGCGCTCACGAGCGACGCGCAGGCGGCGCTGCGCCGCACGATGGAGAAGTACACGAGGACGTGCCGGTTCGTCCTCTCGTGCAACTACTCCTCGAAGATCATCGAGCCGATCCAGTCGCGATGCGCGGTCTTCCGCTTCCGGCCGGTTTCGAAGGAGGCCACGGAAGGCTGCCTCAGGGACATCGCGAAGGGCGAGGGCATCACGATCAAGCCCGACGGCCTCGAAGCGATCATCTACCTCTCGCAGGGCGACCTGCGTCGCGCGACGAATGCGCTGCAGGTCGCGGCCGCAACCGGCAAGGCCGTCGATTCGGAAATTGTCTACCAGGCGACGGCCTCCGTACACCCCGAGAAGACCCAGGAGCTCCTCAAGGCCGCGCTCGAGGGCGACTTCATGGGCGCCCGCAAGCTCCTCGACACGATGCTGATCGACGAAGGGCTCGCGGGCGAGGACATTATCCGCGCGGTCCACAAGGGCGTTTTCGACCTGCCGATCCCCGACAAGCAGAAGGTCGAGCTTGTCGACAAGATCGGCGAAATCGACTTCCGGATGGTCGAGGGCTCGACGGAGCGCATCCAACTCGAGGCGCTCCTCGCGCACTTCACGCTCGTCGGCGGCGAGGGGAAGGGCAAAAGGTAGCCTATCCTACCGCCGTGAGCGCGGCGTCAATGGCGACCTCGAGGTCCGCGGCGGTCACGGTCCCGACCCACGTGCGCCTCACCCTCCCCTCGCCGTCGACAAGCACGAGGGTCGGCAGCGCATTGGCCCCGTACCTCGGGCCCACGAATTCCCCGCGGGTGTCCATCGCAAAGTACCAACCCCGGTCCTCGTGGGTCTCGTTGAACGCGGAGTACGCGTGGAGCCAGTCCTTGAGTTCCTGGGGAGTCTCCGAGTAGTCCACGTCGACGGTGAGGATCTGGAGGCGCGAGGGCGGATAGACGGACCGCACGAGCGCAAGCTGGCGGATCTCCTCCCGGCAGGGCGGGCACCAAGTGGCCATGAAGTCGATCAGCACCGCGGTTCCGCCCGGTCGGGCGCTCAGGTTCGCGGTCGTGCCGTTTGCGGCCGCCACGAGCACCGCGGGCGCGCCGTCGACCCGCGCCATGCTGAACGTGGAACCGTTCAGCGTCCCGAGCGTGAAGGTGGGCGCGACGCGCAGCTCGTCGAAGGAGCGGGCGCCCACGTAGGGCTCGGCAAGGTACGTGCCGACGGTAAGGACGCTCATGAGCGCGACCACGAGCTTGAAGCGGGGGCTCGGCATCCGTGTCGCGCTGTCCCACGGAAGGCGGCTATCTAAGGTTTGTCGGGCCAACCGCTTGGCTAAAGGCGGCGGCGCGGGGGCTTGAGGAGCAAACGCATCTCGCGGGTCCGGTCGAACCCAAAGCGCGCGTAGACGCCCCGGGCTTCTTCGGAGGCGTGGAGTGTCATCCGGTCGAGCCCCGCGGCCTTCGACCACCGGACGGCCTCGCGCGTGATGCGGGTCGCAAAGCCCCGGCCGCGGAACTCGGGGGCCGTGTAGACTGAGAGGAGGTACGCCTGCTTGGTCCCCTTCCACCCCGGGCGCGGCTGGGCCTCCTGGACCCACACGCAGCCGCTTGCCACGGGCGCACCGCGGACCTCGACGACCC
>Ga0209002_10002309_pt1 | contig 15406 bp, 12 predicted proteins | sample Rifsed16ft2_FD_184010 | JGI IMG/M metagenome (GOLD analysis project Ga0209002, IMG submission 184010) | Soil microbial communities from Rifle, Colorado, USA - sediment 16ft 2 (version 2) | ecosystem: Environmental > Terrestrial > Deep subsurface > Rock core/Sediment | place: Rifle, Colorado...
AACAGAAACACCCGCCACTCGCTCCTCATTCAATCGCTAGCAGAACGAGGCAGGGGTGTCAACGCGGCGGCGTACCGCAGCCTGTATAGAACGTGAACTTACCGTGAAGACGCCGCCAGGCCCTTGACACCAGCATGAGAAGACCCTACATTAACCCGTTCAAGCCAGGGTCGTCCTGGCCGCAGCGGTGAGTGTGGGCCTTTTCTCACACAGGGCATACCACCTCGACAGCTCGGCGGAATCGGCGACTGTTAGTCGCCGATTCCGCTTTTGTATTTGTCCGCGCCGCGCCGGCCCAGACCTGATCCGGCCTGGACCGAGAAGTAGGCGCAGGAGGGCCACGTCATCTTGGTAGCTCGTTGATGGTACGAAGGGAAGCCGATCTCATCCTGCTGGCGACCTGGTCTCTGGGGGCGAGCGCCCTTACGCTGGCCTTCCCATCGCAGCAGGCCGTTCGCATCGCGCTGGGTTTGCCGTTCCTACTGTTCGGACCCGGCTACGCCGTGCTGGCGGCCCTATACCCGCGCAGGGCCGATCTGGCCGCCACCGAACGCCTGGCCCTGAGCCTGGGGTTCAGTCTCGCGGTTCTATCCGTAGTCGCACTGGGTCTGAGCTACAGCCCGTTTGGACTGCGCTGGGAGCCGCTGGTAGCGTCGGTGAGCCTCCTGGTGCTGGCGGCGTCGGCCCTGGCCGTGTTGCACCGCCATCTCGTGCCCCCAGGAGAGCGGCTCGACATTTCGGTCCGCCTCCGCCCGAGGGCGTTCGCCGCCCTCCGAAGGAGGTTGCTGACGGCGGGCGCCATCGTCCTCGCGGCGGCCACCGCTTCCCTGGCCGTCGCGCTTCTCGCGCTCCTGCCAGGGAAGCGCGCGGAGGGCACGCCCCACACGGAGTTCTATCTGCTCGGCCCCGGGGGCCGGGCCGAAAGCCTACCGAATGAGCTTGCCCTCGGCGATGCGGCCGTCCTCACCGTCGGCGTCGCCAACAGGGAGGGCGCGGCGAAGACGTATGGAATCACGGTCTCGATCGACGGCGATCGGATCGAGGAGACCGCAGGCGTCGGCGTCGGGCCCGGACAGCTGTGGCAGCGACCGATCGTCCTCGCGCCCCGGCGGGCGGGGGAGGACGAACTGGTCCGGTTCGACCTGCATATGGACGGCGGCGCCAGTCCGTACCGCACCCTCTATTTCCGCCTGGACGTCCTGGCGCCGCCGGCGCCGTCCATGCCGGTCCTGGCGGAGGAGCGCAAACCTGAGCCAACGCCGTCACCGGAGGCAACGCTCGCCCCCGCGCCGATTCCCACCCCGACGCCGGCGCCACCGCAGCCGCGCGTGCACGCCGTGAAGGCCGGCGAGAACCTCACCGTCATCGCCGAGCTGTACAGCGTGTCCCTGGGAGCGGTCATTCAAGCGAACCAACTGGAGAACCCCAACCTCATCCACCCGAACGAGCAGATCGTGATTCCGGCCCAGGGCCTCGCCGGGGAAGGCGAGTAGGCGAAGAGAATGACTCGTGCCGCCGAACCCTCTGGACGCCGCGGCCCTTCAACGGAAGGCAATCTCGGATCCCGGCTGTACGCGAACGCCGCCTATCTCTGGGGAAACACGGCGCTCACAGCGCTGGCCGGGCTGGGCCTGTGGGTCATCGTGGCCTCGCTGAGAGACACCGATCAGGTGGGGGCGGGGGCGGCCGCGGCCTCCGCGATGATGCTGCTGGTGATGCTCTCCCACCTGGGGCTGGGCTCCGGCCTGATCAGGTTCCTGCCGGAGGCCGGTGGCGAGGCGGCGCGTCTCATGAACGCCGCCTTCAGCCTGGGCGCGCTGGTGGCGGGAGCCGCCTCGGCGCTCTTCCTGCTGGGGCTGCCTCTGTGGGCGCCGCGCCTCGGCTTCCTGCGAGACAACCCCCTGCTGGCGCTCTCCTTCGTGTTGTTCACGATGGCGGCGACGGTGTTCTGGATCCAGGATCAGGCCCTCCTGGCCCGGCGACGGGGCGAGCACCTCTTCCTCCGCTCTCTGCTCCACAACCTGATGCGACTGCTTCTCCCCCTGGGCGTGCTGGCCGGGCTGGCCGGGGCGACCGGGATTGTGGTCTCCGTGGGCCTCCCGGTGCTGATCTCCGTGGTCCTCGGCGCCGCGATCTTCCTTCCCGCCGCGCTGCCCGGATACCGGCCCGTGCTGACACTGGCGCGGGAGCCAATCGCGCGGCTTCTGCCCTTCTCATCGGGGACGTACGCGTCGGAGTTGCTGATGATCGCGCCCGGGCTGACGCTGCCGCTCATGGTGCTGGCTCTGCGCTCCAGCGAGGAGACCGGCTACTTCTATGTCGCCTGGTTCCTGGGATACCTGCTGTCCACCGTGTCGTTCTCGCTGGGTCTCTCCCTCTTCGCGGAGGGCTCCCACAGCGAGGCTGAGCTGCCACGGCTCATTCGGGCGAGCCTGCGGCGGGGACTCGCCCTGGCCGCAGCTGGCGCCGCCGTCGTTCTCGTCTTCGCCGGCGAGGCCCTGCTTCTCTTCGGACGCGAATACTCCGACAACGCCGCCACGCTCCTGAGGATCGTGGCCGTGGCCGCGGTCCCCGCCGTCATCACGAACCTCTACCTGGCCGCGGAACGGGTGCGCAAGCAGATCGGCTCCCTGGTGTCGCTGGGCGGCGTCGTCGCCGGGTCCACGCTCGGAATCAGCTACGTACTCCTGCCCGTCATGGGACTGACCGGCGCCGGCATCGGCATCCTCGCCGGGCAGGGGCTGGGAGCGGCCCTGGCCCTGGCACGCGGTTTCCCTCGCTCCGCTGCGGCCCCAGAGGCCGCGCCGCCCGGGCCGCAGGGGCGGGAGCCGTCGCGGGCAGCCGCCGCCAGGCGGACCCGCACGACCTTCGGCAGGCCCACTGTCTCCGCCGTTGTCTGCGCCATCAACGAGGCGAGCAACCTCAAACACGTCCTGCCCGCCATTCCGTCCTGGGTGAACGAGGTGATCCTCGTCGATGGCCGTTCGACCGACGACACGGTAGCGGTCGCGCGAAGCCTGCGCCCAGACATCCGCATCTTGTATCAGAAGGGGTACGGCAAGGGCGACGCTCTCCGGCACGGCGTCCAGAACGCCCGCGGTCAGATAATCGTCACGCTGGACGCGGACGGGGAGACGGACCCGCGGGATCTGCCGGCCTTCGTGGACCGGCTGACGATGGGGCACGACTTCGTCAAGGGGTCGCGCTTCGCCGGCGGCTGGCGGCACAAACCCTTGCACCGGCTGCTAGGGAACTTCCTGATCGTGGCGACCTGCAACCTGCTGTACCGGACCAGGTTCACAGACCTCTGCTCGGGCTACAACGCTTTCTGGCGCGACCTGCCGGAGCGCGTCAACCTCTGGGCCACCGACGACTGGAACTACGAGCCGCTGATCCTGGCGCGAGTGTTGAGGGCCGGCCTGGGCGTCGTGGAGCAGCCGCAAAGCTACCGCGGCCGTGTCGACAGCGACAGCAAGCTGAGCAGCTGGACGCAGGGGCTCACATCCATGAAGGTGCTGATCCGGGAGCGGCTCCGGTCGCAGGAGAAGCCTGCGTGGGCGGCCAGGAGGACCCAGGCGCGATGAGGGTAAGCATCATCGGAGCCGGCCTGCAGGGGCGGCGCCGCGCCGGCGCCCTCCGGCACGACGACGGGGACCGCCTGGTGGCGGTGGCGGATATCGACCTTCAGGCCGCCCGCTGCCTGGCGAGCCGCTACGGCGCCCACGCGACGGTAGACTGGCGGGCGGCGGTGGAGCATCCCGATGTGGAAGCCGTCCTGGTGTGCACACCGCCCAGCGCTCACGCGCCCGCCGCCTCGGCAGCCCTTGGGCTGGGTCGCCACGTCCTCTGCGAGAAGCCTCTGGCGCACGACCTCCCGTCCGTCCGGGGGATGATGGCCGCGCCGCGGCAGAACGGCGCGATCCTAAAGTGCGGCTTCAACCACCGTCACCACCCGGGCCTCCGTCAGGCCCATGAGTGGGTGAGCGAGGGCCGCATCGGCTTGGTCACGCACATCGTGTGCCGGTACGGCATCGGAGGCCGCCCTGGCTACGAGCGTGAGTGGCGCGGCCGGCCGGAGGCCGGCGGCGGCCAGCTGATGGACCAGGGGATGCACGTCCTGGACCTCTTCCGCTGGTTTATGGGAGAGTTCCAGACCGCCTTCGGCGTGCTCGCCACCAGCTACTGGCCCGTCGAGCCGCTGGAAGACAACGTATTCGCAATCCTGACGACCAAGGCCGGCGGCGCGGCATCCTTGCACGCCAGCTGGACGCGCTGGCGCAACCTGTTCTCGTTCGAGGTGTTCGGCCGCGATGGCTACGCGGCCGTGGAAGGGCTGGGCGGGAGCTACGGCACGGAGCGCGCGATCCTGGGCCGCCGGGCCTTCCTGGAGCCGTTCCGGGAAGAGGTGGTGGAGTACCGCGGCGACGACACGAGCTGGTCGGCGGAGTGGGAGGAGTTCGTCGCTGCGACCCAAGAGGGGCGCCAGCCACTGGGCAGCGGCGAAGACGGGCTGGAGGCGCAGCGTATGGCCGACGCGATCTACCGCTCGGCCCGCACCGGCCGGCGAGAGCGCATCCAATGACTGCGGAGACGTGCGCCCGCTCCGGCGGCGGCAACGGCCCGGGACCGCTCCTCTCCGTCGTGTTCACGACCTACACACCGGAGCGGAAGGCGGACGTGCAGGAGCTCCTGACCTCGCTCCAGCAGCAGAGCTACCCGAACGTGGAGATGATCTTCGTGGCGGAGGGCCCAGCGGAACTGGCCGAGGGGATAGACGCCTTCGCGCGGGAGCGCGGCATCGAAAACCTGAGAGTTGTCATCAACGACGGTGAGAAGGGCCTCTCGCCCGCCCGCAACCTCGGCGTGAAGCACGCGCGGGGCGAGATCGTCGCCTTCATCGACGACGACGCCATCGCCTTCCCGGACTGGGCTGAGAAGATCGTGGAGTGCTACGTAGACCACTCCGTGATCGGGGTGACCGGGCCCGGGCTGCCGTTGTGGCAGAACGATTCCCTGCGCTGGCTGCCGGAGGAGTTCTACTGGATCGTGAGCTGCACCGCCTTCACCGGGTGGAAGGAGCGAAGAGCGGTCCGGAGCGCCTGGGGCATGAACATGTCGTTCCGGAGGGAGGCGTTCGACTACTGCCGCTTCTCGCACGATGCGGGGAAGACGAGCGGGGGATTCGAGGCCTGGAAGGCGGGCCCCTTCGACGACGCGGAGTTCTCGATCGACCTGCGGCTGAGGACGGGGCGGACGGTGACCTTCGACCCCGCCGTCCGCGTATGGCACAAGGTGTACGCCTACAGGCTGTCGCCCCGCTTCATCCGGGGACAATCGTTCTGGCAGGGGTACACCAAGGCCTACCTGCGGCGGGCCTACGCCGCCGACGACGACCTGCGTCGGCTGTCGCGGGAGCAGGACCTCCTGCGCCGCATTTTCGTCAGACTGCTGCCGCGCACACTGGCCCGGCTGGCAACATCGCCGAGGCTGGCCTGGCGCAGGCTGCGTCTCATCGCCACTGTGCTCACGCACGTCGGCGTGGGCTACCTCGCCGGTACCTGGCCCCGGCTGGGCGCGGCCATCGCCAAGCGGTACGGGTGAAAGGAGCGGCAACGCATATGGCACCAATAGTCTCTCTGGCGCGGGCCGCCGGCCCCACCCGAGCCGGCTTCGAGCAGGGGGCGATCACCGAGGCTGTGCACCGGGCCCTGGACCTGGCCGGGTACTCGCCTCAGTCGCCCCCGCAGACAGTGGCCATCAAGCCCAACCTCCGCTTCTACTGGGACCACTCCACGGGCGAGACCACGGACCCCCGCGTCGTGGGAGCGGTCATCGACTACGTGCGCGGGCGGTGGAATCCCGAGGCGCGGATCTCCGTGGTGGAGACGGACGCCTCCTCGATGCGCACGCGCTACGCCTACCCGATATTGGGCTACGACCGCCTGGCCGCGGAGAAGGACGTCGAACTGGTAAACCTCAGCGAGGGCGAGATGCTGGAGACGCAGACGCGCGTGAATGGGCGAACAGTCTCCCTTCCCCTGCCCCACAGTCTGCTTAATGCCGACCTGTTCGTGAGCTGCCCCAAGCTGAAGGTTGGTCCGTTCGCCGGCGGGAACGCCCTCCATATCACCTGCACGCTGAAGAACCTCTACGGCTGCATCGGCAAGCGACGCAAGGTGGTCTACCACCCCCGCGTCAACGAGGTGATCGTGGCGGTGAACAAGCACCTCCGCCCCCACGTCCACGTGGTGGACGGGATCGTCGCGCTGGGCAGCCGGCCCGTGCGGCTGGGACTCATCATCGCCGGAACGGACGCCGTGGCCGTCGATTCGGTGGCGGCGCGGGTGATGGGCTACAACCCGGGCGCGGTGAAGCAGATCACGCTGGCGGAGCGGGAGGGCGTGGGCACCCGCCGCGGCCTGGTGATCACGGGCGAGGACGTGCGGGCCCTGGCGCGGGAGTTCCCCAAGCGGAGCCAGTTGATGTTCAAGCTCACCTGGAACCTCCAGTTGAAGATGCTGCGGGCCTACGCCGGACTGACGGGAGACGCCGTCCCTCCGGCCCTGGACTGACGGCTGAAGGAGCACCATAATGATGCGGATCGGTCTCCTGGGATTCGGCAAGATGGGCAGGATGCGCCTCAAGGCCGCGCGCTTCCTGCGGGGCGCCACCGTTACCGCCGTCGCCGACAGCTCAAAGCGCGCTTTGGAGGCCGCCCGGCGCCAGGGTGTGCCCCACGTGTACGCGGACTACCACGACCTCTTGGCCTCCCCGGCTGTGGACGCGGTCATCATCACAGTCCCCAACGCCATGCACGAGGAGGCGATCACGGCCGCGGCACTCGCCGGGAAGCACATCTTCGTCGAGAAGCCTTTGGCGCGCAGCAGCGATGAGTGCCTGCGCATCGCGGACGCCGTGGACCGGGCGGAGGTGGCCGCCATGGTGGGACACAACTACCGCTACTTCCCCCCGGTGAAGCGTTTGAAACGGGACCTCGATTCCGGAGCCCTCGGCGACATCGTGCTCTCCACCCTGGAGATAGTGGACGGGCCGCTCGCCCCCGCCCTGGAGTCCCGCCCCATACCCGACTGGTACATGGACCCCGGCGACAGAGGCCCCTGGCTCCTTGACCTCGGCTACCACGTCATCGACCTCTTCCTCTGGTTCTTCGGCGATGCCCGTGTCCTGCACGCCTACCTGGACCGCAGGTACGGGTTCGCCCACGAGGACAACGCCTCGATACTGCTGGAATCGGGCGCGGGGGCTAAGGGGACGATCCACGTGGGGTGGTTCTCCAAGCTGATCTTCCCCAGCTTTGACTTTCGCGTCATCCTGCACGGCACGGCGGGCTTCGCCTCGACGGACCAGTACACGCCGGCCAGCCTGAAGCTCCACGCCGCCATCGAGGGGGCGAAGAACGCGCTTCGCCGCACCACGGGCAGGCGCATCCATCCGCTGAGCTACACCTTCTACTACGGCTCCTACGTTGAGGAACTCCAGCAGTTCGTGAACAGCGTTCGGAGCGGCACTCAGCCGCCGACGACCATAAAAGACGGTTGGGAAACCGTACGGATCATCGAAGAGATATACGGATCGGCCGCTCGGTCGCCGGCGCTCACGAACGTGGTCAGCACGGCGGCGGGCGAGTCGCTCCGGAAAGCGGAGGGGATTAGATGACCAAGGACCTGGAGATCGAGCCGCAGCGGCACTTCGTAACCGGCGGCGCCGGCTTCATTGGCAGCCACCTGGTGGAGCGCCTCCTTGCGGCGGGCAAGCGCGTCACAGTCTACGACAACCTGGCCTCAGGCCGCCTCACCTGGATCGAGCGCCACCTCAGCAACCCGGCGTTCCGCTTTGAGCGCGCCGACCTGCTGAACGCCGACCGTCTCACGGAGGAGATGGCCAACCACGACCTTGTGTGGCACCTGGGCGCGAACACCGACATCCCCAGCGGCTGCGAGGACGTGAACCTGGACCTGCGCAACTGCGTCCTCGCCACCCACAACACCCTCGAGGCGATGCGGAAGAACGGCATCCGGGAGATAATCTTCTCCTCCACGTCGGCGGTGTACGGAGAGGCGCCGGAGTCGCCCACGCCGGAGACGGCGGGTCCCCTGCGGCCGATCTCGCTGTACGGGGCCGCCAAGCTGTCCTGCGAGGCGCTCGTAAGCTCCTACTGTCACCTGTTCGGCCTTCAGGCCTGGATGTTCCGCTTCGCCAACGTCATCGGGGCGCGGATGGGCCACGGTGTCATCTTCGACTTCATCCAGAAGCTGCGGCGAGACCCCCACCACCTGGAGGTGTGGGGCGACGGCCGGCAGCGCAAGCCCTTCTTCCTGGTGGAGGACTGCATCGATGGGATGGTCTCCGCCTGCCGCCGCAGCGACGACTGGTGCGACGTGTTCAACCTGGGCTGTGAGACGACGACGGGCGTGGACCGGGTGGCGGAGATCGTCATCGAGGAGATGGGCCTTCCCGATGTCGAAGTCCACCACACCGGGGGACGGCGCGGCTTCCCCGGCGACGTGCCGGTGCTGATGCTGGACACCGGCAAGATAGAGACGCTGGGTTGGCGCGCCCGCCACACATCGGACGACGCGGTCCGCATAGCAGCCCGCCGCCTCCTAGGGAAAGAGCAGCCCGCGGCGGTGGGAAGCGCCTCCGACGGGGGGACGACGCAATGACCGCGGGGGAGACCGGCGTATGCACGCTGGGATTGTGGCACCTCGGTTCCGTCGTCTCCGCGTGCCTGGCGGAGAAGGGCTACCGCGTCACGGGATACGATCCGGACGAAGACCGCGTACGCAGCCTCGCTCGAGGTGTACCGCCCCTGCACGAGCCCGCGCTGCCTGAGCTCATCCAGGCGGGGCTGGCCAGCGGCCGCCTCTCCTTCACCAACGACCTGCCGGAAGCCCTCGCGGGAGCCCGGTTCGTGCTGCTCACCTTCGATACGCCGGTGGATGACGAAGACAGAGCGGACCTCAGTGGCATCTTCACCGCCGCCGCGCAGCTTGCCGAGCCCATGGAGGACGGCGCGACCGTGATCGTCATGAGCCAGATCCCCGTTGGCGCCTGCGAAGAGATACGCACCGCTATCAGCCGCGCCTGCCCCCGGAGGCGGTTCGGTCTCGTGTACAGCCCGGAGAACCTGAAGCTGGGCGAGGCGATTGACCGCTTCCTCCACCCGCGTATGGTCGTCCTCGGGAGCGCCGACGCGGACGCGCTGGACGCCGCGGAGTGGCTGTTCGAACCTATCAGCGCGCCCAAGCTGCGCATGGACCTGCGGACGGCGGAGATGGTGAAGCACGCCCTGAACGCCTTCTTTGCCACCTGCATCAGCTTCGCGAACGAGCTGGCGTCACTGTGCGAAGACGCGGGCGCGGACGCCACCGTCCTCGCCAAGGCGTTGCGCCTTGACGAGCGGGTGGGGGCGGCGGCCCCGCTCCAACCTGGCCTCGGCTTCGCTGGCGGCACGCTGGCGCGTGACCTGAACGCCCTCCGCGCCCTCGGCGAGCGCAGCGGATGCGAGACGCGCCTCCTGGACGCCGCCGTGGCGGTGAACGAGGCCCAGAACAGGCGGGTCCTGGAGAAGTTGCGCCACGCCTGCGGCCCCCTGGACGGGCTGACCGTGGGCGTCTTCGGGCTGACGTACAAGCCCGGAACGAGCACGCTGCGCCGGTCCCACAGCATAGAGCTCATCGCCATGCTCGCCGGCGAGGGGAGCACCGTGCGCGCCTTCGACCCCATGGCCGACCTCCGGGAGCTACCGGCCGGGTTCCCCGCCGACGTCCGGAGCGACCCCTACGAGACGGCCCGCGACAGCGACGCCCTCCTGATCCTGACGGGATGGCCGGAGTTTGCCCGGGTAGACTACGCATCCATACGGCGCTCCATGCGGCAGCCCGTCGTGATCGACGCGCTGAACATGCTGGACCGGGATGAGATGCAGGGCTACGGGTTCCGCTACCTGGGCACCGGGAGATAAGCGATGCTTGGAGTTCTGGAGGGCCGGGTGAGCGTCATCACCGGCGGCAGCCGCGGCATCGGCAAGGCGATAGCCCGCGCGTTCCTCAGCGAGGGCTCCGCCTGCGTGCTGGCGGCCCGCGACGCCGGGGCGCTGGATGTCACCGTGCGGGAGATGTCGGAGATCGGGCCGCGCCTGCTGGGCGTCAGCGCGGACGTCGCCTCGGAAGCGGACGTCGGGAGGCTGGTCGAGCGCGCCCTCTCCGAGTTCGGACGCATCGACGCACTCGTGAACTGCGCCGGCGTGTACGGGCCCATCGGCCCCAGCGCGGAGGTCGGGCCGGGCGCCTGGTGGGACACCCTGCGCACGAACCTCCTGGGGACGTTCCTGGCGACCCGCTTCGTCCTGCCGCAGATGCTGCGGCAGGGGAGAGGGAAGATCATCAACCTGGCCGGCGGGGGCGCCTCCTCACCCTTCCCCCGGTTCTCCGCCTACGCCACCTCCAAAGCCGCGGTCGTCCGGCTCACCGAAACCCTGGCCGAAGAGCTCAAGGGCTCCGGCATCGACGTGAACGCCGTCGCACCCGGGGCCGTCAACACGCGACTGTTGGATCAAGTCCTGGAAGCGGGCGACGCCGCCGGCGATCAGTTCCTGGATTCCGCGCGACGGCAGAGAGAGGAGGGGGGCACGCCTCCGGAAAAGGCGGCGGAGCTGGCCGTCTTCCTGGCGTCCGACAAGAGCAACGGCCTTACCGGCCGCCTGATCAGCGCCGTCTGGGACGAGTGGCCGGAGATGGCGCTCCGCATCCCAGAGATAATGGCCTCAGACCTGTACACGCTGCGCCGCGTGACCCAGGCGACGCCTTAGGTCCGATCCTCGAATTCGATCCCCATACGCCGGAAGGCGGCCTGAAAGACGCGCTCCGCCGTATACCCCTGAGCCAGGGCCAGGGCGCTGGCGCGGCAGCGGCGGTACAGGTCGTCATCGCAGAGCAGGTCAGTGATGGCGCCGGCCAGCGCCTCCTTGCTGTAGTCGACGACGATGCCCGCGCCGGCGCTCTCGATCTCGGCGGCGATCGGCGGCAGCGACGTCGTAATCACCGGGACGCCGCGGGCCATGTAGGTCTTCGCCCGCGAGTCGCTGTATCGCTTGTGGCTCCCGGGACGCGGCTCGTAGATCGCGAGGCCGATCCGGTGCCGCTGGATGACCCGCGAATACTCGTCGTCGTTCGCGATGAACCCCAGCAGATCGAAACGGTCTTCCAGCCCGCGCTCCCGAATGCCCCGCCGCAGCGTCTCCGGGAACGGCTGATACGTCGTCACGGTCACTCTCGCGTCCGGCCGGCGCGAGGCGACCAGCGGCATGGCCTCCAGCAGCAGGTCGAAGCCGTAGCCGTCGTCGACCAAGCCCGAGAAGAGGACCGCGCCGGCGGGGACCTCTTCAGCGGGGATGCAGCATATCTCGCGAGCCTCCAACGGGTCGCCCACCGTGAGCACCCGATCGGCGCCCAGCCACACGCCTCGCTGACGCCTGTGCTCGGCGATCGTGGGCACGACGTCCCACAGCCAGTCCGACGTCTCTGCCAGCAGGCGGTCGAGGCCCAGGTAAAGCCGGTTCAGGAGCGGGTTCCTGAAGCGCCGCGGGTGATAGTCGTGCGTCCAGAAGGTCGTGCCCTTGACGATGCCCAGGCGCCGCAACAGGAGCCCCAGCAGCCCGAAGTGGGGAGTACCGGAGACGTACAGGTCATACCGGCGCCTCAGCCGCACCAGGAAGTGCAGCGTGAGGGCCAGGTCCAGTAGGTAGGAGAGCGCGCCGCTGTGGCGCTCACGCTCGACGGTCGCTTCCACGGCGCTGCGCCCGCGGTTCCAGCGCAGGAGCTGGGACCGCCGCACGATATCCTGGGCGAAGGGGTGGCCGATGAAGCTTACCTCGCGCGCCCTTCCGCCCTCGCCGAGATAGCGCGCGAGGTCCGGCAGGGGGCCGGCGGTGTTGTTGCCGCCCACTATGAGCACCCTCATCTCCGCCAGCTTCATCGTTTGCCCGGGACACCCCCGCCTCTGGGCGGGGCGACCCCGTCCTCCACCTGAGGGACCGGCCCCGACGAGTCGGGGGGCGTCAGATCAACCTCCTTCAGGCAGACCATGCTGCCACCGATCTCCGGGAGGAAGTAGGACAGCGGGGTGGCGGCCAGCCACATAGCGTTGGCGAGCAGGCGCAGCCAGTCCGGCAAGGGCGAGTTCTCTCTGGCTATCAGCCCGCCCATGCCGCGCATCCCGGAGCCGCGGACGCGGTAGCCAAGCCCGCGCAACGCTGCGGGCGTCCAGGCGCTCCTGTGGGCCTGATACTCGTTCCCGTCGTAGGGGTGCTGATCGCAGCGTCCCACCGGGGTGGTCAGTATCACCTGGCGACCGGCCAGCCGCTCCAGCGAGGCGAGGAACGCCAGTCCGTCCGCCTCCTCAAGGTGCTCGAGCAGCTCGCCGCAGAAAACGACATCGAACGCGCCGGCGGCGAACGGGAGTAGCCTCACATCGCAGCGGACGAGCCCATCGTACGTACCGCGATCGAGGTGCTGCCGCAGGTAGGGCGAGAAGATGTCCGCTCCCACGGCGAACAGCCTTCGGCGGGAGCGGATGTAGTGGATAGGGCCGCCCTGACCGCATCCCACGTCGAGAAGGCGGCGCGCGCCGCCGTCCATCTGCCGGGAGACAATCCACCAGGCCGGCAGCGGCGCCAGCGAGCGAAGCGTTCTAGTGATGCGCGACAGCATGAGCGGGAGCATACCTCAACTAGGGTGGCTGGCGCGTAAAGACGTCGTACGCGCCGTTGGAGTACACCTTGGCGAATTGGCCTCCCTCAACCAACTCACGGAGGCCCTCCCACCAGGCCCGGCCGAAGGCGAAGCTGGCCGTCTGCTGCCCGAGTTCAGAGAGGACGACAAAGGTGTGGAGCCGGACGTCCGTCGGTCCCGGCTCGGGTTTGTCACTTTGACGGCTGAAGCAGGCTGTATACGGGGCGTCCACGGTGTGAGTGATCGCACCTAGCGGCAGGCACTCGCCCTGGATGACGCTCTCGTCAGCGCCCGCGGCAGCGGCGAGGAAGTTCGCCCCCGCGAACTGCTGGCTCGTGGGCAGTTCCTCGAACTCCCGAGCATAGAGAGTGACGAATCCCAGGCCGAGCAGTACGACCAGGAAGGCAACGGCGCTTCTTCTTGCCCTGGATTCGCGGGCCAGGAACCAGGCCAGGAACGGTATGGCGTAAAGAAAGACGCGCAGGAACCCCTCGAAAGAAAAGCTGCCGGAGCCCAGGATGAGGAGAGGCATTCCCGCCACGACGAGGAGGGGGAACAGGCGCTCACGGGACAGGTTCTTCCAGAACCTCCTCGTCGCAGATAGGCTAAACAGCCATATCATGAGCACCGCCAGGAACGCCAGGTTCAGCAGAGAGACATCCGCCCTGCCCGCTCCTTCCCGGGCCGGGGAGACGTGCGAGAAGGGCGCTGTGAAAGCAACCGGTTCGCGCAGGACGGTATCCCGGAAGGACTCGACGGCCGCCGGGAACCAAAAGTCGCTGGAGTACATGAGCCAGGCCACGAAGATGGTGGCGAACAGCAGCGAGAGCGAGGCGGGGCTTGGGCTCCATCTCCCCGCCGTGGCGGGGCGCTTCCAGCGCACCAGCGCCGCAACGGCCGCGACGTACACGAGCACGAGCGCGGAGAGGCCGTGCGTGACGACGATCGCGCCGAAGAGGCCGATGAGCGCGATGCGGTTGGCTACAGGGTTGGCGTCCAGACTGACGAGGAACGCGAGCCCGATCAGGATAAGGACAAACGCCATCGCATGCGGAGTGAAGCCCACGCCCAATACGGCGATCATCGCCAGGGAGATCAGGGTGGCCAGGAGCACGGACTTCTTGTCCGGTAACGCCCGGCTGAAGAGGGTTACGAGCCCCGCCGCCAGGGCGACGTACATCACCAGTAGGCCGATCCTGATCATCGCCGGGTGGCCGATATCTGTGAGGTCAGCCAGCCCTGCAAAGGCGTAGTGAAAGCCCAGCCAGGGGAAGTAGAAGAACTCCTCCTCCCTGCCCTCCAGGACGTACTGGACGCCCCAGCTCTGTGCGTAGGACGAAACACCGCGGGGATACGCCTCCATAAGCTCTGGCCCAACGAACAGGTAGCCCATCCAGAGGGCCACCAGGAGGAAGTGGTACGGCCTAGTCTCACCGCCGAAATACCAGGTTATGGTAGCGGCCAGCAGCAATCCAAAACCGGCCCAGTACGTTGGCGGCAACCGATAGACAAGCGAAAACACGCCGGCATCAACACCATCGATCCGCGTCGAAAGCGTGCTCCATACCAGCAGGTAGGCGGACACGAGGGCGGCCGTCAGGAAGACGGCGCCCAGGTGCGCCCGTTCCCCCTCCCGGACGTCCGTGAGCCCGATGGCCTGGATCTCCGCGGTGCGTTGCATCTACTTCAGCTCACACTGAGCGCCGTCGCCGTCTATGGCGGCGTCCAGCACCTGCCGCAGCAGGTGGTTCCTTCGCTCGATCGAAAACCGGCCGGTCTCCACGGCCTGACGGCCGGCGAGGCCCATCTGCCGTCGAAGCTGCGGGGCATCTATCAGCGGCTTCAGAGCCTCCACCAGCGTCGCCACGAGATCGCGGTCCACCTCGCCGAACATATCGCGGTGGAGCCTCGAGCCGGGCGGCGGGAGGAAGTAGCGGGGGAGCATCTCGCGGTAGTGCCGGGCCAGCCGCGAATCGTGGGCGAGGAGGCCGGTCACCCCGTTCTCCACGATCTCCGGGTTGCCCCAGGAGTCCGTGGTCACCACCGGCAGTTCGTAGCTCATCGCGTCCATGAACACGGTCAGGGGCGTGAAGCGAGCGGGCAGGAGGAAGATGTCCGCAGTCATGAACTCGCGCTCAAGCTCCTCCCACGGCACGACGCCTTCGATGAGCCGCAGACCGGGCATGCCCGCGTAGCGCTCCCGGATTCGACGGGGAAGTCCGGAGCGGATCACCAGTTCGAGGCCGGGGTAGAGATCGCGCAGCGCCGCGAAGGCCTCCAGCGCTTCCAGGCCGCCCTTGTAGCGGAACTGGCCGGGTATGTTCGCCGAATCAACGAACAGCATCTTCACTCGGCCGCCCGGGCGGTACTCCTTGACGAACGGCTTCGGCTCTCCCGCCCAGTGGACCACACTCGCCTTGGCGGCAACGTCCTCACCCAGGGCCGCCGCCAGCGCCCTCTTCCCGACTGCTATGCTCACTATGATTCGGCGGCAGTGGGGAGAGAGCAGCGTGCGTCGCACCAACCCCCGAAAGAGACGGAAGTGGCGGTAGCCACCTATGGTATTGCTGACGTGCTCACATGGCAGGTCCAGCAGCCATGGCTCGCGCCGCAGCACCAGGTGGTTCACCGCATAGGTCAGCCTGGTCTCCGCC
>Ga0209002_10002310_pt1 | contig 15403 bp, 16 predicted proteins | sample Rifsed16ft2_FD_184010 | JGI IMG/M metagenome (GOLD analysis project Ga0209002, IMG submission 184010) | Soil microbial communities from Rifle, Colorado, USA - sediment 16ft 2 (version 2) | ecosystem: Environmental > Terrestrial > Deep subsurface > Rock core/Sediment | place: Rifle, Colorado...
CCTCCAGCGGCCCGAGCCGATCGGGCCCGCAGACGACGCAGGCTCCCTCGGGGCGCGGCTCGCTGTCCTCGGAGCGCAGACCCTGGTCGAATCGATCGACATGCTCGGCGCGGGACCCGTCGCGCCGCGACCGCAGGACCACTCGCTCGCCACCTTCGCGACGCGGTTCACGCCCGAGGACCGGGTGCTGTCGTGGTCCAACCCCGCGCGGGTCCTGGTGAACCTCTGCCGAGCGCTGTCGCCGTACCCGGCTGCCACCACGACCTTCCGCGATCAGGGGCTGAAGGTGTTCCGGGCCGAAGCGACCTTCGCGGCAGGAGAGCCCGGCACCATCGTGCGGGTCGACGACGTTGGGTTCGTGGTGGCGACCGCCGATGGGGGGTTCCGGCCGCTGGAGGTGGCGCCCGCCGGGCGCAAGCGGATGTCCGGGGCCGATCTGGTACACGGCTTCCGTCCCGAGGTCGGCGAGCGGCTCGGTTGAGCCCCGCTCCGGGAGGACCGCGTCGCCGACCCGGAGCGCAAGCCGTCCGACGCGGTCTGGCCCCCGCGCCCCCATCCGCGCGTTCGGTGGCCCTGGCCGTTGTGATGCGGGTGACCGACGAGGGTGCGTACTCGAACCTCGCGCTCCGCAGGACGCTCGATCGTGCCGGGCTCTCCGAGCGCGACGCCGCGTTCGCATCCGAGCTCGTCTACGGGACGTTGCGACGGCTGGTCCCGATCGACCATGCCCTCGCACCGCTCCTGCTTCGCCCGCTCGAGACCGCGCCGAAGCCGGCACGCGCGGCGCTTCGGCTCGGCGCGTACCAGCTCCGGTACCTGCGTGTGCCACCGCACGCAGCGGTGGCCGAGACCGTCTCGCTCGTCGAGCAGCGGCAGCGGGGGTTCGTGAACGCGGTCCTACGACGCCTGTCGTCCGCCGAACCGCGAGAGCCAGCGGGTGTCACCGCCGAGGCGATCGCTCTTCGCACCGGCCTGTCCGCATGGGCGATCCGGGAGCTCGAGCGTCTCCTTGGCGAGGAGGCGGAGGAGGCGGCGGCCGCCATGGCCGAGCGCGCCTCGACCACGCTGCGCGTGAATCCGTGCCGGAGCTCGCTCGCGGAGGTGCTGAAGGACCTGACGGCCGCCGGTGTCTCGTCGTCTAGAGGGCGGATCCACGATGGATCGCTCCTGGTCGAGTCGGGCGATCCGGCGAGGCTGCCGGGCTTCGCCGAGGGACGGTTCGTCGTCCAGGACCAGGCGTCCTCGTTCGTGGTCGCTGCCCTGGACCCCAAGCCGGGCGATCGGATCCTCGACGTCTGCGCAGGTCCCGGCGGGAAGGCGGCTCACCTCGCGTGCCTCGCCGGGCATGACGGGAAGGTCGTGGCCGCCGACGTCTCGGCCTCGCGCCTGGGCCTCGTTCGGGAGACCCTGGGCAGGCTAGGCCTGCAGGCGTCCCTGCTCGTCCAGGACGGACGCCGGCCGGCGCTGCGGGAGGGGTTCGACGCCGTGCTCGTCGATGCGCCGTGCTCGGGTATGGGCTCGGCACGACGCCGGCCCGAGCTCCTGTGGCGCGTCGGGAGGGAGGAGCTCTCGGGTCTTGCCCGTCTCCAGGTTGGGATAGCTACGGCCGGGGCCGGATTGCTGAGGCCGGGAGGTCGCCTGATCTACAGCGTCTGTACGTTCCCTCGGGCCGAGACCGACGCGGCCTGTGACGCGCTGCTGCGCCGCCGTCCCGAGCTGCTTCCGTTCGCGTTGGGAGGGCCCGACGGTCCCGCCGAGCGGCTCCGGCTGTGGCCCCACAGGCACGGATGCGACGCGATGTTCGTCGCGGGGTTCAAGAGCGGGGGCGCGGCCGTCCTCCCCGAGGTGCCCATCCCGACGGACTAGGATTAGCCGCCGTGGGCAAGCTCGCCGCCTCGATCCTTGCCGCAGACCTGGCGCACCTGGCCGCCCAGGTAAAGCTGGTCGAGGGGCATGCCGACCTCATCCATATCGACATGATGGACGCCCATTTCGTCCCGCCGCTCACGATCGGGCCGCCGGTCGTTGCGAGCCTCCGGCCGCACACGGCCCTCACGCTGCACGCTCACCTCCAGGTCGACACCCCCGAGGCCCTGTTCGACGAACTCGCCGAGGCGGGGACCGACGTCGTGACCTTCCAGGTCGAAGCCGTCCCCGACCCGACCCCCGTGATCCGCAAGGCCCGGGGGACGGGGATGCGCGTCGGCATCGCCCTCGTTCCGGAGACTCCGATCGAAGCGGCGATGTCACATCTGGGCGAGGTCGACGACGTGATCGTCCTCGCGGTGCACCCAGGGTGGGCCGGCCAGCCCTTCCAGCCGGAGGCGCTGCCCAAGGTTCGCGCCCTCCGCGCCGAGATCGACCGCCGCGGACTCGCGGTGGACCTGCATGTCGACGGTGGGGTGAACGCTTCGACGGCGCCCGCGTGTGTCGACGCCGGGGCCACGGTGCTGGTGGCCGCCTCGGCGATCTTCGGCGCGGTGGACCCCGCGGCCGCCGCCCGGGACCTCAAGCGCGTGGTGGAGGCGACCTAGATGCCCGAGAGGATCCTCGTCGTCGATGACGACCCGGACATCGCGCGGTTCGTCGAGGTCAACCTGCGCAGCGCCGGCTACGACGTCTCGGTCGCCTCCGATGGCGAAGAGGCGCTCGACAAGGCCGGCACGCTCCGCCCCGACCTCGTGCTCCTGGACGTGATGATGCCGCGGATCGACGGGTTCGAGGTCGCGCAACGGCTCCGCCGGAATCCGCAGACCGCAAACACCTCGATCATCATGCTCACCGCGAAGGCGCTCTCCACCGACAAGGTGCTCGGTCTCACCGCAGGGGCCGACGATTACATCATCAAGCCGTTCGACCCGATCGAACTTCTCGCGCGCGTCAAGGGGACGCTGCGCCGCGCGAAGGAGATGCGCAACCTCTCGCCGCTCACAGGGCTACCCGGCAACATCCGGATCCAGGAGGAGATCGAGCGCATGGTGCGCGAGGACCAGCCGTTCGCCGTCTTGTACTCGGACCTGGACAACTTCAAGGCGTACAACGACCAGAAGGGTTTCGTGCGCGGCGACCGCCTGATCCAGGCCACGGCGCGGATAATCCAGGACGCGGTCGTCGAGTTCGCGGGTCCCGATGGGTTCGTCGGCCACGTCGGCGGCGACGATTTCGTCGCCGTGGTGCCGCCCGAAGCCGCCGAGGACGCCGCCAAGCGGATCGTCGAAACCTTCGACGCGCGGATCCATGAGTTCTATGAGCCGGAGGACCTCGAGCGGGGGTACGTGGAGGTCGAGGACCGCAAGGGCGTCCTGCAGCGCCTGCCCCTTGCCGGGGTCTCCGTAGGCATCGCCACCACGCAGGTCCGCCGGTTCGAGCACTACGGCGAGGCGGTGGCGATGGCCACCGAGATGAAGCAGTTCGCCAAGCGCGAGCCGCGCTCCTCCTACGCCGTGGACCGCCGTCGCCCCGACGGGACGACGCCCGACCCGAACGAGCCCTAGCCGGGTTCAGCCGGGGCCTCGTCGCCTGCGGACCCCGACGCGGCCTATACTCGCGGGGAAGAGCCTGTTTCCGGGGCGGGGTGCAACTCCCCACCGGCGGTAACAGTCCGCGACCCTCCGGCAGCCAGTCGGGGGTGGACCCGGCGAGATTCCGGGACCGACCGTGAGAGTCGGGATGGGAGGAGACGGGCGGAGGTCGGCGGCGACGTACGCCCGCCGGCACCTGCCGCTTCCCAGCACCCACGCCTCGAGATCGGAGCGCTGTGTCCGACGAGGCGTACATCGAGCGAGCGATCGAGCTCGCGGAGCTGGGGCGGGGACTGGTCTCCCCGAACCCGATGGTTGGCGCCGTGGTGGTCGCCGGCGGCGTGGTGGTCGGCGAAGGCTGGCACCAGGGCGCCGGGCTCCCACACGCGGAGATCGTCGCGCTCGACCAGGCCGGCCCGCGTGCCCGCGGCGCCACCCTCTACACCAGCCTCGAGCCCTGCGACCACTTCGGTCGCACTCCACCTTGCACCCGGGCGATCGTCGCGGCGGGGATCGCGATGGTGGTCTCGGCGACGTCGGATCCCAATCCCGTCGTGGACGGTCGTGGGTTCGCGGCGCTCACCGCGGCCGGTGTCCAGGTCCGTCGCGGTGTGCACGCCGAGGCGGCCGAACGCCTGAACGCGGCCTTCGCCAAGCACGTCCGCACGGGCCTGCCGTTCGTCACCTGGAAGGCCGCGGCAACCCTGGACGGCAAGGTGGCCGCGCGCGACGGGTCCTCCAAGTGGATCACCGGCGAGGCCGCTCGTGCCGACGTCCACCGCCTGCGGGGCGCGTCCGATGCGATCGTCATCGGCGCCGGTACTGCGCTCGCCGACGACCCGGCCCTGACGGTCCGCGACCCGGGCTACCGAGGCCGCCCTCCGATGCGCGTCCTGGTGGATGCGCGAGGGCGCGTCCCGGCCACCGGCGACCTGTTCGACGACGCCGCGCCGACGCTCGTCGCGACCACCGAGCTCGCGCCGCCCGCGGGTAGGGAGGCCTGGGAGGCAGCCGGCGCCGAGGTCGAGGTGTTCGGGTCCGAGGGCGAGCGGGTGCCGCTCGCGGCGCTGATGGCGCACCTCGGCAAGCGGGACGTGCAGTCGGTCCTTCTGGAGGGCGGCCCCACGCTCGCCTGGTCGGCGGTGGAAGACCACCTCGTCGATCGTGTCGTCGTCTACCTCGCGCCCCGGATCGTTGGCGGCACCGACGCGCCCACCGTTCTGGGTGGCCGCGGGTTCGCGCCGATCGCGTCCGCCTTGCAGCTGCGCATCGTGTCGGCCGAGCGCGTCGGCGAGGACATAAGGGTGGAGGCGGATGTTCACAGGGATCGTTGAAGAGCTTGGCACCGTCCGCGAGGTCAGCCCCGCGCGGCTGTCGGTGGCGTGTCGAGGCGTTACCGGAGACGCGGAGATCGGCGCGTCGATCGCCGTCAACGGCGCCTGCCTCACGGTCGTGGAACGCTCCGAGGGGCATCTCGCGTTCGACCTGTCCGGGGAGACCCTGCGCCGCACCAGCTTCTCGCGCCTGTCCGTAGGCGATCCGGTGAACCTTGAGCGATCGCTCACCCTGTCGAGCCGCCTGGGCGGGCACCTCGTGCAGGGCCACGTCGACGGGGTCGGCGAGGTGGCGGCGATCCAGCCGGATCGAGAGGGGGCGTGGCTGTCGGTGCGTGCCCCCGGTGCGGTCCGCAGGTACCTGGTTGAGAAGGGCTCGGTGTGCGTGGACGGGATCAGCCTGACCATCGCAGGGCTGGACGGAGACGCGTTCTCCGTCGCCGTCATCCCACACACCTTGGACGTGACGACGCTCGGGTCGGCCCGTGAGGGCGACCTGGTGAACCTGGAGGTCGACGTGATCGCGAAGTACGTCGATGCGCTGCTGGAGAAGGGACGGTCATGAGCGGGACGGAGACGGAGCTGGACCGGTCGGTGTTCGCCACGATCGATCAGGCGGTCGAGGAGATCCGGGCGGGCAGGATCGTGATCGTCGTCGACGACGCCGACAGGGAGAACGAGGGCGACTTCATCATGGCCGCGGAGAAGGCCACTCCGGAGACCCTGAACTTCATGGTCACCCACGGCCGCGGGATCGTCTGTATGCCCGTGACCGGGCAGCGCCTCGACGAGCTTCGGATCCCCCTGATGGTCTCGAAGAACAACGAGAGCCACGGGACGGCGTTCGCCGTGTCGATCGACATCCAGGGGCGGACGACGACCGGGACGAGCGCGTTCGACCGCGCGGCGACCGTCCGGTCGATCGCCGATGAGACCCTGCGGCCTGAGGACATCCGGATGCCCGGCCACGTCTTCCCGCTGATGGCCCAGGAGGGAGGCGTTCTCAGGCGCGCGGGGCACACGGAGGCGACCGTGGACCTGGCGCGTCTGGCAGGCATGTATCCGGCCGGCGTGCTGTGCGAGGTCCTGCACCCCGACGGATCGATGGCGCGGATGCCCGAACTCGTCCGCGTGGCCCAGGAGCACGGCCTGAAGCTGATCTCGATAGCGGACCTGATCGAGTACCGGCGCCATCGCGAGCACCTGGTCAAGCGCACCGCCGAGGCGCAGATCCCCACCGAGTACGGCGAGTTCACGACGATCAGCTACGAGAGCCTCGTCGAGGGCACCACGCACGTCGCGCTGGTCCTGGGCGAGATCGGCGACGGCGAGCGGACCCTCGTGCGGGTGCACTCGGAGTGCCTGACCGGCGACGTGTTCGGTTCGATGCGATGCGATTGCGGCGACCAGCTGCACGCCGCGGTCGTGCAGATCGGCAAGGAGGGACGCGGCGTCGTCCTGTACATCCGTGGTCACGAGGGCCGGGCGATCGGCCTGACGCACAAGCTCCGGGCCTACCAGCTCCAGGAGCAGGGGCGCGACACCGTGGAGGCCAACGTCGAGCTCGGCTTCCCCGCGGACCCGCGCGACTACGGGATCGGGGCGCAGATCCTCGTGGACCTCGGCGTGCGATCGATGCGGCTCCTCACGAACAACCCGGCCAAGCGGGCCGGGCTCGAGGGCTACGGCCTGTCGATCCTCGAGCGCGTGCCGCTCGAGACCCGCCCGAACCCGGAGAACATCGAATACCTTCGGACCAAGCGCGAGAAGCTCGGCCACCTGCTCGGCAACCTGGAGACGGAGATCTCCGAGGTGAAGGAGGCGCCGTGACCGAGTTCCGGGGCGAGACGAACGCCCGCGGTCGCCGGGTGGCGGTCGTCGTGGCGCGCTTCAACGAGATCGTGACGCGCAAGCTGCTCGAGGGCGCGCTCGAAGGTTTGCGCGTACATGGTGTGGACGACGAAGACGTCGACGTGGCCTGGGTGCCGGGCGCGTTCGAGCTGCCGGCCGTGGCGCGGCGGCTCGCGGCCTCGGGGACCTACGACGCGGTGATCTGCCTCGGCGCGGTGATCCGTGGCGAGACCTCCCATTTCGACCACGTGGCCGGCCAGGCCGCGGCGGGGATCCGCGAGGCGGCCGTGGCGACCGGCGTGCCGGTCATCTTCGGCGTCCTCACGACCGAGACGCTGGAGCAGGCTCTGGCGCGGGCCGGCGGCGATCACGGCAACAAAGGATGGGACTCGGCCGCGGCGGCCCTGGAGATGGCCTCGCTGCTGGATCAGCTCCCGAAGGAGGGGTGATGTGATCGTCGACAAACCCTGGGGCAAGGTCGTCACCTACGCCCTGAACCAGCCCAGCTCCGTCCGGGTGATCACGGTCGAGCCGGGTCAGGAGACCAGCGTCCACTACCACCAGATGCGGGACGAGATGTGGGTCGTGCTCGACCCCGGCCTGACCGTCCAGATCGGCAACCGCACGGTGGAGGCCTCTCCGGGGGAGGAGTTCATGGTGGGCGCCGAGACGACCCATCGCATCACGAACGCCGCGCCGATCCGCGGCCGGGTGCTCGAGATCGCCTACGGCTATACGACCGAGGATGACACCCTGCGTCTGCACGACGACTACGGCCGCCCCCTCGAACCCGACTGGTAGGCACGTGCTGAGCGTTGAGCGCCCCAGAAGGCTCGTGCTAGGCTCCGCGTGTTCAGGCACAGGAGGCTGCGTTGGCAGAGCAGGGCACCGTGAAGTGGTTCAGCAACGAGAAGGGCTTCGGCTTCATCTCCCGGGAGGGCGGGGACGACGTCTTCGTTCACTTCTCGGCGATCGAGGGCGAGGGGTACAAGTCCCTCACCGAGGGCCAGGCGGTCGAGTTCGACGTCGTCGATGGCCCGAAGGGCAAGCAGGCAGCCAACGTCCGCCCCGTCTGAGCGATCGGGCGACGCGTCGCACGCGTCGACACCGCCCTCACCCGCACCTATACTCTGCGGGTTGGTTCACCTTGTTCCACCAGGCACCGGGGACCGCCCGGTGCCTTCGTCTCGGATGGAGGTGATGCGGGGTCTCGGCTGATCCGCGCATTAACGAGCGGATCCGCTCGGCGCAGGTGCGCCTTGTGGGTCCGGATGGAGCGCAGATCGGGATCGTCTCGACGCAGGACGCGCTCCGTCAGGCTCAGGAGCTCGACCTCGATCTGGTGGAGGTGGCGCCGCAGGCGAACCCCCCCGTGGCCAGGATCATGGACTACGGCAAGTTCAAGTACGAGCGCGACATCCGCTTGAAGGAGGCCCGCAAGAAGCAGGTCCGTGTCGAGGTCAAGGAGATCAAGTTCCGCCCGAAGATCGACCCGCACGACTATGCCACGAAGAAGGGGCACGTCGAGCGGTTCCTGCGGGCGGGTGCGAAGGTCAAGGTCACCATCATGTTCCGCGGGCGCGAGATGGCCCGAACGGAGCTGGGCCGCAAGATCCTCGATCGGCTGGTGACGGACCTCGGAGAAGCGATCGTCGTCGAGGCCTCGCCCAAGCAGGACGGCCGCAACATGGTGATGGTCATAGCGCCCACGAAGAAGGCGATGGAGAAGCCGGAGGCGAAGGAGCAGCGGGCCGAACCGCCCGCCGCGATCGCCGAACCCGAGCCGGTCGAAGCGCCGAAGCCGGTCGAAGCGCCGGAGCCGGTCGAAGCGCCGGAGCCGGTCGCGGATCCGGACCCCGCACCACAGGAAGCTTGAGGGAAAGATGCCGAAGCAGAAGACGCACCGCGCCACCGCCAAGCGGTTCCGCATAACGCGCACCGGCAAGGTGCTCCACCGCAAGGCGACCGGCAACCACATGCTGACGAAGAAGAGCGGCAGCCGCCGCCGCCGGGTCGAGGGTATGGCCGAGGTCACGGCCGAGCGCACGAACATCCGCCGGCTGCTTGGGAAGTAGGAGCTGATGGCCAGGGTCAAGAACTCGGTCCACGCCAAGAAGAAGCGCCGCGAGGTCCTTCGCAAGGCCAAGGGGTACTTCGGCTCGCGCTCTCGCCGCTACCGCGTCGCCAAGGAGCAGCTGCTCCACTCGGGACAGTACGCGTACCGCGACCGCCGCGATCGCAAGGGGCAGTTCCGCCGTTTGTGGATCGCGCGGATCGGCGCGGGGGCCCGCCAGAACGGTATGTCCTACTCCACGTTCATCCACGGCCTGACCAAGGCCGGCGTCGAGGTCGACCGCAAGATCCTCGCGGACATGGCGGTACGCGACCCGGTGGCGTTCGGACAGCTCGCGCAGGCGGCCAAGGACGCGCTGGGGGCCTGAACCTCCCCGGCCCGGACCGCTCGCCCGGGTACCATCACGCGTGACACGACGGGGAGACCAGCGCGCGTGATCACGTCCGTCAGCAACCCCAAGGTCACGGCCGCGCTCCGGCTCCACAAACGAACCTTCCGCGACGCCGATCGCGCCTTCCTGGTCGAGGGGGCCCAGTCCGTCGCCGAGGCGCTCGGTGGCCAGGCCGGCCTTCTCACCCTGTTCCACACCGAGGAGACGCACCCGCTCGTTGCGCGGGCCAAAGAGGCGGGCACCGACCTCGTGCACGTGAGCGAGCAGGTGATGGGGCGGCTCACCGGCACGGTGACGCCGCAGGGGCTCGTCGGCGTATCCCCGTTCGTCGACGTCGGGGTCGAGGCCCTGCCCGAGGCCCCTGGGTGCGTGGCCCTTCTGCATGCGGCCCGCGACCCCGGCAACGCGGGCACGGTCCTGCGGTCGGCCGATGCCGCGGGCGCCGACGCCGTCGTCTTCTCACCGGACTCGGTGGATGTGTACAACGCGAAGACGGTGCGCGCCTCGGCGGGTTCGCTCTTCCACCTGCCAGTCGTTCGCGGCGCGGACACGCCTGCCGCCATCGAGGCCCTCCGCGGACGCGGGATGCGGATCCTGGCGATGGACGCGCACGGCGAGGCAGACCTGCTCGAGCAGGACCTGTCCGACCCGGTCGCCTTCGTGTTCGGCAACGAGGCCTGGGGGCTGCCCGAGGAGGTGGCCCGCCTCGCCGACGCGACCGTGCGCGTGCCGATAGCCGGACGTGCCGAGTCGTTGAACCTGGCCGCCGCCGCGACCGTATGCCTGTTCGAATGGTCCCGTCGCCGGCGTGAGGGCCGGCGGGTGGCGCTCGAGACCCTGATCGCGGCGGCGGCGCACGATATCCGCTCGCCGCTCACCGCGATGAAGGGGTTCGGGCACGCCCTCGCCACGCGCTGGGAGCAGATGACCTCCGAGCAGCGCGACCTGATGCTCCAAGGGATCGTCTACGACACCGACCGGCTCAACGCGATCCTGCGCCAGCTCGTCGACGCGGCCAGGCTCACCGCGGGCTCGCTCGAGCTGTTCCCCGAACGGACGGACGTCGGCGGGCTGGTCGACAAGATCGCCTCGTCCCTCGCGCGCGACCCGGACCATCCGCGGGTCGAGTGGACCGGCGGCGAGGTCGTGGCATTCGTCGATCCCGAGCGCCTGCGGATGATCCTCGAGGGCTTCATCGAGTCGCTCGTGTGGTGGACGAGCGAGGGCCCAGTGCGCGTATCGGCCGAGGTCCGCGACGGGCGCCTGGTCGCGCAGACGGAGCGCGGGGGGCCGAATCTCGGCCAGCAGGAGGCCGACCGCCTGTTCCTGCCGCGCGAGCCGGGCTCCGGCGCCGGGAGCAAGCTCGGCCTGTTCGTCGCCGAAGGCGTTGCGAAGGCGCACGGGGGGCGGGCCTTCGCCGAGGTCGACGGCTCGCTGCGGCTCGTGCTCGACGTCCCGCTCGCCGGCCAGCCGCAGGGCTGAGCGGTCCGAGCAGGAGCGGTTGCTAGACTCGCCGCACCATGGACCCGAACGACGCCGCCCGCATCCTCGATGAGCAGCTCGCGGGCGGTCTCCGGCGCCTGAGGTCTGCGTCCACGCTCGATGAGCTCGAGACGGCCAAGGTCGAGGTTCTCGGCCGAAAGGCGCCTCTCTCGGAGGTCCAGCGCTCCCTCGGCTCGCTCAGGGAGGAGTCGCGTCGGGAGCTCGGACGCAGGACCAACGAGGTGTTCACAGCTCTCCGCGAGGCCGTCGAGTCCCGCCGCTCCGAGCTCGAGGAAGGCGCCGGATCCGTCGAGCTCGAGGCCGACGCCGTGGACATCACCCTGCCGGGGCGGCGGCCCCGTCCGGGCTCGCTGCACCCCCTCACCCTCATCGAGCAGCAGATGGTCACGGTCTTCACCCGGATGGGCTACCGCGTCGCCGAGGGGCCCGAGATCGAGGACGAGTGGCACAACTTCGAGGCGTTGAACATCCCGACGGACCATCCCGCGCGCACGATGAAGGACTCCCTGTACGTGGACGTCCCCGGCCTGCTCCTGCGCACCGAGACGTCGGCGGTCCAGATACGGACGATGGAGTCGCAGCCGCCGCCCGTCTACGTGATCGTCCCCGGGCGCGTGTATCGGCGCGAGGCGGTGGACGCGACACACCTCTCGGTGTTCCATCAGCTCGAGTGTCTGGCGGTCGACGAAGGCCTGTCGCTCGCGCACCTGAAAGGCACCCTCGAGGCGTTCGCGCACGAGATGTTCGGTCGGCAGATCCACGCTCGGATCACGCCCGACTACTTCCCGTTCGTCGAACCGGGCGCGCAGATGGCGGTCTCGTGCTTCATCTGCGACGGCGTCGGCTGCCGCGTGTGCGGCAACGGCTGGCTCGAGCAGGGGGGCGCCGGCATGGTGCACCCGACGGTCCTTGAGAACTGCGGGTACGACGCCGAGCGCTACACGGGGTTCGCGTTCGGGCTCGGGATCGAGCGTGTCGCGATGGTCCGCTACGGCGTGGACGACATGCGGCTGCTCGTCGAGGGCGACGTTCGCTTCCTCGAGCAGTTCGAGGGGGTCGCGTGAGGGTCGTCCTGTCCTGGCTCCGCGACCTGTGCCCTACGGACCTCGCCGCCGAGGAGCTCGCCGAGCTATTGGGTCGAAAGGGCGCGGAGGTGGGATCGATCGAACGCCCGTGGGCGGGCCTGTCCGGCGTGATCGTCGCCCGCGTGCTCGAGGTCCGCGACCACCCCGACAGCGACAAGCTATGCATCGCGCGAGTGCAGACCGGCTCGGGCGAGCAGGAGGTCGTCGTAGGCGTGCGGAACATGGGCGTCGGCGACCTCGTCCCGCTAGCCTCGCCCGGCGCGCGGGTCGTGGGTCTGCCAGACCCGCTCGGCGCTCGTGAGATCCGCGGGGTGACGTCTAACGGCATGCTCTGCGCACCCGACGAGCTAGGGGTCTCGTCCTCCCACGAGGGCATCCTGATCCTGCCTCCGGAGCTCGAGATCGGTTGGGACGTGGTCTCGGTGTTCGGGCTGCACGACGTCGTTCTCGACGTCGAGGTCACGCCGAACCGACCCGATCTCTTGTCGGTGCTCGGGATCGCCCGCGAGGTCTCGGCGGCGACGGGGACGCCTCTGTCCGCGCCGCAGGCCGGGATCCCCGAGGACGAGGAGCCGGCGGAGGGTGTGGCCACCGTCGAGGTCCTCGATCGGGACCGGTGCCCACGCTACCTCGCGCGGATCGTCCGGGATGTTCGGCACGTTGCTTCGCCGATCTCGGTTCAGGCGCGGATGACCGCTGCGGGCATGCGACCCATCTCGGCGGCCGTGGACGCCACCAACTACGCGATGCTGGAGGTCGGCCAGCCGCTGCATCCCTTCGACCTGGCACTGCTGAAGGGTCCGGGGATCGTCGTCCGCCGCGCCGCGGTGGGGGAACGGCTGGTCACCCTCGACGACGTCGAGCATGCCTTCACCGATGACGACCTGCTGATCTGCGACGTCGAGCGCCCGGTAGCCGTCGCCGGTGTCATGGGTGGGGAACTGGCGGAGGTCTCGGACGTAACGAGCGACGTCCTGCTGGAGGCCGCAACGTTCGAGCGCGGCGGGATCCAGCGCACACGACGACGCCTGGACCTGTCGACGGAGGCCTCGATGCGGTTCGAGCGCGGCGTCGACCCCGAGGCGACACCCGTGGGTGCCGACCGAGCGTGTCAGCTGATGGTGGAGTGGTTCGGTGCCCGTGTCCTGCGCGGCGTCGTCGAGGTCGGCGCTGCAACGGAGCGGCGACGTGTCCCGATGCGTGCCTCGCGGGCCTCGGCGCTGATCGGCTATCCGGTCACCAGTGCCGAGGCCAGGGAGGTCTTCGATCGTCTCGGCATCGGCGCCGAACCGGTCGACGAGGACACGGTGCGCGTCGAGGTGCCGGGCTATCGCGTTGACCTCGAGCGCGAGGTCGACCTGATCGAAGAGGTCGTGCGCATCCAGGGGTACGAGGGCGTCGGCTCCGTGCTGCCGCCGGTGCGCCAGGCGGGAGGGCTGCCCCCGACATCCGCCTTCCTCCGTCGTCTCCGACGTGCCCTCGCCGGAGCCGGCCTCCGCGAGATCCGGACGGTCCCGTTCGCCTCCGACCAGGACCTCCGGCTCACCGGCGACGCGGACCCGATCAGGGTAACGAACCCCCTGCAGGCCGATGACGGCTGGATGCGCATCCACCTGCTGCCGGGGCTACTCAAGGCCGTTCGACGCAACGCGTACCGGCACGTGCGCTCGGTCGCGATCTTCGAGGTGAGCAACGTCTTCCGCCTTCTCGACGGCCAGCCGGACGAGCGGCCGATGATCGGGCTCGCGATGACCGGCACGGCCGAGCCCGGGTGGACCGGCGACGGACGCACCTTCGACGTGTTCGACGCCAAGGGAGCAGTGGCCGCGCTCCTGGCCGACCTGGGGATCGACTGGAGCATCGGCGGGCCCGTCGGACGACCGTTCCATCCGGGACGTTCATCCGAGGTGGTCGTGGACGGCGAGCGGATCGGGATGGTCGGTGAGCTCCATCCGAAGATCGCCGAGCGGCTCGATCTTCCCGGTCGGGTGGCCGTGGCCGAACTGGAGGTGCGGAACCTCATGCGCCTTTCCACATCCGACCTCCAGGTCCGTGACGTCCCACGGTTCCCGCCGGTGCGGCGCGATCTCGCGTTCGTCGTCCAGGTGTCGGTGGCGGCCGGGGCCGTCCAGGCGGTCCTGCAGGAGGCGGCCGGCGGGCTGCTCGACTCGGTGTTGCTCTTCGACGTGCACGAGGGTGCGCCGCTTTCTCCTGGAACGAAGAGCCTGGCCTTCTCCGTCGACCTGCGGGCCTCCGACCGTACCCTGACCGACGCGGAGGCGGCCGAGGTGGTCGAAGCGATCGCCGCGCGGCTGGCGGCGGACCTCGGCGCCGAGCTCCGTTCGGCCTGATCCTTCGAGCGAGCCCCGAAGGCCTCGGGATAGACTCGCCCCATGGTGCGGGACTTCCTATCGGTCGACGATCTCTCACCGGAGGAGCTGTTCCTCCTGCTTGACCTGGCCGCCAAGGTGAAGGCCCAACCGGGTGATTACGCGTCCCGGATGGCGGGGCGCTCCGTGGCGATGATCTTCGAGAAGCCTTCCACCCGGACCCGCGTGTCCTTCGAGATCGCGATCTCCTCGAGCGGCGGCCACCCGGTGTCGCTCTCCTCCGCAGAGCTCCAGTTGGGACGCGGCGAGACGATCGAGGACACGGGGCGTGTCCTGTCCCGCTACGTCGATGCGATCGTCCTGCGCACGTTCGAGCAGGAGCGGCTGGAGATGCTCGCGTCGGCCGCGTCGGTCCCAGTGGTGAACGCGTTGTCGGATTTCGAGCACCCGTGTCAGTGCCTCGCCGACCTACTCACGGTACGAGAGGCCCGGGGTGAGCTCGGGGGCCTCACCTTCACCTATCTCGGTGATGGCAACAACGTTACGCACTCGCTGCTGCTGGGGTGCGCGAAGGCGGGGATGCACTTCCGCGCCGGCACGCCTCCGGGGTTCGAGCCGATCCCTCAGATGGTGCAGCGCGCGAAAGAGATCGCCGCTGGCACCGGGGGAAGCGCCACCGTGATGCTGGACCCTATCGAGGCCTCGCGCGACGCGGATGTCCTGTACACCGACGTTTGGGCCAGCATGGGGCAGGAGGCTGAGGCCGACGAGCGCGCGCTGGTATTCCCCGCATACGCGTTGGACCGGGACAAGCTCGAGGTCGCCAAGCCCGACGTGACCGTGATGCACTGCCTGCCCGCCCACCGCGGGCAGGAGATCACGGACGAGGTGATCGACGGTCCGAACTCGGTCGTGTGGGACCAGGCCGAGAACCGGATGCATACGCAGAAGGCGCTCCTGCTCCGGCTGCTCGGCCTGGCTTGAGTCCCGCGGAGGACCAGATGCCTCGCGCGAACGACGCCATCGAGGCGGTACTGCTCGAGTACGCCGACCTGCTTTCGATCGTCTCCGAGGACAGGTTCAAGCCGCGGGCCTACGAGAAGGCGGCTCGAGCCGTCGGGGGCTACCCGGCCGACCTCGACGGCGCCGACCTGAAGGAGATCCTTCAGGTTCCGAGCGTAGGCCGATCGATCGGGGAGAAGGTCCACGAGTTCCTGGTCTCCAGCAAGATCGCGGCGCTCGAGGAGCTCCGTGCGCAGATCCCCGCGGGCGTGCGCGACATGATCGCGGTCCCGGGCCTTGGGCCTAAGAGGG
>Ga0209002_10002311_pt1 | contig 15402 bp, 17 predicted proteins | sample Rifsed16ft2_FD_184010 | JGI IMG/M metagenome (GOLD analysis project Ga0209002, IMG submission 184010) | Soil microbial communities from Rifle, Colorado, USA - sediment 16ft 2 (version 2) | ecosystem: Environmental > Terrestrial > Deep subsurface > Rock core/Sediment | place: Rifle, Colorado...
GCCTATCTTCGAGGAGCCCGGCTTGGTGGAGCTGCTCCAGGCTGCCGTATTCGGGCACACCGTTCTTGTTCACGTCGAGCCGGGAATCCGCCCGGAAGCTGGCCTCCGCAGTTGCGATGGTGCGTACCCCGCCCACGGCACTAGATTCCCTCGAGGCAACCCCGGAGTAATTACTGAGTGAGGCCAGATAGTTCGCCACGGCGAAGAGCGTGAAGAGCATCGCGACGCCGCCGAGGAGGAACCGTTTGCTACCCTGGCCAAGCTTGATCACGTAAGCCCCGCGCCATAGGCCATAGAACAGCAGGATCAGCAGGGGCAGCAAGGCAAGTCCGGTCCCGCCAAGGGTCAGCAGGAAGGCGAGCGCCAAGCCAACTCCCTTGATGATTCTCCAGGATCGGCTTTGTGCCGGGAACGTGGCGCCGGACAAGCGGCGGGCCAGGATGGCAACTACAAATATCATCACCAAGGAGAACACGCCGTCGGGCGCGGGGGGGTTGTTGGCGTAGGCGGGGACGGCGGCGATCAACAAGAAGCAAAGCACGAACAAACGTGACCAGCCCAGTTTCATCGCAATCCTCTCTCTTGAGGAGCCGCAGGCCGTGGCTCTTCCCAGGCAAATTGCCAATCTTGGTCGGGGTAGAAATCCGTCCGGGAAAAAGAATAGTCCTCTCCGCGGGGGGAAGGGGGTGATGCGGCCAGGGCGTAGTTGGACGAGCCCAAGCGAAAGCCGGGCGAGAGGCGCAAGGTGAACACGGCGTGGTCAATGGGGTGCCGCCAAGCCCGGGTAGTGGTGAGCAGGTATCGTCCGTTGGAGACACGGGTGGGTTGGGTGTAGTCGAGACGAATCCACTTGGCTGCCCCCGGCCGGAAGAGAAGACGGAAGCGAACCTCTTCACCGCGCCGGCTCAAGGGAACCTCGGCCACGGTGCGGCCACCTTCGTTCACCTCGCTGAGAGAAAAAATTTCGGGTCGGGGGTGTTCTGGGTCCACCGGAAAGGGAACCCTCAAAGTGAGCACCGCGGGCAAACGCGACTGGTTGCGATAGTGGTAGAGGCCCGTAACCTGGATCAGGTCCTGCTCAACCCGCACGTCAATTCTTTCCTCGTCGAAACGCACGGGGGTGAAGCGTCCGCTGAACAAATAGGTTCCGGCAATCAGGAGGCTCGCCGCCAGCCACAAATCGCCGCTGCGAGCGAAGAAAACCATGCCAGCTGTGAGGGCGTTTCGCATGAATCGTTGCCAGGCCTCGCCCAGGAGAGCGGGTCAATCACAGGGCCGAATCCCTCTCCCAGAGCATACCGCAAAGGGGCAAGCATTGGCGGAAGATCAGCGAGGATCGTCTTGCGTTGGAGGAGTGCTTGCCCCTATCGGAGCGTGCACCAGCCTTTGGCTAGGGTGCAGAGGACTCGGCGCGCGGGAAACGCATCCGTAGGGTGGTCACCAAGGCCCGATCGGCTCGGGAGGAGATTATCTCCAAGGGGGAGAAACCTCGCCGCCAGGCGAGATAAAAAGTTGTCCCGAGTAGCAGGCCCGTGATTGCGAAGTTCGGCCAAGCGTTCAGTCCCCACTGCCCTGTCCATGTCAGTTCCCACGCCCGGGAGAACGGCAACAGGTAAGGAATCGGCCACTGGTGCCCATCCGGACCACGTGCCCCTATGAGGTCTCCCAGGAGATGCAGATGAAAGCTCAGGCAGGCAAGCGCCGCCGTTTTCCAGCGCCGCGTGGCCACGAGAAAACTCACCGCCGCCACCGCCACCGCAAAGGTCACGTTGTGCAGGAGGTGGTGGTAGTCGGAGAACCAGGTCAGGGGGCGCTCCCAGTTTGCCGTTAGCACTTCGACAGGAGCTCCCAGGCCGTCAACATCTGGCACAACGCCTGCCAGCGTTACCGCAGCCCGCTCCCGCCGGCTGATTCCTGCGCTGTTGGCCACCATCCAGCCGACCAACAAGTGGGTCACCGCGTGCATCAGCTTCTCCTTCTCAAGGCGGGGCTGTTGGGCGCGATTCTACCACCAGCTGCACCCTAGCGCGTTCTCACCCAGGTAGTGAGGGGTAAAGTTCAGGTGGCCCATGGGCCCCCACCCCCTATCTCTACGGATGATTAGTGGGGCGCGGAAGGCAATCTCTATGGCACTTCTAGCACGCATAGAAAGTCGCTCTACTGTACTTAGAGTCTTGCCGGGTTGCTACTAAGATTTCAGGCTGCCGAAAAGGAATCTTTTCGACCCGCGGGAATTGACCCGTGGCTGTGCCAAAACTCGGGCTCATGCCCCGGTTTTCCGGGGTTTTCGGGCTTGCTGTTCCGAAACTGTTCCGAAAGTCCTTTTCACCCTTCCAATTCTCCCTGCTGGCGATTCTTTCGGCTGTTTGGTTTCCCGGAGCCGCCAAGAAACGATTCCCTTTCCTCGAATTGGGGCATCCCGAATGGTGCGCAGCCGTTCCTTATCGTATCAGGCTAAAGAATCGTTGTGCTTGAGGCTATGCTGAATCTCCTTGACCAGCATCTCCTGCGATGCCTCGAATCGTTCACCGATCACTCGGGCCGTGTTTTTCATGAATTTGTAGCCCAAGTGTGTATTGGCTTCGCAGAAGCTCTGAATGTCATCCCGGTCGATCTGCAACAAGTCAGAATCCTCGGTGGCATACGCGGAGAGAGTGTACTTGTAGGGGGGGATGATGGCCGACCAGCCAAAGGCATCGCCTGGCACTTTGATATCGAGGGGAATCTCTGCCGTGGCATTGTGAGAGGTCACGTTGAACCGCAGCTCAATCTTGCCGCCGCAGACAAGGAACAGCGAGTGGGCGGGCTCGCCGATCTGAAAGATGGTTTCTCCCTTTGTGAGCTTGGAGCGCTTGCAGAGCTTGGCGATGACATCCAGTTCTTGGGGCTCCAGCCCTTGAAAAATGCTGAACTTCTCCAGTCCTTCGATCATGGCTGCTCTCCCCCCTCTGGCTGCCGGATAGCGCCCGAAGACAGCGGTTCAGGATTCGTCGGCAGCCCCACCATAATTGGTCCTCACGCGTTCTCCTCAATCGTGCTTGTACTTTAACGGGGTGTGTTCGTGCGTACCCTCGCGCTTGCGGGTTTCATAGTCGAAGGGTTTGTAGAAAGGGCTTTTGGGATTGTGGCAGGTCTTGCAGGTCTCCACCGAAGGAATCACCATACCGGCCGTCACCACGTCGGCACGCTTGTATTCCTTGTTTTGCAAGCTCATCAAGTTGGGTTTCAGGTAGCCAGCCCCGGGGCCGTGGCAGACTTCGCAGGTCACGCCCGCCAGGTCGGGGGTCTTGGCCACGCTCACGAATCCGCCCGGCTGGCCGAATCCGGTCACGTGGCAGGTGACGCAGTTGGGGTCGGCGGTGTAGTCCTTGTCCGGGTCGAGCTTCTGGGCGCGCTTGGCCTCGGCGGCCACCCCCGGCTTGAGCAGCTCGAAGGCCTTGGCCATCTTGGTCTGTTCCCAGCTCTTGAACTGGGCCAGGTGACAGGGGCGGCACTTTTTGACGCCCACGTATTGCGCCGCGGCCGCTTGGGGCCAGAGCCCCACGCCCAGGCAGACTAGAGCCAGTGCCCATCGGAAGGAAAAGTCTCGCATTAGATCACCTCGCTCTTGGCAGTTCTGGATGAGGAATCCGAGAGTCATCTCCCTTGCCCCCTGAACGGTCAACCGGGTTCATTGGAGTGAAAGGACATAACGGGTAAGTTCATTGGCTTCGGCGTCACTCAAGTGAAAATCGGGCATCCTGGAGCCGGGAACAACTTGGCGCGGGTTCTTGAAGTGCTGGAAGAGCCAGTCGGCGTTGCGGCGGCTGGCGACGTGCGTCAGGTCGGGACCCAAGGTGCCGCCTCGACCCCGAAGGCTGTGGCAGAGCACGCAGCGCTTTTCTTCGAACAAACTGTGTCCCTCGACGCCCACCGCAGCCAATTCCGGCCTCAAGGTGGACTCGCGCACCAAGTACTCCGGTGGAACCTTCTCGCTGGTGAGGCTCAGCATGAGGACGGTCATCGCCTGGGCCTGCTCGTCGCTCATGTCCACATTGGGCATCTCTGAAAAGGGCAGGACGGCTTGCGGGTCCTTGAAATGCTCGAAGAACCATCGCGGGCGTGTTCTTTCCCCTTTCACGTAAGTGAAGTCAAAGGCATGCAACGGCTTGCTGCCGACGTAGGTTAGATCGGGACCGTCGCTGCCCCCTTCCCCCTCGATTTTGTGGCAGACATCGCAGGCAAATTCTTCTCGGTAAAGAACCCGAGCAGCAGACAGAGTTGGAGCTCCCGGGACGCTCGCCTCCTTGTGGCACTTGCCGCAGGCCGACTGCAGGTATTCGTCCTTCCACATCGGCCGTTCCCAGAATTCCAGCTCCTGGTGCGCTGCTCCCTTGTAGGTGGTGGCTTCCCCCTGCCCGCTGTGGCAAACGGTGCAACCAAACTTTTCCGCCGGATGGTGCCGGAGAATGCCGGGGTGGGTGCGCAGCGGCTCCGGCTCGTCGGCGAAGGCGGGGTTGTCGTAGGCCAGATGGCAGGTGACGCAGCGGTCGACGCGAGCAAAGGAGCGGAGGACAATTTGTTTGATTTCCGGTCTGGCCCGCTCGATTTCCTGGCGGACTTTCTCGTCCTTGGTCTTCTCACGCAGCAGGGAATGGTAGCGCCCCTGGTAGCGCTTCCACTCGCGGTCGTAGTCCCACCAGGCCGCCCAGGCAGCGGTGAAGAGCAACAACAGGCTTCCCGCGGCGAAGATCCTATGCACCATAGCTAAGGGACCGGCCAAGATTGCCAGAACCAGAAGAACTCCCAGTTCGGGCCGCGGAGATAAACCCCAACGATGGTGAGAGTCGTCAGGGCGGTGACAAAACCGGTGAAGAGACCGACGGAGGCCTCGCGCAACGAATCGGTCACATAGCCAGTAACGAAAAAGAAGACGATCAAGTAGAGCAACAGCAGACTGGCCGGGTTGATGACATCCACAAGCCACTGGGGAGCGTCGGGATAGAGGCCACGCATGCCACCGGTACGAATCTGGAGGAAGAGCAGCAGAGAGACGACGGCGGTGGTAGACAGGCCAGCCAGCCAGGCGATTCTCCGGCCCCGCGGAGAATGGAACCAGACACCTGTCCCTGTCGACTCGCGATCGATGTAGGGGATCACCATCAAAGCGACCAGGGTGAGGAAAGGAATAAAAACCCCGCCCACAAAGGCCGAGTAGCTGACCAGCTCTTGCAGGGCAAGAAAGTACCAGGGCGCCTTGGCGGGGTTCTCGGGAAACTGGGGGTTGGCGATGTCCTTCAGCGGAGCTCCGACAAGCAGCGACAGAATCATGAAGGCCGTGAGAGTAAGGATGGAGAGGGTAAGGAGCCGGAAGACCAAGTGAGGCCAGGCCATCAGGGTATCTTCCGGGCCGCGATCCACCATGGGGGTGCGCCCCCGGACCAGCTCCATGAGCCCATAGGTTTTTCGGGTATCCGGCGGAAAGACCTCTGCCCCTGACTCCGCCGCCGGCAGCGGGACGGGCGCGGAGGGGCTGGCGTCCTCTTCCGGGCGACTCAAGCCGCCGTCCTTGCGGATGCGCCAGAAATGAACGCCCAACACCGCCAGCAAGAGAACCGGCAGGATGGCCACGTGGAGGACATAAAAGCGAATCAGGGCTTCCTGGCCGACCTCGTTGCCTCCCAGCAGCAAATAGCGCATCTCTTTGCCGACGAACGGAAAATAGCTCATGATGTTCGTCCCCACCGTAATGGCCCAGAAGGCGAGCTGATCCCAGGGCAGCAGGTAGCCGGTGAAGCTGAGCAAGAGGGTCAGGAAGAAGAGAACGACGCCGACCACCCAGTTGAACTCCCGGGGCGGCCGAAACGAGCCCGTGTAGAAGACCCGGCACATGTGCAAGAAAACCGCAGCCACCATCCCGTGGGCGGCCCAGCGGTGGATGTTGCGGAGCAGGTTGCCGTTGGAGACGACGAATTCCAGGTCTTTCATGCGCTGGTAGGCCTGGTCAGTGGCGGGAACGTAGTAGAACATCAGCACGATTCCGCCCACAACAAGGATAAGAAACAAGACAAAGGCGATGACCCCCAGGCCCAAGGTATAGCCGAACCGCAGCGTGTTTTTGTGCACAGAAACCGGGAATATATGCAGGAAGAAATTCTGGTTCATGATTTCGGCCCGCCCCTGGTCGGTATCCACCGGGCCATGGCGGACCACAGAGTCCAGGAGGTTGCGGAAGAGGAGTCGCGCGTTGCGCCGGAACCCGCCCAGCATGCCTTCGCCGTGCCGGTTCGCCTTCATCGTTCGTCCGTCCTCCGCTTGCCCCTGCTAGAGGCGAAACTTCGTTCCCGGTTTGACTTCTTCGTTGGCATCCACCACCAGTTGGCCGTCAAAGGCCAAGCTGACACGGTACCAAGATAAGGGGCGCGGAGCCGGCCCGGCCTTGACTCGGCCTGAAGCGTCAAAGCGGCTGCCGTGACAGGGACAGAAGAAGCCCTCGTTGGTTCTGTTGACCACGCAGCCCAGGTGGGTACAGACAGCCGAGATGGCGTGTATGCCTTCGCCCGGGTTGTTGTAAACGAATAGTCTTTCTTCGGGCCGGGCAGTGACACTCCCCGCCGGAAAATCGCTGGGGAAGCCAATCTTGTATCGTCGGGAAGGTTCGTAAAGGGCATTGGGATAGAGTGTGCGTGCCAGGCCGGCGAACATGGCCGCCACGGTGGTCCAAAAACTCCCCCAGCCCACCTGGCTAAGAAAGTGGCGTCGCCTCACCTAGCTCCCTCCGCTGATAGGTCAATTCCTCGCGAAACTGAAATAGTTCCATGGTGATGGCCTTGGTGGGACAGCGTTGCGCACACAACCCGCAGCGGATGCACTTCTCTTCGTCCTTGAGCATGGCCGTCAGGTGGGAGCGCTGGTCGTCGTGAGCGCGGAGAAGGGCAGCCAGCTCCTCTCCTCCCGCCAGTTGCTGCGCCGGCACCAGCTTCAAGCACTTCTCCGGGCAGATATCCACGCAGCCGCCGCACAAGATGCACAGTTGGCCGTTGAACACCGGGTTGAGGCTGCACCCGAGACAGCGGTTCGCCTGGCGCTGCGCCTGCGAAGCGTCGTAGCCCAACTCGACTTCCGCGATGCCAATGCGTCGCTCGATAGGCTGCGCGGGCACTTTTTCTCGAGGGAGGGACAGGCAAGCGGGAAGCAGGCGATGGCGGGGGATGGGCACCATACGACCGCGCTGCACCACGCGCAGTTCGGATCCTTCCAAGTAAGCAGCGATGGCGTGGGCCGCCTTCTGGCCGTCAGCCACCGCGTGAATGATGAGCCGCGGACCAAAAGCCACATCGCCGCCGGCATAGATGCCGGGAGCGCTGGTGGCGAGCGTGTCAGGATTAATCTGGAGCGTGCCCCGAGGCGTAACCTGGAGGCCATCCTCCGGGGTCAGGAAGGAGAAATCACTCGCCTGCCCAATGGCGAGGATGACCGTGTCGGCTTCCAGGACGGATTCAGTGCCGGGTTTGAAGGTGGGGTTGAAGCGGCCGCTGCTGTCAAAAACGGAGGCGACGTCAAGAAACTCCACTCCTGTCGCCTTGCCGTCTTTGCCCAGAATCCGCTTGGGGCCGAGGGAGGTGTGGAGTTTGATCCCTTCCTCCAGGGCTTCCTCGATCTCCCTGGGGTTGGCCGGCATCTCATGGGGGGCTTCCAAGCAGGCCATGGAGACTTCCTTCACCCCCAAGCGCAGGGCTGACCGGGCCACATCCATGGCCACCTTCATGGCGTCGGGCTGGCTCTCGGGAAGCTGCGCCACCTGGCGGAGCGTCTCCTGGGCTTCACGGAGCGCGGCCCGAAGCTCCTCGGGGCCGAGCTCTTCCAGGGGCGGGATCTTGCGCAGGGCTGAACGAGCCACATCCACCGCCACACCGCCGCCGCCGATCACCAGCACCCGGCGCCCCAGCTCGACCTTGTAGCCCAGGTTGACGTTCAGGAGAAACTCGATCGCCCGCAGCACGCCGTCCTGTTCCACCCCTTCGATTTGCAGGGAGCGGGTAGCGTGCGCCCCGATGGCCAGAAAGATGGCTTCGTAGCCCTGGCGGCGAAGGTCGCGGAGGCTAAAGTCGCGTCCCAGACGGCTGTTGAGCTTCAGCTCAACGCCGAGGTCGAGGATGGCCTGGATTTCGGCGCGAATGAGCTCTCGCGGCACCCGATATTCTGGGATTCCCAATACCACCATGCCCCCGGGCAAGCCTTGAGCTTCGAAAATGGTCACTCGATGCCCGAGCACCGCGAGGTCGTGGGCTGCACTAAGTCCAGCTGGGCCCGAGCCCACGATAGCCACCTTCTTCCCCCTCTGGTGCCGGGGCAGGAGTTGAAGAGCGGAGCGGTCACGAAAGGTGGTCGAATCCTGCGGCCCCGCGCCGAAGGGAGGAGGCTCCCGGGTGACGGCTTCTTCAGGAGTGCTGGGGGGCAGGCGGGGCTTGCCCTCTTTTCCGCCAGCCTCGCTTCCGTATTGCTCGGCCACAAACCGTTTCAGGGCGCGGATGGAGACCGCTTCATCCAGACGTCCGCGACGGCAGGCCGCCTCACAAGGAGCGCCGCACACGCGCCCGCAGATGGACGCCAACGGATTTGACTCGCGGGCGATAAGGTAGGCCTTTTGATACTCGCCGAGAGCGATGGCCTTGACATAGCCGCGGGCGTCGGTGTGGACCGGACAGTTAGATTGGCAGCTGATCAACCCCCGGTAGTACTCGTAGTCGGGGATCCGTACCCGGTATTTCCTCTCGGGTTCGCTCATGGGCCTGGTGTCCGGCTAGGTCGGCTCGGGGCCCGCCACTGCCCTCTGGCCAACCGGCTCTCCAACAAGAGGCAAACCTCTGGCATGCGCCAGGGCAATCGCCATACCATTTCGGCTGGCGGTTGCGTCTCTATCTACTTGGAAAAGCAGGGGGTTTTCTCGTCCGCGGATTTGTCGAACTTCTGGGCTCAGGGAATGTGGGGATTTTCAACAATGTTGCGTTCTTTACCCCGGACTCCGCCAATCGCCTAGCCTGTGGGCAATTGGCTTCGGGGTGCATGACAAGCTTTTTGGGAGAACCAGAAGCCAGCTTGGCTAGGAACCAAGGGTCGGCTTCATAGAGCAGTTGAGGGACCCTAACGGTGGCACGCCTGGATGTGATGGGCCGAAACCACAACTTCTCGAGCTGGGCTTCTACCTCATTGATTGCCCAAACCAGAAGCTCATGCCGCGCCAAAACCATGTGGTTTTGGCCCAATAGAATCGGCTGGCTCACGCCTTGGCCTTACAACAACTTGGACTGTCTGATAGACGGAACCTTTTTGGCGCACTTGCCAGGGGGCGGGTGTTGGGCTAGTAGAGTGAACCCGATCTCCTCAAAGCCAACTCAACGAACTCACCGGCAAAGCGAAGATACTCGCGCGCCTTTTGGTCGCACCAAGTCCCAATTCGATCGGCCTCCGTCCGTCGATCAATCGCCTCTTCGATCTTCCACACCTTCCTACAGACCACTGTGTCGAGTAAGTCGTCTACAAACTCGAACCGATTGGACTGGACAGTTCCTCCAGCGGTCAACGTTGACGTGCTCGCGTTTGTCCTAGCAGCGCGATTCTTGATCCCCCAGCGCAAGTAAGAACCATCACAGTGGAATGCCACTCGATGACGGACCTGACCAACATAACGGTTAAAGTCAGATGCGTCGGCACCTCCTGAACCTGAGAACGCTCACAGGGCCCATTCACGACCACAAGATGGGCTTCTGGCGGGCGGTCGATCTCTCGGGGATCCCGCACATCCGGTTTCACGACCTCCGGCACACGTTTGCCACGAGGCTCGTGCGGTCCGGGGCGGACCTGATCACGGTGCAGCAGCTCCTGGGTCACTCAACCATTCGCATGACGGCCCGGTATGCGCACTCGCTGTGGGAGGACAAGGAGGCGGCGGTAAAGCTCCTGGAAGGGGCTTCGGTGTCCAGTACTAGACACTATCTAGACACCGCGGCCCAGTCCGGGGTCTTGCCAGCGGAGGCTAAGTCGGTGAGAATACAAGCAGTAGGCGCGTAGCTCAGCTGGTTAGAGCGCTACCTTGACACGGTAGAGGTCGGCGGTTCGAGTCCGCCCGCGCCTACCACTCCATATTCCGGAGAAACTCGTGAGCGGTCCGGCCAATCCTCTGAAAGTGGTCAAGACCAACTGGCACGTGGGTGACCAACGAGAAGTATCGGCCCGAGCTCTGGAAGCTCTGCACGGCACCGACGCCTACGACTCCTACGAAAAGCTCTATCGGATCGACGGCCTGGCCTGGCGCCTGGAAGGCCGCATCAGCCGCGCGGACGGCACGAGCGTCTGCTTCCTGCGTTGCGTAAACGAGTAGTTGCCCCCAAGCAAGGAAAAGCCCGCCCCGGCGAAGGGACGGGCAGAGAAAAAAACCCTAGGACCGTCGTCTCGAGTCCGGATTAGAGACCGGAGACGCGGCTGGGGAAGGTGACCAGCCGGTGGCCGACCACGTTGCCGAAATACTCCAGGATGGTGGCCATCTCCAGCAGGCCCGACCGCCAGCTCGGCCAGCCCAGCAGCCGCTTCAGCCGCACCCACAAACGCAGGAGCTGGAAGTCCATGATCAGCAAGCGCTCGGTGCGGGAGTAGCGCCCCACGTGCACGGTGGCGGCGTTGCGCAGGAGATAGGTCAGCGCCTCGTAGTCCCGCTCCAGGGTCGTCAGCAGGCCGGCGTAGTCGGCGATTTCTTCGGGGTATTCCGCCAGCGCCTTGCGGATGGCCAAGTACTCGAGCTGGTTGGCCTCCGCCACCTCGGCGCTGTAGTCCTGCTCAAAGCGCTGCCGCAAAACGGATTGAGCCGCCGATCGCAGCCAGAACAGCAGCAGCAACCCGGAACTGACCAGGATGAACACGCTGACAAAGTAAGCGAACATCGAACCTCACTCGGACGAGATTTTTACTTTCACCAGGGATTCTTCGGGCCGGGGCACCGGTGCCACCGCCGCCTCGCCTTCAGGCACGCGCCAGAACGTGTACAGCCACAGCGCTACCATCAGGGTATAAGCCAGCGGAGGCACCATCGTCAAGGCATTCTTCAGCCCGCTGGACAGAAACTGCAAGGCATAGTTGGCGGCATGGGCCGAGAAGTAGATCCCGAGGCCGGAGACCAGCAATACAAACCGGCGGCTCTCCGCATGCAGGTAGTTCATGGACAGCCAGAGCAGGAACGTGAGGAGCACCCCTACGAAAAACATGTTTTGCTGCAGCTCAATGAGGAAGCTGGAGTAAAGCGTCGAATAGTTGCGCCAGACAAAGAGAGCTGAAATCCCCACCACCATGATGAAGAAAATGCCCAGGGTGGGCCGGATGTAAGGCCGGAAAACGGAGTCCCGCAGCAGCTTGTCAAAGAAGCTGGCAATCAAGAGGTATCCGATCATCGAACCAACGGCATCGCCTGTGTAGTAGAAATAGAAATACGTAAGAGAGCGGTAACCGTAGTAGTGGATAAAATAAAGAGTCCCGAGCGTGTGCGCGGCCGAAACCAGGATGTAGAGATTGATGAACAAGTAGCGGCGGAAGATTTTTTGGCGCAGGCACACCCCCACCATGCCCAGCGAGATCGCCACGCTGAGCAACGCCACGACTAAGTCGTAGGTGCCAATCATGGTCTAGTCCCCGGTTAATCCCGAGGTAGCCCTCCGAAAACCAGACCCGGCAGCCTGCTTTCGCAGGCCAACTACGCTCTTGCCTCCGGGACTAGTGCCCCAAATCCGGAATCGGCGGCGGCGGCCCACCACCAATTGCCAACACCACCGGGGTGTCCGACCCCGCCTGGGCCACCACGTTCTTCAGGCCGACCAACGAGCATACCAGCAAAAGCGAAAACAGCAAGCACACAAGTAGACGTCGCATCTTCCCCAGTACCCCCTCCGATGATTTAACGTTCCCCAAAAACGACCGAATTCTCATCTCCTACCTCCTGCCAGGCAATAGGAATATAGTCCCAAAAGCGAAGACGGGGCTAACTAATTGAAAATGCTAATATTAACAACACTTAAAGCCCTTTTTGGAACGCTACCTGCCCTATTCCCACCCTCTTCATGCACTTTCCCGACCGTACCGGTGGCCTAGTGCTATAATTTCTCAGCTATCGGCCTCCCACGGGACGCCTAGTCAAAAACGATGATGGATCGTACCGAAGCTTGGAACTTGCTCTGCGAATTCACCCAAAGCGACAGCCTGCGCAAGCATGCGCTGGCTGTGGAAGCCTGCCTGCGGGCCTATGCGGAAAAACTCGGCGGTGACAAGGACACCTGGAGCGTGGTCGGCCTGCTCCACGACTTCGACTACGAACGCTACCCGCAGGCCCCCGACCATCCGCTCGAAGGCTCGAAGGTCCTCCGCGCGCGCGGCTACCCGGAAGAAGTCATCCAGGCCATCCTCTCCCATGCCGACTACATGAACGTGCCCCGGGAGACGCCACTGCAAAAAGCGCTTTACGCCTGCGATGAGCTGGCCGGCTTCATCACCGCCGTCACCCTGGTGCGCCCCAACAAGAGCCTGGCGGAAGTGGAAGTTCAGTCGGTGAAGAAGAAGTTCAAGGACAAGGCCTTCGCCCGCACGGTGAGCCGGGAGGACATCTTCCGCGGCGCGGCGGAGCTCGGCGTCGAGCTCGACGCCCACGTCGCCATCTGCCTCGAGGCCATGCGCCGCATCGCCCCCGAACTCGGACTGGAAGGGAAAAAGCCGGACGGCCCGCCCGGCTAGTGCCGTTCCAACTCGATTGGGCTAGGGGACGGACTAGTCTCTTCGCAGCTTTTCAGGGACAGTTGGAACGGTACTAGACGACCACACTCTCTTTGTATTCCCCGAAGACCCGCCGCAGGGCGTCGGCGATCTCCCCTACCGTGGCGTAGGCTTCCACCGCTTCAAGGATGGGCGGCAGGAGATTTTCCGTGCCCCGGGCAACCTCCTCCACGCGCGCCAGGGCGGCTTGCACCCGCGCGGCCTGGCGGCGCTGCCGCAGCCGCCGCAGCCGCTCGATCTGGGCCCGTTCGATCTCCGGGTCAATGCGCAGCGTCGGCACCGAACTTTCCTGCGCCGCCGTGTAGCGGTTCACCCCCACCACCACCTGCTCGCCGCGCTCCACCGCGCGCTGGAACTCGTAGGCCGCCTGCTGGATCTCCCGCTGCACCCACCCCTTCTCGATGGCCGCCAGCATCCCGCCCAGCTTTTCGATGCGCTCCAGGTACTCCCGCGCCCGCCGCTCGATTTCCTCCGTCAAACTTTCGATGAAGTAGGCGCCCCCCAGCGGATCCGCCGTATCGGCGACGCCGCTTTCGTGGGCGATCACCTGTTGCGTGCGCAGGGCCAGCAAGGCGGCTTCCTCGGTCGGCAGCCCCAGGGCCTCGTCCTTGGCGTTGCAGTGGAGCGACTGGCAGCCGCCCAGCACCGCCGCCAGGGCTTCCAGCGCCGTGCGCACCACGTTCACGTCGGGCTGCTGCGCCGTCAGCGTCGAGCCCGCCGTCTGCGCATGGAAGCGCAGCAGCAGCGAACGCTCATCCGCCGGCTGGTAGCGTTCCCGCAGCAGCCGCGCCCACAGCCGCCGCGCCGCCCGGAACTTGGCCACTTCCTCGAGAAAATTGCTGTGGGCGTTGAAGAAAAACGACAGCCGCGGGGCGAACTCGTCTACGCTCAGCCCGCGCTCGACCGCCGCCTGCACGTAGGTCAGCCCGTTGGCCAGGGTGAAGGCCACCTCCTGCACCGCGGTCGAGCCCGCCTCGCGGATGTGGTAGCCGCTGATGGAAATGGTGTTCCACTCCGGCAGCTCCTGCCGGCAATAGGCGAAGATGTCCGTCACCAGCCGCAGCGCCGGCCGCGGCGGGTAGATGTAGGTGCCCCGGGCCATGTATTCCTTCAGAATGTCGTTCTGCACGGTGCCGGAGAGCTTCCGCGGGTCGACCCCCCGGCGCTTGGCCACCGCCACGTAGAGCGCCAGCAGGGTGGCGGCGGTGGCGTTGATGGTCATGGAAGTGGACACGCGCTCCAAGGGAATCCCGGCGAAGAGCTCTTCCATGTCCTCCAGAGAATCAATGGCCACGCCGGCCCGGCCCACTTCCCCGCGCGCCTGCGCGTGGTCGGAGTCCAATCCGATCTGGGTGGGCAAGTCGAACGCAACCGACAATCCGGTCTGGCCCTGCTCGAGCAGGTAGTGGAAGCGCCGGTTCGACTCCGCGGCCGTCCCGTAGCCGGCGTATTGCCGCATCGTCCACAGCCGGCCGCGGTACATGGTGGGATAGACGCCGCGGGTGAAGGGGAACTCGCCCGGGCGGCCGAGACCCCGGTCGGGGTCGAGCCCGGCCACGTCCCGGGGGGTGTACACGGGCTTGACTTCGATGTGCGAAGTGGTTTCGAACTTCGCCGGACGTTGCGCCGGCGCGTTTTTTTCGGTGGTGCCCTTCCCCATGGAGGCTCGCCGGGCTTCTCCGTCCCCGGCGCCCGCTATGGTAGCCGACGCGGGGGCCGCCGGCAAGGCGAGACCCGCTCGGTTTCAGCTTGACACTCATTTTTGCCGGGGCATAGAATGCGGTCGGTGCAATAACCACGGGTTGTAAGGACGGCGCCGGTGGAACTGGACAACCGCATGAAGCAGTTGTTGCGCGAGCTCGGCCGCGCCATCAACGAAGCGGTGGCCGACTCCGACCGCATCGCCCAGAGCATCTCCCGCATCAAAACCAACGGTTATGACGTCTTCCTGATGCTCGACGCCGTCGTGGGTCTGAACAAGCGCGCCAACCGCGAGGCCGGGTCCCAGGAAACGCCCATGACCAAGCAGGACCGGCGCTTCTTGAAGTCGCTCAAGATACGGCTGGACGAGGAACCCGCCACGTCGGAGGCCGAAGCCGAATCGCGGCTGGCCATCACCCCCCAGGACGTAAAATTCCTGAAGTCGCTGCGCATCGACGTTGATGATCTCCGCTGACACACGCCGCGCCGCGCTGGGCCTGCTCTTGCTGCTGGCGGTCCCTGCCGCCGCCCAAGTCTCCACGTCGAAACCCATCCAGGTGGAGGCGCCCAAGCCCAAGAAACTCCAGTTCAAGGGTGAAGTGCTCACCATGACCCGTCTGGCCATCACCGTGCGCAGCCTGGAAGACGCCAACCTGGTGCGCACTTTCACCTTCGGCGAAAAGCTGGCGCCGAAGATGGCCAAGCTTGTCGACGAGGACCGCACCTACCAGCACGGCGACCGGGTGCGCGTCGTGTACCTGGACGGCTCCGAGACCGCGCTCAAGGTCAAAGGCAAACCCCGCCAGCCCCGCCCCTAGCGCCGGCTCTTTCCGCTTCCGCCTTGACCCTCCTCTCCCGGGGGACTAGGATTCTTCTCCGAGGCTGACCGTGCACCGCCGACCCGCCGTGGCC
>Ga0209002_10002319_pt1 | contig 15362 bp, 18 predicted proteins | sample Rifsed16ft2_FD_184010 | JGI IMG/M metagenome (GOLD analysis project Ga0209002, IMG submission 184010) | Soil microbial communities from Rifle, Colorado, USA - sediment 16ft 2 (version 2) | ecosystem: Environmental > Terrestrial > Deep subsurface > Rock core/Sediment | place: Rifle, Colorado...
CGGGGCTCGGCGGTGTGGCTGGGGGTCGGCGGCGTGCTTGATGAGATGCGGGGCGTTGGGGTTCACGTCGTGAAGGACACAAATAATGACGAGAGGGCAAGCTGAAGCTTGCCCCTACGTGCCCCTTTGCCCCTACACAAATACAGACGAGACGAGAGCGATCCACCACGGAGAGAGAGGGCAAGCTGAAGCTTGCCCCTACGTGCTCGACCCTACGTGCCCCTACGTGCCCCTACACAAATAATATTGGAGATCGGTTGGTTATCCTCGAGGCTTGGGCTTGACGGGTACGGTGGGCTCGGTCATGCGCTGCGGGTCGAGGATCTGCCGGAGGGTATCGTCGTCCAGGAGCTTCTTCTCGCGGGCCAATTCGAGAATGGTTCGGCCGGTGCGCACCGACTCCCTGGCCAAGTCGGCCGCCGCGCTGTAACCGATGTAAGGGTTGAGGGCAGCGGCCAGGGCGACGGTAACGCCGGCAAAGTAAGAGCAGCGTTCGAGGCTGGCTTCAATGCCCGGGATGCAGCGGCCGGCCAGAGCGCGGGCTGTGTTCTTGAGGATCTCAGCCGAGTGCAGAAGATTCCAGGCCATCGTAGGCATCATCACATTCAACTCAAGCTGCCCCGCCTGCACCGCCAGAGCCACCGCCACGTCGCTCCCGATCACCTGGAAGGCAACCATGGCCGCCAGCTCGGGAAGCACCGGGTTGACCTTGCCGGGCATGATGGAAGAGCCGGGCTGGAGGGCGGGCAGGGTGATTTCGGCGAGGCCGGTGTTGGGCCCGCTTGAGAGCAAGCGCAAATCGTTGCTGATGCGGAGGAGTTCGAGGGAAAAATTGCGAAGAGCGCTGGAGGCGACGGCCAAGGGTAAATTCGACTGCATGGCCCAGCGCAAATCCTCGGCGGGTCGCAAGGTGAGACCGGAAATCCGGCTCAGGTGCTCGACCACCGTTTTCTGATATTGCGGATGGGTATTGATGCCCGTGCCGACGGCCGATCCGCCGAGGCCGATCTCCTTGAGTCCCGCCTGGGCATGGCGAATCTCCGCCCGGGAGCGCTCGACGGCGGTCGAGTAAGCGGCAAACTCCTGGCCGAGACGGATGGGCACCGCATCCATCAGGTGCGTGCGCCCGCTCTTGACGATCCGGTCAAATTCTTTCCCCTTCTTCTCGAGGGCGCGTTGCATAGGCTGGAGCTCGGCGTGCAGCTCTTCGAGCAGGAAAAGGCTTGCCAGTCGCATGGCGGTGGGAAAAACATCGTTGGTGGATTGGCTGCGATTGACGTGGTCGTTGGGATGGATGACCGTGTAATCGCCTCGCTTGCCGCCGAGCAGCTCGATGGCGCGGTTGGCGATGACCTCGTTGGCATTCATGTGAAAACTGACGCCGGCGCCGGCCTGATAGACATCGACCACAAATTGGTCATTCCACTTTCCATGAATCACTTCGGCGGCGGCAACCGCAATGGCCTCGGCACGGCGCTTGTCCAACAACCCCAGCTCCCGGTTGGCCAGCGCGGCCGCCTTTTTCGCCATCCCTATCGCGCGGATCAGGCTGGGATGCGCCCGATAACCGCTGATGGGAAAGTTCTCGGCAGCCCGCAGCGTCTGGATGCCGTAGTAGGCTTCGGCGGGCACCGCCTTTTCGCCCAGAGAATCGCGTTCAATCCGTGTTTTCATGGAACGCCCTCGCCACAGGATGGATTGAACATACCACTGTTGGCTCGCGGAAAGAAGAGAAGGGAATTGAGGGATCGAACGCCTGTCTGCGGAAAGATGGCCAAAGCCAGCGGGACAGCCCGGCCGCTCATGTAGGGGCTTCAGAGAGAGGGCAAGAGAAAGAGGGCAAGCTGAAGCTTGCCCCTACACGTGCCCCTACACGTGGCCCTACACAGATTACGATCCCTTACATCGAAGCGGTGGCGGCCGGGGCTGAGGGAAGCGCGGCCCTGGGCCGGAGATGAGAATAAATCTCGAAGCAGATGGCTCCCAGGCCAACTACTGCCGCTACAAGCGTGACCAGCGGGCCAACATAGGGAATGAATTTCGAGAGGCGGTAGATCAGCAAGCCCACTGCGGCTGCTCCCACGCTTGCCAGATTTCCTTCCGGGCGCGAAAGGACCTTGGCTCCCAGCCAGGTGCCGGCAAAGATGTGCCCGGCGTAGAGCAAGACCGCATACAAGCCGCCCATAATCAGCCCGATCGGCAACCCCACCATGGTGATCATGAGGATTACCGCCGCCACCGGAATGGATACCGCCAGCAGCAATCCCAGCCCGGCCCCGCGGCCGAGCGAACCCACGTTCGCCACCACCCGCTGGAGGGGCCGTGGCACGAGCCAGATGAGCAGGGCGGCCAGGAGGAGCGCTCCAACATAGCGAATCGCTTGTTTCAGATAGAAACGGGGCTGGGTGTAGCGAGGCTTGCGAACTATTTGGACAAAATCCAATGTGCCGATCTGCGCCCCGGAGTCAACTACCGGCTTTCCGTAGCCCCGATAGAACAGCTTGCCCGGGATGCGCGCACTGGAAGCAACGTTGAGCCGGTGACCTTGAATCCGAACCGAGCCGTCCACTTGGCCGGCTAGAACGGTTTCTTCCGCGTAAAGGACGAGGTCGCGAAGCAGATGCCCATTGACCCGCACTTCGGCGGCAAAGCCGTAAACGTTGGAACCGACCTGTGATTTGTCCGAGATTTCGAGCTTCTGACAGAAGGCAGTCACGTGCTTGCCGACGTTCCCTTCGATGGTGATGTTTTGGGCAAACCCCCGGAGATCGTCGCTCACTGTTCCGTTGACCCGGATTTCCCTGGCGAAGGCAATCAAATCTCCCTTCACGGTACCGTTGACCGTGACCGAGCGGGAGAAAGAGATTAAATCGCCTTCGATGGTGCCGTCGATTCGAATATCCCTGGCCCCGATCAGGAGATCGCCGTGCACCACCTCGTTTGCCGGGAGCGTGTAGGAACCATGTCTGCGGCGAAGTTCGACGGCGCCGGCGGGAGATGCTGCGCCCAGCATGATCAAGAGAGCTAGGCTTACGAGTGCCATCCGCGCGGGAAGGCGGATGCGCCGCAGGTAGTAGAAAAGGCTCGCCAAGAGAAGTCCAAGGGCACCCATCCCTGCCCAATCTATCCAGCGCTTCATCCAATCCTCCTCGATGAACCGCCGCAGCGGCTCAAAGAAAAATTGAAAGAACCCGTCCATAGAAGCCAGGTTGAGCCATTCGAGTGGCTCGAGAGAGAAGAGCCGAGAGACAAAGCTCACCACCAGGTACAGCCCCGCCGACGCAAGCCCTGTCGCCAGAACGCTCACCCATCGCAGTCCCGGGACAGGCTCCGTTCGCTCGGGCGCGGCCAGCAGAGAAGCCGGCAGGGCAACCTCCCCGAGAGCCGCGGCCAGCCGAAGATGAACTTTTTCAAGCTCGCGGAGCTTTTCGCGGCAGGCCGGACAAACCGCCAGGTGGGCTCGCACCTCGCGCGCTACGCCCGGCTCCAACTCGGCATCGAGGTAAACGGAATAGGTCAAATCATCGTAGTGGGTCATGTGGCTGCCTGCCTTCTCTGAAGGGCCTGAGCCCGCAACCTTCGCGCCAGCTCCCGCTTGCCGCGGAAGATCATGACGCCTACGGTGCGGCGATTCATGTCGAGTGTCCGGGCAATCTCGTCATAACTCATCTCATTGTAAAAGCGCATGACGAGCGGAATGCGCAGCCGCGCCGGCATCTCCTGGAGGATTCTCCTCACGGCTGTGGTCTCCTCCTCGGTCACCATCTCGGCCAGCGCGCCGGGGGACTCATCCTTGGCCACCGCTTCCGCCGGGTCAGTGTCGCTAAAAACCATCCGCTCGCCCTTTCGCCGGCGCAGCCAGTCCACACAATGGTTCACCGCTACCCGGTAAAGCCAGCCTTCAAACGGCTGGGCGAGGCTATAACCCGCCAGCCCGGCTCGTACCTTCACAAAGACCTCGGAGGTGGCGTCCTCGGCGTCGGCGGGGGAACCCAGCATGTGATAGCACACCCCGAAGATGCGGCGGACGTACCCGCGGTAGAGCGCGGCAAAAGCGCTCGCGTCCCCGCGCTGGGCCTTTTGAATGGCCTCATCTCGTTCGGCCGGACTCAGCATTGCCTGTTCTTCGGCCTTCGCCATTTCATTACGCCGTCCGCGTTCCGATTATTTCAGATTTCTTCGGCCAGGCGGGACGAAGAGTCTCGTAAGTAAGTAAGATTCTAAGAAAAGAGGGCAAGCTGAAGCTTGCCCCTACCTGCCCCTACGTGCCCCTACCCGTTGTCCGGCGCCTCTTGCGAAGGACGCGAAACGCGGCCAAGCAGCCGCGCCTTCCACCCAACGGGAACTTCCGGCCGCACGAGCCTCAGCTCCACTCGACAGCCCAAGAGCGCCGGGGAGACGGGATAGCCGAGGTGCTCGCGCGGATCCACCGTCGAGACTGATTCGACGACCATCGCCGGGAAACGCGTAAAAAGGAGCAAGAGATTCACGGCAGCGCGGTTCATCCTTCGCGCCAGGAGCTTGCCCAGGACCACCGCCACCGGCAGCTCCCACAATGCCAGGCGGCCAGCAAAGCTCATGACGGTCATCAAAATGGCCAGTGCCAGCGCGCCACCGAGAGTGTCATTGACCAAAGTGGGGACCAAAGTGGGCCGCGGCGCTACCGCCCGGCGCAAGCGGGCTCGATCCCGCAACAAGCTTCGCAGGCCCTTGCCGATCAATTCAAGCGGAATATCGTCGGCCAGAATCAAGAAGCCGGCATCGTCCGAGAGCACACTTTGAGGGCGGACGTGAGGGATGCGATTCGCCACCGCCTCGCCGAGCAGGTAGTTTCGCCTGGCCGTTTTGCTTGTCAAAACGTTCAACAGTTGCCAAGGCACGGCAATCGCCCCCGGTCTCTTCCTGAAATAGCTGTCGTAGGCAAGAAAGAGGCCCAGAGCGGCGACCATCAGCACCGGCAACCCCAGGGCCGTCCACAGGCTTGCCAGGCCAAACAGGGCTATCGCGAGCCACAGCAGGCCATGGCGGTGCGCCACGACCCGCCGAGCGAGTGAACCCTTTTTCCACTTCATATCCATCCGGAAAATTCCTTGGGAGAGATGGGGAAGGGAAGTAAAAACGTCGGGCTCGGAAGCATCATACCACATCACCGATGAGCCTCCCGGCGAGCGGCGGAGAGCGACTCGGGAGTGAAGAGAAGCGGGCGGCGATGGCAGTTCCGGCGCGTCTGATAAGAGATATTATGTTAACTTGGAAGGATGGCCGAGCCGGTGGCCGGAGGCATCGAAGCTCTCTAGTTCTGGCTCGGACGGGGGGTCCGCGCGGCTTGGCGGGCCTGGCTCATTTCGTATTCGATCATCTGCTGGATGGGTTCGGCCTGGGCACCGATAAAACGCCGGCCATTGATGAACACGGTTGGGGTGTTGGCTACCTGGAGGGCTTTGCCTTCCTCCATGTCGGCTCGGACGGCCTGCCAGGCTTCATCTGATGTCAGGCAGGCGTTGAAGGGGACGAGATCGAGGCCGACTTGTTGAGCAAGAGCAATCAATTTTTCGCGGGCATTCTCCGTGGTGATGTTGGACTGGCTTTCGAAGACGAGGTCGTGCAGGGGCCAGAAGCTCTCCGGGGACTGCAAGTAGGCGCAGCGGCCAGCCAGCGCCGCCAGCATCGCCCAGGGATGAATCTGGGTGAGCGGATAGTTCTTGAATATGATGCGGAGGCGGGGATATTTGGGTTCGATCTTGCTTTTGAGAGTGCGGTAGAGCTCTTTGCAAGTCGGGCACTGGAAATCGCTGTAGGCGACCAGAGTAACGGCCGCGTCCGAAGGCCCCTTGCTCGGCCGGGCGGAAAAATCAATTTGCTTGAGCGTGTCGGCGAAGGGATCGCGGGCGAGGTTGACGATCTGGCCCAAGAGAAGATATTTACCGTCGGCACTGATCGAGACCACTTCCTGTTGCCGCTGCGTCCCTCGAGTGATGGCGACGGGCACGACGAAGAAATAAGAAATTTCCGTCGGCGCGGGCGGGCCGAGCTCGAGCTTGTATTCCGCGCCCCAGGCATAGAGCCGGCGCAAGGCTTGCTCGACTCTTCGGGTGAGCTCGGCCGGGCCGAGAACACCCCCGGGGGTGGCCGGGGCGACTCGAGGGCGCTTGGCGGGGGGAGCCGGTTGCGGCTTGGCGCCTGCCGGGGTTTGGGCCTCGAGGGCGGCGACAAAGTGCAACAGCAAAATCAAAATAACGAAAACAGCCAATGTGCGATGCATCATTAATCCTTGCTCCTTGGGGCTGGCGGCGCTCCTCCGGAGGGGCAAGAAGGGCAAGCTGAAGCTTGCCCCTACAAGAGCCCTAGAAAAGCCCTAGAAAAGCCCGTACAAAAGGCCCTCCGAAAGGAAGGGCAAGAAGGGCAAGCTAAAGCTTGCCCCTACAAGAGCCCTACAAGAGCCCTAGAAAAGCCCGTACAAAACGCCGTCCAAAGGAAGGGCAAGCTAAAGCTTGCCCCTACAAAAGCCCTAGAAAAGCCCGTACAAAAGGCCCTCCAAAAGCCCGACATGCGACATGATGTGACATCATGCGAAATATCTCTGAGCCACCGGAAAGCGCCGGCCGACTCCGAAAGCTTTCGATGTGACCTTCAATCCCGGCGGGGCCTGCTGGCGTTTGTACTCGTTCCGGTTGACCCGCCGGATAACATCCTCGACCAAGGATATTTCAAAACCATAGTGGTCGGCAATCTCGCGCGGCCCTTTGGCCTCTTCGATATAAGATTTCAAGATGCGGTCAAGGACGTCGTAGGGGGGCAAAGAGTCCTGGTCGGTTTGATTGGGCCTCAGTTCCGCCGAGGGCGCTTTGGTGAGGCAAAGCTCGGGGATCAGTTCCCTTTCGCGGTTAATCCACCGGGCGAGGGAATAAACCATGCTCTTGGGGATGTCGCTGATGACGGCCAGGCCGCCCGCCATATCGCCGTAAAGGGTGCAGTAACCAACGGCCAGTTCCGATTTGTTGCCGGTGGACAAGACGAGGGCGCCGAACTTGTTGGAGATGGCCATGAGCAAGTTTCCGCGAATGCGCGCCTGGATGTTTTCCTCGGTGACATCTTCCTGCCTACCGGCAAACGGTTCGGCCAGGGTGGCGCGATAGGAGTCATAAATGGGCCCGATGGGAACGGAAATCAGGGGAATGGCCAGATTCCTGGCCAGGGCCCGGGCGTCGGTTACGCTTCCCGGCGAGGAATAGGGTCCGGGCATGGTCATGCCAAGCACATTGTCCGGGCCGAGCGCGGCCACCGCTACCGCCGCCACCAGGGAAGAATCAATTCCCCCGCTCAGCCCCACCAGCACCTTTTCAAAGCCGCATTTCTTCACATAGTCGCGGGTGCCCATCACCAGGGCGCGATAGACGGCCTCAAGCTCGTCCTCCGGCTGGGGATGAATTTCACCCGTGCAGGATTCGGTGTCAAACACCACCAGATCTTCCTCGAACGAGCTTGCCTGGGCGCAGACGCGACCCTCGGCATCGAGGGCCACGCTCGAGCCGTCAAAAATGAGACTGTCCTGCCCGCCCACCTGATTCACGAAGAGCACCGGGCGGCGATACGTGCGGGCGATGTTGCGGAGCATTTCCAGCCGCAATCGGCGCTTGTCCATGGTGTAGGGGGAAGCGGAAATATTGATGAGCATGCCGGCGCCCTGCCGAATCAACTCCTCGACCGGATTGCGGGGGTAAAGCTGATGCTTCCAGAAATTCTTGTCGTTCCAGACATCCTCGCAGATGGTAATGCCCATCGGGATATTTTCAAAAAGATAGACGGACTGGCTTTTGGCCGGTTCAAAGTAGCGTTCTTCATCGAAGACGTCGTAGGTGGGCAGAAGCATTTTGTGTTGTTCGAAAACGACGCGGCCATCGGTCAAGAGAGCGGCGGCGTTGGCGTGCGGCTTCCCCTGATTGGAGGTTCTCCTGGAGACGTATCCGACCAGTGCCGCGACGTCGGGCAGTTCCCTGGCAAGCTGGTCGAGCGATTGGCGATTTCTTTCAATGAAGCCAGGGTTTTCGACGAGATCCCAGGGAGGATAACCGCAGATGCCCAGCTCGGGGAAAATGACGAGATCGGCGCCGCGCCGGCGAGACTCGTCGGCCATGACCAGCATGCGCCGACGATTGCCTTCAAAATCGCCGACCGTGGGATTGAATTGCGCAAGAGCAACTTTCATGGTTCCAGACTCATTTCTAGCATAGCCCTCCGGGGCAGTCAAAGACGGGCATGGCCCTAATCAAGCCATGACCAAAAATTTGGCTATAATATCTGTCTATGCCAGAAGGACACGACCGCGAACTGGCGTTTGAATTGTTCCGCCAGGCGTACGATCACCAACTGCGAGGCGAACTGGATGAGGCCATCGAACTCTATAAGCGCTCGCTCGAAGCCTGCCCCACCGCCGAAGCCTACACCTTCCTGGGATGGACCTACAGCTTTATGAGCCAGTGGGATGAGGCAATCGCCGAGTGCCGGAAGGCCATTGAAGTTGATCCCGACTTCGGCAATCCGTATAACGATATCGGGGCCTACCTGATTGAAAAGGGTCAATGGGATGAGGCGGTGCCGTGGCTCGAGAAAGCATGCGCGGCGCGGCGGTACGAAAGCCACTTTTTCCCCCACTTCAATCTCGGCCGCATTTGCGAGCACAAGCGGCAATTCCGGCAAGCAATGGATCACTACAAGCGCGCTCTCGAACTCAGCCCGCAGTACACGCTCGCCGCTCGAGCCCTGCGCAGGCTACAGGCGATGATGAATTAGGGAAGAGAGGGGCGGTTCACGAGCCGCCCCTACAGGGCGGCATACCGGCAAAGAGCCTTGAAGAAAACGGTTCGGAGAAGGCGCAGCAAAAGCTCGGGAGCTAAACGCTGAACGAGCTGCCGCAGCCGCAGGTTTGCTTCACGTTGGGGTTGTTGAACTTGAACCCGGCGCCCTCGATGGTTTCCACGTAATCAATTTCGACGCCTTCCAGGTATTGCAGGCTCATTTGATCGACAAAGACTTTGAGCCCGCTGAATTCCAAGACGTCATCGAGACCACCGTTCGATTGGTTTTCGAAGGCCATGCTATAGGAGAAGCCCGAGCAGCCTCCGCCCACCACGGAAACGCGCAGGCCGGTGGCCACCGGGGCCTGCTGTCCCATGATCTCTTTGACCTTCGATACGGCGTTTTCTGTCAGAGTAATCATTCTTCCTACCCCCGTGAGAGCTTAGGGCATTCAGCCGAGAAATTCGTCAACTTAAGCAACCCATTATAGCAATAATGGTGGCCAAGTCCAATCCTCATGCGCTGAATGGTTACCGGCCTTGCCTCAACGGTTGGTTGGCGACCCCGGAGTGAACGTGCCAAAGGATATAGGGGCGGTTCGCGAACCGCCCCTACCAGGGCGGCATACCGGCAAAGAGTGTTGAAGAAAACGGTTCGGAGAAGGCGCAGCAAAAGAAAAACAATAAGGGCGGCTCGCGAACCGCCCCTACGGTGGGTTGGTGCCGCTCAAAGGAACGCGCAAGAGGACGCATCCGTTGCTCCCGCTCCGCCTGTGGCGCTCTCCAGCCTGTTCCCTTCCCTCTTCTGCCTTTCGTCGAGTTGCTTTAGAATGGACAGAGGGCAAGCTAAAGCTTGCCCCTACACAAGCCCCTACACAGATTTGGCTCGACCATGGCGCACACGATCACTTTGATACCGGGCGATGGCATTGGGCCGGAGGTAGCGGCAGCAACCTGCCAGATGATTGCCGCCACGGGGGTGAAAATCGAGTGGGAGACGGTTCAGGTGGAACCGCCCGGGGAAGCTCTGCCCGGGGAGGTCTTGAGCAAAGAGCTGATCCAATCGCTTGAGCGCACCCGCGTCGGCCTGAAAGGGCCGATCACGACGCCGATTGCTGAGGGCCGGGCGAGCGTCAACGTGGCCCTCCGGAAAGCCTTTGAGCTGTACGCCAACGTTCGGCCGATCCAAAATATTCCCGGCGTCCGCGCCACCCATCCCAACATTGACCTCATCATCGTCCGGGAGAACACCGAGGGGGAATATTCGGGGATCGAACATGAAGTCGTTCCGGGTGTCGTCGAGAGCTTGAAAATCATCACCGAGCGGGCTTCCACACGAGTGGCTCGATTTGCCTTCGAGATGGCCAGGCGGCTGGGGCGCAAAAAGATTGCGGTGGTGCACAAGGCCAACATCATGAAAATGTCAGATGGGCTGTTTCTGCGTTGCAGCCGGCGCATCGCCGGGGAATTTCCCGAAATCGAGTACAAAGAGGTCCTGGTGGATAACGCCTGCATGCAACTGGTCATGAACCCGCACCAGTTTGACGTGCTGTTGCTCGAAAACCTGTATGGCGATATTGTGTCGGACCTTTGCGCCGGGCTGGTGGGCGGGCTGGGCGTGGTCCCCGGCGCCAATCTGGGGGATGGCTGCGCCATCTTTGAGGCCGTCCACGGCACCGCCCCCGACATTGCCGGGAAACAACTGGCGAATCCCACTGCCCTGGCGCTGTCGGCCGCTCTTATGCTGCGACACCTGGGGGAAAAGGGTGCCGCGGATCGGCTGGAGAAAGCCATCCACCGCGTCTATGCGGAAGGAAAACACTTGACGCCGGATGTCGGCGGGAGCGCCACCACCGGCGAATTCACGCGCGCGGTCATCCTCGCCGTGGCCTAGTGTCCTGACGCAGAAGTTCGATGGAAAAATCGGACCTTCAGGGAGTGCGGCGGCTTGCCGCCGCCATCCCGGAGTCAGCCGGGGCGGCGGACACCTGCTCCAAGCCATAGAAGAGGTGGAAGCAAGCCTCCACGTGAGAAGGCGGGAGCAAGCTCCCGCACTCCACGCTCACGGGCTGCCCGGCTGAGAATTATTCAGCGAACTTCTGAGACACGACAGTAGAAGGCGACACTGAAGCGCGAACGACCTTAGATTTGATTTGAGAGGTTATCGGGTGTGGCGGGGGAGAGTTTCCGCTTCCGAGCGGAATTCCTTATCTTCTTCAAGCATCGGGTGCTTGATCCCCTCGATATCGCGGAATTTGCGGTCGCGGACTGCCCAAACGAAAACCAGAAGAAAACCAAGGGCCATCAAGAGACAGATAAACATCAGCAGGATGCCAAGCGCGGCTTCGCTCACATGGGGCTCCTTCGCAATTCTCCTGGGCCGACGTGAATCCTAGCACTTAAGACCCCGCCGGCCAATAGAACTCCGACAGCTAATTAACATCCGTTAATGCTCTGGTCACACCCAATCTGTAGGGGGTTGATTTGAGGCCCAAGGACAGCCGACGCGTACATCACCAGCGGCTACTTAGCGTTTGCCGTTAGTCACAGGTCGGGAAGCCATCTAATCAGGAAAATGCGTTTCAAGTTGCACTTTGCCTTTTCGACGCGAACAGCCAGTGAGAAGTGCGCCGCTACTGAACTTAGGGCGACTGAGCAAGGCTGTGCCAAAATCATTTCTTTTTGGATTCGCTCAGCTCAAACTTGTGCCTCGATTGACAAGGGAACCGGGCAGCTTTATATTTTTCGCGGCGGGAGGGTAGGATGAAGAAGGTAGCTGTAGTTCTACTCGTCGCTCTTGCCGTTCTCGCGGTCTTCTGGCATATGAACCGCGAACGCGAGTACAAGGTACTTGAGTACAACCACGGTGACAAGACGGCAACTGCAACGGTCCAGCACGTCAACTACCTCGGATTCCGACACGGACCCGTACTGCAACTGGAGTGTTACGGTTCCCTAGACAAGAACACAGACCTTTCCGACCCTGCCTACAGAACCTCCCCGGATAAACCAGCGACATGGGAAGGCGCTGTTGCCACTAAGCACTGGATGCATCATGGCTGTAGACCTTTGCCTATCGGATTTACGGTTCGATTCGACAGGCAAAAATACCCCCCCAACTACTTGGACTATAACACGGCGCAAGAGACCACCACCGATACGTGGTTCAGTCATTCCTACTGGGAAGTCAAATCCGAGCACTGATTGCGAGCGTAAACAAAAACTTGGGCGCGAATTGGGCACAAGACTTCGGCATTTTCGGCTGGAATTGGGGCTGCCGGGAGTGGAAGGGCAACCGTTACGAGGCTTAACGCAGCAACGATTCGGCTCAAATGCCGTCGCCCAGAAAGTCGTGTCGAAAGGGTTGCCTTTTGGTGCGCGCTATAAAGTTATGGTTTTGGGACTTGCGCTTTTATGGCGGCCCCTTCACCCGCCGCAGCAAGTCTTTGAAGCTTGGGCTGGACCTTCTGCGCTCCAATCCAGGATCAACTTCCGGATTGAGGTTCCTCCTGTGCCAGACGCCTCTAGTCTGCGGAATTGCGCGGGGGTTCCACGCCAACATCAGCTGGAGTCGGTGGGCCCTGCACCCAGTTGATGTCCCAGGCAGCATCCACAGTGATCAGCACCAACCCGCCGTCGGGCAGCCAGGCCTGATGAACCATCCGGGCCGGAATGTAGTTAAATGATCCCGGACCCAGCACATCCCGCTTGCCTTCGCACTCAAACACCATGGTGCCCGCAAGTACAGTGTGGGTCTCATTCGCGCTGTGCCAGTGCAGGGGGACATGTATCTTTCGCGGATTACGAATAAGCAGATGCGTCGCCTGAGTCTTGGAGTCAACGCGCAAGATCGTGATTTCCGGGGAGGCGTCGCCCAGTTCCGGAACGATTTTCTGCCACTGGGCGTTCTGATAGTTCACAGAGAAGTAGTGGGGTGAATCGGGAGGGGCCTGGTTGGGCAGCCCCTCGATTGTCGCGGCGAGTCCGATGGCGACAACCGGCAGAAGAACCAACGTTGCAAGCCTCCGAGCTGAGATTCCTTTCATCTTGGCCTCCAAAAGACGACTTACCCTGTTCCGCTCGCTTTCCCTATCACGAAGCGCGCCAAAAGTGTTGGATTCTGATACAGCCCAGCAAGTTCTGCCCTTGCAGGGTGAAATCACAGAGATTACTCCCGTTCTTAAGGATTATGTCCGATAAGAAGTCCGTTTGTTCCTGGCCAATTAGGCGAAAGGTCGGGTCCGCCGACAACATTATTGCCGACTTTCAAATCGGAAATCCGGGCTGATATCGCTCCAGAAGTCCGAGCAACGAGCGGTCGCCGAGCCGCGCCGCTTCACGCGCATGTTGCCACGCCTCTTCGTAATTTCCCCGAACCGCATGGATCTGTCCCAGTTCCCGGTGTGGAAGCGCATAGTTCGGCTCCAGCTCGAGGGCGCGCTGGTGCATCTGGATGGCGTCTTCGATCCTGCCCTGCATGCGGAAAAAAACTCCCAGGGCGCAATACGGCTCGGCCTCCTGAGGATCCCGGTCAATGCGGGCCAATTGCTCGGCGATGGCCGAGTCGAGGTCTTTGCCGATGGCAAAGTCCACAACATCGCGGCGGAAAAAATCTCCGAGGTTCACTGCTGGTTCTCGGCCTGGGGGGCGGCGGGGGGTGGCGTGGCAGGCGGCGTCGCCGCTTTTTTGAGCACGTGCTCCATGCCGGTGCGAAAGAGCATTTGCGCCGCCGGGTTATTGGGATGAGGAAAGGGGAGCGGGAGAGCATTATAGAGAAGCAAACGCTCGCCCAGCCCGGCCGCTTCGAGTAACGGGATCAAGAAGCGAGTGCGCTTGGAGAGGAGCACAACGTGTTTGGGCTTGTAGGAATTCCGGATGCGCAGCGCCAGGGCGGGCCCAAAGCGATGCGAAAGCGCCTGCGGGTCGGCTTTCGCGCCGTCGCGAAATCCCGGCACGACATCCTCGACCGGACATTCCAGGGCGTCGGCGAGAAAGAAATTGCGCTTCTGGAACATGAGGAGACAACTCTCCTCATCCCGCTCAGCTCCCTCGCGGACATCAATCGCCAGACTTCCGATCAACTCATCAAAGAGGACGCGAGAGAGGCCGTGCTTGGCGGGCTTGCCCTTGCCGGCATAGTAGAAGTAATTTTCAAGGTCGGGTGGGGGCGCTTCAGCAACAAACAGGATGTGGATATGGATGGGCCGAAATCGGGAGGCGAGTTCGAGCCGGCGCATCCGATTGGCCAGGTGTTCTGGACTGACCTGGCCGCCACAGCCGTCACAATAGACCGCCGGCGCGGAACTCATTGCCCCTGCTCCCGGTCGAGCGTTTCATCATAGTCAAAGAGAATGGCATCGGCAACGGTCATCGGGCCGGTGCCCGCGGGCAAACTGCTTCGGCTTTGCTCCCGGAACTCTTGCCAGCGGTTGTGGATGAGGGATTGGTTGCGGATGATTTCGTCGGAAGGGATGGTTTGGCCGTCCTGGAAGTTGAGCTCGCAGGCGCCGAGGCGATCGGGATGCTCGGGATTAAAAATGGGCATGCCATACTTGCGGCAGACGAGCGGCCGAGCCTCATAGACGCGGCAGGCGCCATCGTAGCCGAGGGCGGGGCAAGCGAGCCGCAAGCCTTCGCCGGGCAGTTTTCCCTCGATTTGGACGAGGTTGCGGTTGCCGCGCCAGTTCTGGAGTAACCGCGCCCGGGCCTCGCGGTAGCGCTCGGCTCTGGCTTTCAGGTCGGCCTGTTCTTCTGCGGGCTGAGTCTTGAGCCAACGGGCCAGGTAGGCAGCCTCGATGGCGGTGATCTCAAACAACTGATAGCAACAGGAGCTGCAGCCGCGCCGGCACTGTATGCGGTCGCCGAACACCCGGAGGTTCCGGTCAAACTCCCGCTTGACCATTCCCTGGACTTCCTCATAGGCGCGATAAATCTCTTCTTTGGTCACGGCAAATCGCTGCCACCAAGAACGAAAGCCTTGCGGGGAGGCAAGGCTGAGGATGCCGGGGGCGGTGCTCTTCCAACTCAATTGCTCGACAAGCGGGCAAGCTGAAGCTTGCCCCTACACAAAGCCCCTACACAAAGACAAGAGACAAGCCCCTACACAAAGACAAGAGAAGAGCCCCTACGCAAAGAAAAGCCCCTACACAAAATTGGAACGGCCCTACGTGGCCTGTGGAATGTATTCCGCCAGTTCGCATTCCAGGTCGGCCGGCGTCAGCTTTTCCCCCTCGTTCAACCGGCGCACGAATTTGTCGATGAGCAGTTTCGCTTTATCTTTGCGCCAGTTCTTGATGAACCCGTCGTAGTAGTGCTCGCCCTCGGTGGCGCTGATGATCTCAAATTCCTTGTTGTGATCATGGAGGTCGGTGAAATAGACGACCTTGTATTTGCCGCTGTAGGTTGCCTCGCGGTAAATCTCGAACATGGTCTTGTCAGCTTCCATAAAGAGCTCTCCTGGAATTGCTTTGGTCGGTGGCTAAGGTACCAAAGTATCTGTGTAGGGGCAAGAGGCGGTCTGAAGACCAGCCCCTACATCAACAGCCCCTACATCAACAGCAAGGGGCG
>Ga0209002_10002320_pt1 | contig 15358 bp, 16 predicted proteins | sample Rifsed16ft2_FD_184010 | JGI IMG/M metagenome (GOLD analysis project Ga0209002, IMG submission 184010) | Soil microbial communities from Rifle, Colorado, USA - sediment 16ft 2 (version 2) | ecosystem: Environmental > Terrestrial > Deep subsurface > Rock core/Sediment | place: Rifle, Colorado...
CCCCGCCGGTAGCTCAACCCACAGGCACATCCCTCCATCCGGCCGCGTCCAACGGACACCTTCCGGCATATGGCGGCGCAGCGCCTCTTCCAGGGCGGCAAGCCGGGTGCTGTACACCTTCTTCATCCGGCCCAGATGCCGCGTGAGCAGCCCGCGCCGGGTGAACTCAGCCAGCGTAGCTTGTGCCAGCTGGTCGGTATGCAAATCCGTGCTCTGCTTAACCAGCCGCAACCGTTCAATGACATTCCCGGGAGCGACAATCCATCCTACACGCAAGCCGGGGAAAGCTACCTTGGAAAAGCTGTCAATCTGAATAACGATGTTTGGCCGGTCCAACTGTTTGAGCGACGGCACACGGTCTCCCCGGATCCGCAACCTCCCGTAAATGTGGTCTTCCACGATGGGCACCTGGTGCCGCGCGGCGATTTCCAGCAGCCGCCGACGCGCGGCCAGGGGCAACGACGTGCCCGTCGGATTGTGAAAGTCCGGCGTCAGTACCATCAACTTGACGCGGTTCTGCAGCAGGGTGGCTTCCAGCACCTCGAGGTCAACGCCCGGGCTACCCGCAGCAGCATCCGTTCGTACAGGAACCCCCAGGCAGCGCACGCGAGTTCCGCCAAAGATCGCGATTGCGCCGGGATAGGTGGGGTTCTCCAGCAAGACAGAATCTCCCGACCGCAGAAACGCCTTGCAGATCAGGTCGAGCGATTGCTGGCAACCGTCGGTGATCAGTAGGTTTTCGTCCTTGACCGCCAAACCCTCACCACCGAGAAGCTCCAGCAGGACCTCTTTCAGCGGAGGGTACCCATCCGACGGCCCCAATTGCAGAATCTGCGCGCCTTCTCGTCGGAGCACTGTATTGCAGCAGTTGCGCAACTCCTCAATCGGGAAAAAATGCTCATCGGGCCGGGCAAGCACAAATGAAATGCCATCGCGCGGGACTGCGTGGATGAGCCGGTCCAGAGCCTCTTCCCCGCGCTCGTCCGCAAACAGAGACTCCCAGCGCACGCCGCCATTGCTGCTGAGCGCTGGTGGGGGAGGCGTGATCCGGAGCGGTTGCGCCACTCCGCGAATGAATGTGCCACGACCTACGTGGCCCTCGATGAGGCCCTCCGATTCCAGTTCAGCGTAGGCATTGGCGACAGTGGTGCGGTGAACTCCCAGGTGCACGGCCAGCTCGCGGCTGGCCGGGATCCGGTCGCCTGGGCGCAGGTCCCCAGCGTGCACCAGGGCGCGGAGCTGGTCGCGCAACTGAATGTAGAGCGGGATATGACTTTCGGGTTGCAATTGGAGCGGCAGCATTGGCTTCTTCTCTCAGGCCAATCTATCCTAACACCTGCCCAAGTAAAGAGCCAATATGTCTCTCAGCCGCTTCCCTGCCCCGCTGGTCCACGCAGGCGGTACCGCTGGATCTTTCCCGTTGCGGTCTTGGGAAGCTCGCCAACAAATTCGATCTCCTGCGGACACTTGTAGGAAACCAGCCGTGCGCGTACGAATTCATAAATCTCCTGTTCCAGCTCTCGTCCTCCCACAATGCCCCCCTGCAACACCACAAAGGCCTTGGCCCGCGTCAGACCATCCACGGTGATAGCCGAGACCACTGCCGCTTCCGCGACACCTGGGTGCCCCAGCAGAGCGTTCTCCACCTCTCCGGGTGAAACCCACAGGCCCGCCACCTTCATCATGTCGTCGGTCCGTCCGAAGTAGTGGAAGTAACCCTCCGGGCCCTGGAAGAACTGGTCGCCGGTCACCACCCAGTCCTGTCGCTTCGTTCGCTCAGTTAGCTCGGGCTTGTTCCAATAGCCCGAGAAGGCGCTCTGACCCCTGACCCACAGACTGCCGACCTCTCCCCGCGGCAATTGAATTCCGTTTTCGTCCACAATTCTCGCTTCGTAGTTGGGGATCTCTACGCCGCAGCTCCCGGGCCGCACATCCCCGGGCCGGCTGCTCAGGAACATGTGCAGCATCTCGGTGGACCCAATGCCGTCCAGGATCTCCAGGCCGAAACGCTTCTTGAATTGAGAAAAGATCTCCGGCGGAAGCCACTCGCCAGCCGAAACCGCCAGGCGCACAGAGGAGAAATCCGCTGCCGCGCCATGTGCGACCGCGCGCAGTAACGAAGCATAAAAGGTCGGCACGGAAAAGAAGACGGTCGGCCGATGCTGAATCACCATCTCCAGCACCTTCTCGGCCCTGGGCCGCTCAGGATTCAGAATCGTCGTGGCCCCGACCGAAAGGGGAAAGTACATCCCGTTGCCCAGTCCATAGGCAAAGAAAAGCTTCGAAACCGAAAACGTCCGGTCGTCCTCGCGCAGCCCGAGCACCCCTTGCGCAAAGCTCTGGCTGGTGACGAGCATGTCCTTGTGCTGGTGAATCGCGGCCTTCGGACGTCCTCCGCTCCCCGACGTATACAGAAAGAACGCGCTGTCGGTTGCCGCAGAGGCGTAAGCGCTCAGGTCGCCGGAGGCATTCAGTACAACATCCTCCCATCGCAAGTGGCCTGGACCCGATGGAGTCTCTTCTGCCGAGCCAACTACAATGACCTGACGCAACTCAGAATTCTCCGCTGCCTGTAGGAACTCCCCAAGCGCCAGTGCGTTCACAATTGCAACTTGCGCTCCCGAATCAGCCAGGTAGTAGGCATAGTCTGTGGCGCGCGTCATCGGGTTTACCGGCACTGCGATGCTGCCGACTTTCACAGCGCCGAAGAAGCTGGCAATGAACTCCGGCGAATCGGGAAGGACAATCAGAACTCGAGCACCCGGTCCACACCCAAGACCCAACAAGGCGTTCCCTGCCTGGTTGGCTAACCGGCGGAGTTCTCCATAGCAAACGGGGTCTGGTTCCCCGGCAATGGCGATACGGTCGGGATGCTCCTCGGCCGGCCGGTCGAGGAAATAGCTGGCGAGGTTGAACTGCGAGGGGATGACCAGTGCCATCCCCCGTATTCTACTTCGAGGCCTGCGACTGGCCCAACTTTCTGAGCCGCTCCTGCAGCTTGCGGCGCAGCGCTGCGGGAGTATTGGGATTGAAGGCCACCAGGTACCAGAGCGGCTGGCTGCGATCGCGGCTCAGCCAGGAAAGCGTGGTTGCATCAGCGTTGGGATGCCGGGCCACGTTTTCGCGGATGGCGGCGTACGGATGTCGGGCCAGCCGGCTCAGAGTTTTCGCGGAAGCCTTGGGGTGCTCGCTGATCAGTCGCAGCAGGTAGTAATCCGATTTCGGTGCCGTCCGGGCCAGCTTTTCCAGAAGCTCGGGCTTCACGTCGGCGCTCAGCACCACGCCCACCTTTTCGTCCCAGTGCGCATTGATGTGGTTCAGCTCCTCGGTCCGCGCGTGGATCAGTTGCTCGAGGACCTGCCGCTCATGCTCCTGGCGCACCTTGGGCAGATCCGTGCCTTCTAACGAGTCCAGGACCCTCAGCAAGTGCTGACGCTCGCCAAAGACGATCTGCGTCGTCCGCGGCGCGCCTCCCTTGTGTGCGTTCTGCACCAAATCCGATCGTCTCATCGCTTCCTCACGAGCCTTGCGAAGTTGCTCCCCCCAGATCCAGACTAAGCTCCCCGGCCAACCAGACAACTTTATCTCCCTCTATGATTCGCCAGCCCTGCTGTTGATGACGCTTTGCTGTTCCTTGTCCAACGGCCGTGGCCAATTCACAAAGTGCGACGCTCGCACCCCGGCTGGCAGTCAGACTGGTTCACCCATGACTAGTCCAACAGTCCGTCAGCGATTATCTAATTGGTCTTCCTAGCAGTAAAGTTTGCTGCCGGGCTGATGTTCCACGCCTGCAATGCGGGGGACTAGTACCCCTATGACAGCTTGACCGGAAGGGGGAGTTAAACCACTGCCCTGCTTGCAGTTAACCAAACAACCGCGTAACGTGGTACAGAAAAGGTCGCTAGAAATCACGAAGTCCAGGAGGCAGCGATGTCTGTCTTTGAGGAGCACAGAGAGGAGTTGGAGCACTTCGAACTAAAGATGGGCCTGCATCGGGGCCGGCTAGCTGTCACGCTCGACCGGCTGACAAACGCCATGGTTCTCATCGGCCAGCACGGCGTCTACTGTCACAGCCTCCGAGATACTCAGAAGCCGACGCTGGACATTCAGTTGGTCACTGCGGAGCTTCGCAAAGCCAAGGAATTGATCCAGAGCGTCATGGAAGACATCCGCCTGCTGAAGGAAAAGAAAGAGACCCTGAACTGAACGGCGCCTCAGTGCCAGGATTCTTCAAGTCAGAACTTGCCAGTAACGAAGGGGTTCCCAACTCTCTCCTGTCCAATCGTGGTCTCCGGCCCATGACCCGGATAGACGATGGTTTCATCGGGCAGTTCCAGCAGCTTCGTTTTCAGGGAGCGCATGATCTGCTCAAAAGACCCTCCCCACAGGTCCGTCCGGCCAATGCTGCCCGCGAAGAGCGTGTCTCCAGCAAAGAGCTTGGGCGTCTGATCCGGGCCAGAACCGCTTCCCTCCACGGGAAGGTAAAGGCAGACACTGCCCCTCGTGTGACCCGGTGTGTGAATCACTTGCGCGCTGAATGATCCCCAGCAAATCTTTTCACCCTCTCCGAGAAAACCGTCCACCTCTGTCCTGGCGGGAACGCGCATCCCGATCATGGCCGCCTGAACGTCCAGATGACCGTACAGCTCCAGGTCTTCCTGGTGCATGAGCACCGGCGCCCCGGTTGCCTCTCGCATTCTGCTCAGCCCGCCCACGTGATCGATATGTGCATGTGTATTTACAATCGCATTCACCTTCAGACCGTGGCGTGCTACCACTTCCAAAATCCGGTCCACCTCATCCCCCGGATCAATAACAATGGCCTCGCGCGTCACCGGATCTCCTACCACTGAGCAATTGCACTGCAGCAGTCCAACCGGAAGAATCTCGTGGATAAGTCTATCGTCCATGGAGATGCAGTATAGCATTCCGACTGCGGTCAACTTCTTCTGCTAAGATAGACTGGATCAACGTCCTGCGGTTTTGCAACTCCAGATGCCAATCACTACACCTCTACAACAGGAACACGAAAAAGCAGGCGCCCAACTGGGCGTCTATTTTGATTGCTTCCTGCCCGACCGATTCGTTAATCCGGGTGTGGAGTACCGCTGCGCCCGAGAAACCGTTGCCCTGCTGGACACCTGCTTCCATTCCGTCTTCCGATTCCTCGGGCCCGACCGGACGCGATACCTCAACGCAATACTCACCAACGACGTTCAAGGGCTTGCAGCGGGCCAATGGAATTCGTCTCTCCTTCTGAATCCGCAGGGACATATCCTCGCAGAGATCGACGTCCTCGCAGCACCGGATCTGCTGACAGTTGTTTCGCACGCCATGGTTCGTTCGCGCACGGCCCAGACCCTCGAGAAATTCATCATCATGGATGACGCCTCGCTGGAGGACGTCACAGATACCACTGTATCGTTGGCATTGCTTGGACCGGCTTCTGGCCCCGTTGTAATTGAACTGGGTTATCCGGAATTCCTAGCGATGGCTGAGAACACTCACGCGGACGCAACCATGGGTGGAATTCGAGTTCTGCTCGTGCGACGCTCGATGGCGGACATGCCGTTCGTCGAGTTCTTTGTTGAAGCAGGCAGGATCGCCGACCTCTGGCAAGTCCTCCTGCCCGCGGTCCGCGCGAAAGGCGGCGGCCCCTGCGGATATCAGGCTTGGAATTCCTTGCGGCTGGAGGCCGGTATCCCATGGTTCGGGTACGACTTCAACGACAAGAACATTCCCCACGAGGCGGCCCTCGAAAACAGTCACATCAGCTTTTCAAAGGGATGCTACACCGGGCAGGAAATCGTCGAGCGAGTCCGCTCGCGCGGCCACGTGAATCGTCGGCGGGTCGGCCTGGAGTTTACCGGCCAAGTAGCCCCTGAGTCGGGCATGGCGCTCTTCGCTGACGGCAAGGAAGTAGGCACCGTCACGAGCACTGCAAACTCTTATCTACTCGGCCGGCCAATTGGCATGGGCTACTTGCGCCGCGAATCGGTCTTGCCCGGGAGCCAGCTTCAGTCGGCGGCAGGAACCGCTCGCGTGATCGAGCTTCCTGTCCCGGCGCTTCGGAATGTGTCCGCCTGACCTGTATCCTGGGACATGCACTTACACCACTTCCGACACACCAGCCCCGCACCGAACATTGCCTGTACCTGCTGGGAAATTTGAAAACTAGGACAGATTGAGCGCGCGTCTGAAGCTTCCGCGCTCGGCTTGGATTTTCCTCTGGAGTTGCAGAATGGCGTAGAGCAACGCTTCAGGCCGCGGCGGGCAGCCAGGCACATACACGTCCACCGGTACGACCTGGTTGACTCCCTGCACGATCGCATAATTGTTGAACACACCGCCCGAAGTTGCGCACGCGCCCATGGAGATCACCCACTTCGGCTCGGGCATCTGATCATAGAGCTGTCGAATGACCGGGGCCATTTTTTGCGAGACGCGGCCGGCAATGATCATCAGGTCGGCCTGGCGGGGCGAGGGACGAAACACCTCTGCCCCAAAGCGCGCAATGTCAAAGCGCGAGGCAGCCATGGACATCATCTCAATCGCGCAACAGGCCAGACCAAACCCCAGGGGCCAGATCGAATTCTTTCTGCCCCAGTTGATCGCCTTATCCAGTTGCGTGAAGATGATGCCTTCTTCGGCCAAGAGTTTGCCCATCTCCTCCGGCCGATCCAGCGTCACCTTCTTGCCCAGCGAAACGCTCATAATTCCTCTTCACCACACCGTCCCATTCTCGCACGACAGAACGGCTTCGGACAAACCGCGTGCGCGGCGGTGTGTTACGGCTTCAAGACGATCTTGCCGAACTGTTCGCGCTTCTCGAGCAGTTCGTGCGCCTGGGCACACTGCGCCAGTGGCAGCACCCGGTCGATGACTGCCTTAAGCTTCCTCTGGCCGATCAGTTTCAACACTGCATACAGTTCAGCGCGACTTCCCATATACGAACCCAGCAGCGAGAGCTGCCGGCTGAAGAGGGTGCGGATGTCAATCTTCCCCTCAAAACCGGTAGTCGCGCCACAAGTGACCAGTCGCCCGCCCGCAGCAAGGCTGGCCACGCTCATCTCCCAGGTCGCCGTGCCCACGTGCTCGAACACCACGTCCACGCCGCGCCGATCCGTGATCCGCTTAACTTCATCCAGAATCTTCTGCTTTCCGTGGTGAATCACCTCATCGGCTCCTAGATCCCGGGCCTTCTGCAGCTTCGGCTCGCTTCCCGCTGTGGCGATGACTCGCGCACCGATCAACTTGGCAATCTGAATGGCTGCGCTGCCGATGCCGCTGCCTGCTCCCAGAACCAGCACGTCTTCCCCAGGTTGTAGCCGCGCCCGCGTCAACAGCATGTGCCACGCGGTGAGAAAAACAAGTGGCACCGCCGCCGCTTCGTCGAACGATAAATCTCCCGGGATTGGAATGACATTGACCTCGGGTGATCTCACGAATTCGGCGCAGCCTCCGTCGACCATGTAGCCGAAGATTGTGTACCGCCGGCACTGGTTGTCGACTCCCGCCGAACAGGCGAGGCATTGTCCGCAGGAAAGGCCCGGGGCCAGCAGCACTCTCTGTCCGACCCTGACGTGTGTCACCAGCTCGCCAACCTGAGCCACTTCACCCGCGATATCACTGCCCGGAATATGCGGCATCGGGATCTGCACGCCGGGCAGGCCGCGCCTTACCCATAGATCGAGGTGATTCAGCGCGCACGCCCGAACCCGCACGAGTACTTCAGTGGAACTGACCTTGGGTTCTGCGACATCTGTGTACCGGAGCACTTCGGGCCCGCCATGCTGCGAAAAGGCAACTGCTTTCATGAAGATCCCTCTCAGGAGTCCTGACCAGACGTACGTTAGCACCCGCCCATTAGAGTGTCTACCTCGCGACCCAACCACCGGCGAATTGACACTAGACCCGGCACGCCGTAGGCTATCGGAAGCGAGAGTTTTCATGGACCTCTTTGAGGAAGTTGTCCGCCTGCGCCGCGAGGGCAGACGCGCCGCGCTGGCGACTATCGTCCACACCAACGGCTCCATCCCCAGCTATGAGAGCTCGCGGATGTTGGTCCGCGAAGATGGCTCGATCGCCGGGACAATTGGTGGCGGTTGCGTGGAGGCCGAGGTGTGGGCCGCGGCCAAAGAGGTGATCCGCAACGAGGCTCCCCGCAAAATGGTCTTCAATCTGAACAACGAGGCCAGCTACGATAACGGCCTGATCTGCGGCGGCACTTTGGAAGTGTTTGTGGAGCCGATTCTCCCCCCGCCGATGTTGTACATTTTCGGCGGCGGCCACGTATCGATGGCTCTGGCCCATGCTGCGCATACAGCGGGCTTTGCAATTGGTGTGATAGATGATCGCGATACCTTCGCCAATCAGCAGCGCTTTCCGATGGCAACCGAGATGTACACCAGTTACGACGAAGCCTTCGAGAAAATCCGGCCGAACGCCTCGAGTTATCTGGTGATTGTCACGCGCGGCCACCGCGACGACATGCGCGTCCTCGGGTGGGCGGTCAAGACCGATGCGCGCTACATCGGCATGATCGGCAGTAAGCGAAAAGTGCTATCGGTCTACAAGGCGCTGGAAGTACAGGGTGCTTCGGCAGAACGGTTTGCGCATGTCCATGCGCCTGTTGGCCTCGAAATCGGCGCGCTGACGCCGGAAGAGATAGCCATCAGCATCACCGCAGAATTGATCGCCATCCGTCGAAACGCCGCAAACCTGCCGCATAAGTCGGTTACGCTCTCAAAAACAACGCCCGCCACTACTGCTTGAGGAACGCCGTTGCTCGCTGCTCTCATCCTTGCCGCCGGCGAATCGAAACGTATGGGTACGCCTAAAGCCTTGCTGCTGCACGAGGGCCACACATTCCTTGAGCGCTTGCTCGTCGCCGCCCGGCATCCGAAGATTGGCATTACCCGTGTCGTTCTGGGTTGCCACAGTGAACAGGTACTAGCAAAAGTGCAGCTAGAACCTGCCACCGTAGTTCTGAACCCGGAGTGGAAAAAGGGGCAACTCTCGTCAATCCACGTGGCAGTCAAAGCGCTCCCAGCCGACGAAACGGACGGAGTGATCCTTTTCCTCGTGGACCACCCGTTTGTTTCCTCGGATTTGATCACTGTTCTCATTGAACGTTTCTACTTGAGTGGCAAGGCGATCGTCCTGCCTACGTTCAAAGGGAAGCGCGGCCACCCGGTGATTTTCTCAAGCACTCTGTATGATGAGCTGCTCAGAGCACCGGCCGAGAGCGGCGCGCGCGCTGTCGTCTGGGCTCATGCTGCAGATGTGCTGGAGATTCCAACCGAGGAAGAAGGCGTTGTATTAAACCTCAACGATCCCGATGCTCTCCGCCGTGCGCTCGGGTCGCGATGAGCGCCGCGCCAAGCTCATGACTGGCCGAGCTTCAGGAGCACGGCTTCGAGAGCGTCGCAAGCGAGTTGGCTGCCGTGGTAAGTGGCTGGCGGCAGTCCCCCCAACGCCTCAGCAATGGTCGCTGGCAGAATCGCGCGGACCTGTTCTACAGTTTTTCCCACCAACATCTCCGTCAACACCGAGCCGCAGGCAATTGCGGTGACGCAGCCTCGCGTCCGAAAAGCCACCGCCGAGATCCGCGCGCTTTCCACCCGCACGCTGAGCTGCATCACGTCGCCGCAGGCCGGATTGCTCACTTCCACCAGCGCCGTCGCATCGGCCAGCTCACCGACGTTCCGAGGACTCTTGAAATGGTCCAGTACGCCGGCGCTATACATGTCCGGCAGTATCCCAGAGGCGGCCCCGCACCACAACTTTTCAATCGATCTGTACCGTGAAATCACAGGACTTGGCGGTGTGCTGGTTTTTCGTGTTATGATGCGAAGATTATATCCTGCTTGGGAGCATCACTGAGGAGATAGAGCGAATGGCAACGAAGGCGAGTCGTACGGTCGCCGAGCATGAGGTGCGGAATAGCGCCTACTCGCGCGACCTGCTCCTGGGTCTCTACCGAATGCTCGTGAAGTGCCGGATGTGCGACGAGAAGGCGCGCATTCTCTTCCGGCAGGGCAAGTATGCAGGCAATTTCTATTCCGCGGTTGGTCAGGAGGCTACCGAAGTGGGCGCCGCCTACAGCCTCCGCGACGACGATTGGATCGCGCCCTCGCATCGCGACTGGACCTCGAACATCATCAAGGGCGCCCCTTTGAACCTCTGCTTCGCGCAATTGTTCGCCAAGGCCACCAGCCCCGACCGGGGGCGTTCCTCTCCGGCGCACATGGGCTATCCTCCGCTAAACGTAATCACCCCCGCCAGCAGCATTGCCGGGCAACTCAACGTCGGCACGGGTGTAGCCCTGGGCCTGAAGAAGCTGGGCCGGGATAGCGTAGTCGTCTCGTTCTTTGGCGATGGCGCCACCAGCATTGGCGGTTTCCACGAGGCGCTGAACTTCGCCGGCGTCCACCGCCTGCCCATCATTTACGTTTGCCAGAACAATCTCTGGGCCGAATCCGTGCCCCTGCGGCTGCAGACGGCCCTGAAAGACCTTTCGGACCGTGCCAAGGCCTACGGATTCCCCGGTGTCTCAATGGATGGCAACGACGTCCTCGCCGTCTATGACGCCGCGTCCAAAGCCATCGTTCGCGCCCGCGCCGGCGAGGGCCCCACGCTGATCGAGTGCAAGACCTATCGCTGGTACGGCCATTCCGAAATCGATCCCGCCAAGTACCGCACGAAAGAAGAAGTCGAAAGCTGGAAGAGGAAGGATCCGATCCCGCGCTTTGAGAAATACTTGTTCGAACGCAAAGTGCTGACCGATGAGTTGAAGGCCGAGGTCGCAGCGAAAATCACGCAAGAGATTAACGAGGCGGTGGATTTTGCCGACCAGAGCCCCTACCCGGCCCCGGAAGAAGCACAGGGCTTCGTCTGGGCCCCCGAAACCGAGAAAGGATCCTAACGCATGGCGCGCACGCTCCCGTTCATTGAGGCAATCACCGAAGCACTGCACCAGGAGATGGAGCGCGATGAGCGCGTCTTCATCCTGGGCGAAGACATCGGGCTTTCCGGCGGCGTTTTCAAGGCCACGGCCGGCTTGCATGAGAAGTTTGGCGAGGATCGGGTTCTGGACACGCCGCTCGCCGAAGGCATCATTATTGCGGCTGCGATTGGATCATCAATGGTTGGCCTGCGGCCCGTACCAGAGATCCAGTTTACGGACTTCATTACGCCCGCAATGGACCAGCTCGTCCAGCAGGCTTCCAAGCTGCGCTATCGCAGCGCGGGCGGGTTCAGTTGCCCAATCACGGTTCGCATCTGCTGCGGCGGCGGCGTGGGGGGCGGTCTGTACCACTCACAGGAAAACGCGGCCTGGTTTGTTCACGAGCCCGGGATCAAGGTAGTCATGCCCTCCACGGCCTACGATGCCAAGGGGATGCTTCTTGCCGCAATCCGCGACCCGGACCCGGTTCTTTTCTTCGAGCACAAGAAGCTCTATCGAACTGTGAAGGGTGATGTACCCGAAGGCGACTACACGGTCCCGATCGGGCCAGCCGTAGTGCGCCGCCCGGGCAACGACATGACGGTGCTAACCTACGGATACATGACCCACGTCTCCCTGGAAGCCGCCGAGGCCATGGCCAGGCGAGGAGTGGACGCGGAGGTCGTCGAACTGCGGACACTTGCCCCACTCGATAAAGAGACAATTGTCCGCTCGGTCCGAAAGACCAACAAGTGCCTGATCGTGCACGAAGACAAGCGCACGATGGGCATCGGCGCCGAGCTTTCAGCAATTGTCAGCGAGGAGGCGTTTGACCATCTCGACGGGCCCGTAATGCGTGTCACTGGGCCAGACCTCCCCGCCATTCCCTTCAGTCCACCGCTCGAGAAGTTCTTCATGGTGAACACGGAAAAGGTGGTAGCGGGGATGGAACACCTCGCGGCTTACTGAACCTACTTCGCAGAATCCCCAGACCTGCAGGAAGCATTCTCATCCAGACCAAACCAGTCGCTCAGGAGAGCGTCAGTCCCCCATCGACCACAATCACCTGTCCGGTGATGAAGTCTGAAGCGGCCAAAAAGGCGACGGCAGCAGCAATATCTTCGCCCTGCCCAGTTTTCCCCAATGGAGCTCGCTTGATATAGTCCGAGTCCGGCAGCTCATCTGGAAAGGTGATCGTCCCAGGTGCAACACAGTTCACTGTGATCTCAGGAGCTAACGCGCGAGCAAGGCATCGGGTCAGCATAATCACGCCAGCCTTCGAAACGCAGTAATGCGTATATTGTGGCCATGCCAGGATTCCTCCGATCGAGGACAGGTTGACGATTCGGCCACGACCGTTGCGCCGCATCAGCGGAACGGCAGCCTGCGCACACATCAACTGGGCTTTTAGGTTTGTGTCGAGCATCGTGTCCCACTGCTCTTCCGTCATCTCATCAATGCGCGCAGGCGAAAACATGCCAGCGTTATTCACCAGGATGTCTAGGTGCCCAAATGATTCTTCCACTGCACCAAATAGCTTCTCAATTGCTCGCTTCTTGGTCAATTCCGCCGGGCAGGCAATGGCTCGTCGGCCTGTCGCGGATATTTCACTCACCACCTGCTCAGCTTCAGTCTTCGACCGCCGGTAGTGAATCACAATGTCGGCGCCCTGATCCGCGAGCTTCAGTGCAATAGCTCGCCCGATACGCCGGGCAGCTCCGGTCACCAGAGCGACTTGACCTTCAAATGGCTTTTCCTTCAAAAGTCTTCCCCCCGTGGAACCCCGCCACACCATAGCATTCCCGCTCGTCGTGTCAACCGAGGCTTTGACGCCATCCGACTGCCTGTCTACAATCAGCTCTTCCAGGAGGAGCAATGAAACTGGATCTACTGGCAATTGCCGCGCACCCCGACGATGTCGAACTCACCTGTGGCGGAACCCTCCTCAAGATGGCTCAGATGGGATACAAGGTGGGCATCCTCGACCTGACCGAAGGCGAAATGGGCAGCCGGGGCACCGTGGAAATCCGCCGTCGCGAGGCCGCCGCCGCCGCACGGATCCTGGGTGTTCATTGGCGGGAGAATCTCGGCTTGCCCGACGCGCGGCTCGAGGCGAACGAAGAAAGCAAGCTGGCGGTGGCCCGAAAAATTCGAGCCCTCCGGCCGCACACCATCATTCTTCCCTACTGGGAGGGCCGCCACCCGGACCATTACACGGCTTCCATCCTGGCCTACGAAGGTTGCTTCCTGGCAGGGCTGAAGCGCCTGCCGATTGGAGGCGAGGCTTTCCGTCCCTTCAAGGTTCTCTACTCGACCGTGTACTGTGCGGTCCGGCCGACCTTTGTCGTTGATATCAGCAAGCAGTTCGAACGGCGGCGACGCGCCATCCTTGCCTATGGATCGCAGTTCAAGCCCCCCAGGCGCGACCGCCATTCCAAGCTTCATCTTCCCCTGGACGATCTCGAACAGGAAGTCCACCTAATCGCCCGCTACTTTGGACAGATGATCGGTGTGCGTTATGCGGAGCCGTTTCTCGTGCGGGAGATCATGCAGGTAGAGGATGTGGTTCGTATGCCGGTTCGCTCGATTTGAAGGTGGGGCCTAGAATTCGTCAGACTGCAAGGTGTGAGTGAAGCCCGGAAGCGTTTGCCCCTGCGCGGAGCGCTCGACGCGGACCCGAAGCCGGCTCTCGTTTTCCGCGCCCGTCTTGCGCAACACCGCAAACGTGGCCAGTGCCTCGGTGTACAGCTGGGTGACCAGATAAGACTCTCCCGATTCGTTCTTTTGCCATACCTGACCAATCTGAATCTGTTCTGTTTCCGTCATGGGGTACCTTTTGGAAATCTAAACAGGAGGACCAAGGAAGTCAATCAAACTCACAAGCCCTTGTTCTCAGGCTGAGCTGCGTTGATTCTGCGAAGCGCCGCATTCCCGCAAGTGCCTCTCGTCTCAATGCGTTAACACCTTCTTGAATTGTTCAAGCAGACGTCGTCCCGACTCACGGGGCTCACCACGGGAAAAGTCAGAGGAAACGCTTTCGAGGATTCCAGCATCACACAGATTGTGGTGAAAGCCAAGGAACACCCCGCATGGGTGTATAATGACTGTTCGATCTCCGGAGGTGGGGTTATGAAACGAATTCCCCAGCGGATTCTGGCTGTTGCGCTCGCCATAGGCCTTGCCATTGGTCCGGCTCTGGCCGCCCCGCAGAACAATAAGAAGAAGCCCAAGGATGATGTGGACGCCATCGGGAACCGCGACGTCGGAAAGGGCATCAATTTCTATTCGCTGGAAAGGGAAATCGCACTGGGGAAGCAACTCTCGCAGGAGATCGAGAGAACTGCCAAGATGTTGGACGATCCCGTCGTGGTCGAGTTCGTCAACCGTGTGGGACAAAACCTGGTCCGTAATTCCGACGCACGCGTCCCCTTTACGATCAAAGTGATCGACTCCGATGAGCTCAACGCCTTTGCTCTGCCCGGCGGCTTTTTCTATATCAATAGCGGCTTGATTTTGCGGGCGGACGAAGAATCCGAACTCGCCGGAGTAATGGCCCACGAGATCGCTCACGTCACCGCACGCCACGGCACGAAGAATGCCACCAAGGGCGAAATCACCCAGATGGCGTTGATTCCTCTCATCCTGCTTGGCCCCGGTGGCTGGGCCGGATACGGAATCTACCAGGGCCTGAACTTCGCTCTTCCGCTGACCTTTCTGAAGTTTTCACGCTCGGCCGAGCGGGAAGCAGACTTCCTCGGCCTGCAGTACATGTTTAAGGCGGGCTATGACCCCAATGCGTACGTGAGCTTCTTCGAGAAAATCCAGGCAGAGGAGCGACGCCGTCCCGGCACGATTCCCAAAGTCTTCTCCAGCCACCCGCTGACTTCTGAGCGAATCCAGAACACACAACGGGAGATCGCGACCATCTTGCCAGCGCGCTCGGAATATATTGTGTCAACGTCGGAGTTCGATCTGGTCAAAGCCCGGCTGCGCAGCACCCAGTTCAGCAATAAGGCCAAGGGGGAAGACCCCGACAAACCCACTCTACGCAAGAAGACAGAGCAGGATAAGGACAAAAAGGGCAAAGACCAACAGAAGACCGCCGATGAGGACGAGGACCGCCCAACACTGAAGCGCCGTCCGTAGTTCTTCAAATCACAAAGGGGCGATCCTTCCAGGTCGCCCCACTTTCATTTTGATCGGGTCAGGTTCGCTCCGACTGATGGACAACGCCCATCCGCTTCATTTCTTCCCCATAGTACTTGCGGTAGAGAATGTCCCATTCCTCGCTGCCTTCCAGGATTTCCCTCTTCTGAGAGCTAATCTTTCGGCGAACTCCCGCATCAACTTTCTCTTCCTCCTTGAGCAGGTTCTGGAGGATCTGAACGATTTGCTGGCGGATCGTATCGC
>Ga0209002_10002322_pt1 | contig 15357 bp, 14 predicted proteins | sample Rifsed16ft2_FD_184010 | JGI IMG/M metagenome (GOLD analysis project Ga0209002, IMG submission 184010) | Soil microbial communities from Rifle, Colorado, USA - sediment 16ft 2 (version 2) | ecosystem: Environmental > Terrestrial > Deep subsurface > Rock core/Sediment | place: Rifle, Colorado...
ATGCGTTCATACCAATTCACCCGTTCCTGTCGCGGGCCATCACCTCCTGGGGCTGCGCCGCCACCTCGGCCGGCCTGGCGGGCGCTTTGATCTGCACCGCAAAAATGGCAAAGTCGGGACAGTACATCCCGCAAAGGTCGCACCCGGTGCAGTTGTCTGGGTCAATCAGCTTTGGGGGATGGTAGCCCTTGGCGTTGAACCCTTCGGAGAGAACCAGGACCTTGGGAGGACAGAACTCAACGCAGAAGCCGCAACCCTTGCATCGGTCGGCATCCAGGTAAACGACGCCGCGGACTTTCTTCGTCTTGCCGGTTTCGGCCTTGCCCGATGGGGGAGTGCGTCTCTCTCGAGGTTCGGTGGTCATCCGTGCCCCGTGCATGCAAACAGCAATGAAATGGGCGTGGCAGGCTGCGCTCGCCACCGGCGGCGCAAATAGAAAGCGCGGGGGTCCCGCCGCAGGGCGGCGCTACTGAGAACCGGGGGAAGCAACACTCCGAGGCGCGGACGTAACCATTATACCCGCTTCGGAACGAGAAGGCATCCTGATTGGACGGAGGCGAAAACGCGGCCCGTGGCGGCGAGTCATTTGCCCATCGTTCCCGCTCGACACTTCGGCTCGGCGCTGCTTACGCTCGAACACTCACCGTCGGGGACACTTGACGAAACTCCCCTCAGGCCCGAACACAAACGCTCGCGGTCTTAAAGGGCTATTGGAAGCTCCGAATGGCCGTTGCTTCGTCGCTGTGGACGTCGAAAACGGTGTAGAGTTTCGTAATCTGGAGCAGGTCGTGAACCTTCTTGGTGAGGTTCAAGAGTTTCAAGTCGCCGCCGTGATTGCGGACGGTGGTGAAGCCGGACACCAGCTCGCCGATGCCCGAGCTGTCGATGTAGCTCACGTCGCCCAGATTGAGCAGGATTTTCTTCTGGCCTTTGTTGAGCAGTTCGCGGACCGTTTCGCGCAGGGCGGCGCTGGACTCCCCGAGCGTGATGCGGCCGCTCAGATCGACGATGGTCACTCCAATCGCTTGCCGGGTGTTGGATTTGAACGTCACAGGTACCTCCTTAGTTCTTGGCGCTTCCGGATGGGGTGCGGGGCGTGGGCCCGGTTGTCGAAGTGCGTTTCACCATGGTTATGCGCGTTCCGCCACCCGCTTGGCACTCGACCTGAAACTCATCCATAAACGTCCGGATCAGAAAAATGCCTCGCCCGGCGGATTTCAGAAGGTTACTCTCGAGGCGCGGATCCGGAATGGAGTTCATATCAAACCCGTTGCCCTGATCCACCACGGTGATGATGATTTGCCTGGGCTCGACGACAAAGCCGAGCTGCACTTTCTTCTCTCTGTCCAGCCGATTGCCGTGCTGGATGGCGTTGATCACCGACTCGCGCACGGCCATCGAGATCTTGTGGCGATCTTCTTCGTCAAAGCCGGCCGCCGCCGCCACCCGGCTGGCGATCTCTTCGGCCAAGTCCACGCTCTCGAGCCTGGTCTCGAGCGTGACCGCTACCTCGGTGGGTTTCGCCATGCGGTTCGGTAGGCTCTCGGCCCGGAGGCGCCTCGCCCCTATTCCATCGGGGCGAGCGCCCTGTATCCCTAGCATAGATAATTTCCTGCTGTCAACGGTCGGTCGGGTCGCCCGACAAAAGCCAAAGTCTCCCAGAACGACCCGGGGTTGGCAACCATGAAATGTTCGTCCCTCTCTGAGGAAATGCTTCCGGCCGGCTGCTCGCTATGTGCCGGGCGACGCCTCCGCGACCGTGGCCCCGCCGCAGGATGAGCCGGCTCCCGCCGTGCAGCCGTAACAATGATTGCGCGTTTCAATCGTGCGGCCATCAAGACGCGAAGGATCGAAATCGCGGATGTGCGCCGGAAGACCGGAATTCACGGGTAGCTCAAGCATTTGATTGAAATCGCAATCATAGAGCCGACCGTCCCATCCGACGGATAACATCGCCCGGCACATCACCCCGGCTGCCGCCGCCGGATTGAACGCGTGCGCCAGCTTCTCCATGTACGATTCGTAGTTACCGCTGGCCAGGAGGAATTTGAGGAACCGGCTGATGGGCATGTTGGTGATCGCGTAGAGATGGTCAAAAACAACTCCATGCCTTTGCTCGAGTTCTCGCTTGAATTGCCGCTCGATGCCGGATTGCGCCGGGGGCAGAAACGCCCCGACCGGGTTATATACGAGATTCAAAGTCAGCCCGGATCCCTCTCGCCCGTAGCCGAGCCGGTTGAGCTTCTGAAGGGCTTCGATCGATTTTTCAAACACACCTTCGCCCCGCTGGGCGTCGGTCTGGGCCTCCCGATAGTAGGGCAAGGAGGCGACGATTTCCACGCGGTGGCTGGCCAAAAATTCGGCCAGATTGCCTTGGGACGGCAGCAGCAGGACAGTGAGGTTCGACCGGTCAATCACGTGCCGGCCAAGCTTTTTGACCCCTTCCACGAGCCACCGGAAATGAGGGTTCAGCTCCGGCGCTCCGCCGGTAATGTCCACGGTGGGAATTTGGGAGCGGCTCAGGGCCGCCAGGCAGAGTTCCATTGTCTCGCGCGTCATGATCTCCCGCCGATCCGGTCCGGCATCCACGTGGCAGTGGCGGCAGGTCTGGTTGCAAAGTTTTCCCACGTTGATCTGAAGGGCGGTGATGCCCGTCGCGGCAAGCGGAAAGAGACCGGCGCGGCGAAGGCTTTGGCCAAATGGAGGAATGCCATTGGAAGAACCGAGCACGCACCGTTGCTCCGCCGCTGAAGCCAGGGGATTGCCGAGCGCGATCAAACTGGGAGACATGCCTTCCCTCCCTCCCCGCCGTCGAAACCCTACCGAGGTCTCACATCGAAAGTTTGCCGACGATGTTGCGCATCTGGATGCCGTGGACGAGCGAGGCTCCGCCGCGAATGGCGCAGGCCACGTGCACCGCTTCCGTCATCTCCTCGATGTTGGAACCTCGCTCCAAACAGGCCTGGCTATAGGCGTCAATACAATAGGGACACTGCACCGCATGGGCGACCGCCAGCGCAATGAGAGCTTTTTCGCGCTCGCTGAGCGCCCCCTCGGCAAAAACAGCGCTGTAGTAAGCGGAAAATTTTTCCCACAACTCCTTGTTGCCCTTGCCCATCTCCGGAAAGCGAGCCAGATCATTTGCGTCATAGTAACCCTGCATACTCTCCTCCTCAGCAACAACCCGGGCCACAGGCGGCATTGGCCCCGGTTGTCTTGCGATAACTCTTTCCTTTGGTCTCCCAGGGCGGGCGCAAGGAACTTTTTCCGCAGGCGAACGGCTTTGCCTTCTCGAGCGGGAGATCCTTGAGCGGCGGCACGGGAATGATTTCCTCGGCATAGGGCTCGGCGGTCAGCAAATGATAGGTCTTGTCGCAGACGGCCATGCGCTTGCCGCGGTAAAGGATGTGGCCGTCATCGTCCTCGACTTTCTTCCACGGACCCTTGTAAATCACCGCCTGGTACCGTTCCCGGCACGGGCCTTCTTTGCCCTTGCGAGCGGTCACTGTGACCGACCGGAACTCGATGCCCCGGACCGTCTGCCAGGGCCGGTGCTCGTACTGATGGAAAGCTATGCCGTAGAAACCGGCTTGCTCAAAGGCTTCCAGAAAACCGTCCTCGCGGTGGGCGCCGGCGATGCAACCGCTCCAGAGCTCCGGGTCGCCCTTCATCTCTTTCGGCACGTCTTCGTCGGAGACCACGTCGCTGATGGCCACCCGCCCGCCGCGCTTCAAGACGCGGTACATTTCGCGGAAAAGGTTTTCCCGCTCGCTTTCCTTCACCAGGTTCAAGACGCAATTCGAGATGATGACATCCACCGACCCGTCCGCCACCAGCGGCGCTGCCCGGCGCAGCCTCTCTTGAAATTCCTCCAGTTTGTGCAAATCATCGGAAGAGCGAATCGGATTCGCTTCGAGGTAGGCGTCCACCTCGTCGAGCGAAAGGGCCAAATCCTGAATCCGGCCGCGGCGGAAATCCACGTTGTCGTAGCCGACTCGCTCGGCGACCCTCGACTGGTGCTTGCGTGCCAGCGCGAGCATGGCAGGGCTGAAATCCACCCCGATGACGCCTCCTTTCGGGCCCACCATCTGGGCGGCAACGTAGGCCAGCTTGCCGCCGCCGCTGCCCAGATCGAGCACCGTATCGCCCGGACGCACGTGGGGTGTCGGGTCCCCGCACCCATAATCCCGCTCCAGGATTTCCGCGGGGATCACATCCAGATACTTCGGGTCATAGCGCACCGGACAGCAGAGCGCCGCCGCCTTCTCTTTGGCGGCTCGCTCGTATCGTCGCCGAACGGCGCTTTCTATATCAAGAACAGCTTTCCTGCTCATTGCTGCCTCCCAAGGATCCAATAGATCACCGCTCCCGCCACGGCCGCCACCGGGAGCGTAATCAGCCACCCGCCGGCAATTTCTCGCGCCTTCCCCCAGTTCGCCTCCCGGCGACGATGCAGGCCGACGCCCAGCACGCTCCCCACCGCTACGTGCGTGGTCGAAACAGGCAGGCCAAGATGCGACGCGAAGCCTACCAGCATGGCTCCAAAAAAATTAGCGCTGAGCGCTTGCGGGGGATCAAAAGAAGTGATGCGGCGCGAGATGGTTTCCGCCACCCGACGCGCGCCCCACAGCGTGGCCACACCCTTGAAGTTGTCGTTGGCACCGTTGGCAAACGCCAGAAAAAAGACGGCCCCCAGCAGGACATAACCCAAGCTTGATCCCCCTCGAACGGAAACGGTCGCGCTAGTGCCGTTCCAACTTAATGAGCCTATACATCTCGATCCTGTATGATCAATAAAGCATGCCGTGTGACTTGCGGGAAGTGGCCCCAAATAGTTGGAACGGCACCAGCCTACCACACCGCCAGCCAACTGCGTACCCCGCGACTCTTCCATTGGATGCCCGAGGGTTGCCCGCGATGCATATCCCATTCGGGCAGTTCGGGCAACTCGGGAGCCGGAGACCAACGATGGTGCGTTTTCCTGCGGCGAGGCAGGTGACTTGAGCTGTGGTAAGCTCCCCATTGCCTCCAGGCTTTTTTGGGTCACTCCAGGCGGCTATGCCCGAACTGCCCGAAGTCGAAACGATCGTTCGTGGCCTGCGCGCGCGCGTGCTGGGCCGGCGGATTTCGAGAGTGATCCTGCGGCGGTCCGACATACTTCTCTCCGCGCCTGAAGATTTTGCCGGCGAACTTACTTCCCGGAAGATTGCCGGGGCGTTTCGCCACGGGAAGTACATCATCATCCGGTTGGATCGGGACGACGTCCATCTGCCCGGCAAGTTCCTTCTCATCCATCTCGGGATGACCGGACAGATGATCCTCGCCGAGCGAAATCAGGTCGAACCGCGTCACACCCATGTGGTCCTGGCGCTCGAGGATGGCCGGAGTGAACTTCGCTATGCCGATTTCCGGCGCTTCGGCAGGCTGGCCTTGCTGGATGAGGATCAGCTCCGGTCGGCGCTGCGGTCGCTGGGCCCGGACCCTCTGAGGATTCGCCCGCGTGACTTCGTCGAACGCCTCCGCAAACGCCGCGCGACCATCAAGGCGGCGCTCTTAAACCAACGTGTCCTGCGTGGGCTCGGAAACATCTACGCCGACGAGAGCCTGTTTCGCGCGCGAATTCATCCTGGACGCCGCGCCCATCGCCTGAGGGACAAGGAATTGCTCCGGCTGCACGCCGCCATCGGCCGCATCTTGCGAGCTGCCATCGCCCGCCAGGGCTCGACCGTCTCGAACTACGTCAACCTTGCCGGTGAAGCGGGAAGTTTCCAGAAGCTACACAAGGTTTACCGCCGGCGCGGCCAGCCCTGTCCGCGCTGCCGGACGAAGATTGTTCGCGTGGTGGTAACCGGACGAGGAAGCTACTGCTGCCCGCGTTGCCAGCGTGGTTCAGCGCGAGTTGTCTTGTAGGGGCAAGCTTCAGCTTGCCCGATTTTGGGTGCTTTTTCAGAAACCTATCCAGAGGGGATTGCCGGGAGATTCAAACGCTCGCGGCCGCCAGGGCCTGCGGGCCGAGCGCGGCCGCAATTTTCCCGACCCAATCGCTTCGCGACCCGGATTCCAGCCAGCAGACCCTGTCCGCAAACGGAGCAAAAGGCGGTTGACGCATGAGCCCATCGAGCAGCTCGTGAATGCGACGCTGAAACTGCCGGTCTTCGGAGCGAAAACCGTCCGGCGGAATTTCCGCCTCCAGGATGGGGACTCCGATCAGGAGATCATAGGTGCCAAGCCACCGTTCGAGCCACGCTTCCAGGTTGGGCTGGCGCCCGCACTTGTTCACCAGGTAGCAGTAGTTATCAATCACGGCGCGGTCGCAGATGACGTAGGGGGCGCGCTGGGCCGCCTCGAGCTCCGCAGCGATCTGCGCGTGCAGGATCCAGAGCTGGCCTTCGAGCGTGGTTGCGTCATTCACCGGGAAAGGCGAGCGACGAGCGACTTCCGTGACCAGCTCCACGTTTTTTCCCGACCGCTTGAGCAAGGAGCAAATCTCGTAGGCCAGCGTCGTTTTGCCGACGCCGTGAGTTCCAATGAGCGCGATCTTCATCACCACACCATCATCCGGGTGGATTTTCGGCTGTTTGTATAGCACACTCGCCCGGCTGAGGGAAGCGCTCCCGTAGCGGCGGGCTTTAGCCCGGCATACTCCCGTAGCGGCCGGCTTTAGCCCGGCATACTCCCGTAGCGGCCGGCTTTAGCCCGGCATACATGCCCGCTGCCATCAGTTTTTTGTTGTGTGATTTCGGTCGCCGCGTCAGAATGAATGGCTTTTTTGAAGCCAAGGATTCACCTTGAAGGATTCATCCTGAATGAGAGCGGTGGTTCAACGAGTGAGCCGCGCTCAAGTCCGCGTGGGTGGAGACCCGAAGGGCGCGGTGGGCCGCGGCATGGTCGTGCTGCTCGGCGTCGGCCGAAACGATTCCGCGGAGGCAGCCGCTTATTTGGCAGAGAAGGTGGCAAACCTTCGCATTTTCGAGGATGAACAGGGAAAGATGAACCGGTCGCTCGTCGAAACGGGCGGCGAGGCCCTGGTCATTTCGCAATTCACCCTCTATGGCGATGCCCGCAAGGGTCGCCGGCCAGGCTTCGATCGCGCTGCCCCGCCCGAACAGGCTGAGCCGCTCTACGAGCAATTTGTGCGCGAGCTCATCGCCCGCGGAATCCGCGTTTCGACCGGCGTCTTCCAGGCTCAGATGCAGGTGGAATTGGTCAACGACGGACCGGTGACCATTCTGCTCGACAGTGACCGGCTGTTTTGAGCCCGTGAACCCGGAGGAGACGCGAATCCAACGGCTCGAACCGCAGAGCAACAGCAAGACACGATCCGACGCCGGGTAGCACGCGCGTGGGATCATCATGCGGGTCCAGATTTCCGATTTGTGGGTAGGTGCTGATGAGTATCAAGCAACGAATCTCATCCAAGCTGCTGCTGTTTGGGCTTCTGCTGGCCATTTCCGCTTCAGCACAGACGGCCGCAGGAACGGCGGCGGGTCGAAACCTCGATATCGGAGCTAAGGTAGATTTCTATGTTCAACCCTATCTCGAGGGAAATAACTTCAGCGGGGCTGTGTTCATCGCCAGGAAAGGAAAGGTACTGGTCAGCAAGGGGTACGGAATGGCGAATTACGAGCTCGGTGCTCCCAACACCCCGCGCACCAAGTTTCACATCGCCTCGGTCTCCAAACCGTTTACAGCCGCAGCCATCATGATCTTGCAGGAACGAGGACTTTTAAGTACCGATCACCCTTTGACGAAGTTCCTCCCCGACTACCCGAACGGGGACAAGATCACGTTGCACCATCTGCTGTCACACACTTCGGGTATTCCGAACGTAAACGACTTCCCAGACTATGATCGAGACTCGAAGTTCCCTCACACCACTGGGGACCTCGTGGAAATGTTCAGGCACCAACCTCTTGAGTTCCAGCCGGGAGAACGATACAGATACAGCAACTCGAACTACAACCTCCTGGCGCACGTCATCGAAAAAGTTTCCGGCCAGGGTTATGGAGAATTTTTGAAGGCAAACATTCTTACGCCATTGGGCATGAGGGACACGGGCCATGATGGCCGTGCCGCGGGCCTGCTGGAGAACCGAGCGTCGGGGTATGTGCCAGCCGGCGTCAGCGGTCTCGAAAACGCGCCGTACTTTGACTGGTCCATCAAGACCGGCAACGGCTCGCTCTACTCAACAGTAGAAGATTTGTATAAATTTGACCGGGCACTCTACGCGGATAAGATCTTGAAAAAGGCCACCTGGGGAAAAATGTTCGTGGAAGGCCGCGGCAATTCTTACGGGTGGTTTGTAAGGAAGCGCTTCCATCGAAGGGTGGCGGCTGCCAACGGAAGAAGCCCAGGATTTACCGCATCGTTTGAGCGGTTCGTTGATGACGATGTTTGCGTCATCGTGCTGAGTAACTCTTACTCCGCCGTCGCGCAATCCCCCATAGCGGATGACCTAGCTGCGATTGCCCTTGGCGAAAGGTATGTCGTTCCCAAGGCCATAAAACCTGTGAAGGTGAATCCGAAGATTTTGGAGGCTTACGTCGGTCGTTACGAGTTCGGGGCTGATTTCTTCCGTCCAGGCGCTGTCGTAACCATTGGCAGGGAGGAGGATCATCTGTTGATGGACTGGGGCGGAGGATTTCATGCCATCTTGGTCCCCGTATCGGAAAGGGAGTTCCTGGACAGGAGCTTCTGGGCGCGAGTGATTTTTGCGAAAGACCAGAAGGGAGAGGTGACTCAACTGACTTGGGATGCCGATAAGGCCTATACTGCCAAAAAGCTGACCGGCAAATGACGCCGTACAAACTTCAGCAAGAATTGACGTTTGGACTTGACGGAATCGGACCTCATATAGGGCTTCGGCGTCACGTAGCCTTTAATCGTGAATGCGGGTTTGAGAGCTACGGGGACCGTCTGCGGGTTCAGATCGTTGAGCACCTGAATCAGACCTGAGGGTCGTGGTAAAGGTAATCCATATTAGGAGCGATCCCATGAAACTTTTCTTTCTCTTTTTCCTCTTGATCGGGTTATTGGCCGCTGATCTTCCAGCAGCGGCCGCCTCGGGAGACACGGTGGAGCGTTTTCACAAAATCGCATCGGATTTCTTGTATGGCGCTCTTGCCCTTTCTCCCGCTTCAGCGACGCAGGTTGGCTATCACAAACATACCGACCCGGCCACGGGGAAAGTCCTCCTGCTCGACGAAATGCTGGACGATTTGAGCCCGGCGGGAATCGAAGCGCAGCGAACATTCTATGAAACGGCGAAAAAGAAGCTGGCCCGGCTCGATCGGAGGCGTTTGCCGCTCGAAGACCGGGCAGACTATGACCTCATCGCCGACCAGATTGAACTGGCCCTGGCCGAGCTCAACACCTTTCAAAGTTACCGGCACATGCCGCAAGCCTACGCGGAGCTGGCGGGCAACGCGATCTTTACCCCGTTGGTCCTCGAATACGCGCCGCTCGAGACGCGGCTGGGCCACGTGCTTGCTCGCCTGGAACGGCTCCCCGGCCTTTACGCCCAGGCAAAGCAAAACCTGGTGGATACCTGCGACGTGTACACGCGGGTTGCGGTCGAGGAAAATAACGGCAACGTCGGGCTGGTCAAAGAGTTTGTGAAGTCGCTGGTTCCCCGTGGCAGCCCGCTTGAGGCGCGTTACGATGCGGTCGCGCCCAAGGCGCTCGAAGCCATCGAGGATTACAGCGCCTGGGTGAAAAATGAATTGAGCAAACGCTCCACCGGCAGCTTCCGCCTGGGCAAGCAAAAGTATGATCTCAAGTTCCGCTACGTCATGGGCGTCAAGACAACGCCCGAGGCCGTGCTGGCCGATGCTGAGCAGGCGCTCAAGGAAACGCGCCGGCGCATGCTCGAGCTGGCTGAGCCGCTCCACAAAGAATGGTTCCCTGACTTTCCGGCGGGAGAGGCTGGGGCGGGGAGCGAGCCCCGATTCGATCGGGGCGAGCGCGAGAATGCGATCATCCGCGCTGTGCTGGATAAGATCGCTCAAGAACATTCAGCTCCCGACCAGCTCAAACCCCAGGCCATCCGCGACCTCGCCGAGGTCAAGGAGTTTGTGCGCGCGAAAAATCTCGTCGCCCTCCCAGCCAGGGACAACCTTCAGGTGATTGATACTCCGGAATTCATGCGCGGGATTTACGGCGTGGCCGGGTTCAATTCGGCGCCCGCACTCGAGCCGGAACTCGGCGCGTTCTATTGGATCACTCCGGTTCCGCCGGCCTGGACGAAGGAAAAGGTCGAATCGAAGCTGCGCGAATACAACATTTACAAGATGAAAGACATCACGATCCACGAGGCGGTGCCCGGCCACTACGTGCAACTGGAGACGGCCAACCGCATCAAGCCTGTCCTGCGCCGGCTCATCCGCACCGTGCTCGGCAACGGCTCTTATGTCGAGGGCTGGGCGGTCTATACCGAAAAACTTTTCGTCGAAAACGGCTACCACGGCGTCAAGTTCGAGCTGACCTACTTGAAGGGCGAGCTGCGCATGTTTGCCAACGCCATCCTTGACGTGCGGCTCCACACCATGAACATGACCGATCAGGAGGCGCTCGACCTGATGATGAAGGATACGTTTCAAGAGCGGGCGGAAGCCGAGGGGAAATTGCAGCGAGCCCAGTTGAGTTCTTGCCAGTTGCCCACTTACTTTGTCGGCTGGCGCGAATGGCTCAAGCTGCGGGATGAGTATCGCAAGGCCGCCGGAGCGAAATTCAGCCTGCTCGCCTTCCACGACGCGGCGCTCGCCGAAGGCGCCCTGCCCATGCCCATTCTCAAAAAAGTCTTGCTGACAAAACTCGAAAAAACCAGAAGCTCGGCGTCGGCCACGCAGTAGCTATTTCTCTGCAAAACCTCTGTGATCTCCGTGCCCTCTGTGGTTCATCTCTTGGTGTCCATTTTCACCGCAGAGACGCAAAGTACACAGAGGAGCACACAGCTAATCGGCAAGGGGCATTTCCTCGGGAACTCGGTTCGTTTTTTGCCACTCGACTCTTTCGCTTCCTGGAAACTTGTTCTAATATCGTGGCTCGTTACCCGCCGCGGCTCGGCGGGGTGACCGTCCCCGAGCTTCCCATGCTTTACAAGACGCTCAGCGCCGCAGTCTTCGGCATAGATGCCTACGTGGTCGAGGTTGAGGTGGACCTCGCCCCGGGAGGCTTCGGCGGGAGCTACATCGTTGTCGGGCTGCCGGATAATGCGGTCAAGGAAAGCCGCGAGCGGATCAAGGCTGCCATCAAGAACTGCGGATTTGATTTTCCCACGCAAAACCTGACGATCAACCTGGCCCCGGCCGACACCAAAAAAGAAGGTTCGGGCTTCGATCTGCCTATGGCGATGGGGATTCTCGGCACCGGTGGCGCCTTCTTCGGGAAAAAACTGGACCAGTACATTTTCCTCGGAGAACTTTCGCTTGACGGCGCGGTTCGCCCGGTCAAAGGCACGCTTTCGGCCGCGTTGGCGGCGCGGGAGAAAGGCATCCGCCACTTGATCGTCCCGGAGATGAACGCCCGGGAAGCGGCGGTGGTCAGCGGCGTGGACGTCTTCTCGGCCAAAAGCCTCCCCCAGGTGGTGGACATCGTGAACGCCCCCGAATCATTTGCGCCCGTGCGCGTGGATGTGAACCAGCTTCTTGCGGAGACGGGCCAATACAGCGTTGATTTCCACGACGTGAAAGGCCAGGCCCACGCCAAGCGCGCGCTCGAAGTTGCCTGTGCCGGCGGCCACAACATCATCATGATTGGCCCGCCCGGCTCGGGCAAAACGATGCTGGCCAAACGCATCCCTACCATCCTGCCGCCGATGTCTTTCGAAGAAGCGATGCAAACGACGAAAGTCCACAGCGTCGCCGGCGTGCTCGAAGATACGCGCGGGCTTGTAGGCACGCGCCCGTTCCGCTCGCCGCATCACACCATCTCCGACGCCGGACTCATCGGCGGCGGAGTGGTGCCCCGGCCCGGCGAGGTATCCCTCGCTCACCACGGCGTGCTTTTCTTGGATGAGCTGCCGGAGTTCGACCGGAACGTGCTCGAGGTCCTGCGCCAGCCTCTCGAAGACGGCCTGGTGACGATTGCCCGGGCGGCGATGTCGCTTACCTTTCCCTCGCGGTTCATGCTCGCGGCCGCGATGAACCCCTGCCCGTGCGGCTTCTTCGGCGACCCGAACCGCGATTGCCACTGTACGCCGGCGCAGATTCAACGCTACGTCGCCAAGATCTCCGGGCCGCTGCTCGATCGCATTGACATCCACATTGACATGCCCGCGGTCAAGTACAAGGAGCTGCGCGCGCCCGTGGCCAAGGAAGGCTCCGGGGAAGTCCGCCAGCGGGTGATCGCCGCGCGCAAGACTCAGCTCGAACGCTTCCGCGACGAAGCTCCGTCCGGAAAGCCGTCGCGACAAACTTCCGGGCTGGCCCGGATTTTCTCAAATGCCCAGATGCCGCCCAAACTCATCCGCAAATATTGCGAGATCGGCGCCGATGCCGACCACTTGCTCGAATCCGCCATCACCCGGCTCGGCCTTTCCGCCCGCGCCCACGACCGCATCCTGAAAGTCGCCCGCACGATTGCCGACCTCGACGCCTCTCCAAACCTTGAATCGAAGCACGTCTCCGAAGCCATCCAATATCGGACATTGGACCGGAGTTATTGGGCGTGAGAAACACTGCTCGTGTCGTTCCAACTGACTGGGCCTGGTGGAATCTACCAGATGATTCCCACGGGCAGAAGCCCATGGGCTGAACGTGAGCGCCATGTTGTTCCCTCTGTTCGTGAATGCAGTGTTGTCCCTCTGTTCAGCCCAGCGGCTTCCGCCGCTGGGCGAGACACAATGAGTCGGAATGGCACCAGCCTCTCTCCTCATGTGCTTCCAGCGTATCATGGTGGGTGACGAGGGTTCCCCATGCAGCTCTACCTGGTGCAACATGCTCAGGCCAAGAACGAGGCGGAAGATCCGCAACGCTCCCTGACCAAGGAAGGCAAACAGATTGCCCTCCGCATGGCCGGTTTTGCCGCCCGGCGCAATATCACGGTCGCTGAAATCTGGCACAGCGAAAAGCTGCGCGCCCGGCAGACGGCCGAAATATTTGCTGAAGCGATTCCTCCCCAAGCCGGCATGCATGAAAAGCCGGGCCTGGGACCACTCGAGGACGTTACACCTCTTGTTTCAGCGCTCGCCGGAGCCAGGGACAATCTCATGATCGTAGGCCACCTGCCCCACCTGAGCCGTCTCGCCTCTCGTTTGCTTTGCCAGGACGAAACCAAAACCATTGTGGCTTTCCAGATGGCGGGAATTGTCAGGCTGGACAGGGAAGGGGCTGGAGAGTGGTCGCTGCGATGGATCGTGGCGCCGGAACTGGTCGCCTAGCTTAGAAAATAGAAATTAGAAAAGAGAAAAGAGGGGCAACCGCGCCGGCGCGCCACTATTTTCTATTTTCCATTTTCTCTTTTCTGCCTCTCCGACACGATCATTCCGCCCGTATCGAGCTGCTTGAGTGGCAGGTTCAGCTCTTTGAGTTTTGGCTCGAGGGCGTTCCGGTCGCCGACCACGAGAATCATGAGGTGATCGGGGTCGAGGTATTGCCTGGCGACGCGCCGGGCGTCCTCAAGGCTGACCGCCTCCACCCTCTGTTGGAAGCTCTCGAAATAATCCTCAGGCAGGTCGAACAGGACCATTTCCCACAGCCTGCTGGCAATCTGGGCCGGCGTCTCGAAACCGCGGGGATAGCCGCGGATGATGGCTGCCTTGGCGGCGTCAAGTTCCGACAAGCTAATGGGTCGCTCGCTGCGAATCTCGCGGAATTCTTTGAGGATTTCCTGAATGGCCTCCCGCGTGACGGCGGTTTCGACGCTGCCGCCCGCCAGCAGGTTCGAAGGCCCCCGCAGCCAGTCGAAGCGCGACTGAAAACCGTAGCTGTAGCCGCGCCTCTCCCGCAGGTTCATGTTCAGCCGGCTGACAAACTGCCCGCCCAGCACGGCGTTCATCACCACCAACGGGAAATAATCGGGATGGTTGCGCGGGACCGTCACATGGCCGGCGCGCAAGACCGACTGCGCTGCTGCCGGTTTGTCCAGAAGATAGACGCAGGTGGGTTGCCGGAGGCCCGCCATGTTATCGGCGGGCTTGTCTGACATCACTGCGGGCATCACCGCCGGCCCATCCCAACCTCGCCGCTCCCCGAGGGCCTCGCTCTGGAGGCTTGGTGTGAAGGCTGCTTCCACTTCCGCCGCGGCCTCGTCGAGCGTAGTGTCTCCCACCAGGATGAGCACGGCCCGCTCCGGGCGGTAGTGGGCGCGATAGAAGCTTTCCATCTGCTCGAGCGTCACCTGGCTCACGAACGCCTGGGTGCCTTCGATGGGGTGCCCGTAGGGGGAATCGTTCCCATAGAGCACGCCGAGGGATATCTGGTTCGCAAGCGCCGCAGGGTTATCCTTCAGGCGCAGCAGTTCTGTCAGTTGCTGCTCGCGGACGCGCTCCAGCTCGATGGCCGGAAAGCTTGCCTGCTGGACGACATCGGCAAAAAGCTCGAGCGCCTTCGGCCAATGCTTCTTGAGCGACTCGATGACGACCAAGCTTTCATCGCGGTCGGCGCGGGCTTCGAGCCTTGCCCCGATGAACTCAAGTTCCGAGGCCAACTCGATGCTGCTTCGCGTCGCCGTGCCTTCATCGAGCATCGTGGCGACCATCGTCGCCAGGCCCGGCTGATCGTTCGGATCGGCGGCCGCCCCCGCCTTGACGAGCAGCAGAGCCACCATGACCGGAAGCTTGTGCTTTTCCACTAGAACGATTTCGAGCCCGTGAGCGAGCCCCGATTTCATCGAGGCGAGTTTCTTCCGCTGTATCTTCGGGAGAGAGAACGGCGGGGTAGCTGCCGGAGCGGGTTGCCGGCTGCGGTCGCCCACTGTCACCTTTCCCACAGCCTGGGATTGAGGCCGCGGGGGTTTTCCTTCAGCGTCCTCCCCAGGCGCATTCACCACCAGCGGCTCACCGCGCCCGTCTCCTTCCGTGCGAGCTTTTCCCGATCCTATCGGGACGGTTGCCGTAAGCGGCACCACGCTCAGGTTCACGCGGCCATTGCTCAAATAGATGCTTGCTGCCCGCTGGACGCCCGACGCGTCCACCCGGAGGTATCGTTCGATATCCTTCTCGATGTGGCCTGGATCGCCGAGAAAAACGTTGTAGCGATTGAGCGCGTCCGCTCGACCGCCGAATCCGCCAATTCTCTCTAGCTGTTCTACAAAAAACGTTTCGAGCTTATTCCGCGCCCGGCCGATCTCCTCTTCCGTTGGCGGCGCCAGCTTCAGTTCCTCGATTCGCTCGTCAATTTCCGCTTCGAGCTCGGCGGT